>Ga0210390_10002056_pt1 | contig 18306 bp, 19 predicted proteins | sample IncBWH11OmetaG_FD_161050 | JGI IMG/M metagenome (GOLD analysis project Ga0210390, IMG submission 161050) | Forest soil microbial communities from Barre Woods Harvard Forest LTER site, Petersham, Massachusetts, United States - Inc-BW-H-11-O ... | reverse complement strand
TGGTTGGCAGAGCTGAAGGATGGGCCGCCCCCACGGGCAAAAATCAGACTCAACCGCAACAGCAATCGCGGCGGACAAGGGTGTCCGCCCTACGCTCGTCGGTCGTGAGGCTCAGGATGTCGGACATTTATGTTATAATGTCTGACATGGCATCCAATCGCATCACGATTCGCATTCCGGAGACGCTGGGGCAGCGCCTGCGCCACCGCTCGCGGATGCGAGGGCAGCCCGAGTCGGCACTCGTCCGCGAAGCTTTGGAGACCTATCTTGGACAGCCTACCGAGGCGCGCCCGGCCTATGAACTGGCCGAAGAAGCGGGATTGATTGGGTGCATCGGGCGTGGCCCGAAGTCTCCGGCAAAAGACCTCAGCACCAATCCCCGCCACCTGGAAGGTTTTGGGAAGTCCAAGTGAAGCGGCGCGTACTGGTAGACACCGGCCCGCTGGTTGCCATTCTCTCCAGCGTGGACGAGCACCACCCCGCCTGCGTCAAAGCCCTGCAGCAATTGCCGGGCCCTTTATTCTCCTGCTGGCCGGTAATCACTGAGGCGGTGTGGCTGTTGCGGTCGCATCCGCCCGCCATTCAGCAGCTTCTGCGAAGCTGCTTTTCCGAAAAACCCGGCGGCTTTCTGGAACTTCTTCCCTTGGCCGGAGCGGAGGCCAGCGCCCTTGCCGAAGTCATGAAGCGGTACCAGGACATCCGTCCGCAGCTGGCCGACGCCGCGCTGGTTTACCTGGCCGAACGCGAAGGGATCGACACGATCTTCACCCTGGACGGGCGAGATTTTGGCGTGTATCGCTCTGCCCAAAAACGCGCTTTTCGGCTTGTCCCATGAGTCCGGAGCGAGATTTCAGAGTAATTCCGGCTTTAAGAAACTCTATGAACGAAGCCGAAACCAGAACCGGGCACACCGATCCGGGCGCTGAAAAGCGGCGGAATGGGGCGTCGTCGATACGCTATTCACCGTCTTTCTTAGGGTTGACGCTGCGGCTCGTGGAAATGTTTGCGGCCCACCCTCCGCAAAGAACGCGGAAGGATGGGGCACCCCCTTTTGTTGCCGTTCGGTTTGAGTGCTGAGAGGGTATTTTCTTGCACCGTTCCTCCCTGTCCCGCGTTTGCTTGACGGCGGACAAACTGGTCCTTCCCTCTGGGCTCCAGGCTGTTTGTCTCCGTGCGGTGATTTTAGGTCGATGGAGTGAATCGGCGTGACTTGCAGGCCCTGCGAACGGGCTTGCCCGGTTTTCGTTCGCCGCCGAAAGGCTGGAGATCCCGACTCAATGCTTGATCTGGAGGGAATATGACAACTCTTCGGAAGCTGATCTCACCGCTGTTTCTCTGCGCCTTATGTGTATCCACGAACGTGGCATGTCATCGTCCTCACGCCTGGCAGCCGGTTCCTAATGCTCCTTCGATCCAACAGCCCAAGGACTTCACGCTGGTGTGGAAGTCCGCGCTATAGGAGGTTGACGCGACTTGTTGAGGGTTTCGCGTCCCATCCTTCGCAAAGAACGCGGGAGGATGGGGCACCCTCTTGGTTGGCAGAGATAAGGGATGGTGCCAGCCCCCGTGGTGAGAATGCCTTGCATCGGTTTTGCCAATGGGCACGTACTGGGGGGTCCTTCGACTCCGTGAATGCTTCGCTTCGCGAAGCATTCACTGCGCTCAGGATGACAGGGTTGTGTAAATCATGACAGGGCGAGGCTCGTTATTGCACTACGATGGTCCAGGTGGCATCGGGAGCGAACTCGGTCATGGCGGTTGCCACGTCTGTCGTGGTCTTGCCCAGATCCTTTTGGATCAGTATGCCGTCCTGGTCGGTCATGAAGGTCATGATACCTGAATTGCCGTATTCGGCCGGATATGCGACGAAGGCGAAGCCGCCCGTCATTTTGCCATTGACCACGTAGTCCTTCGCGCCGCCTTTGGCTTGTGCGCCTTGTTTGGTCAGCATGCGGTAAAAGTATCCGTGGAAGGGTTGGTGTGCGTTCGGTTGCATGGTGTATCCCTCCGTGGTCGCGAATGCTGCCAAGGGTCCGAGAGGACTCTCGGGCTGTCCCTCGGCTGTCTTCCAGTACAAGCCGTTCTGTTTTCCTTCGTCGCTGATGAACTTCTGGGCGTATTGCTTCGCGCCATCGTGAGGCTGTGAGTGGTAGGCGGCTTGGGCTTCCCCCAGCGCTCCACAGATTTTTATGGCGGCTAATTCATTGCGGCCGATCCGGCGTGCGAGAATTTCGTCCTTTCCGGCCACGGTATCAAAGAACCAGCGCCCATCGCCATTCTGCTTCAGCGGAATGGGGAAGGGGAAATTGTCGACGCCGAGCACGAGGATTTGTGATTTGTCGTCCATCTTGCGCCAGCGGTTCATGGTGCCATACGCCGCCACGAAAGCGTCGGCAGTTTCTTTGTCCTGGGTGGCATCGCCGGAAGCGACGAGTTGCTTCGATTCCGGGCCGAAGATCGCGACGACAGTATCCGGATTCCCCGATTGCGCCGCTGCCATGAGCGCCTTGCCGGCTTCATCCGGAGAAGCGAATGTCTTGGCTTCTGCCGTAGACGCAGCCGGAGTCTCGGGCTTACTGCACGAAGAGAGGCAGATGATGAGTGCGAGGATAAACAGTATCGACCCGCTTAAGAAATTTGTTTTGCGTTCTCGTTGCAATTGCGACATGCGCGTCCTCCGGAGATCTTTCTTGTTGCCCATCATCGGCGGAAATTACCTTCGGCCACCCCAACCTCCACCGCCCCCACGGCTCGACCAGCCGCGAGAGCTGTCTGCTCTTGAGTCCCAGCCCCCGCCGCCCGATCCTTTGAAGGCCGACGATCCGCTGTCATGGTCCTGCTGCCCGTAGCCGTGTGGCGTATTCTGATAACTGGACCCGCTCGGCTTGCTGACGTTGTTCCAGCTTCCGTTGTCGTTTTTCTGCCAACCGCTGCCGGTGTTCTTGTATTGATTCCCGTTGGCAGTGGCATACTTGTTGCCGTTTGCGGTCTCACCAGCCGCACCGCTGTTGTAAGCGCCGGTTCCGCCAACCGCTTTTCCGCCATTGGAACCCTGGACCGATCCCACGGACCCTTGGGCATCCGAATAGTGTTGTGAATAGGCGGACTGTCCATTCTTCGAAACCGTCGAACTTCCCCAGCTCGAATAGGCGTTCGAACCTTGATGGGTTGCACCGTAGGCTCCGGTGCTCGGGTTGTAGGCTTGGCCGACTTTTTGGGTGCCATAAGCTGTGCTGGTTGACGCGCCTCGCGCGTAGGTTCCGGTCGATGGGTTGTAGCCTGCGCTAGCATGGGCTGAACCGTAGGCTCCGTAAGCGGACGCAGAGCTGCCGTAGTAACCGCCGTGCCAGGCAGAATTGCCGTAGTAGGCTCCGCCGTGATAGACCACCGCGGTGCCGTGCCAGCCGCAATTCCAGCTGCTGTAGCCCCAGCTGCAGCAACCGCCGCTCATCATTGCACCCACGGCGATTCCGGCACCGAACGCTAGAATGCCGGTTGTCACTAAGGCGGCGGTGCTGTAGCCGGGAGTCGCCACGGGTGCGCCGTATACGACCGTCGGGTTGTACTGCGGAACATAGACGATTTGCGGATTTGCGGGTTGAATTACGATGACTTGCGGCGACTGTTGCACGACCGTGATTTGAGAACTGGACTTGAGGTTGCCTGCCGCCTGGGCCTTGGCACGCAAGGTTTGAATTGCGGCCATCACGTCGGCGGACTGGTTGTGGTAAGCCTCGCCCAGCGCGGAGGTCCAGCTGAGATTTTTCGCCAGGTTATCGAGCACCGACGGGAACTGGGTGAGCGCCTTGACACTCGGATCCCAGGATTGGGTGTCAACAGCCTGCATCAAGGCGGTACCGGTCAGGCTCTTGTTCTGCTGGAGCCAGTAGTCCGCCACTCCGACCTGGTCGGGGAAGGTCGCGGCGGCAAGAATCTGGGCCACCAAAGCATCCGGGTACAGCGCAATGGGCGCGACCAATCCTTGCAGGTCATCCGCGGACAGGGGTGCACCTTGACCTGAATATCCGGGCGATCCCGCTGCAGCCGGTTCTTGACCTCCGGCTTCAAATGGCACAGCGGTGATGACCAGCAGGAAGGATAACGCGGTTGACAAAAGCTGTCTTGTGAAGGTCCTGATCATTTCTTCTCTCCACCGTCGGAGTAATTGTGCTCTTTAATTAGAGCGGGAAGAACTGTAAGAACTAATAGTTTCGGAGTCCCCCAGGGAGCGACTCGGAATGCGGTTAAGATATTGACATGCCTATCACGCTGGCTCAGGTGGAAGAAGCACGGCGCAACATTGCTGCGGTGGCGTTGCGCACGCCACTGGTGCGGTTCAATGGTGACGCGCCGGCAGAGATCTATTTGAAGCTGGAGAACTTGCAGCCGATTGGGTCATTCAAGATCCGGGGAGCGGCGAACGTGATGGCGCGAACTCCGAGGGAGCGGCTGGAGCGCGGAGTTCTGACCGCGTCGGCTGGAAACATGGCGCAGGGAGTGGCGTTCTGCGCGCGGCGCATGGGGATTGGGGCGACGATCGTAGCTCCGGAAACAGCGCCGGCAACGAAGATTGGTGCAGTCGAGCGGATGGGTGGGCGGGTGATCAAAGTTCCGTTTGCCGAATGGTGGCGGACGTTTGAGACCCGGTCGTATCCCGGCGTCGAGGCTACTTTCATTCACGCTTTCGATGATCTGGATGTGATGGCGGGTAATGGGACCATTGGGTTGGAGTTGCTGGAGGATTTGCCGGAAGTGGATGCGGTGGTGATTCCGTGGGGTGGTGGAGGGTTGTCGTGCGGAATCGCGGCGGTGTTGCGGGCGCGGGCACCGCGGGTTCGGATCTACGCGGCGGAGGTCGAGAGTGGGGCACCCTTGGCGGCTTCGCTGGCGGCGGGCGAGCCGCGTACGGTGGAATACAAGCCTTCGTTCGTGGACGGGATTGGCAGCAAGATGGTGTTTCCCAATATGTTTGAACGGGCCGGAAGGCTGCTGGATGGGTCGCTGGTGGTGACTCTGGCGGAAGCGGCGCGGGCTATGAAGCTGGTAGCCGAGCGGAATCGGGTGATTGTTGAAGGGGCCGCGGCTTGCGCCGTGGCTGCGGCGCTGTCAGGCCGCGCGGGTTCGGGGAAGGTTGTGGCGATTGTTTCTGGGGGAAACATCGACCTGGATAAGTTTGCTCAAGTTGTGGCGCAGGCTTGATGGTTCTGGTGGCAAGTGTGCTTCGCGACAAATATAAAAATGTCGTGTTAGTAGGATTTGTCGAGGATCGGTTCCTATCGTGGTCACCTTTCAAGGAGACCAGGTTGTGAGCGAAGGTCGGAAAGTAGTGTCGGGGATTGGGCGGTTATCTTTCTTGCAGCGGGGTTGTCGGCATCTGCTGACAGTTGCCATCGTTGTGTTGTGGCCTTTTGTGCCGCTAACTGCAGTTGCGGCATCGCAATCGGTGGGTCCACTTGTTGTCGACGAGAACAGCCATGTGGTGGTCATGGAGTATGAAGCGTGGTTCGGTCCGAACGCGGTGACGTTTCAAGGCAGTGCGGCCATGCCGCTTTTGCAATCCGCAGATATGAAAAAGGTAGGAGGCGGATACGACAGCGCGGACCCGGCAATCATTCAACAACACCTTGCGTGGTTGGACTATATGGGCGCGGATGCGGCCACCAGTGATCTAACCAATAATGTTAGCTGCATCTTCAACAGCGAATGGTTCGTTAAGAAATATGTGCCGAATTGTAGCGGCGCGTTCCGGCTGCAAAATCGAATCATCCGCGACAATACCGGCAACATTTATTCTGCGTGGACGAAGCTTGGAACGCGGCTGGGGCTGATTCCGCTCCTCGGTGGCATCGACGAGAATGTTTTATTCGAGGATCAAGACGGCAAGACCGCTTTCGAAAAGGAAGTGGAATATTTTGGGGCGCTGCTGGAGAAGAATCCTAATCGGGCGGTGATCTACAAGGACAAGCCGCTTATGGTGATTTTTCTTGGGGCGGCGCAGGATCCAAACCGCACCGATCACCCGCTCTGGTTTCAGATCCGGCAATTCCTGAGGAACCATCCGGAGATCAGTTCCAAGTACACGTTTAAGATGATGGCGGGATATCTCGACAGTCAGCCGGGGCTGTGGGCTACCCAAGGCAAGCCCCACGGACCGGTGAAAATCAATCCTGCATATGGCTTCTGGAGTTGGGTTGACCGGCTCAACCCTTCGTGCACCATCTCTTTGTGCCCTTACTATCCTTCGTACAACCAGGTTGGTTCGAGAGTGGAGAATTTCACCGCTTCCATTGCAACCGCGGGCCAGTTCGGGTGGCAGTGTCCGGATGGCCTGAACGCACCGCCATACTGCCCAGATGACGCGCTGCGTTTTGGAGCGAATGGTAAATATGTCACATTCGATTCCTTCATGAAATACGCGAGAAAGCTTCGTCCCATTTTTCTGTGGGTCCATCAGTTCAACGAATTCACGCTGCCTGACGAGGGATTCGACGCTAATACGAACGACGATATCGAGCCGGCGAATCTGTGGGGTAGTGGAGATCTTGAGATCGTCAGGCATCAGATTTTGATGTATCGGCAACAGACTGGTGCTGAAGGGTCAGACGAACTTCCGTAGCTTGGTGGTGGCCAGGTGATCGGAATCGTCCTCGATTCATCGTTCATCGTTTGATCGTTCATCGTTTGATCACTCATCGTTTGATCCATGGGGAGAATTCTGCTCGAATAAATTGCTTTACGCCCTCGCGACCAGTGAGGCCCCACCAGATTTTTCCGCCTTCACGCTCCAATCGAATGTTGATGTCGAAGAACGGGCAGCAGGCGCGTTCGAGCGGTGTGAATTCGGTCAGAGCCTGATAGTTCGCAGAGTCGTATGGAAACTCGAACTCAAACCCGTCTGGTAATTCCTGGACGCCGAGTACAGATGAGCGCAGGATCTTACCCAGTTCCTGCTGGCGTTTGCGCTGTTCCGGCGTGAGGGCCGTCCGGTCGCAGTAGAAGGGAGTTTCCCCTTTAGGGTTTGCGGAATTGGGTCGCTGAGCGGCAGCTTGCCGCTCGGAAACGATCTGGGAGAATGCGTATCCCCCCAGAACGGCGACGGTGATGGCGACCATCAAGAACATTTTCATTGGGTTCTCCTCAGCGGACATGGTTTGTCCGCTAGCAGAACCTTACGACTTCAAGTCGACTTTAAGGCAAGGGGAATGTTTGTAAATTATTTGTCAATTTCGCCGGTGGAATCCGGCACAGGCCGGTCGGGACTGATCTAGAATGTACCGATGTCGCAATTAACCATTTCTCAGGTAGCGCGACAAGTTGGACTTCAGCCCTCCGCAATTCGCTACTACGAACAGATAGGAATCCTTCTTCCGGCTCAGCGGAACGGAGGGCAGAGACGCTACGATGCGACCGTGCTTCATCGCCTGGCGGTGATCCAGCGGGCCCGGCAAACCGGGTTTACTTTAGACGAAATCAGGGAGTTGTTCTTTGGCTTTCGGGATGCGGCTACGGCCTCACACCGCTGGCAAAAACTCTCACGCAGAAAACTGGCGGAACTTGCGGAGTTGACGGCGCAGATCAAGACGATGCAGCGTTTGCTTCAGAAGATGATGGAATGTTGCCATTGCGAAACTTTGGATCAATGTGGCAAGGGAATCTTCAAGAAAGGGTTTGCTGAACTCAGGACGAAATCCCTGCCTCTAAATCGTCGAACCGGACGGTAGATTTGCATGCCGGAGATTTGCTTCGTCCGCCAAAGCCAAGGCAGAATTCCTTCGAAGAGGTATCACTTAAGCTTCGTCCTTTTGCCGCCTATTGTTTACAATAGAGAGCTTATCCACAATAGGGAAAGAACTTGTGAGCCCCTATGGGTGGGGCCAAACAGAATTGAGCCAGTCGAATCACAATTCGGGCGACTGCGGGGCTGCTGCGCGCGTGTACTGGCGCGTAGAAGGTAGTCTTCTGGAGTTGACTACCGTGCGTCCGATCGCGTTCTTTACCTGGAACGGGCAGACCTTTATCGAGCGCTGGATGCGACGCGGGTTGGTCCTGGTGATGGCCGTGCTGCGTCCTTTCTTATATGCCACGAACCGGGTGTTCGCGACCCGCGTGGTTCATACCGTGCTGCGAGGGATCAGCCGAGACCGGCTGGATCTGCTGGGCGAGGAATATTTCCAGTACAAGTTGAAGCCGCAGTTGAAAGCTGCTGGAGTAAAAGAACTTAGAGGGTTGATCGATTCAGGCGCCGAGGTGGTGCTGGTTAGCCAGGGATTGGATCAAGTGATGGGGCCGTTGGCGCGGCATCTGGGCGTGAAGTGGGTGATTGCGAATCGACTTGAGTTTCGCGACGGCATGGCCACTGGGCGATTGTTGGATCCGGTGATTCGTCCGAGGGGAGTGTTTGCGAGGATCACTGGCGTGGGTCCGGATGGAACGCGTGCTCCAGAACAATTGGCTCGGGATCTGGGTCTGGATGTTTCGGGCTTGCCAGCCGTGGAAGCGTTGGAATCTGCGGTCACTGCTGCATCGCGGCACCTGCCGGTGCTGGAGCGTCCGATTGTGCACTTCCATGGCGGGTCACAGGCAGGGCCGCTTTCGGTTCGCGCGACGCTGGCAGGGAAGCGGATCATGCTGATCGGCGTAACTGGGTTCATTGGGAAGGTTTGGCTGGTGAACCTGCTGATGGATCTGCCGGAAATCGGGCGGATTTATTTGCTGATCCGGAGACAGAAGTCGAATCCCGCCGAAGGTCGGTTTGAAAAGCTGGTCGAAGAGTCGCCGGTCTTCGATCCGTTGTACAAGCGTTATGGTCCAGGTTTGGCGCACTTCCTGCGGGAGCGCGTGGAAGTGGTGGAAGGCGACGTGTCCCAGCCAGATCTTGGGCTCGCGCCGGATGTGTCTGAAGCCTTGCGAAACAATCTCGACCTTATCGTCAATAGTTCGGGGTTGACCGACTTCAATCCTGATTTGCGGGATGCGCTGCTGACGAACGTGGATGCGGCAGTGAGCATCGTCGAATTTGTACGCCAGTCGGATCATGCGGGCTTGTTGCATCTTTCGACTTGTTACGTGGCGGGCGCGCGGGATGGCAGAGTCGGCGAAACGCTGCGGCCAAATTACACCCCGGCTGGAGTCGCGAACTTCGATGCGGATGCGGAATGGCGCTCGCTGCACGAGTTGGTGACGCGGGTGGCGGAGCAGGCAGAGAGCTCCGAGGTTACAGCCGAACTGCGAGAGCAGGCGCTGCAGAAGGAGCACGCGTCCAAGGACCTGAAAGGCGCGGCGCTGGAGAATCAGGTTCGCAAGAACCGGGTTCGCTGGTTGCGAAATTATTTGACCGAAGCGGGGAAGAAGCGCGCGAATGAGCTGGGTTGGCCGAACACGTACACGCTGACCAAGAGCCTGGCAGAGTCGTTAATTCACAAGTATGGAGCAGGCTTGCCGATTGCGATGGTGCGGCCGTCCATTGTAGAAACCTCGGTGGAGAAACCTTTCCTGGGCTGGAATGAAGGCATCAACACTTCGGCGGCGCTCTCCTATCTGTTGGGAACGTACTTTCGTCAACTGCCGTCGAATGAGCGCAAGCGGTTGGACGTGATTCCGGTGGACGCGGTGTGCCGCGGCATGACGCTCATCGCAGCCGCCATCATCAAACGAAGGAATGCGCAGATTTATCAGCTGGCCACATCGGTCACGAATCCGTGCGATATGCGGCGATCGATTGAACTGACCTCTTTGGCGCATCGGAAACATTACCGCGCTCTGGAAGGTCTGGAAAGCTGGCTGCGGTTACGCTTCGATGCCATTCCAGTTTCTAAACAACGTTACGAACGCATGTCGGCGCCGGCACAGAAGGCGATCATAAAATCCATTCAGCGGATTATGTCGCCCCTCGCGCTGCGAAAGACACCGTTGGCGCGGGCGGAGCGCAATCTGGAAAAAGTTGAAAAGCTGATTGAACTGTTCGAGCCGTTTATTCTTCTCAACGAGCATGACTTTGTAGCGGAGAACGTAGAAAAACTCGCGTATGCACTGGTGCCTGAAGAGAGGGCTGATTTCGGTTACGACACGCGCGGCATCGACTGGTGGGAGTACTGGATCAACATTCATATTCCGGCGCTGCGGCGATGGACATATCCGCTGATTGAGGGGCGGCCTCTGGAAGCGCGGCCGTCCCGGAGTTTTCAACTGGCTGAGGCGGAAAGCAACGGAGAAACCATCAAAACCGGCACCAACGGAGCAACGTGGCGATATTCCTGACCGGGTCCACCGGATACATCGGCGGGCACGTCGCCGCCAATCTGCTGGAAGAGCACGGGGCTTCACTGAACGTGCTGGTGCGGGCGCGTGATCCGCACGAGGCGGAGTTGCGCTTGTGGCATGCCTTGCAACTACATCTAGATTTCTCGCGTTTCTACGAGTACTTGCAGACTCGGATTAGGATTTTTCGCGGTGATCTCACTGAGACGCAATTTGGCCTCGCCCGGGATGATTACGATCGATTGATCCATACGACGGATTCGGTCATTCATTGTGCAGCATCGTTGAACAGGAAGTCGGAGAAGAGTTGTCTGAATGTGAACCTGCGAGGAACGCTGGAGGTGTTGCAGCTTGCCATGCGGGTGCATCATTATCATGGGCTCCGCCGCTTTAGCCACGTGAGCACCGTGGCTGTGGCCGGGAAACGTAAGGATGAAGTGGTCACGGAGGATAAGTCGATCGATTGGGAGCGGTCGGATTACGATCCGTACGCCCGGACAAAAAAGTTTTGCGAGCACATGATCCGGCAGCTTCTGCCGGAAGTGCCGCTTACGATTTTTCGTCCGAGCATCGTGCTCGGCGACAGCCGTCGCGCGGAGACCACGCAGTTCGACATGGTCAAAGCGTTTGTTTTCCTGGCTGGTTTGCCGGTACTTCCGTTTCGTCCGAATGACAAGATTGACATTGTAAACGTCGACTTCGCGGCTGATGCGATTGCCACGCTGCATCAAAAAGATAGCCCGCAGTACGACACTTATCATCTTTCATCGGGCAGAGAATCGCAGACGTTTCGTGAATTGACCAGCGCGCTGGCCACCGCCCAACAGAAACGTGCACCTGTGTTTGTGCCTGTGCTTTCGCGACCTTTCTCCGGGACCGTGAACACGTTGGCGAATCGCAAAGGCACGGTTGCTCACGGAGCTTCGCTGTTGAAAGTGTTCATGCCGTATCTGCTCTGGAATACAGTGTTCGACAACACGCGGGTGACGTCTGAGTTGGGCCGCAAGCCGGTGCCATTTTCGAAATACAGTTATCCGTTATTGAAGTTCAGCCGGGAGAGCAACTTTTCCTACAGGTACGAGGACTGGCCCGCCAAGATCGGAGGGTCCGCGGCATGATGGACTTCGTGCTCGAAGCCTGGGTTAGCGCCCTGATTGAAAAATCGAAAGCTGGGTGGATGCTGGGCAAAGAGAAGCCCTGGCGGCCGGGAGAAAAGTTAAAGCTGTTGTTTGCGGGATACAACGGGACGCGCAACATGGGATCGGATGTGCGCGTAGAGGAGATGCTGCGGCAGCTTCGTCACATTCTCGGCGCTGAGCGGGTCGCGTTCAGCGTGATGACGCAAGTCCCGAAGTTTTCCCAGGGATATTTTCAGAGTACGGCGCAGGTGCATCTCCCGGATATTTTCCCGCCGTTCTTATCGGACGAAGTGCCGAAACATCACGGTGTGGTGGCTTGCGAAGGCTCGATGTTCAAGAGCAAGTTCGCCAACGCTCTGACTACGATGATGATCGGATCGTTAGGCATTGCGGCGGCGCAGAACAAGCTGTCCGTGGGCTACGGGGCTGAGGCCGGGCACATGGATCCATTGGTGGCAAAGATGTGTGCGCGCTACTGCCAGAACTCTCTGGTAATTACACGCAACGAGGAATCGCGCACCATTCTGCGAGAGCTCGGAGTTCCCAACGAATTGGGCACGGACACGGCGTGGACGTTCGAGCCGCATCCGGAGGAGTTTGGCAGGAAGGTGCTGCGCGAGTTGGGGTGGGACGGGAGTACGCCGGTGCTGGTGGTATGTCCGATTAATCCTTTTGAATGGCCGGTAAAGGCTTCGGTGGCGAAGTTCGCGCTGCACGGCCTGGTGGGAGCATATAAGGATAGCCACTACCGTTCGGTTTACTTCCATAACTCGGGGCCAGAGGCCGACCGCGCTTACGACCGTTACTTGGCGGGAATTGCGAATGCGGTGGATGCATTTCGCAAGCAGCGAAAGGTGTTCGTGATTCTGGCGGCGACAGAGCGTTTGGATGCGCGTCCGGCAGGCCGAATTTCAGAAAAGCTCGGCGGAGTGCCCGTGCTCAGTTCTGAAGACTACAACATGTATGAGTTGGTAAGCGTGCTGCGGGCTTGCCACATGATGGCTTCGTCGCGTTATCACGGGATTGTGACCAGTATGCCGGCGCTGGTGCCGTCGGCGGGAATCACCATGGATGAGCGCATTCGAAACCTGATGCGCGAGCGCGGGCACGAGGATCTGCTGATGAATGTGGACGACCCTGATCTCGAACCGAAGCTGCTGGCAGCCCTGATCAAGTTGAGCCAGGAAGGCGAAAAGATTGCCGATGGGATAGGGCGGACGGTGGTACGGAATTTGAAAGTGATGGCGCGCATGGGTGTGTACTTCGAGGAAGAAGTGCAGCGGCGGTATCCGGAGTTTCCGACGCGCCGGGGAGAGTGGAGTTGGGAAGATTACTTGCCGCCGATGAGCTCTGGGCTGCACAGCTTGGCTGAGGCGTACAGCTAGCGGTCATTGCAAAATGCGAAGACACATGGCAAAACAAATTCAATGAGTTTTCTGGACGACATATTTGCGCAGCTTCAGACGGCGGGGGAGAACGTAGTCCTGCAGGAGCTTCGCGGAGAGAGGCAGCAAGCTGCGTCTCTGCAGATTGGGCGCGACCTTCTCCAGTCGATAGCGATGGCGCGGGCTTTTCTCGCATCTCGGGGTCTGAAGAAGGGCGACCGGTGCGCTTTGCTTGCGCACAATAGTATTCGCTGGGTTGCGATGGACTTGGCCATCATGGCCGAAGGGCTGATCGTTGTGCCGCTTTACGCGCGGCAGGCACCGTCGGAACTCGTGGCCATGATGAAGGATTGCTCTCCAGCGTTGATTTGCTGCGGGGATGCGACGCTGCGTGATGGGATTGTCGAGAACTGGTCGGCGGCTCCGCCGCAAGTGTTGTTTGAAGACGTCTTTGACGCTGATTCCCGGACTTTGCAAGGAACGCAAAAGATGGGGCACCAGGCGGCAGACGGGCCTGCACCACACGTTGATTCCGATCCGGTGACTATTATCTATACGTCCGGCACATCGGGTGATGCGAAAGGGGTGGTTCTCACTGCGGGCAATGTTGGCCATATGCTGGGCTGCACGTCCGAGCGACTCGATGCGCTCATGCAGAACAGGACGGGACAGGATCGCGTGTTCCATTATCTTCCGTTTTGTTTTGCGGGGTCCTGGATCATGCTGCTGACTTGCCTTCTAAGAGGCAGCTCGCTGACCCTCAATACGGACTTGAGCAAGATTGCTAGCGAGATGCGCGGCGTCGCGCCCGACTATTTTCTCAACGTCCCGGCACTTCTCGAGCGGATGCGCAAAGCCGTTGACGAACAGCTTTGGAAGACTGGTGGCATGGTTCTGGGCATTTACAGCCGAGCCAAGAGCGCATGGGTGCAAAAGCAGCAGGGACAGATAAGTTTCGCCGATTCAAGCTGGCTGGCGTTGGCCAATGCAATGGTGTTTCCGACGATTCGCAAGAAGATGATTGGGTCTCATCTGAAAGCACTCATTTGCGGTTCGGCACCGCTTAGCGTGGAAACGCAGCTCTACTTCATGATGCTGGGCATTCCGGTTCTGCAGGTCTATGGCCTCACCGAGACCACCGCCATCTGCACCATGGACGATCCTAGTCACGTGGAGCCGGGCCGCGTGGGACCTGCGATCCGCGGCGTCGAGATGACGCTGGGCGAGAACGACGAGATTGTGGTGCGCGGGCCGAATGTGTTTCCAGGATACTGGAATCGTCCGCAGGAGACGGCGAAGGCATTGCGCGATGGCTGGTTTCATACCGGAGATCAAGGCGAGGTGGATGCTATAGGGAACTGGCGGATTGTCGGTCGCATCAAGAATTTGATCATTCTGGGCTCGGGTCACAACATCGCGCCAGAGCCAATCGAAGAAGAATTGCTGCATAATTTGCCGGGCGCGCTGCAGGTCGTGCTCGTGGGAAATGGGCGGGGATATCTTTCGGCGGTCGTGACCGGGGATGTGACGCGAGAGCGGGTGCAGGATGCCTTGGATGCGGTGAATCCCGGATTGCCGCATTACAAGCAGGTGCGAGCGTTCCACATTTATTGCGAGCCGTTCTCGATTGAGAACGGATTGCTGACAGCCAACGGCAAGCTGAAACGGGAGTTGATCGCGGCTCGTTTGAAAGATGAGATCGAAGAGATGTATGGGGTGAAGCAGGCTTCGTGAGTCCAAGGCTTTAACCACAAAGGGCACGAAGGTTCACAAAGGAAACCCGGTTGGGAATGGAATCTTTCGACGGTCAGGCGCTTTCGTGGGAGCTGCGGGACGGTGCGGTCGAGCTGGCCTTGCATCGCGAGCCCTGCAACGAGATTGGCTCGCTCTCTCTCGATGAGCTGGAAAAATTCGTCCATGATCTCGATGACTTCCAGGACGAAGCTCATGCGCTCATTGTTTACAGCGAACTGAAGTCCGGATTTTGTGCTGGGGCCGATCTACGGGAGTTATATCGGCGTTCCCAGGATTTGGAGCGGGAGGAAGCGGCTCAGGGTGTGCGCGATTATCTGGAGCGCATTCACCGGGTTTTGAACACGATCGATGCTTCGCCGCTAACCACTATCGCAGCGGTGCATGGAGTAACGTTTGGCGGGGGTTTTGAGCTCGCACTGGTGTGCGATCTGGTTGTCGCTGACAAGATGGCCAGATTTTGTTTCCCCGAGTTGCGGCTGGGATTGATCCCTGGTTTCGGAGGGATTCCGCGTCTGAAGCGCGATCTGGGGAACGCCGTAGTTCGCGATCTACTGCTTACCGGACGAAGTTTTAATGCGACCAGGCTTCAGCAAGTTGGCCTGGTGAGTCAGGTAGTGGGGGAGGGTGAATCGCTGAGAGTGGCGCGAGCCACCGCTGCTCAGCTGGGGAAGTTTGACCGGCGCACGGCGATTGCGGCGAAGAAATTTATCAAGCCAATCCCGTATGAAGAGTTACAGCGGGAAATCGATCTCTTCTGCGAGTTGTTCTCGCAGCCAGCGGTAGAAGCTGGTTTGAGAAAATTCGTCGAAAGCGAGGACGCGCTGCCGTATTTACCCTGATGATTTTGGTCGCGCAAAATGCAGCGATCCTTCGCGTCGCTCGGTCGACAACCTATCCGAAGGTAGTATGGTAATGGCGATACATAAACAAACACTTGATGAAGTATTGGACCTTGCATCGGCTCACTTCAAGGTGCCGCGAGAGAAGCTCACCCCGGACGACGACTTCTTTAAAACACTCGGCATCGACAGCCTGCAGGCGCTCGATCTGCTGACTCGGCTGGAAAATCATTTTCGCATCGAGTTGCCGGACTACGAACTCCAGGGCGTGTCGGATTTCAGAACGCTGGCCGACCGGATCCAGGCTCGGTTGTGATTTCCAGGTGCGGACAAGAACTCAGGTTCCAGTTCCTTGTTCTCAGTCTTGCCGGTAGTAAACTGATAAACATGCTTTTCTCTGAGTCTGTGTGCCTCTGTGGTGAAATAAAGCCTTAATGCTCAATCTCGACCAATACACCTGTGTGGGCGATGCTCTGCGGGATGCGCTGGATCGCTGGCCGAACGAAACGTGCTTGATCGAGGCGGACCGGGATCGAGAGAAGACGCGGCTCACTTATTCTGATTTCAAAGACGTGGCTCTGCCTCTGGCCCGCGCGCTCGAGGATGCCGAATTCAATTCCGGCGATCGGGCCGCAATCATCATGACCAACCAGTCGAAATGGTTGATTTCGGCATACGCCATTTTTTACCGTGGGGGCGTGGTGGTGCCGCTCGACTTCAAATTAACAGCGGCGGAGCACCTGCAACTGTTGGCGCACTCTAAGGTGAAGTTTCTGATCGTCGAGTACTATCTGTGGCGGGCAATTACGCAGTCGCCGGAGTTCAAAAATCACAAGCTCAAAAAGGTGCTGGTCACGGAAGCGCCTCTGGGAGCCGATCTCGCGGGTGCTTATCGCTGGGAAGATTTCCGCCGCAAGGGCGATCCTGTTTTTGTTTCGCGAGGGCGGGCGGACGTGGCCTGCATCGTCTACTCGTCGGGTACGGGCGGGCGTCCCAAGGGATGCGTCCTCACCCATGACAATTATCTGGAGCAGTGCAAGGCGCTCACGGCATGGTACCCATTCTGGCCGGGCGTGCGCTACCTCAGTATTCTGCCGACGAATCATGCGATTGATTTTATGGTTGGCTTCATCGGCCCATTCGTCTGCGGTGCTTGCGTGGTGCACCTGCGCACGCTGAGGCCAGAGTTTGTGCGCGATGCTTTCGTTCGGTACAAAATCACTTATGTCGCTCTTGTTCCCATGATTCTCAAGAACCTGGAACGCGGGCTGCGCGGGAAGTTTGACGAACTCTCTGGCGCGAGGCGTTTCCTGCTGAATCGAATGATCGCGCTGAACAAGTCTCTTACTCGCGCACATCCCAAGGTCGGTCTCAGCCGCAAACTTCTGTCGCAGGTGCATCAGGGCTTCGGTGGAGAATTGCGGGCGATGTTTACCGGGGGCGCATTCATGGAGCCTTCGACTTTGCAGTTCTTCTACGATCTCGGCATTCCGGTGGCCAACGGCTATGGCCTTACCGAGGCTGGCACCTCGCTCACGCTCAACGACCTTAACCCTTTTCGCGCGGACACCGTGGGCAAGCCTTTGCCGGGAGTCGAATTGCGCATTCTCAGTCCTGATTCCGACGGGATCGGCGAAGTTGCGGTTCGCGGTAAGACTGTGATGTCACATTATCTGGATGATCCTGAATTAACGGCGCAGACCATCGTGGACGGCTGGCTGGTCACGGGCGATCTCGGCCGCTTTGACGGCAATGGGCACTTGCAGCTTGTCGGGCGCAAGAAAAACATGATCGTGACCGAAGGCGGTAAGAATATTTATCCTGAGGACATTGAAGCCGCCTTCGACGGACTGCCGGTCAAAGAATATTGCATTTTCGCCGCAAACTATCTTTGGCCTGCAAAGACTCTGAGTCGCGAGATGCTGGTTCTGCTTCTCCGTCTGGAGCAAAATCAGGAATTCACGGACGCACTGAAAGAGGAGATCGTTGCCCGTAACCGCCGACTGCCCGACTTCAAGCGGGTTGGCGGATACTTGCTCTGCAGCAAAGATTTTCCACGAACTGCGTCCATGAAAATCAAACGTACAGTGCTGGCGGAAGAGATTCGCCCAATTCTCGGCCGTGCTGCCGTGGTCGAACTGTGAGCAGCGCCGACACTTTTCTTGCCATCGTGAATCCGGCCGCCGGCGGAGGACGGTGTCGCAAGCTCGTTTCGGAAGTGCTTGATCGGCTGCGAGCGGGCGGAATCAACCTGGACGTGCTCGAAACAAATGGCCCGGGACAGGGAACGCAGCTAGCGCGGGATGGCTACGCCCGCGGATATCGTAAGTTCATCGCCGTGGGAGGCGATGGCACGTCATACGAAATCGTCAATGGAGTTTTCCCTCGAGCAGAATCGAACGAACCCGTCGCGCTGGCGTTTCTTCCTCTGGGAACCGGCAACTCATTCCTGCGCGATTTCACCGATCGTGGAGTCGAACACGCGGTCGAGGCGCTGCTTGCGAACCGATCTCAACCATGTGATGTCTTACGACTGCGTCATACCCAGGGAGTTCTTTACTATATTAATCTGCTGGCCATGGGGTTTGCGGCGGACGTCGCGGCTTTACGGGCTCGCAGTTTCAGCGGGTGGGGAGAGCTTGGTTATCAATCTTCTATTTTCATTTCGCTGGCTCGCTTCCGCCGCCGGCCTTTCCCTCTGCAAGTCGATGGCAAAGGAGAGATCGATCGCCGTCCCTGCCTTTTTCTGACTTTCAGCAATAGCAAGTTTACCGGCGGAACCATGATGATTGCGCCCAAGGCGAACGTGAACGATGGGCTTATTGAATATGTGCGTTGGGGGCCGATCGGACGCTTGGGGCTGATTCGTAATTTGCCGACGCTCTACGACGGTACGCACATCAATCATCCGATGGCCGAACGGGGCGAGGC
>Ga0210390_10002055_pt1 | contig 18309 bp, 11 predicted proteins | sample IncBWH11OmetaG_FD_161050 | JGI IMG/M metagenome (GOLD analysis project Ga0210390, IMG submission 161050) | Forest soil microbial communities from Barre Woods Harvard Forest LTER site, Petersham, Massachusetts, United States - Inc-BW-H-11-O ... | reverse complement strand
TTACGGACTGGTGCGGACCGAAAACGATTTTGGCTCCCGCGGCGCCCGTCCGACGCATCCGGAGCTGCTCGACTTCCTGGCGACCCGGTTGGTCGAGAGCGGCTGGTCGATCAAAAGTCTGCACCGACTGATTCTGCAATCGCAAACGTATCAGCAGTCGAGCGACGTCTCAGCGGTTGCGGACCAACGCGATCCGCAGAACAGCCTGTTGTCCCACTTCGGGCGGCGGCGGCTCGACGCGGAAGAGATCCGCGACTCGCTATTGGTGCTGGGCGGCAACCTCGATCGCTCGTTCGGCGGCCCGCATCCCTTTCCGCCCGTCCAAACGTGGGGGTTTACGCAGCATGCTCCCTTTTCCGCCGTCTACGACACGACCCGTCGCAGCGTCTATTTGATGACGCAGCGGATCAGGCGACATCCGTTTCTGGCGCTGTTCGACGGCCCCGACGGCAACGTCAGCACGGCCCATCGCGACTCGACGACAGTTCCCACGCAGTCCTTGTTCCTGATGAACGATCCATTCGTGCATGCTCAATCGTCGCGGTTTGCCGAGCTCCTGACCGCGGCTGCGACGGACGAGGATCAACGCATCGCGTGTGCATTCGAGGAAGCCTTCGCCCGGCCGCCCGATGCCGAGGAACGCGCGCAATCCGCACAGTTCCTGGCCCAGTATCGGCGTGAGCTGGCCCATTCAGAGTCTAGCGGCGTGGATCGCGTCAAAGTGTCGTGGGCTGCCTTCGCCCGGACCTTGTTTGCTCGCAACGACTTTCTGTTCATCGATTGATCGGAGTGGCTCATGTCCGAGTGCGAAAACGCCTTCTGCCGTCGCGACCTGTTACAACGCGCGGCCGGCGGCTTCGCGTCGATCGCGCTGGCAGGAATTCTGGCCGACCATCAAGCGGCCGGCGCGCGGGGCGCGACCACGGCCGACGATCCGTTGGCCCCCAAGCGGCCGCTCATTCCGCCGCGAGCGCAGCGGGTGATCTTCTTGTACATGACCGGCGGCGTCTCCCACGTCGACACGTTCGACCCGAAGCCGCGGCTCATTGGCGGTCACGGAAAGTCGATCACAGTCGACAATTGGCAGGGGAAGCTCGGCCAGTTCAAGCGCTATCTCAAAGCGCCGCAGTGGAAATTCCGCTCGGGAGGGGCATGCGGCACGGCGATCAGCGATCTGTTTCCGCACGTGCGCAACGTCGCGGATGAACTGTGCGTGATCCGTTCGATGGAGTCGAATCACACCAATCACTACGAGGGCACTCTGGGCATCCACACCGGCTCGTGGACGTTTGCCCGGCCCAGCATCGGCGCGTGGGTCAGCTACGGGCTGGGGACCGAGAACCGGAACTTGCCGTCGTTCGTCGTGCTGGCGCCGCACGCCCCCTATGCCGGAGCACAAACGTGGGGCTCCGATTTTCTGCCCGGCTGCCATCAGGGGATGCAAGTTGTTCCCGGTCCCACCCCCATTCCGAACGTGCGGCGTCGCGTCTCTTCCGATCGGCTGCAGCGACTCGAACTGGACTTCGTGGCGGCGGCCAACGCCCGACATCGCCAGGCACGTCCCGAGGATGCTGCTCTAGATGCTCAGATTCGCTCGATGGAAACTGCCTTCGGCATGCAACGGGCTGCCCCTGAAGCGTTCGACGTCACGCAGGAAACTTCCGCCACGCACGCCTCGTATGGCCTCGAGCGCGGGGCCGTGACCGGTTTCGGCTGGCAATGCCTGGTCGCCCGCCGGCTCGTCGAGCGCGGCGTCCGGTTCGTCGAAGTGATTGACACGGGCTCGTCGAACAACTGGGATTCGCACGGCGACATGCGCGATCACGAGCATCTGGCCCGCAACGTCGATCGCCCGATTGCCGCGCTCATCCGCGACCTCAAACTGCGAGGTTTGCTCGACGACACGCTGGTCGTCTGGACCACGGAGTTCGGGCGAACGCCCTATCACGAGTCCGCCGACGCCAAAGGCCGCGAACATCACCACCAGGTGTTTTCGTCCTGGATGGCCGGCGGCGGCGTGAAAGGGGGCATCGTGCACGGCGTGTCGGACGAGTTCGGCGTGGCGGTGGCCAAGGATCGCGTGCACGTCCACGATTTCCACGCCACAATCTTGCATCTCCTCGGGCTGAACCACGAACTCCTGACCTTCCGCCACGCGGGCCGCGATTATCGCCTGACGGACGTCTACGGCCGCGTGGTGCGTGAAATCTTGGCGTAAACGGGGCGGGCCGAAATGCGGTCTGCGAGCACTCAAAGTGCGCGAGGAAAAACGGTGGTTTTCGGAGGGCCGCAGAAAGCGATCAAGTTGCCGAGAATTTGCACCGCGGATTCGGCGTGTTCTGTCTGCCCGGTCAGTCCAAGTCGAGATTCTGGAAGTTGCGGTTGCGATCGAGCACGGTGCCCCAGACTTTGGTCGAGGCCTGGTGACGCGACGGGCCGAAGCTAATGATCGGTCCGATTCCCAGGTCGAGATCTCGAATCGATTCCAGAGCGTCGATCAGCTTTTCCGTCGTCAAGTCGGGTCCCGCACGCCGCAATCCCTCGACGAGGCACTCGGCCGCGATAAATCCCTCGAGTGAGATGAACCCGGGCTCCGCCTCGGGATGATACTTGTGCAACAGCTCCCGATAGCGAATGACGCCGGTCGCTGCCGATTGATAATGCGGGACGACTTGCGTGACGATTAGCCCCTCGCCGTATTGCGGGCCCATCTCTCGCAAGCGCTCCGCGAGACTGTTGCCGCCCCCGGAGACCGAACCCAGCACGAGATTGATTTTGCGGTCCTTGAGCCCCTTGATGAACTGGGCGGCGGCGGCGTAGGTCGGCACCATGACGACCGCCTGGATTCGGTCGCGGTGCTCGAAGATTTTGTCCACGGCTTCGGCCGTCTGCAGCGTGTTGCGCTCGTAGCCGGTGCGGAAGATGTCCTTGGGATGGACTCCGTAAGCGCGCAAGGTGCGCGCCGCGCCCTGAAACCCTTCTTCACCGTACGAATCGTTCTGGGCAAAGACGGCGATGCGATCGGCAGGAATCTGGCGGATTTTTACGAAGTAGTGAACCAGGGCCGACGTTTCCTCGCCGCTGCTGGCTCGGTAGTTGAAGACATAACGATCGGGTGGGTCGTGGCGGAGAAACGCGGCCCCGCTAAAAGGGGCGAAGAAAAGCAGACGATGTGCCAGCGCATAGGGGACGGTGACCTTTGCGCTTGCGGTCCCGACATTTCCGACAATCGCAAGGACCTTTCGTTTCTCGAATAGGTCCCGCATGTTGGCGAGCGATCGTTCGGGCTCGTAGCCGTCGTCGAGCGCCGTCAGCTTCAGTTTTCTGCCGTTGACGCCGCCTTCGTCGTTGACCGATTCGAGAAAGGTGCGGATTCCGAGAACGATGCTCATGCCGAAGTCGCGATTCGGGCCAGAGTAAGAGACTGTCGTCCCCAGCTCGATCGTCGAATCGGTGACGCCTTGGGTCGAAGTGATTCCCGAGGTCGGGAGTCCGTCTCCCTGCGGAGCCACCGGTGCCGGATTTCTCGATCGCACGCCAAGCCATGCGCCCCAGGCGCCGAGCAAGACAACGGCTGCTGCCAAAATCGCCGCCAGAGGCTGCCACCGCCTCGCACCTTTTCGACCCGATTGCGGCGCGACAGGCAGCGACATCGCACTCTGGAGGATCGAGTGGTGCGCGCTCAAGGGTTTGCCGCCCATCGCGAGATGAGCGGCCACGAGATCGGCGTGCATCTCCGCAGCCGTCTGGTAGCGATCCTCCGGACTCTTCGCGGTGGCTCGACTGACAATCTGGGCGAACGCGTCGGGAACGGCGGCGTTTATCTTGCGAGGGTCGAGCGGCTCGCCGTGAACGTGCGCGAACATTACCTGCACGGTGCTCTCGATCTCGTGATACGGGGTCACACCGGTGAGCAGGCTGTAATAGGTGGCGCCCAGAGAATAGATGTCGGTGCGGGCGTCCAGGGTCTTGGACTGGCATTGCTCGGGACTCATGTAATACGGCGTCCCGATCACCTGTCCGGCCAGGGTCAATTGCTGGGTACCGGCCACTGTGCGTTTGGCGAGGCCGAAATCGGCCAGCTTGACCGTGCCCTCCGCGTTGAGCAGCAGATTGCTCGGCTTGATATCCCGGTGAATCATTCCCGCGGCATGCGCGGCGGCCAGCCCTTGGCAGGCATCCGACAGAATTCGCGTGGCTTCCAGCGGAGGAAAGGCGCCGCCTTGCTGCAAGGCCTGGGCGAGGTTACCCCCTTTCATCAACTCCATGACAATGTAGTCGGTCTGCCCCTCTTGCCCAATCTCATACAAAGCGACGACGTGCGGATGCGTGAGTCGCCCGGCCGCTTTCGCTTCGGCCAGAAAGCGGTTGCGGGTCGCATCGTCGGCAGCGAGTTCCTCCGGCAGGATTTTGATCGCCACGTCACGTTCGATCAGCGTGTCGAACGCGCGGTACACCACCCCCATTGCCCCCATGCCGAGCAACTCCACGATCTGATAGCGCGCGATGCTGCGGCCGATCCAAGACTGGGGCGCTTGGTGGGTTGCGCTCCGGCTTGCGCTTCGCGGCGACGAAGTGGAATCGGTGGTCAGCCGCGTCTGGGCGTTCCGCGAAGCATCGTCGCCGACTTCAAAGTTCGGCCGCGGTGGCGGGTTGGTGGGTTGTGGGGACTCGTCGCCGGCCACGCGATATCCTTTGGCGTCAGGCTTCTCATGTCCCGCTGCGTGCTGGAACCGCCTTTCAGCCGCGTGGGCGCTTGCGTCTTCTCACTCCTTTTGTAGCCGTAACGCGACCGCCGTTCCACTATCGCGTGTCCCAACGGCGACGCGCGTATCACGTGCAGATCCAGGGAGCCAGAGATCGGACAAGGCACGTAGCAATGATGCGCCGGTCTGGGAAGCGTGCGTTCTCACTACGCGTTCGATTGACGGTTCAGGGCTGTCACTGCCATGGGTCTTACGATGCCTCAGGGCAACCGCGAGAAGTGATGCATGGGCTGCCGGTTGCGGCATGCCCGGTCGGTGCGAGACAATCGGTCGTCGACTGAGCTGACTGGCGAGGCTCAAGAGTCGTGCGACATCAACTCGGGGAAGAGAGCACCGCAACCATGAAGAAAAGCAAGAGCCCCTCGAAGGATCCAAAAGGGGGAAGGTCTCCCTCCAAACTCATCGATGCCAGAATCGAGGAGCTGGGTGACTGGCGGGGCGAGACGCTGGCTCGGATCCGCCTGCTCATCCAACAAGCCGTCCCGGACGTGGTCGAGGAGTGGAAGTGGCGAGGAGTTCCGGTGTGGTACCACGCCGGCATGATTTGTACTGGAGAGACGTATAAGAGTGTCGTAAAGGTGACGTTCGCCAAGGGAGCGGCTCTGGAGGACCCAGCCGGTCTCTTCAACTCCAGCCTGGAAGGCAACACCAGGCGGGCCATCGATTTCCAAGAGGGCGACAAGATTAATGAAAAAGCGCTGAAGGCGCTCATTCGCGCTGCCGCGGGACTCAATGCCTCCAAGGGCGCCCAGCGGTCGCGATAAAGGTGTGATGCACCCGGCGGTAGCCCGACTCACCACCGATTGGCTGGAGTGTTTCAGTCGCGATGGTTCGTGGAATTCCGTGCGTGGCTAATGACGCAACGCCTCGGCCAGGAACCGGCCCGTGTAGGAGGCTTTGCACGTCGCGATCTCTTCGGGAGTGCCGCAGGCGATCAGTTCGCCGCCCTTGTGGCCCCCCTCGGGGCCGAGGTCGATGACATAATCGGCTGTCTTGATTACGTCCAGGTTGTGCTCGATCACGACGACCGAATGCCCGCTATCGACCAGGCGGTTCAGGCTTTCCAACAGGCGATCGATGTCGGCAAAGTGCAGACCGGTTGTCGGCTCGTCGAGAATGTAGAGGTTGTGCTTGCCGCGCTTGAGCTTGGCCAGCTCACCGGCCAGCTTGACACGCTGAGCTTCACCGCCCGAGAGGATCGTCGAGGGGTGGCCCAGCTTGAGGTAGCCCAGCCCCAGCTCGTTCAAGACAGCGATCTTGCGGGCGATCGACGCTTCGTCGGCGAAGAACGCGACTCCCTCCTCGATCGGCATGTCGAGGACCTCGGCGATGTTCTTGCCGTGGTATTTGACCTCGAGCGTGTCTTGGTTGTAGCGGGCTCCCTTACAGGTCGGACAGACGACTTCCACGTCGGGCATGAAGGACAGCTGCGTCGTGATCGACCCTTCTCCGGTACATTCCTCGCAGCGGCCGCCTTTGACGTTGAAGCTGAAGGTCGATGCCGTGAAGCCGCGCTCCTTGGCCTGATCGGTCTCGGCGAAGAGCGTGCGAATCGCGTCGTAGAAACCGATGTAAGTCGCCGGATTGGAACGCGAGGAGCGACCGATCGGCGACTGGTCGACGTCAATCACGTCGGTGATGTGCTCGCTGCCGGTCAGTTCGTCGTGATCGCCCGCCATCACGCGGCTGTCGTAGAGCAACGAATACAGCCGCTTATGGACGATCTCGTGAATCAGCGAGCTTTTGCCCGACCCGGAGGCGCCGGTGACGCAGACGAATTGCTCCAGCGGAATCTCGACGCGGATGTTCTTCAGATTGTTCTGCCGCGCGCCGCGGACCACGATCGATTTGCCGCTCGACCGTCTGCGCTGGCTCGGGATGCCGATGGTCTTCTTGCCGCTGAGATACTTGCCGGTGAGCGATTTGCCGTCTTCCAGGACCTGTTTCAAGGGACCGTCGGCCACGATGGTGCCGCCGTGCACGCCCGGGCCCGGACCGATTTCGACGATGTGATCGGCCGCCCGAATCGTGTCGGCGTCGTGCTCGACCACGATCACCGTGTTGCCGAGATCGCGCAGCCGCTTGAGCGTCTCGATCATTTTGACGTTGTCTTTGGGATGCAGCCCGATGCTGGGTTCGTCCAGTACGTACAACATGCCCATCAGGCCGGATCCAATTTGCGACGATAGCCGGATCCGTTGCGATTCCCCGCCCGAGAGGGTCGCTGAACGGCGATTCAAGCTGAGATAGTCCAGTCCGATCGCGATCAACAGTTCCAACCGCGTGGTGACTTCGCGGACGATCGTCTCGGCAATCGCCTGCTGCCGGGCGGTCGGCTTGAGCGATTTCAGGAATTTGAGCAGCTCGACGAGGTGCATCTCGCCCAACTCGAAGAGATTGCTGTCGCCGATCGTGACGAGACGGCGGGCTCGCTTCAGGCGAGCGCCCCCGCACTCCGGGCAGTCGTATTCGACCATCACCTTTTTCAGGTACTCGTCCATGCCGGCGTTCGACGTGCCCTGTTTGCGGTATTGGCGATAGTGGTGCTCCAATTGATTCACGACGCCGTTGAACTTCATCTTCTTGCCGGCGTGCTGCTGCCCGATCTTCGCCCCCGGCGGCAGAATGACCTCGAACTGCTCCCCTTTGGTGCCGTAGAGCAGCACTTGCACGTGCTTCTCGGCCAGATCTTTGAAGGGCGTATCGAGGCTGAATTTGTAGTGTGCGGCGAGGCTGTGCAGAATCCGGCCGCCCCAGCTATCGGGGCTGTTGCTCATCGCCGCCTTGACGAACGCTTCCTCGTTCAGGGATCGCTTGGGATCGGGCACTAAGAGCGACGGATGGACGCGCATCGCCGTGCCGATGCCTGCGCACGTGGGGCACGCGCCCGCGGGGTCGTTGAATGTGAACTGGGCCTGGTGCATCTCGCCGGCGACAAGTCGATGCCGGGCGCAGCCGAACCCGTCGTAAAACTTCTTGTGCTCCTTGCCGAGTTGCTTGGGCTTCACGATATGAAAACCGAGCAGGCCGTCACCCAATTTCAGTCCATGCTCGAGCGAAGTGACGACTTGCTGATCGATTCCCGGGCCGACGACAAACGAATCGATCACGGCTTCGACCGTATGCTCCTGTTCCTCATCGAGTTCGATATGCTCCCCGAGATCGCGCGGCTTGCCGTCGATTCGGGCCCGGCGGTAGCCGTTGACGCGAATTTGCTCGAAGAGATATTCGTAATCCTCGCCGTGAATCTTGTAGACGGGCGCGCGGACCTCGACCTCGGTGCCTTTCGGCAGAGACAGCAGATGTTCCATCATCTGATGCGGGGTGCGAATCGCGAGGGCCTCGCCGCACAACGGGCAGTGCGGCGTCCCCATGGTGGCGAACAGCATCCGCAGGTAGTCGGAGATGTCGGTCATTGTGCCGACCGTCGAACGGGGATTGGAGCCGACGGTCTTTTGATCGATCGACACGACGGGCGACAGACCGTTGACGAAGTCGACGTCTGGCTTTTTGAGCTGGCCGACGAAACGTTTGGCGAACGTCGACATCGACGCCAGCAGGCGCCGCTGCCCTTCGGCATAGATCGTGTCGAAGGCGAGCGACGACTTACCGGAGCCGCTCACGCCGGTGACTACGATCAGCTTGTCGCGCGGAATCTCCAGGTCGACGTTTTGGAGGTTGTTCTCGCGCGCACCGCGAATCTGGATGGTCGTTCGCATAGGTCTCTTTAGATGTCGAGCAAATAGGCCGGCTCTTCGACCCGTTCGGTGCTGCGTTTGGTGAGCTTAAACGGAGCCGAAAGTTTCTGCAGCAAGCCTTTGCGTTCCAGCCATTCGCACGCCGATTCCAGGTGCCACGGGTACAACTGCGAGAACGCGAAGTGGTCGCTCATTTCCGACAGCGGAATCAGCCGGTTCTGTTTTTTGAGATAGGCGAGCAGCGGTTTCAGGTGGGCCTGGTAGTGCTCGTCAAGATAGCCGTCAATCGCGTCGAGCGCCTTCGAGAGCACGCGTCTGTTCTTGCGCTTGGCCAGCACGTCGAGATAGATGGTCTGAAAAAGTTCCGGCGCCCCCTCGATGGCCCGATAAATCACGTCGTCCTCCCAAACCTGGCCCCGGCGGATGATTTCGGTGTGGGCCACGCTGTGCGCAGCGCCGAGCGTTTCCTGTGTCGCCAGCTCGAGGTCCCCCTTGATGTCTAGTCGCTTGCGGGCGTGGCGCAGCGCGTGGATGGTCCAGGTCGAGAACGTCAGCAGTTCCCGCTCCTGGTCCTTCGTTGCCATGCTGTTGGCCTTCTTGAACCAACTGGCGATCGACGGATCCTGGCTGTACACGATCTCCCGCAGAGCAAAAAAGTTGCAGGAAAACGCCGTCCGCGACGCTCCCTCGACCATTTGCTTGAAGCGGCTCCGCGGAATCACTTCGGCGTGAACGTTGATCCCGTTTTCAACCAGGATGCGGAAGACGCGTTCGTCATTGCCGTCGCTCGGCAGCCGGCGACTGACGCCGTCCGCCTCGATGATCCACAGGCCGAGCGATTCACGCCGCCAGACCGTTGTGGGGGACAAGCTGCCCACCAGGACGACGGCGAGCACGTAACGGTCCTCCGCGATCCGCTCGATCAACTGATCCAACGCGGCTTTGAACCGCGCGACTTTTTCGAGGCTGTCGTCGCCCTCGTTCATATCAACTTCTGGAGTCATGGAGTGTGCCTCGGATGGAAGTTCGCAGAATTCGAGCCCCGGCAAGAACGGCCGTGTCCGTCGGGTTGGCGCCTCGTCGCGGGGACTCGACGATCGGGAACGACGCCAGATTATCAAGAATCGCGTCGCCGCGCCCGGTCGAGCGTTCTCGGCTCGGAGCCCTCGCTCACGCTTCGGGTTGGTGGGGCGAATGCCGCGACTATCTGACAAGTCCTCGGAGGAGCGGCTCGATCAGGTCATTCAGGCTTCGCAGCAGGGCCACATTTTGAAGAAGCCAAATGATCGGCCAATAGAAAACTTCGTAAGCCGGATAGAGGTCAAGTCCGTGGCGCCGGAGCACAAGCAAGGCAACATAGGCCGGGATGATGCTCAGCGGATAGATCACCACCAAGCCCACCAGCGTCCAACCAATGGCCCAGCTGGCCCAAGTCGACGAACGCTCCGATCCTTCCGGCCTTGCCGCGTCTGCCGGCCGGGTCGCCGCGGTCTCCGGGTTCACATCGACGCCAGCACTCATGCGAATCCCTCACACCCTCAAGTCGACCCTGCGTTTCGGTTTCGACCTCAACGGGACTCGTTATCGGCCGATCCGACGAGCCAGCTCCTTGTCCAGAGCCTCTGGTGTGAGATCCTTGGCGGCGATCCGACCTTCGGGGTCGATGAGCCAAATTGAGGGAATCACTTCCGTCCCGTACGCGACCAGTGTCGTATTGTGCGCGTCCCAGGCGCCGGCCCAAACCTGACGCCAAGGCGTTTTGATAACCTCGATCGCCTCCTTGGCCTTGTCCGTCGTGTAATCGAAGTTCAGGCCCACAACGGTCACGCGGCCTTTGTATTTGCCTGCGACGGCTTTGAGCAACGGTTGGGACGCCACGCAAGGAGCGCACCAACCTGCCCAGAAATCCAGGGCCACGTACTTTCCATGCAGAGCCGCGCGGCTGATCGACTCGCCTTCTGCCGTGCTCCAAGCGAGCTGCGGGGCAATCGAGCCGACCTGCGGATGAAATGTCGCCTTCAATTCGAGCGGCGAGAGTGTGATTGCCTTGTCCGCAACGGTGAACTCGGCGCGGCCCGTTGCCAGGAGAATTCCCCAACCGCATGTTTGCAGCGGTCGCAGGCCATGGACGTCGACCAGCAGCATGTACCGGCCGGGTGCTAAGGCGTCGAAGCGGAACGAACCGTCCGGCTTGAGGACGGCAAACGTGGTGGGAAGGGTCAGATCCTCCTTGGCGGTCCCTTCAAGGACGGATTGAATCTGCGCGTTCCAGTCGGCCCGGTCGACGCCCCGCGGCGGCTCTGGCTTGGGTTCGATCCGCACCGCGCGCACCCACGAGGTGCTGGTATCGAACTTTGTCCCTGGCAACGGGGGATTTGCCGAAATGACGGGTCCTAACTCAACTTGACCGTTTACCGCCGGACCGTCATCCGCCAGGGTCACGTGAAGCGCTTTGCCCGGTTCAACGCGGATGATCTTGCCAGCGACCGTTCCTAGATTCGTGAACGCGCTAACTCGAAGCTCAAGAGCAGGCACATGCTCAATTACGAATCGCCCGGCGGCATCGGTCGTGGTCGAGAGATCAAATTGCAGCCGCTCGCGCGAGAGAGGATCGAGCTTGGGCCGAAACGCATCTGCCGAAATGCGCGCATTGTTCCGCGGCCTGCCGTCGGGGGCGTAGACTCCTTCGAGGCGCGCCCAGGGCGTCAGAATCACGGTTTGACCCACGCTCATCTCACCGGCCGAGAGAACCGCATATCCCGCTTCGTGCAGGACCAACAGCCGCCCGTTGGCGCCGGGCCACGCCAACTCGAACTTCCCGTCCGCACCCGCCGCGGTCCGCACCTCCGGCGTGAACCTGAGCACATCAAACAAGGTTGTCCCGCGCACGAGCGCGTCGTTCTCCGGTCCAAGGAAAAAGAGCTCGGCTCTTGCGGCAGGCTTGTGCGCGGCCGTCAAGACCGTGCCGTGAACGACCGTGGCTTTTTTCAGTTTGACCAGGAACGGAGCCGGTTTCTTGCCGGGCGCGAGGGGCGGCGTTGTTGCGATGGAGTAGCCGGCGGCGGAGATCTTCGCCAAAAACTGAGTGGGCACGCCGCCCTGCAGCATGACGTACTTGACTTCGCGCCGGAAGCTGCCGTCTTTGGCTTCCAGAGGTTCCGCTCTGCTCAGAGCCGAGAACTTCCCACTCAACAACCACCCCATGGTCACTGCGAACTTCGTGATCGGCTGTCCGGACTGGTCATCAACGACCTTTCCTTCAATCACCGGGTACGAGTACAGCGGGACGTCGCCGACATCGGCAAGGCCGGGCGCGATCGTGAAGCCAACATACAATCGACCCGGAGCGGATACCGAACCGACAATGGACCCTTCAGTAGGGAGGGCGCGAATCAGAAACCGCCCGTTGGCATCGGACCGCGCGACGCGCGTGACGTGCCTGGGGAAAGCGTTGGGAACCTGCCAAGAACCCGTACCGATTGTTGCGTTCGAGACGGGCCGGCCGGACTCATCCACAAGCCGTCCCTGCACGGACCAGCCTTTGTCGAGCTTGATGTCGAGCGGTTTCATTTGTGAGGAGACGGTGATCCACGCAACCGCGGGGGCCAACCCGTCCGCGTAGATGGCGATGCTGCGGCGTCCGGCTGGAATTCCGCCAACCGAGAACGTGCCGTCGGCCTGCGTTCGGGTCGCACTCGAATTTTCAATCGCCTCCTCATCGGGGCCGGGCGTTTCATCATACGACTGCCCCGCAAGCACCAGGGCGTTGCCAATCGGCGTGCCGGACGGATCGCGAACGATGCCGCGCAGCGAGAGACCTCGCTTCATGACTTGAAGGGCCGAGCCGTCGCGCAGGGCGTGAGTCGGTGGGCTCGACTGGCGAAAATCGAACGGCCAGCCGCTGAAATCGGGATGATCCAGGCGGAAGTCGAGATGATCGAAGTCTGCCGGCAAACTCAGGGACCAGCGTCCGGTAGCATCGGAGATCGCCTCCCACTTGATACCCGTCGAATGATCTGTGACGGTGAGTAATACGTCGTTGATCGCCCGCCCCTGTTCATCAACAATCCGTCCGGAATAGACCGCCAGCGGAGCCAGCATTTTGGCGGAGGCCTTGGCGGGTGCGTGCTGCACGAGATCCGGCAATACGGTCGTGGCGCGACTGACAATCTGAACCGCAGGAGCTGACTCGCCGGTCTTCAACGAAGCGCGAATCGTCCACCCGGATTCGGCCGGCAGCGGGCCGGCGAGTAGCCAGCCGGCGAACGTCTCCAACCCGTCGCCCTGGGTGAATGAGACACCGCCGGGACCCGTGATCTGGAGCCTGACCTTTGCCCCGTCGACGGCTCGCCGCTCTTCATCGACGACTCGGCCAATGACAGTGCAAATGTCGCGGTCGAGCACGTAGTGTGTGTCGGGCGATGCGTCGGTGCGGATTGGTATGACAGCCATCCGCGTCGCCCGCTGAGAGTAAGCGAGGACTGTCTTCGCTGCGGGCGGCAGGTGACTCAACCTGAACCGCCCCTGATCGTCGGTGTGAGATCCACGCCAGATGTTTTCCCCCGCGACGGCCACCATTGCTCGGCTCACTGGAAAGCCGGCACGATCGACGAGAATTCCGGCGAACGAACGCGGCGCCTTTGACTCTGTAGGCTCGCCGGCGGCTGCCGCCTGACTCTGGACGTTCACAGCCGTTAAGAGTGCTGCAATGAACAAACCTCGCAGGGCTCGAAGCCGGAGTCCGGCCACATCGGCGGATGAGGAGGAGTGATTGCGAGCGCGCGCAGAACTCATGAGTCGCCTCCCTCGAGTTGAAGCAACACCAGAGTACCACCGAGCCGCGTCGGCACCAAAACGAATCAGGGGCCCCCGAGTCGGGCCAAGAATTCAGCGCCCCCGTGACTCAGCAAATCTTAAGCCTTGTTCAAAGGCAATACGAATCGGCTATCCGGCGGGCGTGCACTAGGTGGGCTTGCGCTCAATCAGTCCCTCGCACGCGAGCGTTTGTGGACCGTTCTCCGTGCAGACCGCGTACTTCGCGCCGGAGAGCAGCGAGACGCCGGCGTGGCGGCCTTTGGCGTCGAGCACGTAGAAGGTCACGTCGAAGTTGGGATTGCCGTGGTGGTCGAGCAGCCGTTTCTCGATCGTGTTCGCTTTGATCCGCTTGCACGCTTCCACCCCGGCGTCCTTGGGATGCATGCCTTGCCGCAGGCACTCGACGATCAGGAACGAGCAGAGGCCGAACAGATTCGCCTCGCCGCGCCCCGTCGAGCCGGCCGCGCCCACGCTGCCGTCGACGTACAAGCCGGCCCCCAGAATGGGTGAGTCGCCGACGCGGCCGGGGATCTTGAACGCCAAGCCACTGGTTGTCGTCACGCCGCAAATTTCTCCCTTGGCATTGATCGCGTTGCAGTTGATTGTGCCGTTCACGTGATGGACGTCGATCAACCCCTCCTCCGCCATTTTCCAGGTGGCTGCACGTCCGGCGTCGGACCGGCTCTTGGGATCCAGATAGTGTGCCGGGTCCACGCGGCGTTTCCATTCGAGCCAAATTCGGCGTGATTTTTCGGTGTTGAGATCCGGCTCGATCTTGAAGCCCAGGTTCCGCGCGAACGACTGCGCGCCGGCCCCCACCAACAGATGATGGTCGGTGTCCTCCATCACGGCCTTCGCCACCAGCGACGGCGTCCGCACCCCCTCGAGCGCCGCCACGCCCCCCGCCCGCTTCTTCGGCCCGTGCATCACGCACGAATCCAACTGCACCACGCCGTCGGCGTTGGGCAGGCCGCCGTAGCCCACACTCGTTTCTTCGGGATCAAGCTCGAGGATGTTGACGCCGGCGATCATGGCGTCCAGCACGTCCGCGCCATCGGTGACCATGGCGAACGCCTTCTCGACACACGTCACCGTGCCGCCGTTCTTGAAGTGATTTCCGTTGGCCGCGGAGATGACGACTGGCTTGAAACCCGGGCTCACAACCCGCGCCCGCTCCTGGCTCTGCGCCACCCCGGCTCCCGCAGCCACCAGGGCCGCCCCACTCATCACAAATTTGCGACGCGACAGTTCTTCGCTCACGGTGAACTCCTCGAACCTTGGGTGGCTGCCACGAATCCGGACCCTTCGCTCACGCTCCGGGTTGGTAAAGCTGTCTTCACCAACCCGAAGCGTCAGCGAGGGATCTACAGAAGCATTCTGTACTTTTTTTGAGTCGGCTCAGCGCATGTGCCGACGCGATCACATTCTGAGGGCTCGCGTCTGAGTTTGCCAACGTCGGCATGTCGACTCAGTGGAATTGCTCATCAGGGGCCGGTTCGCAAACGGTCACGCCGCTGTACACCTTGGCCATCAATAGGGTCGCCCCTATCATTTTCGCGAGCTAACTCTCGTGAGCCCTTGTGCTGGGGACCAACGCAGCGAACAAAACTCTTGAGGAGACTCCGATGGCAAAACTCACCAACAAAACAGCACTAGTCACCGGCGGTTCGCGCGGCATCGGTGCAGCGATCGCCAAGCGACTCGCGGCCGACGGGGCGAGCGTGGCAATCACGTACACGAAAGGCGCGGAGGCCGCCCAGTCGGTGGTCAAAGGGATCGAGAAGGCCGGTGGAAAGGCGATCGCGATTCAGGCCGATGCCGCCGATGCTCAGGCCGTCATCAGTGCTGTCGAAAAAGCCGTCGCCACGTTCGGCCGACTCGATGTGCTCGTGAACAATGCCGGCACCGGCTTTCCCAAGCCCTTTGAGGAGACATCCCTCGAGGAAATGAACCGCGTCATCGATGTCAACATTCGGGGCGTGTTCGTGGCGACTCAGGCGGCCATCAAGCATTTGAAAGACGGTGGCCGGATCATCAACATCGGCTCGTGCGTCGGCGAGCGGATGATGACGCCGGGCCTCGTGGCCTACGCCGCCACGAAAGGCGCCGTCAAGATGTTCACGCAGGGTCTCGCCCGCGAGTTGGGCGGCCGTGCGATCACGGTCAACAACATTCAACCGGGCCCGATCGACACCGAGTTGAACCCCGCCGCCAGCGAGTGGGCGACGCCTCAAATCGCCAACACCGCGTTGAATCGCTACGGATCCGTCGATGATGTTGCTGCGCTAGTGTCGTTCGTAGCCGGTCCGGAGTCGTCGTACATCACCGGTGCGAACCTGACTGTCGACGGCGGCACGAACGCCTGAGCGGATCACCCTCGCCCGCTCGGTCGATTCGCGAGTTTGGTATCCTGAGGTCTCCCGCTTAAAGGAGACTTCGGCATGGCGAATGTCGTGATGATTCAGGATGCGGCTCGAGTTGAATGGGCCACTTGTCCCCTCGAGGAAATCTCGACCAGGGAGGCCGTCGAGCAACTGGTGGGCGGGCCGGTGGAAAGCACTTCCGAAGGCACCGCCAGGGTCGTCGGTTGCCCCGACCCGGTCGTGGACGAAACATTGATTCCGCGCCGCGTCATCCTGCAGCCTGACGGCGTGATGCATCCGCTGGTGGGAGCGATTCACCAGGCGTATCAGGATCACCGTCCGCTCGTGCTGTCGCCGGATATGTTCTGGTTGCTCGTCGCCCAGGGACTGGCGGTGCACGTCAACAATCATCCCGACGAGTTTCGCGAACGATTCCGCGTCGGCCCCGAGCAGCAGGAGATCGAAATTCGGAAGGACGACTTGTTGAAGGGGTCGCCCGATAACGCGTGGGAAGACGTCTTCGAAGAGTTCTGCGAGCAGATCACCGACCGCATCGGCGGCGACAACTACGCGCACATCGTGGCCACGTTCTCCACGACCGGACTCGTCGAACGGGCGGCCAACGCCATCGTGCTGATGGACACCGTCCAAAGTTATTTTGAATATTCCTTGAGGACCCGCTGCGGCATTCCCCAGGTCGTGTTGGAGGGGACTGCCGCCGACTGGGAACGGCTGCGTGACAAGACCGAGTCACTTGGCCGGACGTACGCGCTCACCTGGTGGACCGACCGGCTGCTGCCTGTCCTCGATCGGGTCGCGCGCAACGCAGGCGGGAGAGAAGACGCTGCCTTGTGGGAATCAATTTACAAACAGGTCGACGCGAGCGGCGGCCCCTATCTGAGCGGTTGGATCACGGACTTCTTTCCCTATGTCGGGCGCGACGAGCCCAACGAGCGCAACCGCGCGTTTCGGGAAGAGCCGATTCCAGAGGCTCAACGCATTTATGAAAGCCACTTCGGCAGCGGCATCACGACGGATCATCTTCCCAGCTCGCTCACCAAGGTCCCGTTCGTGTGGAAGTATCGGGGCGAAGAATTTCCGATGGAACTCCTGGCCGGGTTCGTCGGCTTCACGCAAGATGCCGAGACGCTCCGCCTCCGTCCAAAGATCGGCTGGGCAGTGCGCGAGGCGGGGTGAAACGAACCGGGCCGGCGGCGGAGCATGGTCCAGCATTCCCGCGCCATCATTCCCGGATTCCAAGAAAACTGATCTTGGATGAATCACGATCTTGTGGCTGAATGGAGGGGGCGGACTTTTTGCGCGCGGCGGTTGAGCGGAATGGGGTGCAGCGGAATGGGATAGGGAGAAACACGGGGGGTTGGGTCACAATTTTTTTCTGTATAGATGACCCACGAAATTCGCGACCCACCCCTCGATCAGGGGACGGGACAGATCGGGACGGGACATGAGAGAGTCCAAGGTCCGAGGTCCAAGGTCTTTGGACCAGCCGCGCAGGAATCGGGTCGGCCGCGGGACGGGACACGTTGTTTCACCGAGAAAAGCCGGGAGAATTTGGCCCGAGGACGGCTATCCGAGGTGGGACGGGCGAGGCGAAGAGCGGGGCGAGGGGTGGAAAGAGGTTGGCCGGTAGGTCGGGACACTTAAGTTTCAATAGGTAGTTGACCCACCAAATCGTTGACCCACCGCCCCGGGACGGGACACGGGGCAAAGCGGGGCACTACGCCGTGGCGCCCGCCGTGCGTGGCGCTGTCCATTCCTTGACGGCGTCGGGGCACGGGGCGACGGTAGGCCACGCGAACCAGGTCTGGCCATCGTTCGCGATCAGCACCAAGCCGCTTAGGGCCTTGGCGCGCTTCATCGCTCCCAGCGCCTGCGAGGGACTTTGCACGATCGGGCTGCCGACGTTGAGGGACGTGTTGACGGACACTTCGACTCCCAGCCGCCGTCCCATCGCCTGGAGATAGGCGTACGTAAACGGGTCGTCCTCCTCGCGCACAATTTGCACACGGCCCGTGCCATCCCGGTGGACCACGGCGGGAATTGTGCTGTACGCATCGGGCCGGGCCCGCGCCGTCAGCACCATGTAGTGATAGGCGTTGTACTGATCGTCGGCCCCGCCGGGCGAGAGTTCGAAGAATCGCCGGGCTGCCGCGAGCGTCGCCATCGGGGCCAGCGGACGGATCGGCTCGCGAAACTTGACGCGGAGGTTGATCGTTTCCAGCGTCCGCGGGTTACACGGGTTGGCGAGAATCGAACGATGTCCGAGAGCCCGCGGCCCCGTCTCTGCCGGCCCCTGAAACAATCCCACGACGCCATCCTCGGCGACGATGCGCGCCATCAAGTCGGCGATTCTCGTCTGCTGGTCCGGGTCACCGATGTTCCCTAGCGTGCGATATTCAACTTCGGCGTCCATCTCGAGCGCGGACGCAATCTCCTTGGCAGCAGGAGCTTGCCCACACCAGAAGGCGTGTTTGAGGGAAGGGCCTGGTCGCACGCCGCTCCGCAGCGCGAAGTTGTACGCGGCCCCCATTGTGACCCCGGCGTCGCCCGGTGTCGGCGGCACCCACACGTGCAGGCGGGTTCGCTTCCCCAAAGCGCGGCGATACCATTCCTCGTCATAACGATCGACGAGGTGCATGTTGGCCA
>Ga0210390_10002053_pt1 | contig 18323 bp, 11 predicted proteins | sample IncBWH11OmetaG_FD_161050 | JGI IMG/M metagenome (GOLD analysis project Ga0210390, IMG submission 161050) | Forest soil microbial communities from Barre Woods Harvard Forest LTER site, Petersham, Massachusetts, United States - Inc-BW-H-11-O ... | reverse complement strand
CGCGATAACTGAAGCATGGCTTCCGGGATGTCCGTGATATGTTTTGTACCGAGAAAGGTCAGCAGCAGACCGCGGAACAGACTAAGGGTACCCAAAGTGACGATCAGGGTCGGAAGGCGAAAAAGGGCAATCAACGTAGCATTGAAGCAGCCCAGAATTGCCCCAATCAAGGCAGCGACAATGAAGATCAACCAAAGGGGAGCGTGAGGATTGATCAGCACGCATAGTTTGACGGTGCCGTACATCGAAAAGGCCGCCACCGCGGTGAAAGAGACATCGATACCGCCCGAGAGCAGCGCGGTATAAACACCAAGAGCAAACAATCCGGTAGTGATGCTGTTGCGAATCAAATCGAGTAGGTTAGGAGCACTGCAGAACACCGGATTGATCAGGGTAACTGCGACACACAATAAAATGGTGGTCAGCAGGATGATTCCTTCGGAAGACCGCAGATAGTTTTTGAACCAGCTCAAGTTTCACTCCAAAGTGACTTCACGCGAGAGGGCCTGCAGATCAAGCCCCTGGGCGGAGTGCTGATTCGAAAGCTTCCCACCCGCCATGACCAGAATGCGGTGACTGATGCTGAGCAGTTCGGGGAGGTCATCCGACACGACAAGCAGGCCCGTGCCCCCCTTCGCCAACTCGGCAATCAGGAGGTGGATATCATGTTTAGAACCCACATCGACACCCATGGTTGGGCCATTGAGGATCAGCAGTTTCGGATTCAGATCAAGGTAGCGAGCGATCAGCACACGTTGTTGATTGCCACCGGATAAGGTTTGCACCGGATCATGGCCATTTTGGGTTTTGATGCTCAGGCGATCAATCCATTCGTCGCCGTCGCGTCGAAGGGCCTCTCTATCCAGTAGCCCGAACGAAAGACGGCGTCGAAGATTTGCGATCAACATGTTATCGAAAATCTCTTGTTCGAGGAATAGCCCTTCACTCAGCCGATCTTCCGGGATATAGCCGATCCCGCGTCGTTGAGCGTCACGAACGTTACGCAGTGAAATGTTTTCACCGGCTAGTCGGATGAATCCGCTGGATGGCTTGTTTTTGCCTGCGATGGTGAGCGCGAGTTCCGTTCTTCCGGAACCCAAAAGTCCCGTCAGACCGACGATCTCACCCGGTTTGACCGTGAACGAGACTTCGCTGAAGGCGGGCACACCCGTTAACGAAACGACCTCCAGAAGAGGAACTGTCCCCGCGGAAGGTTCGGGCGGTTGAAGCCGTTCGATTCGGATCTGACGGCCGGAGATCGCCTCACTTAGTTGAGCGGTCGTATAGTCAGCGATGGGGCCATGATTGACGACTTCGCCGTTTCTGATCACGGTCACCTCATCGCAGATCTCATAGATTTCTTCGAGCTTGTGAGTCACCAAAATAAAGCTGACGCCGGTAGAACGAACCGAGTGAACAATTTGGAAAAGCGTTTTGACTTCGCGATTCGTCAGAGCCGAAGTCGGCTCATCCATAATAATGACTTTTGATCGATTCTTGAGCGCACGGGCAATCGCCACCAGTTGCTGGTTGGCGACGGGTAGATCTTCCACCAATGCGTCCAGAGGAATCTGCACCTTCATGCGCGCCAGGATTTCGGCGGCTTCTCGATGCAGGAGTCTGAAGTTCACCCATTTTCGATGGCGCGAGACGCTGTCGAGAAAGGTGATGTTTTCGAATACCGAAAGATTCGGCAGTAGAGCAAAGTCCTGGTAGATCACGCTAAGGCCAAAATTGATCCGGGCGAGCGGATTCAATTTGGTCACGTCGTGACCGTCCAGTTCAACTTTGCCGGTGTCCGGCGCCAGAGTGCCGGCAATGATTTTGATGAGGGTCGATTTGCCGGATCCATTGGCTCCCGCCAGGCAATGAATGGAAGCCGGACGAACCGACAGGTTCACATTCTGCAGAACCGGAGCGCGTACGTAGGTCTTCGAAATGTTCGCCGCGACTAAAGAGTCCACTTTAGGGAAACGGATCGGCGGTTCGGCGTCAGGGCGTATCGGCGTGAGGAGCCGATACGCTCCCGCGTCGGACTTTAGAAATCGAATTTGTCCATGTTTTCTTTGGTGCAATCGATCCAGCCATTCCCAAAGATGATTTTGTTGTCCACCAAACGGATCTTTTCGTAACCCGGGAGGCCAAGGTCCATCCCATCGGTGATCTTCTGGCCATTCAAGACCATCACCGCGATCTTATCCATCAAATAGCCTGCGATGGAGGAATCCCAGAATGAGATCATTCGGACCGCTCCGGTGGGCAGGTATTTTTTGACCAGGGAAGGAACACCTGTTCCCACCACGACCACTTTATCCTCCAGGCCTGCCTCTTCAACAGCGAGACCTATTCCGGGCGCGTCCGTCGAGGCGCTGCCCTGGAATCCTTTGATCGTTGGGTGCGCTCGAAGCAGTTCTTTGGCTTTGGCATAGGAAACTTGCTGATCGTCATTAGTCTCGATCTTGTCGACCACCAGCTTCATTTTCGGATATTTTTTCCTCTGCAGCGCGATGGCGCCATCCGCCCATTCGTTGTGAGTTTTAGAGGTCAAGCTACCAACGAAAACGGCATACTCGCCCTCGTAATTCATCCGTTGCGCTAGATTCTCCATCAGGTGCTCACCAAAGGCGGTGTTGTTGAATGCTTCGAGGTCGTAGTTCGCATTCTGGATATTGGAAGCCTCATGGGTAATAACGACGATATGGTTGTCCATCGCCTTTTTAAGCACCGGCTCCATGGCGGGCGGTTGAAAAGGAACGACACAGACGGCATCGACTTTTTTCGCAATCAGATCTTCGACGATCTGAATTTGCTGGGCGGAGTCGGTGGTTGGGGGACCGAGCTGAACCGTTTTATTGCCGGTATCCTTCCCGAATTTCTTCACACCGGTTTCCATATAGTTAAACCAGTTGATTCCGCTGATTTTGACCACGGTGGCTAAGTCGTAGACTTTTTTGTCTTCTGCCGAACTTGAGTTCGTCAGGCAGGCGAGCGCACAACTCGCCAGAATGATTGGTAAGGAGATTCGATTTTTCATTTGGGGGGCATTCGAAAGGTCGCGAAGGTTCCCGGAGATTCGGTTCGCGAGTTACCCCCGTCTATCCGCTGACTTGGCGTGTTGGTCAAGCGCGGCCACGAAAAGGAAAGAGGCAAGAAGCCGAGGAGCACTCTCCAATTCTGCAACTCCCGAACTCCCGCAACTCCCGAACTCCTGCCTTTATTGGTTGCGTTGCCGTGTTCTTTGATTAGATAGAGGGCGCCCCCCTTTTTTTGCTCATCCATGAACACCGAAGCTCGCTACCTTCTACGTCTGGCAGCTTTTGCGGTGGCCATCCTGGTCCTCTTTTGCGTCTTAAGTCCGACCGGCTTTTTATCAACCGCCAACTTGAGTTCGATGGCTTATCAAATGCCGGAGTTCGCCATGCTGGCGCTGGCGATCCATCCGACGATGCTGACGGGCGGGATTGATTTGAGCGTCGTCAGCGTTGCTAATCTGAGCGCCATCGTGGCCGCGCTGACGATGCGTAGTCTGCCCCCGCAATTTATTTTGGTGGCGATGTTAATCGGCCTTTTCGTTGGCTGTGCGGCCGGTGCCATCAACGGGCTCCTGGTTGCCAGCGGCCTGCCGGCGATTTTGGCCACGCTGGGAACCATGCAATTTTTTGCCGGAATCGCTGTTGTGCTCGCCTATTCCACGGGTGACTCCGGCGCTTCGGTCACCGGTATTCCGGGAATTTATTCGAGCATCCTGAATGGTTCGGTCTTTGGGGTTCCGACGCCGTTGCTGGCATTTCTGCTGACTGGAGTTCTGATCTATGTTGTCACGTCTCGCACCCCGTTAGGGAAGCAGATGCGCCTCTTTGGAACGAACTCGCGAGCCGCCGTATTTGCTGGAATCCCAACCTTTCGGGTGGTGGTCACGACCTACACATTGAGCGGATTTATCGCTTCTTGTGCTGGGTTGGTCATTTTGGCCAGAGCCAATAGCGCCAATGCAGACTACGGGACCTCGTACCTGCTATTGAGCGTCCTGATCAACATCCTGGCTGGAGTAAATCCCAACGGCGGATCCGGGACGGTATTCGGTTTGCTTCTGGCTGTTTTGTCGCTGCAGTTTATTTCCAGCGGCCTCAACATCATGGCCGTCAACGTCTATGCCCGTGATCTGACCTACGGTGCCTTGCTGGTCACGGTGATGGTGGTCAACCGTCTCCAGGGCAAAATTCACTCCACCAGACCAAGAACGTGAATCAGGAGTGAGGAGTTGCAGGAGTTCAAGAGTTGCAGAATGGAGGAACTCAGGACGATCCTGACAACTCCTGCCTCCTGGTTTCCTCTATGGCTGCAGACTCCTGTTTCGCAATCGTGTTAACCCTTCGGCCGATGCAGCGCATACTCCGCGTTCTGTAATTAATCCGGTTACATAGCGGGCAGGGGTCACATCAAAGGCAAAATTGGCCGCCTGGCTGCCCGGCGGCGCGATCGTGACGGTGACCACTTCACCACCCGCCGTTCTCCCGGTGATGTGAGTGACTTCATCCGATGATCTCTCCTCGATCGGGATTTCTTTCAGACCATCCTGGATACGCCAATCAATGGTCGAGAACGGCAGTGCAACATAGAACGGAACACCGTTATCGCGCGCGGCGAGTGCCTTGAGGTAGGTTCCGATCTTATTGCAGACATCTCCTGCGGCTGTGGTGCGGTCGCTTCCGACGATGCATAGATCAACCATTCCGTGCTGCATCAGATGTCCACCGGTGTTGTCGGCTATCAGGGTGTGTGAAACTCCGTGGTGGGCCAGTTCCCATGCCGTCAGCGAGGCTCCCTGGTTGCGCGGCCGCGTCTCGTCGACCCAGACGTGGATAGGGATTCCCGCATCGAAAGCCTTGTAAACAGGTGCAAGCGCGGTTCCCCAATCGACGGCCGCTAACCATCCAGCGTTGCAATGGGTCAGGACCTGGAGAGGTCGTTGCTGACCAAGGTGGTTCCAGAGTTCGCGCAGCAAAAACAATCCGTGCTCGCCCAGGAGAGAGCAATTTTCGGCATCCTCATCAGCGATCGAGAGAGCCTCGCGATAGGCGGCGGCAGTCCGCTCTTCGGGCGGAAGGCTCTTTAGATGCCCGGACATGCGGTCAAGGGCCCATCGCAGATTGACCGCCGTCGGCCGCGACTGCACGAGCAAATCGTAAGCCTGCGCCAGCGATTCATCCGAAGGGTCGGCTTTCATGGCCAACGCCATTCCGTAACCTGCAGCGGCTCCGATCAGGGGCGCGCCGCGAACCACCATCGAGCGAATCCCCTGTGCGGCATCCTCGACATTACGCCAGGCAACGACGGCAAATTGATGAGGAAGCTTTGTCTGATCGATCACCAGCACGGTTTCGCCCTCTGACCAGATCGTTCGGTAATGTTGACCCTCTATTTTCATCGATTTTCGTGGATTGCTCGCGCCGCGGCAGTGACGTGACGGATGTGCCCGAAAGAAGGAGCGTCGAGAATCAGTTTTCGCGCCAGCTCCAGCGAATTCAATTCGCAAGCAGCGCGAATTCGGGTGTTCTCGATGGATTCCAAATCTTCCACATGGGCGAGTCCCAAGATTCGCCGGATCATTTTCGCTCCCGCGAACCGGAGAGAGTCTTCGAAGAGATTAGAGACGAACCGGTGCCGCTCCGCTTCGATGGCGCGACGCTCGGCGGTTGATTCAAACAGGATCCCGGTAAAGGCATCACCCACTGGATTTTTTGCCCAAAGCGCAAGAAATCTGGACGAAAATCCGTTCCAGAATCCCTCGGCAAGCGCCAAGAGCCATTCGCGGTATTCGTCCCGCATCCCAGGCGCACTTTCGTGACCCGTCTGAGAAAAGTAGGCGAGAAGCAGATTTCCGATCAGGGCGCCCACGTCGAAGCCCATCGGTCCGTAAAAGGCAAATTCGGGATCAATGATCTTGGTCTCGCCAGGAGTCACCATCACGGAACCGGAATGCAGATCGCCGTGGATCAAAGCCTCGGTGCTGCTCAAAAATTTGAGCTTCAATCTCTGGACCGCCACCTTGAGTTCGGTGTCTCGGCGGAAATTTGCTGCGGTTTCATCGAGCTCGGGAGATGTCCACCGATTGAGCTTCGCTAACCGGTAGGGGTCGGTGAAAACGAGGTCTTCGGTGATTCTGCAAAGCTCCGTATTTGCGCAGAATATCTGCAGGCGAGCCTTTTTAGTGGCCGCCGGAAGATAGAGGTCTGACGTCTTGAAGAGTGTTTGCGCGGCGAATTCGGCGAGGTCCTCGGCGAGTTGCGGGTAGACAATGCCACGAATGAAGCCTTTTCTGAGAATGACGTGAGGAGACAGATACTCCATGACGATCGCGGCCATCGTCTTGTTAAAGTGGTAAATTTTAGGCACTAAATGGCTGACGTGGGCAGCCTGTTCCGTTAGAGCAAGATATTCGAAATAGCTTCGCTCGAGCGGTAACGGCCATGAATCGCCTACCAGACGAAGATAAGGGAGCGCCTGTTTGACGACCAGACTTCCAGCCTCGCCGCGCACGATAAAAACCGCGTTGAGATTGCCATCGCCGACCTCGCGCGCCACCCACTGAGAGCGATCGCAACCGAGCAGAATTTCGACCTCCGGCACGCCTTCCAGGAACTCCGGGATTGACGAGTTGGATAGCGGGAAATAACGCTCTAAAATCTCCATGCGTGGAATCGCCTCTGCAGCGCGGGGGGTCGGGAAGAATGCCGCCAATTGGAGGAGCCTTCAAGTGCAAAGGCGTAACCAATATGATCGGAACATTATTTGGAGTGCTCTCTCAATCTGCGAACGGCATCAGTAACTGGGCGTCCTGGGGCTTTTTCCAAAGAGCATCGCGCAAACCCGAAGTGCGGGAGGTACGTTTCGACAGAGCCGCGCGCAGGATACTCTCGGGTGACCAAATTTCGACTCGATCTCTCGCGCGAGTGAGGCCGGTATAAATCAGCTCACGCGTCAGGATCGGTGCATCTTCGGTCGGTAAAACCAACAACACGGCCCCGAACTCTGAACCCTGACTCTTGTGAATGGTCATTGCAAATACTGTCTCGTGGGCCGGCAATCGGGAGGGCGGAAATTTGCGGATCTCGCCGTCGGCGTTTGCAAAGAAAACACGCAGCTCTCCGCTTGCTTCGGGAAGCACCAGGCCGATGTCTCCGTTGAACAGCTTCAGGTTGTAGTCGTTTCGCGTGATCATCACGGGGCGGCCGCGGTACCATTGGCCTTCCCTTTTTAGAAGCCCGGCTTCCAAAAGGCTTTGCTCGGCAAGCCGGTTCAGTTCGCCCACCCCATGCGGCCCGTTTCTGAGCGCGCATAAGATCTGGAACTCATCGAATCGAGCGAGCGCTTCAGCCGGCTCATCGGCTTGGAGATACCTATGGTAACCGCCGGTCACCTTCTCACGAACGGCCGCCGGCAAAGATCGAGTGGGCGGAGATGGACGCCATGAAATATCGCCGTGAGACTTGTTGCGCAGGACTTTGAAGGCAATCTCCACATCTCCGATATTGATGGCATGGCTCAACCTGAAAATGCCGCCGTCGCTTTTGAACCGGTAATTTCGCTGTAATTCAACGATGGTGTCCTGAATCGCATTTTCCTGGGGTCGCATTTTGACCGTCAGAGTCTCGCCTGCTGAGGCGGCGTAGAGCTTTCCGAACTCTTTCGACAGCTGGCTGGCCGCCCCGGTATTGCAGATGTCACCAAGAACATAGCCGGCTTCGACCGAAGTGAGTTGATCTTTGTCTCCCAGTAAAATGATCCGGGCATTGTCCGGGGTGGCCTGGAAGAGCTTGGACATCAAAGCCAGGTCGACCATCGAAGCTTCATCCACCACCAGGACGTCAGTAACTAACCGGTGGTCCGTGTCATGGCGAAAATAAGGAGAATCCGGGATGGTGCCGAGCAGCCGATGAATCGTCGTCGCCTCGGTTGGCAGCAATGCTTTGACTTGCTCCGGACAATTGAGTGTGGCCTTGGCGGTTTGGACGGACTCCTTCAATCTGGCAGCGGCTTTGCCGCTTGGAGCAGTGAGCGCAATGCGCAGACGCCCTTGGCCAGCCTGTTCCAGCAGGAGCGCTAAAATCGCTGCCACTGTCCGCGTCTTACCGGTACCGGGACCGCCGGTGATCACGCAGAAATTGCTCATCACCGCTGTGAAGGCGGCCACCTTCTGCCAATTGGTGTCGCCTTCGTCGGGAAAAAACCGTTCGAGGCCCTGCCGCAAAAGTTTGACTTGGACAGAAGGCCGCGCGGCGCTCACGCGTTCTTTGAGGATATCGCCCAATCTCTTCTCGTACTCCCAATAGCGCCGCAGATAGAGCCGACCCCGTTCATCGAGGATTAACGGTTTGAATTCTCCCGGGACCCCCACCACTTCCGTCCGTCGAAGCTTCTCGATCCAGTCGTCGGCTTCCGGGGCGATTTCCAGGCCGCGGTAGACCGCCGCCAGGGGCTGCCCCGCGATGTCGCGAATCGGCAAACAAATATGACCGCCGGTACGCTGACGGCTGACCAGCAGGGCGGCCAATTCCAACTCCGGGCAAAGCACTCCGGATAACTTTCCGATGAGCTCGGCAAAGTGAAGATCCAGGGCGCTGAATGTTTCTTCACCGGTCATGGTGTCAGCAAAGCGCTGAGTTTATCCACAAAGTCCGCGGGCAGTTTCATCCGATGAACGCCAAACTCCGGGCGGGCCGGTTCAATTCCGCGCAGGAAGAGGTAATAGGCGCCCCCGAAGTGTTGCCCATATTCATAGCCTGGTTTTCGTGCGCGAAGAAACCGATGGAGCGCGACAGTGTAGATGCCGAGTTGCAAATTGTAGAGTCTCCGCGCCATCTCGGCTTCAATGAGGGCGCTCGCATAGGCATCCGGCTCCGGTCCGAGCCAATTCGATTTCCAATCCACAAGGTAAAATCGGTCTTGGTACTCGAATACGAGATCAATGAATCCTTTCAAGAAGCCGCTCATTGGCCGAAACTTCAACCGATCAATAGTGGATGGGATAACACCAGCAAAGTGCGCACCATGGTCGGTGAACACCCGTGCGAGCTTGGCCGGGGTCACTGCGCTGATGGGGAAATAGAATTCCATCTCCTGCAAACGTGCCGCCGCGGTAATCCGAGAAAGCGTAAAATCAGGTCGGACCGTTTCCAGCGGGACAGAAACCGTTTTGCGAATCATCTCGCAAATAACCTCGTCAAAACCGTGAATACTGAACGCGCGCAAGTTGCGGTTAACAATTTTCGCCATGTTCTCCAAGTCGCAGAAGTCGACCTCCTGCAATATCTGGTGGAGGCAGGTGCCAGGCCGTGTTCCGCGAGGAAAGGCAAAGATACCGGTGGAAGGCGCTTCAACTTTCGCTTCGGTTTCATCGTCGGGTGAGGTTTCAACAGTGTCGTAGTCGGGCGATTCAGGGACGAGTTCGTGCCCGCGGACTAACCCGGTAAAACTAGTAATAACCGACGTCCGTTCGATTACCCGATCAAAGACACGGGGCTGCAGCTCGAGCCCCGCTTCGGCCCCAGCCTGGTAGGGCTGAGCCTGAACATTGGGTAAATCAGCGATCTCGATTGCCCTCTCGCCGCCAAGGGAAAGTTCGACCTCCTGGCGGATCCGGGCTCCTGTGGCCGTCTTGCTGTGTTTGTCTAATTCTTCCAACGCGTCTTGGGCATTTGGAACCCCGAAAAGGTAGGCAGGCGCTGATCTGCGGCCACCCTTGAAATCGCCCCAAATCAGGTAACAGCGATGCTTGGCCCGGGTAAGAGCGACATAAAGCAACCGCATTTTCTCGGCCAGCAACTCACTGCGCTGAGCTCGCTGATGCGCTTCCGATTTTTCAAGATCAAGGGTCAGGTTTCCATTTTGGTGAAAGATGACACCCTGCCCGGAATAAGCTTCCGCATCGGTCCAACAGAAAGGACAAAACACAATCTCGTATTCGAGTCCTTTACTCTTGTGGATAGTCACGATACGGACCGCTTTTTCGTCTTTTTCGAGCCGCTGTTCGTATTGCTCGGAGCGCGTGCTATCCGGATTTTGCATCTGCTCGGCGAGGCGTTTCAGCGTGCCGGTTATTCCGAGCCGGTTCTCAACACACATAGCGTGCAGGAGTTCCGAGAGATGAAGGATGTTGGTCAGACGCCGCTCGCCGGAGGGATAGCTCAGCAGCCTCGACCGAACCCCTTGCTCGAGCAACAAGGTCCGCAGCATCTGGATAAAACCCCTTTCGACCCAAAGTTGATGATACTTTTGAAACTGTAAAAGCCTTGCGTTCCAGGCATCGTCATCCAGCATCAAGGTATCGAGCTCGTTGCCGGTCACGCCGAGCGCATCGGTCGTCAACGCTGCCTTGATAAGTCTCTCATTTCCCGGTTCGCTCACCGCGCCCAGTATATATTCCAGCTCGATGGCTTCAGGCGATTGAAAGACATTGGTGGTGCTGTAGAGCACGCTTGGGATGTTTAGGGAACCCAGAGCCTCCTGCATGATGCGGGCTTCGTCGTTCCTGGAAACAAGTACCGCGATGTCCCAGGGCTGGATTTGGCGTGCGCCGATCATCGCCTTGCCATTTAAGAGGCGAGCAATTTCAGCCGCCACTGCCTGCGACAACAATCCGTCCGCATCCTCTTTCTTAATCGGCTCCGCTTCGATCGCCAGCCACACTTTCAACGCTGGTTCCTTGGTTCCGTTGACCGTCAGGGGCTCCCGATCGCATTCTCCAGCCGCTCGGACCGGTTCAAATGGGATGCCATCCAGAATAAATGGGCGCGCGCTCAGTTGGAAGAGGGTGTTCACAGCGCGCACGAGTTCGCTAGTAGATCGCCAGTTTTTGCCAAGGGTGAATTGTTTGGGCGCAGCCGCTGCCGCAGCAATGTAGGTAAAAACATCGGCACCCCGAAAGCCGTAGATGGCCTGTTTGGGATCGCCGACAAAATAGACTGGCCTGTTCCGGCCGTAGATCTTTTGAAAGATAGAATATTGGACCGGATCCGTATCCTGAAACTCGTCCACCAACGCAGCTTTAAATCGCTCGCGAATGGCGACCGCTAGCGCCTCGCCACTCTCCCCGTCGAGCGCCTCGTCGAGCCGTGTGAGCAAGTCATCAAAAGAGAGGACATTTCGTTGAACTTTCCGCCGCTTCATTTCCCGAAGAGCCCAGGCGAAGAACTCTGCTTGCAAACCTACGCAGAGATCTTTCTCAACAATCAGCAGGCGATCGCAGAGATTGAATAGCTCGTGTTGAGGCGCGCGCTGCCCGGCGCGCACGCTTCTCAAGATGTCACTTAAGGCGAACTTTTTGAGGCATTCCAACTGATCTTGAACGCCCGCCGGATCGGATAGGCAGTTGCCGAGCTGCGCGAGAAGAACAGCCATTTTGACAGCATTGCCGTGTGTGTATTTGGCCCACCTGTTTTGCTTGAATATTGCGCGGATTTCACCTTCCTCACGGCTCCAGCAGAGACGCAATCCGTTCCAGATTGTCGCGCACTCATCCTTGAGAGTTTCAATATTCGCGCCAGAGGATGGAATAACCACCAGCTTCGGGTTCCTGGTTAATTCGGTAATGTGGCGAAAGAATTTCTCTGGAGTCAGGCCGTTTTTCAGGGCGAAGGTGGTGATGATTGGGTCGCCTTGATAGAAATGAAGGCGCCAGAAATCGTCGGTGATTTCGTGCAGAATATAGCTTTGCTCTGTGATGAGTTCCGCATCGAAAAGAGCGCCGCTTTCAAACGCCCTATCTCTCAGCATCCGCTGAGCGAAACCATGGATCGTATAAATGGAAGCACCATCAAAACTCTGCAAGGCGATGGAAAGCCTGCGCTGCGCTTGCTCGTCTGATCGGTATTGACTAAGGAGCGGTTGGATCAATTCGTCTTCTGATTGACCTGTCTGGAAGGCCGTCAAAACCTGGAAAAGAAGATCGCGAATCCGCTCCCGAAGCTCAGCCGTCGCCAACTCGGTATAAGTAGTGACCAGAATCTCTTCAATGGCCAGCTGCTTTTCCAGGACGAGCCGCAAGACCAAACCGGAGATGGTGTAAGTCTTTCCCGTACCCGCGCTGGCTTCGATGAGAGTTAGTTCGCTGGTGAGCGCTGAACGACGGATATCGAAGTTTTGCCGCACCTGCATAGCTAATTACCATTATATGCGAGACGGTTCACTAGAGCTTTGTCTCAGTGCGGGCTTTGAGAATCGGCCCAAAGACTTTCAACGCCAGCTCCTCCCAATCCTGGTCGAGCGGTTCGGAGACATTCCGAAATGCGAGACCAATATAGGTGTTCATTCGTTCATCTTTCCACTCGACCTCTGCCAGTGTCCGGGGATCTCTCTTTCCCTCCGGCTCGATCGTCTCTCTCGCAAATGCATGCGAACTTCTTGGGAAGAATCGGAGAGGCTCTCGAAGGCCCTGCCAATAAAGCGCCAGCAAATCGCTTAAAAGCACGCTGCTGTCTTCGACGGGGCGGTAGACTTGTATCGATTCTTTGCCGATCAGAACCGCTGATGACCGGCTGGTGCAATTTAGGGCGAGATGCAAAATCCAAATTCTCAACATGTCCTTGGGCTGTAAAACGGCGGGGCGATAACAAGCCAAGCCCATTTCATTAAGGCCGTCGATTCGCCCGTTCAACGTCCAGTGACCGACCACCCTATCGATCATCACCGGCGGAAGAGGCTTGCTGTTTACGTGCGCCGCGACAACGGCGGCGAACGCTTTCATATCGTGACAGAGCTTTCTCGCGCTAGTGGTGCCATAGGGCCCATGCGGAAGCCACCCCGAAGCGAGGATCAAAGGAATTTCTTGTTCCAGGCCCCTCCCCGAAATCGCTTTTGCCAACAAATCCTCCTCGATCTGGTACTGGGCGAGGCTACCGAGCACAAAAGGCTCGCGCTCTTCGAGCATGCCGGCACCGGAGGACAAATTGATACCCAACCGCTTTTTGATAAAGAACTGGGTAGGATTACGGAAAAAGGCGATCAAGCTGGCGAGATCCACAGTGCGCCACTCGTTTTCCGGCTCCGCAATGGGATTGGAGACAAACATCCGGGGCTGCGAACGGGCGCTGCGGGCCATCTCGCCAGCTCGGCAATTGTCCACCGAGTAACTAAACAACCTCTCGTCGGCACGGGAAAAGTAATCGACGTTGAAGGGATGCAACCGGTGCTTCGTGACGAGGAATTCCTTCGCCCTTTTTCCAAGCGGCACCTCAAAGCCTCGATCCAGGTAGTCCAGCAGTTCACTCACCAAGACCGAAGGCGGAAGCGCACTGTTATCCTTGATCGACTGACCGACGTAGCTGACATAGAAAACGTCGCGCGCCGAAAGCAGCGCCTCAAGAAAGAGGTAGCGGTCATCATCGCGCACCGAGCGGTCTCCCGGCTGTGGATTCTGGGCGATCAAGTCGAATCCGGTCACCACCGGCTTCCTGGGATAGGCCGTATCGTTCATTCCAAGAATGGCGATCACTTTAAAGGGGATGCTGCGCATCGGCTTGAGCGCGCAAAAGGTCACGGCACCTTGGAGAAAGCCGACCCCGGAGACTGCGCTTCCGAAGGCATCCTCCAAAAACGCGAGCAAAACATCCAGATTTACGGATTCGTCAAAACAGGAAGCAGCGCCAGTCTCTCCCAGGGACTCGACAACGCGGCGCACCTGCAACATCTCGCGCTCCACATCTTCTGTCGGATCAAAAAAGCGGTCCACGACCTCCCGGAGCGTAGCTTGCCACCTTCCTAACGTTCGGGGCGTCTCCAGCTCCTTGGCGGTCTCAAAAACACGGCTGGTGAATTCAATAAAGTTCCCGAGTGTTTCGGCAAGACTGCCTTCAATTTCATCGCAGGGCAGGATATTTTTGAAAAGCTGACGATTGCCGCCAGGCAAAGCGTAGCCCAGAAGCAGCCGGTCGAGCCCTTCCCGCCAAGTGTTTTGGGCTAACGCGGGCAGACCAAGCTTTTCGCGATGGGCCCCGTCAATGCCCCAACGAATCGCCGCCTTCTCAATCCAGACACGGATAGTCTCAAGATCGGATTGCGTCAGCTGGAAACGTCTCTGCACCGCCGGAGACTCAAGGATATTCAGCAAGCTACTCGCCCCGAACCGGCTACCGCCAATTTCAAGAATCGTCAGGAAGGTGTCGATGATTCCGTTTTCCACACGCGCAGTGCGATCCGCAATCGAGTAAGGGATACGCTGGTTTTGAATTTCCGGCGTATCAAAGACTGCCTCGATCAACGACGCATAAGCTGCCACATCTGGCATCATCACCACGATGTCCTGCGGTTGAAGACCGGGATTATCGGATAGCAAGGCTAATAACTGATCGTGGAGCACCTCGACTTCGCGCATCTCACTATGACACGAGTGCACCTGAATCGATCGGTCGTGCTCAGACAGCTGCGCCTTTTGCCCCGGGTCGCAAAGCTGGAAAATATCCCTTTGTATGCTCGAAAGCATCGTGCGGCCAACCGGTTCCATGAAGAATTCGTGATGAATCGCTGAATCGAGATCAGCAACAAACCCAAGAAAATCCCGCCCGAGCTTTCCCATCGACGCGAGCAGGGTGTTGCCCCGTTCAAGATGAAGATCCTCGGCTTTGCGATTCGGTTGCTTTCTGAGCATCTTCCCTTCTTCACGGACCGAGACAATGTCCTGCCACCAATGCGGTGTGGGCTCCATCACGAAAAGGTGTATCTCGATGTGCTCGGCCAGGGCCTCCATCAATCCCAGGTAAAACTTAGGCAGGGTTGAGATGCCAAAAATCGAGACCCGGGATGGGAGCTGTTTCAGCCCGGGACCTCCTTGCTGGAGCGCTTCCGCAAGTTTCCGCCCGAGTGCCGGTAGATGCAGGCCTTGTGCTTGCCTGGTCAGCTCCCGCCAAAGCTTGGCCTGCCAGTGGTTTTCCTGGCCCGCCTCCCAATTCAGAATCATTTGCGGTCGGAAAGCAAGGTACTGGCTGAAAGTATCAGTGATCTTCGAAGCAAGTTGAAAGCGTTTAAGTTCAGGTCGCTCACCGCTCACATAGCTGCGCACCGCCTCGAACCCGAGCCCTTCAACTGTCTTCGATAAAACATTCATCAGCCGCCACGTCATCATGAGCCGATCGAAATCCTTGCCCTCCGGAGTTTCCGGTAGCGCAACCCGGAACACATCGGACAAAAACCTTTGCGGAAATGGGAACCGCATGTTGGCACAGATCCCCTGCTGCTTTGCCAGCTCCAGTGAAAGCCATCGCGCCATTCCAAGGCTCTGGACTACGATAATTTCCGACTGCAGAACAGACGGCAATGGTTTGCCGACAACAACTGCCAGTTCTTCCAGGAGTGTTTCTAACCGATTACCAGTGCGTAGGTATAAACCAGACATTGGAAAGATAACGCCCGATACTCTTCACGCGTTGCGGAACCCGCAAGGCCCAAAAAGCCTCGTTCATCGATCGGGGTTGAGTAAACGGCAACATCAAGATTGCAGAAAGATGCCCACCTTCATAGTGTGCCGCGGATGACTCATATTCGCACGATCTGTTTGGCATTCTCGTTCCTTTCTTTCGCAGCTTGCAGCGTTACGGAGCAAACGCCCTCAGAGGTTGGTCAAAAATTCGAAGAAGGAATAAAGGGGAACGGTAAAATTGTGCCGAATGACAAGGATCATTCGCAATCAGTCCCCTCCAACAATTCTTCAGTGCCCGAACCCGCAGATTTGCCCCCACCCCTGAGCCCGAGCACCCAGCGCACGATTCTGATCAATTACGTTTAGTTGTCAGTGTCAGTCGTCAGTGGGGATTTCGTTTATCCCGTGGTCGAAGGCGATTTTCAGGGAACCTTCGAAGGAGATAGAGTGGTTCCCTTTTTGGAGTCGGCAAGAGCCTTGATGCGTTGATCTTTTGCAAAACGCTTCTTCCGTAGCCTTAGCTGCACGCGACCTTTGTAATGTCCCATAATGGTTGGGAACTTAATCCCATTCCTGAAAGGAGCGACCAAAAAGCGGCTCTTACCCTGCCGTACCATTCAGGCATCCAACGATTGACCAGCGAAGTTCAGCTGGATTTTCTGCCAATTCAGCCTTGGCGCTCCCGAGTTCGCTCATCGCGGGGCCGACTCTGATGCTGTCTTCGGTTTTTGGGGCGCTTGTGAAAGGCGTCTTCGTCGCGATGCTGCCTGACCGGTGGCTCCAGAGGACGGGTTTCAGCCTGAGGCGAATCCTCCCCTCGAAGCAGATGGATCACAGCGCAGGCGATATCAGTCGAGGAGTAGCCTTGTTCGAGTAATCGATCAACGATGCGCGACTCTTTCTCGAACGCACCGCTTTGCAAGGCCGACCGAATTTTTTCGAAGAAAAGATTGGTCCGCTTTTCTTCGACTTCATCGAGCGACGGAACTTGCTGGCGCGCAATTTTTGTCCGCGTGTAGCGTTCAATGCTTTGCAGCTTGTAGATCTCCCGACCCGCTACCAGGGAAAACGCGCGGCCCGATTTGCCCGCTCTGCCGGTACGACCGATTCGATGCACATAATCCTCCTCATCCCACGGAAGATCGAAGTTGAAGACGACCTCAATATTGTCGACGTCAATCCCTCGGGCGGCGACGTCGGTGGCAACCAGAAACTCGAGGCCGCCGCTCCGAAACTTAGCCATGACTCTGTCTCTTTGGGCCTGGCTCATATCCCCATGAATCCGATCGGCGGAGTACCCCCGCGCCACCAGTTCATCGGTTAGGTCATCGACCATCCGTTTGGTGTTGCAAAAAACAATGCCTAACTTCAGGTCATAGAGATCAATCAATCTGGTTAAAGCCTCCGTTTTGGATCGACCGCGGATTTCGTAAAAGGCTTGTTCAATCGCCGGCACCGTCAGAACTTTGTGTTCGATCCGAATGCTCTTCGGTTCGTGCGCGTATCGATGAATCAATTCCAGGATCGGCTGAGCCATCGTGGCGCAGAAACAGATAAATTGCCGTTTCGAAGGGATACTCTTGAGAATCTTCTCGATATCATCGCGGAACCCCATGTCCAGCATCTCGTCGGCCTCATCCAGCACCACCATTTTGACCCTGTCGAGCTTCAGCGTTCCCCGATCGAGGTGATCAAGTATTCTCCCGGGGGTTCCAACAACGATCTGCGTGCCCTGTTGGAGTGCGCGAATTTGCCGATCATACGATTGACCGCCGTAAATCGGGATAGAGTGTATCCCGGGCTTAAACGCCGAAAGTCGAAAGATCTCCTCAGCGACCTGAACTGCCAACTCTCTTGTCGGACAGAGGATAATCACCTGAACTGCTCGCAATTCGGCTTCTACAAGTTCCACAGCGGGAATCCCAAAAGCAGCCGTTTTACCCGATCCTGTTTGCGATTGGCCGATAACGTCATTGCCGGCCATGATCATCGGAATTGCCTCCGATTGGATAGGAGCAGCTTTTTCGTACCCGAGACGATCTATGGCCTTGAGCAGGGCGGGAGAAAGACCAAGCTCAGAGAAAAGTTTGGAAGTCATTTTTTAGTGTTCACATCCTACTTCTGATCGAAAAGGTTACGAATCTTCTTCGCCAAGGTCTCAATGCTGAATGGTTTTTGCAGGAAAGGCACTTCGGTTTGTAAAACGCCTTGGCGAACCACGATATCGTCTGTATATCCGCTCTGGAAAAGTATTTTGATGTTCGGGTGCAGGGCACGGAATGCCTCTGCCAATTCCCGGCCGCTCATCCCGGGCATCATCACATCGGTAAACAAGAGGTCGATCTTCACTTGTTTATTCTGACCTAGCTTCAAGGCTTCCTCAGCGTCGGAAACCTGTAGCACCCGGTACCCCAAGGACTCTAAGAGTAAGGTGTTGACTTCACGAACGGGATCCTCATCTTCAACCAACAGGATCGTTTCATTGCGTGAGAGGCGTTGCGATGGAGAAGCCTGTGGTGATCGTTCCGGCGGCTCTTTAAAGGCGGGGAGGTAAATACTGAAAGTGGTGCCCAGCCCCGGGTGACTCGCCAAGTCCAAGTGCCCTCCGTTCTGTTGGAGGATACCATCTACCACCCACAGTCCTAGCCCCGGGTGGTCTCTCTTGCCGCTAAAGAAGGGCTCAAAGATCTGCGCTTGCACTTCGGGCGCCATACCGCAACCCGTGTCTGAGACGGCCAACAGAACATAGCGACCCGCCGATATTTCTCGATGGCCAGTTGCAGAATCCGCTTCTAACTCAACGTTGCGAGTTTCGATCGTTAACTCGCCCCCTTGCGGCATGGCGTCGCTGGCGTTCACAACCAGGTTAATCAACATCTGGTTAATCTGACTGGGATCGATTTTCACCCGG
>Ga0210390_10002052_pt1 | contig 18327 bp, 10 predicted proteins | sample IncBWH11OmetaG_FD_161050 | JGI IMG/M metagenome (GOLD analysis project Ga0210390, IMG submission 161050) | Forest soil microbial communities from Barre Woods Harvard Forest LTER site, Petersham, Massachusetts, United States - Inc-BW-H-11-O ... | reverse complement strand
AGCTCGCCCGCCTCGGCGCAGTCCTGCCGTCGCTGCGCCAGCTCGACGGCCTGCTCGCTGCCAGCCGTGCTATTCAGCAGCAATTCGGTGCGATGACACAATAGTCCAATGGCTGCATCTCAGAAATTTGGAGTAACATTTTCTTTTTCTGCTCTGGAGGGAACGATGATGCGGCACTACGGCACCCTGCACACACACGTGGAAAGCGGCATCTTGACCATCACCATGAACCGGCCCGATAAGCGCAACGCGCTCAATCCAGAGTTGATGGAAGACCTTACCCACGCTTTCCTCGCCGCCGCCGGCGATCCCGGCTGCAGTGTCATCCTGCTCACCGGTGCGGGATCGGCCTTTTGCGCCGGCCTCGACCTCGATCATCTGGAAACGCTGCGCGCCAAGACGCACGAAGAGCATTGCATAGATACACAACGCATCGCGCGATTGCTGCGCACTCTCTATGACACGCCCAAGCCCACCATCGCCGCAGTCAACGGAGCCGCCATCGCCGGCGGCATGGGCCTGGCCACCATCTGCGATTTCACTTTGGCCATCCCCGAAGCCAAATTCGGCTACACCGAGGTGCAAATCGGCTTCGTTCCCGCCATCGTCTCGGCCTTTCTGCGCGGCCAGATCGGCGACAAGCGTTCCCGCGACCTGCTGCTCACCGGCCGCCTCATCAAGGCCCCCGAAGCCTTCGATCTTGGCCTCGTTACACGAGTCGTCCCCGAGCAGGACCTGATGGTCGAAGCGCGCAAATTGGCCTGCACCCTGCTCCGGAACAGCCCCGCCGCCATGCAGGCTACTAAGCGGCTCCTGAGCGAGCACGCCCACCATCACCTCGATCAGGAAACCGAATCCGCAATCGCCGCCAACGCCGAAGCGCGCACGACCGAAGACTTCAAGGAGGGCATCCGAGCTTTCTTGGAGAAGCGCAAACCCGACTGGCCATCCCAGCATCTGGAAAAGACCGCTTCAGGGCGCTGAGCCGCGTCCAAGACTGTATCGCCAAAATTGTCTAAGGATTGTATCGAACGGCTGGTTATCCGCAGCCTGTTCAAGCCGAAGGGTCCGGATCTTCGGACCCGACTGTATTATGAGACGCGAATCTCCGCGCTCAGACTCGCACCCCACTGAGCACAGAGTTCCTTCCCACGAAAACCAGCCATCCGGAACTCTGTAACACCGGAGACGAAACCGCCAGCGAGAAAGACGCGACCCCACGAGCTACTCTGCCCGAAGCGCGTTTACGGGATCAACAGTGGCGGCGCGGCGCGATGGCAGATAGCAGGCGAGATAAGCGACGGCAACAGTTCCAATGGTGATCGTCGCATAGGTGATCGGATCGACGGGGCTGACGTTGAACAAGAGCGACGACATCAGCCGCATACTCGCGAACGCGGCCACCAGCCCGCACGCGATGCCGATGCCTGTCAGCCACAATCCCTGGCGCACAAACATTGCGGTCAGCGTCCCCCGCTGCGCGCCCAGTGCCATGCGAATGCCGATCTCGCGTGTGCGCTGCGATACCGAATAGGAAATGACACCGTAAATGCCCACGATCCCCAGCAGCAGAGCCATGCCCCCCGCTACACACAGCATCACGAGAGTGAACGAAGTCCGTGCCATCGATTTCGTATAAAGCTCGCCGAGAGTCGTAACATTCGCCAGCGGCACATCTGGATTGACCGACCAGACCTGCTGTTGAACCTCTTTCATGAAGCTCTGCGAGCCGGCGCGCGGGCTCCGAATGATGAAAGCGATACCGCGCCGTAATTCCTGCTTTTGGCCCTCGAAATGATCCATCATCATAGGCCAATACACGGCGGAGGGTGCCGGATTGTCTACTCCGTCGTCGTGCACGTCCTGGGCAACTCCGACAATCTCGCGCCAGTCGTCGGTGCTGGCCACGCGAATCCTTTTGCCCAGTGCGCCATTCGGGCTGTGCCAGTACTCGCGCGCAAAATTCTCTGAGATGATGGCCACCGGTCTCTTCTGATAAGTGTCCGTCCAGGTGAGATCGCGGCCGGCAACCAGCCGCGTGCCCAGCGTCGCGAACGATCCGGGCACAACGAATTTGAACCGGCGTATGGGTGGAAGCTCACCCTCGCTATAGGTGTGATCCTGCGTATACAGCACGTCGTTCGAACTGTTTCCATCCATCGGAACCGCACTCGTGAAGCTTACGGAAGAAACACCGGGAATCGCGGCGATCTTGTTCAGAATCTCTTCGTCCATGCGCACCACTCGTTCGGCTTGGGAATCCGGTATCTGCGTTTCCGGAATGTAGAAACGGAATGCCTGCACTGACTCCGGCGACTCGAAGCCGGGAGATACGTGGGTCAGTGCGCGGAAGGTGCGGATCATGAGCCCCGAGCAGATCAGCAGCACCAGAGCGAGAGCAACCTGTACGACAACCAGCGCTTTGCGTGCGCGGTGCCGTTCGCGACTTTGGCTCAGCGCCCGGCCTCCTTCGCGCAGACCCCTGGTAGTGCTTGCTCCCGCAAACTTGATAACCGGAATGGAGCCGATAAGCAGGCTGGTGAACAGCGCGAGCGCAAGAGTGAACAGCAGCACCGGAACGTCAATGCCAATCTCATGAATACGCGGCAAGCCCATGGGAGCCACCGCCACAAGAAGTCGCAGCGCGCCATAGGCCAACGCCAGGCCGACCAGGCTGCCTGCAACCCCAAGAACGACGCTCTCGAAGATCAGCTCTGACGCGATTCGTCCCCAGCCGGCCCCGAGCGCGGAGCGGATCGCCAGTTCCTGACGGCGTCCTTCGACGCGCACCAGCAGCAGGTTCGCGACATTCGCGCACGCGACCAGCAGAACCATTGCAATCGAGCCCATCAGCACCCACAGCACGTTACCGATGCTGCCAACAACATCCTGCTTCAACGGCCGGAGACTTGGCATAATCCGTGCTTTTTCAAACAGGCTGGCGCTGAACCCCTCGGGCGCAGGGAAGCTTCGCAGCACCACCGGAAGCAGCCTTGCCATGTCTGCGCTGGCCTGCGCCATCGTGACGCCGGGCTTCAGCCGGGCCAGGGCGCGTTGGCTGAAGTTGCCGAGTTTGATCTTGCTCCGATCCCATTGGAAGGGGAGGATGAGCGCGGCGTCCTCCTGATCGAGGAAGTGAAATCCCCTCGGCAGAACTCCGATAATCTCTCGCGGCTTTCCGTCCACAGTAATCGATCGCCCGATGACGGACCGGTCGCTGCCGAACTTTTTCTGCCAGTATCCGTAGGAGAGCAATATAGTTTGTGGTGCGCCCGGAGAGTCGTCCTTGCGCGTAAATAAGCGTCCCACCGCCGGAGCCACACCCAGGATCGGCAGCGTGCCATCGGTTACGTCAAGCCCTGATACGTGTTCCGGCTCTCCTGCTCCGGTCACATTCAGCGAGTCGCCGTCGTAGACGCCGATGTCCTGCAGGGTGGTGTTTTGCTCCCGATCGACAAAGTAAATCGACGGGGACATATTCAGGTCTTTGATGTTAATCCCCGGCGCCGTATGCCATACACCGATCAGCTGCTCGGGATGGGGGTAGGGCAGCGGCTTCAGCAGCACGCCTTCCACCACGCTGAAAATCACTGTATTCGCACCCACGCCAATGGCGAGCGTGATCAGTGTGATGGCGCTAAACAGCGGTGCCCGGCCGAGCCTGCGTAATACCTGCCTGAGTCGATCCCAAAGTTGATTACTGAACAATGCCATGGAGTCCCCGTCACATCCGGTACGTTGTCACGCGACGAATAGTTCCGGGGGCCAAACGCTTGCAACGCCGCCAATCGTCGTCAGAAGCTGAATTTCATCGCGCCTTGCAGGATGCGGGCAGGTAATGCACTGATGGCCTGGCCGAAGGTCGAGCTGCCGATGTTGCCATCGACCGAGCTTGGGCCGTTGAACTGGGCATGGTTGAAGACATTGAAAGCCTCCACGCGAAATAGCAGCGACGTCGACTCCGTGAGCGGCAATCTCTTGGAAACAGCCATATCGTAGTTATCCGCGCCCGGGCCGTAGAAGAACCTTCTCTTTGCAGAGCCGGGAGTCGCCAGGGCATTCATGCTGAAAGCGGTGGTGTCGAAGTAGTTGTTACCGTTCGTGCGCGGGTTGTGGTTCAGATGAAGCGGTCCCCCGCTGTAGTCGGGCTCGTCGATGCTGCTGTTGTTAATCCCGTTCGGATTGGTCCCGATCAGCGAGTTATCTCCGTTATTGATCATGGTGATGGGAAAACCGCTCGTGAAGCGGGTGATGCCGGAGAGCGACCAGCCCTGACTCAGTCGATTGGGAGAAAACAGCCGGTCGAAGGGTAGTTGATAATCATAGCTGACGACGAAGTTTCGTTTCACGTCGAACGAGGAGATGGCATAGCTGAGCGCCGGGTTGAAGGGATTGACCTCTTCGCCGATGTTGGACGACTGATCCATCGACTTGCCGTAGGTGTAGGCCGCGACGAACTCGAGACGGCCGCTGGTATGACGTGCGCTGAGTTCAAGCGCGTTGTAGTTCGCATTGCCGATCGTGGACTGAAGCGCATTGCTGCCGAAGTTCGACCCGAGCGGTCCGCGTGTGCCGTTCACCTGTCCGCCGCCAATCGGGAAATAGACCGTATCTTCGCCGCCCGCGCCGCATGTTAGCGTTCCCGGTTGCACCTGGCTCGGTTGGCTGAGGCTTAAACACAATGCCGGGTTTCCCGGATTTGGTTCGATGAGTACACGTTGACGATGGCTCGAGGTGCCCACATAACTCGCGCTGAACACGGTGTTCGGGCCAAGCTGCCGTTCGATCGAGAACATCCACTCCTCGGTGTATGGAGTGCTGTTATGGATGTCATATCCCGGGATGCCGCTGATCGGCTCGTAAGTGCTCCAGTCGATGTTGGGGTCCGGATTCTTCCGCGAAGAATTCAACTGAGCAAAGGTGTACGGAAACGGCTGGCCGTTGTTGGTTCCATTTGCAGCCGTAATGAAGGGCGTCCCGAAAAGCGGAGGAGCCGGGCTGGTGTAAGTGGTGCCGTAGGGCGCGTTCGCCGCCAGCACGCCGATCGAGAGCGCATCGATTGCTGTATAGAAATTGCCCACGCTCGCCCGCACGCTCGTCATTCCCGGAGCCCCCAGAAGCTTCTCAAGAAAGCTGCCCGTCTCTGCCTGCGGAGACCACGCCAGCCCTATGCGCGGCGCAAAGGTGTGATTGTCGATCGGAGCGAGCGTATTGGGAATCCCCGGATCACCCGGGTAGAGGATGCCTGGAGGCGCGCCGGGAAAGACAAGCGACTGCGCGCCCGGCACGAAAGTCGATATCTGGTTGTATTTCTCCGACCAGGGTGCAATGCGGTCCCAGCGAAGACCATAGTTCAGGGTCAGGTTCGGCAGCACGTGCCAGCTATCCTGCGCGAAAAGACCCACATACTTGTTGCGCGCATAGAAGGGGTTGAGCTGGCTCTGGTTGAACTGGCTGGGCACGCCAACCAGAAAATCGGCAAAGTCCACGCCGGTCTCCGTTCCGGAGAAAACAAAGTTGCCATTGAACTGTGCGATGGGATGGGCATTAACCTCATCCGCATGAAACTCGCCGCCAAACTTCATGGTGTGATTGCCCAGCACCTTGGAGAATGTATCGGTGACCTGCCAGGTGTTGTTGGCCTGAATCAGCTGGTTCGCCGCGGCGCCAGTCGAGTAGCCGTTGAAGTTGAGGTTCTCCACGCTCTGGCCCTTGGGATCGAGAGGGACGATGCTCGGCGTTCCGTCCGCATTCGCAAAGCCCTGCGAGACCAGGCTCACGCCCAGCCCACCCACAGGCTGCCCCAGATTGGTGAGGTCGCGCATGTAACTGAAGTGGAGCTCATTGACTTCCGTGGAGTTGAATGTCTTAGTGTCGCCAAGAGCGATGAGCTGTGCGCGGCCCGTGGTGAGAGCGTTGAAGCCGGGAACGCTGGCTCCGCTCTGCGCTACCGGATACGGGTTATCCAGATCGAAGTCGTCAATAAAGTAGTAGGCCGAGAGTAAGCCCCAGCGGGTATTCGCATCGATACGAACGGCTCCCTTGTCGTCCCGGACGATCTGATTAAAGGCAGAGGTGGCGAATGTGCCGCTAGGCGTGTTCGGAGCCGGAATGTACTGCAGCATTCGCTGTGCCGGAACCGACCACGCACTCTGCGGAATGAACGCGTTGGGAAAGACGCATTGTGCCGGGCTCGTGCATCCCAGCACGTAGTACGATTCGCCGGAAGTCACCCTGTAACCCAGCTCCTGCGTGAGCAGGTTAGCAAAAGAAGGGCCGCCTACCTTCCCGATAAGACCAGCTGACAGGTCGGCGAGATTCCCCGTGCGATCCGCGTCTGAAGGCACGCTTATGTTGCCCGTGTCGATGCCCTGCGTCTGCCGGGTACCCTGATAGTCCACGAAGAAAAAAATCTTGTCGTGGCGAATCGGGCCGCCCATTGTGCCGCCAAACTGGTTCTGCCGGAAGACGCCACGTGTGGGAGAGAAGTAGTTGCGCGCATCGAGGTCCGTATTGCGCAGAAAGTCGAAGGCGCTGCCGTGGAACTTGTTGCTTCCCGACTTCGTGATCACACTGATCTGGCCGCCGCTGAATTCCCCATACTCGGCATCGAAGTTGCTCGTGATGATGCGAAATTCATCGATCGCATCGAGATTGGGAATGACGGCTGTGCCGGCGTTGACGTCTTCTTCCACGTCGCTGCCGTTCACGCTGAAATAGTTCGCAAACTCACGCTGGCCGTTGACCGAGATGGTGCCGGGATTGAGCGTTCCCGAAGGATTGAGGATCGTCGCACCCACATCCTGAACGGTGCTCGAAGTAATCGATGTTGCCGGCGCGACACCGGGCTGCAGAGCGAGAAGATCCGTATAGCTGCGCCCATCCAGCGGAACGGCGGTCATCTGCCTGCCGGTGATCACCTGCCCCATTTGCGTGCTCGTGGTCTCGACATGCAGCGTGTCGTCGGTCACGCTCACGGTCTGCGAGCCGCCGCCTACTTGTAGAGGAGCATCAAGCGTGAGAGCCGCATTCGTATCCAGTACGATGTCTTTCCGCTCATAAGCGGTGAAGCCGGACGCCTGCACATTCAACTCATAATGACCGACCGGCAGCACCGGAAAGGTGTAATGCCCCTTGCTGTCGGTGTGCGTTTTGAATGAGACGCCGGTGCCCGTTTCCCGGACAGTCACGTCAGCAGTGGAAACAACGCGTCCCGATGGATCCTTGACTGTGCCTGAGATGCTTCCGCCCACGCTGGCCCAGGCCAGGGTGGCACATAGAATCCCAACAACAGAAAGAGCTCTCACACTCTTGCTCAACAGAAAATCCAGCTTTGCAAACAGCCAAGCGCTTCTGCCTGCGGAACAAATCTGCGTCGTACCGTACATCAATCTGCCTCACAGAAAAGCGCGCTTCAAATCGCGGCCCGCGCGCAGGAATCACTGGCCATCGTGGTGGTTGAATCTTTGCAGGCAGGACCCTGTAGTGAGGGGAGCCCAACGATTACGGATGTGGCCGCCAGATCCTCGCGGTCTCCCGCCAGGAGTTAGCTGCGGGGATCCGGTAAATCTCTCGGGGAAACGTTGCGAACCGCATCGTTCCCAGGTAGACCTAATACACGACAAGTTCAGTCCGACTTCGTCAATATACGACAAGTTCAGTCCGACTTCGTTAATATACGACAAGTTCAGTCCGACTTCGTTAATATACGACAAATTCAGTCTGACTTCCAAGCGGATCAAATAAACACTTGTTCAATTTGTCAGCGATGAAACGGGTGCCGCAGCGATTCTCAATGGCCGGGTGCCCATGAAGTCCTTTGTTGAGGACAAATGGTCGCCAGGAACCATAGACGACCCGCCCCCGTACTGTAGGTCAGAGTGGATTTGCGGGGGACGAATGCTGGCCGATTTACGTGATGCACTGCGGCAACTGCAGAAGGTACCAGGGTTCACAATCACGGCGGTAATCACGCTGGCGCTGGGGATTGGAGCGACCACGGCGATCTTTACGCTCGTGCACCAGGTAATGCTGAAGTCGCTGCCAGTGACAAAGCCGGAGGAACTGTGGCGGATCGGCGACAAACTCCGCTGCTGCAACTGGGGCGGCTACACCCAGGGCGAAGACGGCGACTTCTCGCTGTTCTCGTGGGAGATGTATAAGAACTTCCGCTTGCGCACGCCGGAGTTCACCGACCTCGCGGCACTCCAGGCCGGCAATGCGGCCCTCGGCGTCCGCAGAGCGGGATCACAGGCGCAGGTCGATACGCGCAACGGCGAGTATGTCTCCGGAAATTTCTTCCGAACTCTCGGCGTGCAGCCGTGGATCGGCCGTCTCATGACTGACGAGGACGATCAGGAGGGTGCGCCGTCGGTGGCCGTCATGAGCTACCGTATCTGGCGCGAGAAGTACGGCTCCGATCCCTCAGTAGTCGGCGCCAGCTATCAAATCAACGGGCATCCGTTCACGGTGATCGGCGTCGCTGCGCAGGGATTCTACGGAGCCAAGCTGGCCGGGTGGGGCATGCCGGATTTCTGGTTGCCGCTAACGGCGGAGCTGCTGATTGACGGGGATACCTCCCGGCTGAAAAGGCCGAACGGCAACTTCCTCGACCTGATTGGAAGAGTGCGTCCAGGAGTGAATCCGAAGTCGCTCGAAGCCAGGCTCAAGGTGGAACTCCATGACTGGCTGGCCAGCCACGTGCCTGACATGGAGCCGGGCGAGAAGCAGCTCTGGCAGCAGCAGACGCTGCACCTCATTCCCGGTGGCGCTGGGGTAGCGGCCATGAGGGATCAATACCAGAATGACCTGAAGCTGCTGTTCGCGGCGGCAGGCTGTGTGTTGCTGGTGGCTTGCGGCAATCTGGCGAACCTGATGCTGGCGCGCGGGTTGAAGGATCGCGCACAAACCTCGGTGCGCGTAGCGCTCGGCGCCTCATGGTCACGGCTCGTGCGCAAAGCGCTGGTGGAATGCGTCCTCCTGGCAGTGGTCGGCGGAGTCATGGGCGTCGCCGTGGCTTATGCCGGGACAAGGCTAATTCTGCATCTGGCCTTCCAGATCGGCGGACCGAATAACTACGTGCCGATTGACGCGACGCCGTCCTGGCCCGTCCTGCTCTTTACGCTGGCCATGTCGGTGTTGACCGGAATAATTTTTGGTATCGCGCCGGCGTGGGTAACTTCGCATGCCGATCCGGTGGAGGCTCTGCGCGGCGTGAACCGTTCGCTGGGTGGCCAGCGCTCGTGGGCACAGAAATCGCTGGTGATCGCGCAGGCGGCGATGTCGGTGGTGTTGCTCTCCGCAGCGGCCCTGCTGGGTCAGAGCCTGCGCAACCTGGAGCACCAGAATTTTGGATTCGAGACTCAGGGCCGGTACATCGCCTGGATCAATCCCATGCTGAGCAACTACAAGCCCGAACAGATGGAGCCGATGTTCCGGCAAATCGACGACCGACTGCGCCAGATTCCCGGTGTGCGGATGGCAGCGCCCGCGCTCTATGCGCCCATGACCGGTGACAGCTGGAACGACGGTATTCGCATCGAGGGAAGGCCGGAGCCAGGCGCCAAGGAAGACACGGGTGCCGGGTGGGCGCGTGTGATGCCTGGCTTCTTCGAGACCTTAGGCGCAAAAATGCTGCTGGGCCGGCCCATCGCGGAGCAGGATACCGCGGCGACTCGGAAGGTAGCCGTGATCAACGAAGCGTTCGCGAAGCGGTTCTTCAAAGGCCAGAACCCGATCGGGCAGCATTTCGGGCCCGACAAGATCAAGTATTCCTCGACGTACGAAATCGTTGGAGTCGTCAAGGACATGCGCTACATGACCTACGACTACAAGGAGCCCGTGCGGCCGATGTTTTGGCTGCCCGAGAGGCAAACCGTACAGTACGACGATCCGGCTTACCGGAGCGGTGAAATCTGGTCGCACTTCCTCAACAACATCGTCATCTGGGCGTCCGGCAACCCGCCGGGTATGGAAGAGAGCGTGCGCAAAGCATTGGCTAGTGTCGATCCGAACCTTGTGCTGTACGAGGTCGACCCATACGCCAGCGTCGTAAGCGCGGACTTCCAGCAGCAGAACATGATCGCGACACTCACCATGCTCTTCGGTGCGCTCGGGCTGCTGCTGGCCGCGATCGGGTTGTACGGAGTGCTGGCGTATACCGTGGAACAGCAAACCGGTGAGATAGGCGTCCGCATGGCTCTCGGAGCGGATCGCGGACAGGTGGTCAAGATGGTGCTGCGCGGTTCCGTCTCCCAGATAGGGATTGGTCTGGCGATTGGCATTCCGGCGGCAATTGGAGCCGGCAAGCTGATGAGTGATCAGCTCTTCGGCGTTAAGCCATGGGACCCCATCATGCTCACGCTGGCTACGCTGCTGCTCGGCCTTGCAGCGTTGCTGGCATCGGTGATTCCGGCACGCCGCGCGGCCGGCGTTGAGCCAATGGAGGCGCTGCGAAATCAGTAATCGGGACCGGGCGGTCGCCAAGTCGCGGGAATCAGACCGCGACAGCTTCGAGCCGGTCGGCGCGGGCTTCCCCCTCGCTACGTGCAGGGGAAGGCAGATTCCGGCCATGGCTATATTGCCTTGGCGAACAGGCCATCACCCTTTTGAAGGCCTTGCCAAAGGCGCTTTCCGATTCGTAGCCGAGCGACACAGCAATGGCAGAGAGCGGATCGCTCGAATTCGTCAATCTGTCCCCGGCCAGCATCATGCGCCATCGAGTCAGGTATTCCATAGGCGTCGCCCCAACCGTCTCTTTGAACCTCAGGGCAAAGATCGATCGCGACATGCCGACGCGCTCCGCCAGTTCCTGCAAGGTCCAGCGATGCGCTGGATCGTCGTGCATGCAGGTGATCGCCGCGCTCATCTGTTTATCCGCCAGGGCGAAGAGCCACCCAACGCCGCCTCTCGACCCCTCCGCCAGATGCAGCCTCAGGGCCTGAACCAGCATCATGTAAGCGAGCTGTTGTGCTACCAGAACGCCGCCCGGCCGCGGATCTCGTAGCTCCTCCATCATCCGCTCGAGTGACCAGCGCATCGCTGCTTTGTCGCACTCTTTCTGGATGTGCACGATGGGCGGCAGAAACCCCAGCAGAATGTCGGCATGGCCGCCGGCAAGGACGAAGTGTCCGCCGGCAAAAAAGCAATCCCCGCCGCCGTTGCGTGTAACGGTACTACCATTCGTCTTCGCCGCAAGCAGTGTAGAGAAGTCGACGGGCGTCAGCGTCAGATCGGTCGCCAGGCTGAAAGGCAGCCCACGGGGCAAGAGAAAACAGTCCCCCGCCGTAAGGCGCACGAGGTCGGGAACACCTTCAACGGACAGCCAGCACTGGCCGGAAATTACGGCATAGCACTTGATGCCTTCATGCTTTGGGAATTTGACAGCCAGGTCTCCACCCACATCAAAGCCGCCGGACCTGTAGCTGCGCAGCTTCAGCAGCGAAAGCACATCTGAGAGCGGATCCATAAGCCATCCCGGAAAGCATCCCGGACGATCGAACCAAAACTACGGACTTTCAGTATAGATCGTATCTCGGCGACCTTCATCTTTATAACGGGACGCGAAATGCGCCCTTGTTCACGACGCAAAAAAAGGAGATTACGATGCGTATCTTTGTCACCGGCGCTACCGGTTTTATCGGTTCAGCCATTATTCCGGAACTCATCAACGCGGGCCATCAGGTCCTCGGTCTCACTCGGTCCGACGCAGGCGCCAAATCGCTTGCCGCCGCCGGTGCCCAGGTGCATCGAGGCGATCTCGAAGACCTCGAGAGCCTGCGCAGCGGAGCGGCCCAAGCAGACGGCGTGATTCATTGCGCCTTTAATCACGACTTCTCGAAATTCGTGGCGAATTGCGAGTTGGACCGGGGCGCCATCGAGGCACTCGGCTCTGCGCTCGTTGGCTCTGACCGCCCCCTGCTTGTCACCTCCGGGCTCGGGCTGCTGGCGCACGGTCGCGCAGCGACCGAGGATGACATGCCGCCGCCACCCAACCCGGCAACCTACCCCCGCGCTTCGGAAGCGGCCGGCGACGCATTGTTGGCCCGCGGTGTAAACGTGTCGGTGGTGCGTCTTCCCCAGGTCCACAATACGGTCAAGCAGGGCCTCGTCACCTACTCAATCGCGGTAGCTCGCCAGAAGGGCGTCTCTGCATACATAGGCGACGGACGCAACCGCTGGGCCGCGGCCCATGTTCTCGACACTGCCCGGCTCTACAGGCTGGCGCTCGAAAAGGGAGCAGACCCCAAGACAGAGCCGGGCGCAAGGTACCACGCTGTAGCAGAAGAGGGAGTCTCCGCTCGCGACATCGCCGCGGCCGTCGGCCGCGGCCTCAACGTCCCGATTGTCTCCATGACCCCGGAAGAAGCAGCCGGACATTTCGGCTGGCTTGGCATGTTCGCGGGCCTCGACATTGTGGCCTCCAGCACGCAGACGCAGCAGCGTCTGGGATGGCGTCCGATCGGACCTGGGCTGATTGCCGACCTCGAACAGATGCGCTATTCCGAAGCCTGAACAGATTGCGCATAGAGAGGTGTCATCCTGATCGGCAAGTCGGATTGTGCTTAGGCTCTGATGGTGAGAGTGTGGAGTGGAAATGGTTGGCGGGAGAACGACCTCGAACGGAATCTCGGAATCCACTTCTTACGTCTCGAAGACATTGAAGAAGCTGCGGTGGATGCTGGTTCCGGTTCCACCGCAGGAAGTTCTGCTGAGCTGCGGGCGGTACTGATTTCATTTCGGAACTCGGATTTGCCGCTTTTCGCCAATTTCCGCTAACTAAGGAGAATTGACAAGCGATGCGTTCATTGCGTTGTCACATGATCGACGACATCTACCCCCTGGAACGGGCGCGGCCCTGAAGCATGGCCGATAGCTGGTCCTTAACGGGCGCAAAAAAACATCCCGCGCGAGCAGGTTTGCTCGTGCGGGATCTGTGCTGAAGGCAAAGCTACTTCTTGGCGACGAACGGGTCCCGGGATGGGCCGAAGTCGAAGAAGTCGAACAGGTCGTCCAGTGCCGGGGTGTTCACCGGCGCATAGGAGCCCTCCAGTTGCACCGGGTTCGGGAAGTTGTCCCGGCTGCGGCTCGTCACCGGCCGCAGGCCCCAATTGCGCTCGATGAACTGGAGGATCGAGACATGGTCCCCGTACTTGTGGGAGATGTATCCCCCGCTGCGCAGCGGCAGGTACTGCGGATTCGCCACGACGATCAGCGGGATGCGCGTGCCGTCGCCGAAGAAGTCGACAGGTTGCACATAGCCGGAGTCGTAGTAGCCGCCGCCCTCATCCTCGGTAATGACGATGACGGTGTCCTTGGTGTACGTCGGCGATGCCTCGACCTGGTCGACGATCTTCTTCACGAAACCTCGAACAGGTCCAGCTTCGAGGAGGACGGATGGCCGTCCACGTAGCCGCTGGGCTTGACGAAGGAAACCGAGGGCAGGGTCCCGTTTGTGATATCCGAATACAGATTCACCGTGTCCTGAATATGCGCCGCGACCTGCACCGGGTTCGACATGATGGAGGTGTCGTACTGGAACGGGTTGCAGATGTTGCAGTACTCGTCCGCATTCGGGCCCCTGGCACCGAAGTTCAGCTGGAACGGGTCGGGGACATAGTTGTTCCACTGGTCGCCGTAGTACTTCCAGGAGACGTTGGCTTCGTTGAGGTCATCGCCGATGCTGGGCGTCGAGGAAGGCGGAATGGTGAACGGAGTGTTGGAGGGATCCTGGTTGGTGAAAGCGTTGGTGCCGTTGCCAAACCAGCCCGGGTTGTAGTTGTTCAATAGGTAGAAGTGGCCGGGTTCACAGCGCGGGTCGATGCGCAGCGACGCCAGGTAGTCCAGGATGGGCTGGACGCCGGGCTGGGTCGGGTCCGAGCAGTCGCTGTAGGAGCCGCCGCCGAAGATGATCGGCAACCGATTACTCTGGGTCTTGTCAAACTCACTTGCCGGGAATCCGGCATTGAAGTCTTCGCCGAAGCCGTCCTGCGTGTAAAAGTTGTTCGTGCTCGGTTGGGGGTTCGGATTCTCGATCGAGTCAATCGTTCCTGGTCCGCCGAAGCCGGCGGGATTGGTGACCACAGCGACGTTATGGGCCGGAGTCTCGGGATGGCCGTTGCCGTCGCTGAACCAGATCATGTCGCCGTGGCCCAGCATGATGTGGTTGGCGCCGGTGCCGCCGTTGACGGACTGGTGGAAATTGTCGCTCATGGCGTAGGTATCCGCCAGGCTCTTGAAGTACGGCACATCGCCCTGCTGGACGTTGTAGAAGCCTAAGGCACTGGAGCCTTCGCCCGTGGTGGCCGGGACCGAGTCAATCAGTGCGAAGTCCTTGGCGGTCCACTGCGCCTCCGTCGGCGGGTTCGCGACGACGTGTTTCTCAGTGAGGTATTGTGGGGCGAGCCGATTGGACTGCTGCCGGTCGATGAGCGGTTCTTCGACCTCTACTTCGCGCACTTGCACCTGGCGCAATTCGACAGCAAAACCTGTACCCTGTGGCCTCTGCCCCATGGCAGAGGCCACAAAGACAAAAACAAAAACCTTCCTGATAAGGAAAAACTGTCAGGCATGGGCCCGGTCTAAAATGTCAGACTTGTGCCCGGCCGTTCACCCCACCCGAAAGCATCTTCACCAGTTGATAATAGAAATCAAGCCCCCGGTAAAAGGACTCGATGGGCAGCCGCTCGTCCTTGCCGTGAGCGCGCACATCGTTCGTCTCGAGCGCAATGCCCGACACGCCATAGCTCGGCATTCCCACCGCGTTGGTGTAGACGCTATCCGAAGCCCCGGTCGCCATCGTTGGAATTACCGGCGTCCCCGGCCACATCGCCGCGGCCAGCTTCCCCACGGCCGCCATCACCTCGGGATTGAGAGGCGGGGGCGGCAGCTGCTTCCGGTCCGGCGCTTTGTCGGAGACATTCCCGGCGCTGTCCACATAACGGACCGCCACCTTCGGATCATCAAAAATCCGGATCAGCTCCTGCCGAATCTCCTCGAGAGAATGCCCGGGAAGAATCCGGCAGTTCACATTCGCCTGCGCCATTTGCGGCAGCGCATTGTTCGCATGGCCCGCTTGCAACCGAGTCGCGACGCACGTCGTATGCATCATCGAGTTCCATTCGGGATTCTTCGACAGTCGCTCGATCGCCGCTGGATCGGGAGTTGCCTGCGTAATTGCCTTGAGGTCAGAAGCCTTCTCTCCCGTCGCGATCGTGCTGAGGCGTTCGAAGTAGGCCCGCGTCACCGTGTTCAGCTCGAACGGAAACTGGTAGTGCTGCAACCGTGTCAGAGCATCCGCGAGATGGTAGATCGCGTTGTCCGGAACCGGCAGCGAACTATGACCGCCCGGATTCGTCACCGTGAGCTGGTAATCGCCATAGAGCTTCTCCGTCGCGTCCACATCCACCGAAACCGCCTTGCCATGCTCCAGGTCAACGCCCCCGCCATCGGGATTCAGCACATACTCCGCCTCCACCAGGTCGCGGTGGTTTTTGAGCAGCCAGTCGACCCCATTCGACTGGCCGCCCTCCTCATCCGCCGTCAGCGCCACGATCAGATCCCGGTCTGGTTTATAGCCCTCCTGCTTCATGCGGATCAGCGTCGTCACCAGGATGGCGTCGCTCTCCTTCATATCCTGCGTGCCCCGCCCGTAGTAGAACCCATCCTTCTCCACGAACTGGAAGGGGTCGGTAGTCCAATCCTCCCGCCGCGCCTCCACCACATCCAGGTGCCCGATGAACAGGATCGGCTTCTCCTTACCCGTACCCCGGTACCGCACCACCAGATTCTCCTTCCTCTCATTCGGGCCGCCGAGATACATATCCTCTGTCGCGAACCCGGCACCCAGTAGGCGCTGCTCCATGGCTTTCGCCGCAGTGGTGACATTGCCGACCGAATCTGTAGTGTTGATCTCGATGAGCTGTTGGAAGATGTCATGGGCGAGTTTGCGGGTCTGGTCATCGATCTGCGCAGCGGCCAGGCGTGGCGAGATCAGCGTAGCGACGACGAGTGCGCAGGAAGCGGTCAGAACCAGCAAGGAAACAGGGGGGATACGGCGAAAAGCGATCTTTAGCATAGAAAAGACTTCCTTCCATCTGTTTGGATCAGGTTGAAAACACAGTATCAGACGGCTTCACGGTTGCGGACAGGTATATTGTTGTCAATCTGTTATGAAAGTCTCTTGCAAGCCCTTCCTTCTCGCCATCGCCCTCTCGCCCGTTGTCGCCCCTGCTCAAACTAAGGCTCCGATTTCATTCGACGAGTTCATGAATGCCTCGGACATCACAGACGTGCGCATCGCGCCCGATGGCTCGGCGGCAGTGGTAGCCGTGTCCTCCCCCGACTGGCAACAAAACCGTTTCGACGAGAATCTTTGGCTCTGGAGCAAGAAGGATAGCAAGCTCCTTCCGCTCACGCATTCCGGCCGCGATTCTGCGCCAGCCTTTTCCCCGGATGGCCGCTACATCGCATTCCTCTCTGACCGGAGCGTAGCTGCAGACGGCGACAGCAAGGATGACGACAAAGACGACAAGGACGAAACCAGTCGGGTCTGGATCATTCCCGCGAATGGCGGCGAGCCCTTCCCTCTTTATCCTGAAAAGCTCGAAGCGCACACATTCGCGTGGTCTCCGGATGGCACTAGCGTCGAATTCTCCATCACCCAGCCTTTATCGAAAGATCAGCTGGACACCCGCAAGGCCGAATGGAAGGATGTCATCCGTTGGCGCGAGCAGGAGCAAGGCGACATTCTGGTCGCGTTGCCTCTGGTGGCGGCCATCCGCATAAGCACCCAGACACCCCCACCGCATGCAGATCAGAAAACGGCTGACGACAAACCTCCCACGCTTCCCCCAGATGCGCAGGTGCTTGCTCACAGTCCCTTCGAGATTGGCGAGATCATGCCCTCACCGGGGGGGGAGCAGATCGCCTTCGAGACCGGCCCCGTCTCGCACCGCCTGGAGAATCCCGCCGACTCCGAGATATACATCGTTCCGGCTCGGGGCGGTGACGCGAAGCAGCTTACCCACAACCTGGGGCTTGAGAGCCATCTGACGTGGAGCCCGGACGGCAAGCGGATCTACTTCTCCGTCCGCGCCGACGCGGGATCGATCGAGGGGCCGTATCGCGATGTCCAGGGCCGTATTTATTGGATCGAACCAGTCTCGGGAGTTTTCACGCGGCTTGGCTCCGACTTTGCTGGCTCGTGGGAGGATTTCACCGTCGATTCGGACGACAAGGTTCTAGCCTGCGGCCTCAAGGGAACGGAGCAACATCTCTATAGGATTGATGGCGCAAAGTACGAGGCGGTTGGCACTCAACCGGGGAGCTACTCCAAGGTAAGTGCGGCGCACAATGGCCCGGGCCTGATCTTCACGCACTCCACCATTAACGATCCCACGCAGGTATATTTCGCCGATGGCGTGACGAATCTCGCGACTGCGAAGGCATTTACTGCTTTCAATCCAGTGTTTGCGGAGCGCGCTCAGGTTGAATGGGGGGCGTTTCAATGGAAGTCGGGGGATGGCACCCCGGTCGAGGGGGTGCTGATCTATCCCCCCGGCAAGAAGGGGACCAAGGGGCTGCGGATGCTTACGCTCATCCATGGGGGGCCGGCGGATGCGGATGGCAACCGCTTCGAAGCGGACTGGTATGACTGGGCTGCGCTGGCGGCATCCGATGGCTGGCTGGTCTTCCGGCCCAACTATCGGGGGTCGACGGGCTATGGGGACGAGTTCATGCTCCAGATCGCGCCTCATCTGGTGTCGGTTCCGGGCGTCGACATCCTGTCAGGAGTGGACGCGCTGGTTAAGGAGGGCATTGCTGATCCCAACCGGCTAGCCATCGGCGGATACAGCTACGGGGGCTACATGACCAACTGGCTCATCACGCAGTCGCCCCGCTTCAAGGCGGCGGTCACCGGTGCTGGCGCGGTCGAGCACGCGGCAAACTGGGGCAACGACGACCTGACCTGGGACGATGCCTGGTATCTCTCCGGAACGCCGTGGGAGAAGCCGGAGCTTTACCAGAGCGAAGCGGCGCTCTTCCAGCTGAACAAAGTAACGACGCCGACGCACATCGTAGGGGGCAACGCCGATAACCGGGTGAGCTACTTCGAGCAGGTTCTACTGGAGCGGGCGCTCGAGAAGCTCAATGTTCCTCATGCGTTGCTGGTCTTTCCGGGGGAGAACCATCCGCTGGACAAGAATCCTTGGCACGGATACATCAAGGTTCGGGAAGAGCTGAAATGGCTGGACAAGTACGTCCTAAAATGAGACTGGAGGGGTACCCCTCTGGGCACCCCCCCCTTTTCCTCTATATTTTGTTACC
>Ga0210390_10002051_pt1 | contig 18337 bp, 17 predicted proteins | sample IncBWH11OmetaG_FD_161050 | JGI IMG/M metagenome (GOLD analysis project Ga0210390, IMG submission 161050) | Forest soil microbial communities from Barre Woods Harvard Forest LTER site, Petersham, Massachusetts, United States - Inc-BW-H-11-O ... | reverse complement strand
CTGCCACAAATCGAGTCGTCACCGCGCATCGCCACCCCCGATCCCCTCCCCAGGGGATCATGCAGCGGCAAATCGGCAACGAGTTTTTCAACAGCCTGCTAGTGCTCAGACGCATTCCGATGGTGCAGGTCACCATGATCGTCATGCCCGGCCTTGTGCCGGGCATCCACGGAAACTGCGAGCTTGTGGCGCCAATCGTGGATGGCCGGGACGAGCCCGGCCATGACGGTTGGGCGAATCTTGGATCTGCGTCTACGCACTTAGCCCTTAGAGGTTGCGGTCAAGCCTGGGCCACAGTCATTGCAGGACCGTAATTTTTGACCTACATTCCGACGGTATGGAGTAAGAGGTATGGTCATGGCGGATGCGATGCTGAAAGCGCGCCTCGGCGTGAAAGCTCAAGTGGTGCTCCCGAAGCCGGTGCGCGAGGTGCTGGGTCTCAAGCCCGGCGATGAATTCGCCTTTGTCATCCGCGAGCATGAGGTCCGGGTGGTCCGCGCTCCCGCCGAAGGAGATGATCCATTCGCGTGCTTTACGGAATGGGCGACGGAAGCCGACAGGAAGGGCTATGCCGATTTATAGCCGGTATGATGTCGTTTCGGTGCCCTTTCCCTACACGGACCGGACGGCACTGGAGCGTCGCCCAGCCCTGGTCGTTTCCGAACCGAACCTGGAAAGCCGCTTCGGACTGCTCTGGGTGCTGATGATCACCTCGGCCGAGAACCGGTCGTGGGACAGCGACGTGGCGATTCCCGATCACCGGGGGGCGGGACTGCCGATCCCTTCGATCGTCCGTCCAACCAAGATCGCGACGGTCGATGCGAGCCGTGCACGAAAGCGCGGGCGCATATCGGCGTCGACTGCGGGATTGGTTGCCGACGCGATCAAATCGATAATCTTTTAGCCGGGCCGCGTCGGCTCGCAGCGCTGCCGAGGTCGACAGCGTGGCCGACCACCCGTAGAATCGCCTGCCCGATCGCATTACGCTTCCGAAAGGCCCGCCCATGACCCGCCATTTCGGCGTCCTCATTCCTTCGACCAACACGACCGTCGAAATGGAGTGCCGGCTGCTGCCGCCGACCTATCAGGCGCATGTCGGGCGGCTGATGACGAGCCGGCCGGGCGAGACCTTTTCGTCGCCGCGCGACGACGACCTCGACTACCAGTCACGGCTCATTGGCACCGCCAAGGTCGAGCTGGTGATCCTGGCGCAGACGTCGGCGAGCGTCTTTGTCGACGACTACGACGAGGACGTGACCCGGCGGATGAGCGCGGGCGCCGGCGCGCCTGCGGTCACCTCGGCGCAGGCGATCGGCCGCGCCGTGCGCGCGCTGGGGGCGCGGCGGATCGGGCTCGTCTCGCCCTATTCCGAAGCCGTCAATCGGCGCGCCGCCGATCTGTTCGCGCGCAGGCACGGGCTCGAAACCGTGGCATTCGAGGGCTTTGGCGCCACCGATTCCTACGCGATCGGCGCTCTTGGCCCGGAGAATGCGCGCGACGCCTTTCGCCGCATCGACCGCCCCGAGATCGAGGTGCTGGTCGTCCCCGGCGGCAACTTCCCGACGATGGCCTCGATCGCCGAATGGGAACGCGAATTCAACAAGCCGGTGGTGACGACCAACCAAGCCTCGTTCTGGGCGATGCTGACGATGCTCGACACCGGCGACAAGGTGCCCGGCTACGGCCGTCTGCTCGCCGAGGCGCCGGCGGGCTGACACCGGGTCCGGCGTCGCCCCTCACCCCTACCCTCTCCCCGCAAAGCGGGGCGAGGGGGTCACGGCTGGTAATAGGCGAAGACGACCGGGGAGACGAAGGCCCAGGTCTCGATGAAGGTCGAGCGGTCGGGCTTGCGGCCGAGTTCTTCCATCGCGCCCAGGAGGCAGAACCAGTTCAACACCTCGTGCTGGCCGCTGTCTTCGATCTGGTCGGTCGTGTAGCCGTGCCAGGCGGCGTAGTCGCCCTCTTCCAGCGCGTCGTAAAGACTGCGGTCGGCCACTACGTCGGGCCACAGCTGCCAGTTCTTTTCGGTCAGGAACGAGTGCGACCAGCTCGACGAGGCGACGATCGCGGTGCGCCACGGGCTTGCGGCCATGACGCGTGCTACCGAGGCGCCCACCTGCATGCAGCGCGCCGGGTTCGGCGAGGGCGGGTCGAGGTTGCGGATGTCGTCGCGCATCGCCAACGGCAGGCGCAGCCCGCGCGCCGCGTTGACCCGACGGCCGTAGCAGTTCACCGCGATCGGCAACAGCGGGTAGTCGAAGCCGCGCCGGTCGTCGTCGAGCAGCAGGATTGTGTTCTCGAAGGCGTGGCCGAGCGAATGGTGCAGCGGCTTGTAGGCATAGGCCATGTCGATGCCGCTCTCGATCAGCCCGCTCGCGAGGTGTTTGCCGGCCGCGCGGTGGCCCCTCAGCCGGAAGGTCTTGTCGGCCGGCTCGCCCCACGGGTTGTCGGGTGAGCGGCGATGCTGCCACGGCTGGATGTCGCGGTCCTCATAGGCGAGGACGGCAAAGGGCGGGACGATGTCCTCCTTAAAGTTCTCGTACTGGTCGTCGCCGAACATGACGACGACGTCCGGCTTGAAATCGTCGAGCGCCTGCCGCGCCTCGGCGAAATGGCGGCGATAGACCTCGCGCGCGCGGTCGGCCGCCGCCGTCCCCCAGTCGTTGCCGAGCTCGGCGCGCAATGGCGCCGGCCAGTTCGCCGGGTCCTTTTGCGCCGGCGGCATGTCCGGGTCGTCGAGTGCCGTCCGCATCATAAAGGTCCAGTCCTCGTCCCGGCGCAGCATCAGCGGCCGGTGCGTGCACCCCAACCCCAGGATCTCGGCCATTCTCTCCCTCCGACGTTTGCCCCATGCCGTGCCGTCAGCGCGCCTTCGTGGCCCCGCTCAGTCGATCGCCGCGTGGACGAGGTTGGCGACCCGGTCGAGCCGCGCCGAGTGAAACGGGTCGGGCACCACAAAATTGGTCACGTAGGTGAACGAGACGGCGCTCGTCGGGTCGGCCCAGGAATAGGACGTCCCGGCGCCGCCATGGCCAAACGTCTCGCGCGACGCGATCGTGCCGAGCCCGCGGATGCGGTCGCTGTCGCCACGCACATGCGGCCCGAGCCCGCGGTGCATCGGGATGCCTCCCATCGCGTCGTCGCCGCGCTCCCCGGTATGGCTCCTCGTGACGTAGCTGACGAGGCGCGGCGACAACAGCCGCACCTGCCCTAGCCGGCCGTTGCCGAGCAGCATCTGGTAGAACGCGGCCATGCCGCGCGCGGTCGCGTAGCCGCCGCCGCTCGGCATTCCGGCCGCCTTGAATTCGGCCGAGTTGTCGCGCGGCTCGGCCGCATAGGTGTCGGCGCAACGCCCCTGCTCCGAGGCCGGCACGCCGACAAAGATCTCGTTTGCCAAGCCGAGCGGTGCCAACACGCGTTCGCGGATCGCGTCGCGGTAGTCCTGGCCGGTTACCGCCTCGATCACCATTGCCTGGGTCAGATGCGCGGCACGCGGGTGGTATTGCAGCCGCGTCCCCGGTGTCCAGTCGAGCGAGAAGTCGCAGACCTCGGCGCGCATCCGGGCGTGGTCGGTCCAGGTCTCGCGAGTCACGTCGCCCGAGGGGAACCCGCCCTGGTGCGTCATCACCTGATGCAAGGTGATGTCGGCCTTGCCGCGCTGGGCGAATTCAGGCAGGTGGTCGGCGACCCGGTCCATGAACGAGAGCTTGCCCTCCTCGATCAGGGTCCACACCGCGGCACTCGTCAGCACCTTCGTCTGGCTGAACAGCAGGAACAACGTGTCGTCGGAGGCCGGCGTGCGCGCCGGCTCGGTCCGCGCGTCGCCGTAGCTGCGGAAGAGCGCCAATTGCCCATGGCGCGCCAGCGCGATCTGCGCACCAGGATAGCGGCCCTCCTCGATGTGCTGGCGGATCAGCCGGTCGAGATATTGCAACGGCTTCGCGGCAAAGCCGAGCTTGGCGGGGTCGCTCGAGGGCAGCGGGTGGGCATCGGGCATTGACGGTCTCCTCGCGAGGCTCAACCGCCATGCTACATGACGCCCGCGCCGCGCGGGAGCGAAATGCGCGCGCCGCGCCGGCGAGCCAAACTCGCGCCCGGTTTGCGACGGCGGCGGCGCCGCTCACCGCGCCAGCAGGTAATTCTTGATTAAGTAATCGAGGCCGCGCCGCCAGGATTCGTCGGTGTTGCCGCGAATGTCGACGCTCTTGACGAATTCGAGCTTCCCGGTGCTGGCGTCCTCCATGTAGAGGTTGATGTTGAGTATCAGCTCGCTGACCTTTTGGACGGTCCCCCAGGCGGCCCAATCGGCGCCGGCCTGTTTGGCAAAGCCGCGCTCGCAGCCGTTGCAGCCGCTGATCGCCGCACCGGCCGCCGCCTGCCGCTGCACGCCGGGCGGAATCGCCGCGAGCGTGAAGCGGTGGGACTGGCCAAGGCGTTCGCGAAACAGCATGTCGAGCTGACCGAGGCGGCGCAGCTCGGCCGGCGTCGTCGGCTGCAACGACGTATTGATCAGCTCAAAGCCGAAAAACGCGACTGTCGGAACGGCGGCGTCGTTCGTCGCTGCCGGGGCGAGGTGAACCGCCCCCACGCTCAGTATAAGCGTCAGGCGGATCAGCCATCGCGGTCCGCACCGCTGGCGCAGCAGCCAGCCCATGGCTCACTCCTTTGAAACGACCCTGTCGCGGCGTCGTTCGAGCGTCCGGCGTCGCGCTCGTTGCGGAAAGCTCACCTGCTCCGGTATTAAATTGCCGCCGCGCTCAGCGCGTCGAGGGAGAAAGCAATGCGCGAAGCCGTTATCGTCGCAACCGCGAGGACGCCGATCGGGCGGGCCTACCGCGGCGCCTTCAACGACACCCAGGCGCAGGCGCTCGCTGGCCATGTCGTCGCCGAGGCGGTGCGGCGCGCCGGCGTCGACCCGGCCGAAGTCGAGGACGTCGTGCTCGGTGCGGCGATGCAACAGGGCTCGTCCGGCTATAACATTGCGCGCCAGGCGGCGATCCGCGCCGGGCTGCCGGTCACCGTGCCGGGCATGTCGATCGACCGGCAGTGCGCCTCGGGGCTGATGGCGATCGCGACCGCGGCCAAGGAGATCGTGCATGACGGGCTCCAGATCGCGGTCGGCGGTGGGGTCGAGTCGATTTCGCTGGTGCAGAACGACAAGCGCAACGAATACCGCGCGCAGGACCCGTGGCTCCTCGAAGCGCATCCCGATCTTTACATGACGATGATCGAAACCGCCGAGATCGTCGCCGAGCGCTATCAGGTGACGCGCGACGCGCAGGACCAATACGCGCTGTCCTCGCAGCAGCGCACCGCGGCGGCGCAGACAGGGGGCCGCTTCGATCGGGAAATCGCGCCGATGGCGTCAGCGATGCGCGTCGAGAACCGCGAGACTGGCGAGGCCTCGCTGGTCCCGGTAACCCTCGACAAGGACGAGGGCAACCGGCCGTCGACGACATTGGCGGCGCTCGCGGCGCTGAAGCCGGTGTTCCGCGACGGGCAGCGGGTCGGGGAAGGCCGGTTCATTACCGCCGGCAACGCCTCGCAGCTTTCCGACGGCGCCTCGGCTTCGCTGTTGATGGAAGCGACGGAGGCCGAGCGCCGCGGGTTGCAGCCGCTCGGCGCCTACCGCGGCATGGCGGTCGCCGGCTGCGCCCCCGACGAGATGGGCATCGGGCCGGTCTTCGCCGTGCCCAAGCTCTTGGCGCAGCATGGGCTCAAAATCGACGACATCGGCCTGTGGGAGTTGAACGAGGCCTTCGCGGTTCAGGCGCTCTATTGCCGCAACCGGCTCGGCATCGACCCCGAGCGCTACAACGTCGACGGCGGGGCGATCTCGATCGGCCACCCCTACGGCATGTCGGGGGCGCGCATGGTCGCGCACGCGCTGATCGAGGGCAGGCGCCGCGGCCTCCGCCATGTCGTCGTCACGATGTGCGTCGGCGGCGGGATGGGCGCCGCCGGCCTGTTCGAGGTGCTGTAGAGCGCGGTCCGCGACGCTAAGGACACGGAGCCGGCTCGGCGCGGTTTGCCAGGCGGGCTACTTTGCCCTCCTCGTCGCCCTCCGCGCCTCGCGGGGTCGGGTGCTCGATGGTTTCGGGCGGCGGAGCCTTTGGACATTCGGCGCGCAAGAACGCAATCAGCTTTTCCCGCACCTCGCACCGTAAGTTCCATGCCTCGCCGGGATTGCGGGCGCTGACCAGCGCCCGCAGCTCGACCGTATCCGCTGCGGCGTCGGTCACCTGCAGGCTCGCGACCTTGCCGTCCCACCGCTTGCTCTCGTGCAGGATTTCGTCGAGCTTCTGCCGCAGCCGGTCGACCGGGACCGAATAGTCGACGTGCAGAAACACCGTGCCGATCTGCGCCGAGTTTTCGTAGGTCCAGTTCTGGAACGGTTTCTCGATGAAATAGGTCAGCGGCACGATCATCCGCCGCAAATCCCAGATGCGGACGACAACGTAAGTGCTGGTAATCGTCTCGATCCACCCCGATTCACCCTCGACGACCACCTGGTCCTCGACGCGGATCGGCTGGGTCATCGCGATCTGGATACCGGCGAGAAGGTTGCTCAATACCGGCCGCGCCGCGAGACCGAGAATGATCCCGGCCGCGCCTGCCGAAGCAAACAAGCTGATCCCGTATTGCCGCACCGACTGGAACGTCATCAGTGCCGAGGCGATCGTGACAATCACCAGCAGGGTCGTCGCGACGCGCTGCAGGATGCGCATCTGGGTGACGTGCTTGCGGGCGAGCAGGTTGTCTTCGACGTCGGTGCGGAACCGGCGCAAATAGATCGTGATCGAAATGTCGAGCGCGATCGCTGCCGCCCACCCGACGCTCAGGATGAACGCGACCAAGAGCCCGTGGCCTATTGTGATCGCCGTCGGATAGGAAAACCGGGCCGCCGGCAATGCCGCCCCGAGCGCGAAAATCAGGACAAAGGCAGTCGCCGGGCCTTGGCCCCGCTCGAGCAAGCGCTGCAGAAACGGGCTGCGCCCCCCGGCCAGCCGGATCAGGCGGCGGGTAAGCCAGCGATAGATCGCCAAAATCACCAGCGCCGGCACGATCATGACGATCGCCCCCAGCACCGAGGGCGGTATCATCGAAATAATCCGCGTCATCGAGTCCCGCTGTGTAGCTTCACCCAGGGCTGCCGCGCAGGCGCCCAATCGTCAACGGCCCGGTCGACCCGATGGTGCGCCGCATCGCTCGCTTGCCACAGTCAAAAGAACTAGGCTGCGTTGGCGGGCGCGCGGCGAGCGCCAGCGAACCCATCGTACGTCACGCGGAGCAGCGTTATGAGCATCGAGGCGAGGACCGCCGTTGTCGAGCATCTCGGCCGCCAGCATCAGGCGATGGTGGCGCTGCTCGGCGAGCTCGTGAACATCGAATCCGGCAGCTACAACAAATCAGGCGTCGACGCCGTCGAGAGCCGGCTGCGCGCCTGGCTCGAGGCTTCCGGCATCCGTTGCGAGATGTTCCCGAACGAGCGCTTCGGCGGCTGCATGGCGGCGCGACTGCCCGGCGATGGCGGCGGCAACCGGCCGATCGTGCTGATGGGTCATTGCGACACCGTCTTTCCCGACGGGACCGTGGCGCGCCGGCCGTTCCGCATCGACGGCAACCGGGCGACCGGCCCCGGCGTCGCCGACATGAAGGCGGGCCTCGTCATGAACACCTTTGTGCTCGACGCGTTGCGGCGGTTCGGCGCGCCGTGCCCGCTCACCGGCCTCTACACCGCCGACGAGGAGATCGCGTCACCCTCCTCGCGCCCGGTCATCGAGGCCGAGGCGAGGGGTGCGCGGGCGGTGTTCAACGCCGAGCCGGGGCGGCCCTCGGGCAATCTCGTCTCGCGCCGCAAGGGGGCGGCCTTTATCGAATTGGAAGTGACCGGTCGCGCCGCCCATTCGGGCGCTGCTCACGCCCAAGGGGTCAGCGCCATCGAGGCGATGGCGCGCAAGATCCAGCGCCTGCACAAGCTGACCGATTACGATCTCGGGACAACGGTCAATGTCGGGCTGGTGCAGGGCGGCCAGTCGGTCAACACCGTCGCGCCGCGCGCCACCGCCGGGATCGACGTGCGTTTCCCGACCCTCAACATCATGGAAAAGATCCTGGGCGAGGTCCGCGAGATCCTGAACTACACCGAATTGCCGGGCAGCGAGAGCCGCATCCTGCGCGAGGGCAACTTCCTGCCGTTGGAGCAGGACGAGGCGAGCCGCAAGCTCCTCGACCTCTACGCCGGGGCGGCCGCCGGGCTCGGCATGGAGGGGGTCGGCGGCGAGGCCACCGGCGGCTCGGCCGACAGCGGCTTTACGGCAGCGCTCGGCACGCCGACCCTGTGCGGGACCGGCCCGGTCGGCGGCAACGCCCACACCGACGACGAATGGTGCCGCATTGACACTCTGGTACCGCGCGCCCAAGCCCTGGCGTTGACCATCCTGGGGGCCGCCGCCGGGTGAGGGCGCCGGCCGCCGGCCGCCGTTCGCCCCCCGGGCGTCCGCTATCACAGGGAAATGCGGCTATGAACGATTGCGGAAATTGGGAAGGACGTGGTCGGCGTAGAACGCGATGACCTTCTCCTGGTCGGGCTGGCCAGAGTGGACGTTGACGATTGTCACCCCGCTGTCGAACAGCTTGTTGAGCGCGTCGACATGCACCGAGGGATCGGTGCCGATCGGCCAGTCGGCGAACACCTGGTCGAGCGGCATCTGCTGGTCGGCCTGCCGTTCGATCTCGGCCGGATCGGCGACGTCGTAATATTTCTTGAAGGCTTTCGGGATGAAGCGCCACAACTCGGCCGCCTGGCGGGCGTCGTTCTTGTCGCCGACCACGACAAACTGCTCGACCAGCACCGGCATGTCGGCCGGGTTTTTGCCGGCGCCGCGCGCACCCGCCTCCCACTCCGACTTGTATTGCTGCCAGGTCTTCGGGTCGGTGATCAGGCCGTCGCCGTATTGCCCGGCGAGCCGCATCGACTTCTTGCCGTTGGCGGCGGTCAGCAGCGGGATCGGCTGGGCCGGCGGGTCGTAAAGCTTCGCGTCGATCGTGTAATACTTGCCGCGGTGGCTGACCTGCTGCCCACCCCACAAATCGCGGATGATGCCGATCGCTTCGACCAGGCGCTCCCAACGTTCGGGCCACTTCGGCCACATGCCGGTCGCGACTTCCTCGTTCAGCGCCTCCCCCGAGCCGACGCCGAGAAATACCCGGCCCGGATAGAGCAGCGACAGCGAGGCAAACGCCTCCGCCACGACGGCCGGATTGTAGCGCATCGTCGGGCACGTCACGGTTGTTCCGATCCACGACGACGGCGCGCGCGAGCCGACCGAGCTCAACGTAACCCAAGCCTGCCCGCAATGCCGCTCGTTGGCCTGCCACGGCTGCAGGTGGTCGCTGGTGGCGAGCGCGCCAAACCCGGCCTTTGCAGCACTCCCGCCGAGGCGCACCAGCTCGGGCACCGGGAACTGCTCGTGCGCCAGCATGAAGCCGACGATTTTTGTGCCCTGAAGACGGGTGGCCGGTTGCGTCGGCTGGGCGCGCGGCTCGCTCGCAGTCGCGGGCGCCGATTGCGCCGACGCGGCCCCGGGGATACCGGCGGCGGCGATCAGCGCCGGTGTGGATTGCAAAAGCTGGCGCCGGCTCGGCACGATGCCGGTTGCCGCGGAAGAAGCAAGATCGACGATCATCACAGGCTCCGATCAAGTCACCGGCCATCGCCGCCGCGGCTCGCGGCCACTTCGACCGGGGCTGGGCTTTGTTGTCGAACGCGCCGCTCTCTTACGCGTTCCGGTGGTTCGTGCTGCCTCGGCGCCAGGGGATTGCGGGGGCGGGCGGGATTTTCAGGCTCGCGACCGGACACCCGTGGCGGGTCGAGCGTTGGTTTGCTGGGGCGCGACTGCTTCCAGGGTTTTGATGAAACGCCGCTCGACAAAGCGCACGCTGCTGCTAGGGGTCTCCGCATTGGCCCTGGCCGTGGGTGCGGCGACATGGCTGCGCGCCGGGCAGCCGCAGCGCCGACAGCAGGGCCGTGCGCCGGCGGCAGACGATTATCCCGCCGTCGCTGCGAGCGCTTCCGCCAACGACGCGATCACCCGCCGCTTTCTCCTCTACTACATTGTCCCGCTGTGGCTGACGGCGGGCGTTGCCGACTGGGTCTGCCACCGCGCTAGCAACATCGAGGGGACGACTGGGGCAAAGGAAAGCCTGCTGCACCTGTTGATGCTGGCTGAGGTCGGTGTCCCGGTCACGGCCGCGCTGTTCCTCGAAGTCACCCCGCCAGTCGCGGCGCTGATGGTCGCGACGTTTTTTGTGCACGAGGCGACCGCGCTGTGGGACGTGAGCTATGCGGTCACGCGGCGCGAGGTGACGCCGCTCGAGCAGCACGTCCACAGCTTTCTCGAAATGGTGCCGCTGATGGCGCTGTCGTTTGTCGCCACAATGCACTGGCCGCAGTTTCGCGCGCTTGTCGGGCGGGGAGACAAAGCCGCCGGCCGGCCAATCCGCCTCAAGGACACCCCTCTTCCGAAGGGATACGCGCCGGCGGCGCTCGGTGCCACCGGGCTGTTCGAGCTGTTGCCCTATGCCGAGGAGCTGTACCGGACCTTGCGCGCGGCCCACGGCCGGCTCGTTCCGGAGCCGGACACGCGGTAGGCCGAACGCGCGGTAGACGGCCCTATTCGGGAATCCGACGTAAGCGCTCTTTTTCCCCGACCGGTTGGAACCGAAGCGGCCGCCGCAGTGTCACGCCAAGAAGCCGGTCCGGAAATTCTCGCGCCGGCGGATCGTGGAGATCGACCGGAGGAGGCGGCTCAAATGGCAACCCACCAATCGCCCGAACAGAAAAAAACGATGCAGCGCGTCATGCACGAGTTCAAGCATGGCGAGCTGAAGTCGGCGCGCGGTGCGCGCAAAGTCAAAAACCCGAAGCAGGCGATCGCGATCGCCTTGAATGAGGCCGGCGCCTCGAAATTCGAAAGCCCAAAAGAGAACGCCGCCACTTTGCGCCGCACGAAAGCAAAGGAGCGGCGCGGCGAGACCTACCAGGACGAGAGCGAAGGCCATCGCGCGACGCAGGAATCCTATCGCCGTGCGACCGTCAGGACGAGCGGGGGCCGGAGCCGCTCCGGCGGGAACGGCAAGACGCGCACCGAGCTCTATGCCGAGGCGCGGCGCCGCGGCGTCCCCAATCGCTCGAAGATGAACAAGGCCGAGCTCGAACGGGCGCTCGGCGATCACTGAGCTGCGGCAACGTCGCAGCGGCGGGCGCGGAACGTCGAGCCGGCAGCCAGGGTTAAGACACCAAGCTCCGGCGACCGCCACGCGCTCAGGCGGCTACGGCGCCGGCAATTGTCCACTCTGATCGCGAGGGCAGAGACTATGGCCGAAACCGTTGGTGACTTCATCGTCGAGCGCCTGCATCAATGGGGCGTGCGCCGCGTCTACGGCTTCCCCGGAGACGGCATCAACGGGTTCTTCGGAGCGTTGCAAAGGGCCAAGGGCAAGATCGAGTTCATCCAAGTTCGGCATGAGGAGATGGCAGCCTTCATGGCCTCGGCCCATTCCAAATTCACCGGTGAATTGGGTGTGTGCATCGCCACTTCCGGCCCCGGCGCGAGCCACCTGGTCACGGGGCTGTACGACGCCCGGCTCGACCACATGCCCGTCCTGGCCATCGTCGGACAATCGGCCCGCACTGCGATCGGCGGCCACTATCAACAGGAGGTCGATCTTCCCGCCCTGTTCAAGGATGTGGCCGGGGCCATGGTCCAGACGGCGATGGTGCCGGCCCAGGTGCGTCATCTGGTCGATCGTTCGGTGCGCATCGCGCTCGGCGAGCGCCGGGTGACAGCGCTTGTTCTTCCGAACGACCTACAGGATTTGCCGTACGAGAACCCGCCGCGCGCCCACAACACTTTACATTCGGGCGTTGGGTTTGACCGGCCGAAAATCGTTCCCTACCAACGCGAGCTCGAGCGCGCGGCCGAAGTGCTGAACGCCGGCAAGCGGGTCGCGATCCTGGTCGGGGCCGGCGCGCTGCACGCAACCGACGAGGTGATCGCGGTCGCCGACAAGCTCGGCGCCGGCGTCGCCAAGGCGCTCCTCGGCAAGGCGGCATTGCCCGACGACCTGCCGTGGGTCACCGGCTCGATCGGGCTGCTCGGCACCAAGCCGAGCTGGGACCTGATGACCGAATGCGACACCTTGCTGATGATCGGCTCGGGTTTCCCCTATTCGGAATTTTTGCCAAAGGAGGGGGCGGCGCGCGGGGTCCAGATCGACATCGAGCCGGCGATGCTGAGCCTGCGCTACCCGATGGAGGTCAATCTTGTCGGCGACAGCGCCGAGACGTTGCGCGCCTTGCTGCCGCTGTTGCGCGAGAAATCGGATCACCGCTGGCGCCAGCGGATCGAGGGCTGGACCAAGGAATGGTGGAAGACCCTCGAAGACCGCGCGATGCAGCCGGCAAACCCGATCAACCCGCAGCGCGTCACCTGGGAATTGTCGCCGCGCTTGCCCGAGCGCGCGGTGATCACCAGCGATTCCGGTTCCTGCGCCAACTGGTACGCGCGCGACCTAAAGATCCGGCGCGGCATGATGTGCTCGCTGTCGGGCGGGCTCGCCTCGATGGGCGCCGCGGTGCCCTACGCGATCGCCGCCAAGTTCGCCCATCCGAACCGGCCGGTCATTGCACTCGTCGGCGACGGGGCGATGCAGATGAACAACATGGCCGAGCTGATCACGGTCGCGAAATACTGGCGGCAATGGTCGAGCCCGCGCTGGATCTGCGGCGTCTTCAACAACGAAGACCTGAACCAGGTCACCTGGGAGCAGCGGGTCATGGAAGGCGACCCGAAATTCGAGGCCTCGCAGCGCATCCCCAATGTCCCCTACCACAAATTCGCCGAGCTGATCGGCCTCAAGGGAATCTACGTCGACCGCCCGGACCGGGTCGGCGCGGCCTGGGAGGAGGCGCTCGCCGCCGACCGCCCGGTCGTCGTCGAATTCAAGACCGACCCCGAAGTGCCGCCGCTGCCGCCGCACATCAGCTTGAAGCAGGCGAAGGCGTTTACCGAGAGCCTCATCAAGGGCGACCCCAATGAGCGCAGCGTGATCATCGGCACCGCCCGCGAAGTCCTCGCCTCGGTTCTTCCGGGCGGCAAGGACTGAGCGATGGCGGCGGCCGTAGAGGCGCCGGTCCGCTCGGCCCGGCCGGCGCCCTCGCGCGGGCGTTGGCGCTGGCGCCGATGGAGCCCCCGGGCCAGGCCCGAGGCGAGGCGCAAAATCGCCGTCGTGATTGCTTCAGCCGCCGTCGCCGCGGCGGGAGTTGCGGTCGCCGCGGCGCGGTCCCGGCTCGAATACCGCCCGCCCGCCCCATGCAGCGGAGGGACGCCGCGGGCGCCCGGCGGCCAGGACGCGGCGCGGCGGCTCGACCAGGCGGCAGCGCTGCTCGCCGCGTCGGCTTTGACCGACAGTGCCGTCGAGCACTATCGCGGCTCGTTTCACAACAAGGCGATGTATGCCCCGCTCGCCGTGTCGACGCTGACGCTCGCTCTGCGCGGCGCGGCGGGCAGCGCGGTCGATCTGCAGCCGGCGCGCTCGACGGTGAACCTCGCCGCCATCGCCGCCGGGGTCGCCGGCACCGGGTTTCATGTCTACAACATCAGCAAACGGCCGGGCGGGCTGTGCTGGCTCAACCTGTTCTACGCCGCACCGTTTGGCGCGCCGGTGGCGTTGTCGCTCGCCGGCCTGCTCGGCGAGGCGGCGGACCGCGCGCGCGACGGCGGCATCGCCGGCGTAGGGCTGGCTCGCCTCGTGTCGGCGGCCCTGCTCGGCACCGTCGCCGAGGCGGCGCTGCTGCATTTCCGCGGCGCCTATCACAATCCGGCCATGCTGATCCCGGTTACCGCGGGGCCCGTGGCCGCGGCCCTGTTGGCGCGAGCGGCGTCCACGCCAAGCCAGGAGCCGGTTGCGGCCCGCTGGTCGTTGCGCTTGCTGACAGCGGTCGGCTTTGTTGGAGCGGGGTTCCACGCGTACGGCGTCCACCGAAACATGGGCGGCTGGCGGAACTGGTCGCAAAACCTGCTCAACGGGCCGCCGCTGCCGGCCCCGCCCGCCTTTACCGCGCTCTCGATCGCCGGGCTGGCGGCGCTCCGGCTGATCCGGGAGCAGCGGGCATGACCGAGCGGTTTCCAGGCTACGACGTTCTGGCGAAACGCCGCACGCCGTCATGGAACGAGCAGACGCGGCGGGTCATCGATCGCCGGCTGGCGCTGCCGCGCGAGCCGCGCTTCCTGTCGGAGGGGGAATGGCGGACGCTCGAAGCGGTGTGCGGTCGAATCGTGCCGCAGCCTCACGGCCGCGAGCCGGTGCCGATCGCCGCGATGGTTGACGACAAGCTGTTCGAAAACCGCGGCGACGGCTACCGCGACTACCGCCTGCCGCCGCTGCGCGACGCCTGGCGGCGCGGTCTGGCGGCGCTCGACGCCGAGGCGCGCCGGCGGCACGGGGTCGGCTTCGACGCGATCGACAAGGACGAGCAGGACGCGCTGCTGAGAGCGGCGCAGGACGGCCGGCTCGTGGATGCAGCCTGGGAGGGGATGGACTGCGCCGTGTTTTTCGCCAAGCGCCTGCTGGCCGACATTGTGACCGCCTATTACGGCCACCCGACCGCATGGAGCGAGATCGGATTTGGCGGGCCGGCGAGCCCGCGCGGCTATGTGCGGATGAATTTCGACCGCCGCGACCCGTGGGAGGCCACCGAGGCCAAGCCCGGCCAGGAAGTTGAAGCGGCTAAAAGGAACGCCCGTGTCGGATGACCCGCAGCACGAGCCGCGCGGCAAGGACGGCCGCGCGCCCGACGTGTTCAGCGTCGGCGGCTGGATGCCGATGCGCCAGCATGACGAGAGCGAAGCCGTCGATTTCGCGATCGTCGGCACCGGGGCGGGCGGCGGCACCCTGGCCTGCCGGCTGGCGGAGGCGGGATTTTCCGTCGTTGCCTTTGATGTCGGGCCATGGTGGCGGCCGCTCGAAGATTTCGCGTCGGACGAAACCCATCAGCAAAAGCTCTATTGGACCGACGAGCGCATCTGCGACGGCGCCGACCCGCTGACTCTGGGAGCCAACAACAGCGGCCAGTCGGTCGGCGGCAGCACGGTGCATTTCGCGATGGTGTCGCTGCGCTTCGGGCCGCACCGGCTCAAGTCGCGCTCGCTGTTGGGCTACGGTGCGGACTGGCCGATCGACTGGCGCGAGATGTGGCGTTACTACACCGAGGTCGAGCAGGCGCTGAAAATCTCCGGCCCGGTGAATTATCCGTGGGGTCCAAGGCGCCCCCGCTATCCCTATCGTCCGCACGAGCTGAATGCCGCCGGCCTCGTCTTGGCGATCGGCGCGGAAGCTATGGGGATCGCCTGGGCGCCGACGCCGCTCGCGACGATCTCCGCGCCGCGCGGCCGGGCCCATCCTTGCGTCTACCGCGGGTTCTGTGTCTCGGGGTGCTCGACCAACGCCAAGCAGAGCGCGCTTGTGACCTGGATCCCGCGCGCGGTCACAGCCGGCGCCGAGATCCGCGATCTCGCGATGGTCGGCCGCATCGAAACCGACGCCGGCAACGGGCGGGTCACCGGCGTCCATTACTGCCGTGAAGGGCGCTGGCGCTTTCAGCGCGCCAGCAACGTCGTTGTCGCGGGCTATGCGATCGAGACCCCGAGATTGCTGCTGAACTCGGCCACCGACCGCTATCCCGACGGGCTCGCCAACAGCTCGGGCCTCGTCGGCAAGAACCTGATGGTGCAGGCGAACCAGGCCGTCTACGGAACGATGGAACAGGAGGTGCGCTGGTACAAGGGGCCGCCGTCGCTGGCGCTTACCGAGCATTGGAACTACAGCGAAGAGGGCAAGGATTTTGCCGGCGGCTATTGCTTTATGAGCCAGGGCCCGTTGCCGGTTGCCTGGGCGGGGCTGGTTGCCGGCGCCCGCGGTTTATGGGGCGAGCCGCTACGCCGCGAGATGGAGAAGTACAACCATCAGGCCGGCCTGAAGATCGTCGGCGAGGTCATGCCAAGCGAAAGCAACCGGGTCACCCTTGCCGAAGAAAAAGACCGTTTCGGGCTGCCGATAGCGCGTGTGACGTTCTCGTACGGTGAAAACGACAAGAGGCTGATCCGCCACGCCATGGGCTCGATGCGGCAATGCCTCGAACTCGCCGGCGCGCGCGAGTTGTGGGACGAGAACGACGACACCGCCCACCTGAACGGCACCGCGCGCATGGGCGCCGACCCGACCTCCAGCGTCGTCAATGCGGATTGCCGCAGCTGGGACATTCCCAATTTGTGGATTTGCGACGGCTCGGTGTTTCCGACCGTGGGCGGGGTCAACCCGTCCCTGACCATCCAGGCGATCGCCTGCCGCACCGCCGACCGCATCCGCGCGCTTGCCGCCCGCGGCGAGCTCTGAAAATGGCGACGGCGGCACACGGACGGGCGGGTTGCCGCTCAGCCCGGTCCGCGGGCGACCGGTTCGGCATAATAGTGCTCGAGCGTGATCTTGACGCACACCACCGCCGGCACCGCCAGTAAGAGGCCGACGACGCCAAAAAGGATCGCCCCGCAAACAAATGAAATGATCACCACGACCGGGTGAATTCTTGCCGCCTCGCCGAGGACGAGCGGCCCGACCGCGTTGTCGATCGACAGCCGCAGCCCCATCGCGAAGGCGAACAGCAGCGCCGCCTCCGCGATCCCGCTTTGCTGCACGGCGATCATCCCGACGATCGCGGCCGAAGCGAACGGCCCGATGACCGGAATGAGCTCAAGCACACCAACCGTGATCGCCAGCAATATTGCGTGAGGCAGGTGGAATATCGGGCCAAATCCGATCCAAGCGACGCTTGTCGTGTAGAAAACGACAACACAAAGCCCGATCAAATAGCGGCGCAGGATCGGGATGATCTTGGGCAGCAATTGCTCTACCGAGGGACGCCGCTCGGGCGGCAGCAGCCAGATCGCTCCCGCGGCGAGGCGCGGCGCCGATATCATGAAATAGGGCATCAGCACCAGGGTCAGCACGGTGCCAAAGACAAGCGAGCCGGCCAAACTCGCCGCGCCCTCGACGGCGGTCAGCCCGACCGCCCCCTTTATCTCCGCGCCAGCGGCTTGCACCAATTTGTCCGGCGTGTAGGTCTCGCCGAACGCGGTAATGCCGCGGCTGCCCATCATTTCGTTCAGAAAGTGGCGGAAGATCTCGGGAGCCCGCGCCAGGACGCGCATCAAGTCGCCAGATGCGGTTGCGCCGATCCAATAACCTGCTCCCCCCAGGATGGCGAGAAGCACCAGGTAGGCGGCCGTCGCCACGGGCCAGCGCGGGCATCCGAGACGCCGCTGGACAGATTTGATCCACGGGTCGGTCACAAAGGCCGCGGCTACCGCAAAGACAAACGGCAACAGCGCGATGCGGATCTCGTAGAGGAGAACGGCGATGACGGCCAGGACCGCCGCGATCGCCCATCCTCCGACAAATGAGCGCCGCCGTGGAGCACCCGGCCCGGATGTCACGCGCCGCCCGGCGAGCTCTTGGTCACCCGATATGTGCGTCCCTTCCATCGGACCCGTCCGCGGAGCTGGGCGATCACACTGGACGAGGCAAGGCACGCAACGGCGGTGTAGCCGAGCGCGAAGGCGAGGCCGAACAGGGCCGGGACCCGGAAGTGTCGCGCGGTGGCGCAATGAATGCCGACAACGATGCCGGTTCCGACAACACTAAGGCCGAAGCCAACGTCCGCCGCTGAGGAAGGCTCGCGCAGCGCCGCCGTCAGGCACGCCGCCGGCAGCGCCAGCGCCGCCCAGCCAAAGATGCATGCGCAAGCCGCCGCGACCAGGGTCGCGCCGATGCTGTCGAGAATTTCGGTCGCGTTTTTCGAGAAACCCTCCCACAGCGAGCCGAGGCCGCGATACATCCGGGTGCTGGCGAGGTTCTCGGCGGCAAGGACGCGCAACGCGAACCCGCCCTCTCTGATCCGCAAAGCAAGCGCCTTGTCCTCGCAAATCTCGGCGCGGACCGCCGCATGCCCGCCCACGTGAAAGTACGCCTCGCGCCGGATCAGCAGGAACTGCCCGTTCACGACATCATGTGATCCCGCCTCGAAGCGTTTCGCGCATGCCAGCACGAGGAGGCCGGCCGGGATCACGACTCGTTCCCAGAAGCTGCCGAGCTCCTGCCGCGGCTGCAAGGAGAGCATGTCGATCTGCTGCGCCTCGGCGGTGGCAAGCGCGGCGGCGACCAGCCCTGGTGCGGCGCGGACGTCGGCATCGACAAAGCAGAGCCATTTCCCTTCGGC
>Ga0210390_10002050_pt1 | contig 18350 bp, 16 predicted proteins | sample IncBWH11OmetaG_FD_161050 | JGI IMG/M metagenome (GOLD analysis project Ga0210390, IMG submission 161050) | Forest soil microbial communities from Barre Woods Harvard Forest LTER site, Petersham, Massachusetts, United States - Inc-BW-H-11-O ... | reverse complement strand
CCTGTATAGGTATTAGCAGGAATAGTTACATTGGCAATGAGAGATGTGTCATTTACTAAAGTGAAAGAATTTGCAGGAGTATTACTGCCTTGTGGGAAACTAAAATTTACAGAAGTAGTGCCAGATCCCTGTATGAATGAAGTACCACAACAGGTAATAGTTACATTTAATATTTGCCCTGAATTACCGGAGGCAGGAGACACATTAGTAATAGTTGGGCTACATGTAGAAGGAGGAGTAATTCCATTTACATAAAAACTGTTATTATCACTTAAGTTACCATCAGTGAAATCAAACAGGCTTACATTATAATAGCCAGTATAAGTATTAGCAGGAATGGTCACATTGGCAATAATGGAATTACTACTTACTACTGTAAAGGAATTTGCCGGGGTGCTGCTACCTTGAGGGAAACTGAAATTTACAGAAGTAGTGCCAGATCCCTGTGCAAAGTTTGTATTACAACCTGTTATGGTTACATTTAATGTTTGCCCTGCATTACCTGAAGATGGGGATAGATAAAGTATGCTTTGTGCATGACAGATTTGTACACATGTAAAGGATAAGGTTACTAGAAGAATGTAAATATATTTCTTCATTGCATTAAAGAATCATTTTTCAGTAAGTAAGCTTCAAAATCAATCTTATTACGGCGGCTCGCAAAATATTGTAAACAAAGATAAGAATTAAATGCCTTCTGTTCAAATATATTCGCAGGCAAATTTCGATTTTTAATAATTGAATTGACCTTAGATAAAAGTATTGCCTGTAAAAAGGTCATATATTTTGTATTTGAAGTGTCGGGAGGGTAAGTATCTATTAAATTAAATGCATTTTCAAAATCACCCGAATTGTAATATGCCCCACATAGATTTAGTTTAGCTTCTCGGAACTCCGGAGAAATGCGCAATGCTTTTTTGTAATATTTAATAGCCGTATCATGTTTACCAGATTTTTCATAGCACGAAGCAAGATTATTCAAAACATGTAAATGATTTGGATGAATTTTGAGAGCATGTAAAAAATAATTTTTACTGCCTTCCGCATCATTCATATAAAAAGCAGCTACGCCAATATACCAGTTGATGGGTGTAGACATAGGGTCCATACTGTAAAAAACACTTAATGCTTGTTCGCCTTCCTTTTTCATCTTTGGCCAATCATTCCTATGTTGTGCTTCGATCAATTTGAGGGTATGCCTCTCCCCAGAAAATCTATACAGACATACCACAATAGAGAAAACAACCGGAATAAGAAGCAACTTAAAAGCAATGGAATAGTTTTTCTGCAAAGTTTCTATTTTCTCAGAAGGTGGAGCCTTTGTAAGAATTGAGATAGGTGTTGGGTTAGGCATAGCCGTAGCAAAAGAAATGATAAGCAAAACAACAACCTGATGTTCTATTCTTTCAAAAGGGAAATCTGAAATGCTGATAAAAAGATAACCCGCAAAAGAAGAAATGAGTAGGAGATAAAAAAGAAATATTTCTTCTGTATTCTCATTATTAAGTTTCCGTAAAAGACCTTTAAAGGTGAATACTACTATTGCAAGATAAGCCAAAATACCGGCAAATCCAGTTTCAGACCATATCCACAGCAGGTCATTATGAGGTCGTTGAAAGTGCAGTATACCCTGCCCTAAGTCACTTTCAATATTATTTAATTCACTCAACCCCTCAGCAGGGAAAAACACCTGCCAGTTACCAGCTCCTACCCCGAAAGGATGTTCTCTTATAATATTCAATGTTTTTTTCCATATAATATACCTTGATTCAATGGAATGAGTATTGGTAAGCAAGGTCAATTTGTTTGTTTCATTGGACTTTAAGGGATCAGGTATCATAGTTTGTTTAGTAAATTGAATAATATCTAACATGCTAACGGAAGATAATATAATTACTAAACCAAAGACAATCATACTAAACAGCCATCTTTTTTTAAGAGAATTGATGAGTTGTTTATTCAAATCTCTCTCCTTTTGAAAAATCGCGTAAAGAATTATAGCCACAATACACATAACCAAATACCCAAGAATAGCTGCCCTGGTTTGAAGAAGCCAGGTTAAAAGAATGATACAAATAATAAGGGAATATGCTACTGTTCTCCAAAGTCGTTGTTGCGTGGAATTTGAAATCCAATATTGAGGATATAAAACTATACATAGCACAAAAGGAAAACATAAGTATAAAAAAGAGCTGAATTGATTCTTGTGTCCATTAGTGGAAACAATATCGTTCACATTCTTAAAAATATCCTGTCCTGAAAAATAAAGCCGACCTACCTGATACAACGCTATGCAACAAGTAACAAATACCATCATTACAATACCTTGAATTAATTGTGCTGGCAATAGCTCCTTATTGTAAATCAAATGGGCTGTTAGTATAAGAAAAACTAACTCAATGCCTATTTTACTGGAAACATACAATGCCTCCGAGATAGTATTGGCAAAAAATATAGAAAGCAGGTAGCATAGAAAAAAAACGATAAAAGCAAGAACAGGCTTCCCAGTAAGATAAGACATATTCCATCTTGCTTTTGAAAGTACTATCATTAAAAAAAGAAGAAAAACAAAAACAGATAGAAACAATTGTCGGGGTATCAGTACAGGATCCACTATATTTTTGAAATAAATACAAGGCTGAACAATAAAAAAAACCTTGTATAATAGATTGAATGTTACAGACTTATCTGTTAAGGGTTTTCCGTTGTCAACATTCTTTCTCATCTAAATGGAGGGTTTCTTTTAATCTACATGAGTTTTATAGTTGAGAAATGGGCAATCTATATGACAAAGTTAAAAGATTGCAGTTTTTCATGGTTTCTAACTATGAACTATTGAGTATATGATTATGGTAATGCCATAGTTAAAGGTAGTAAATATTATTAACTGTCTACTCAAATCACTCAAAATCAGTTTTTTTTGCTCCTGTTATATTATTCTTTTATATTTGTGTAAATACATTCATCCATGAAACAGAAAAAAACAAATCCAGTTGCAAAACAAATATTCTTAGCCCTGTTTTTTTTACTTATTATCTCAATATCTTGGGGCCAAAAATGTAATTGTACATTTTATTCGGATTGTGGCCCTTGTCCAAATCAGACATTTGCAACTTATGCAGAAGCATTAGCTTACGGAACTTCTCCTAATTGCGGTTGCACTGCAAGTTTTGCCGCTCAACAAATACAGTGTACATCACAGTGTGCAGGTTCCTCCAATAATAATTCCTCTGGTTCAGGTTCCTCCGGTAACGTTAAAAAAACTACTTATCCTTTCCAGGTAAGCCCCGGACAACTTACCTTCCCACCTGAAAGTCAAGGGGTGCCTTTTTTCGGCAACTGGCAAGGTTCGGCGTTTGACGATTGGGCTGCCGAGTATAGGGCACAATTAGCAGCTTACGGAATCACCAGTTATCTAGGTGATAAACTTGATGCACCTGTGATACCTGTACCCTTATCGGGTGATCCTGTTTCTGATAATGAATTATCTACTAAATCTGATGCCTTTAATCCTACTATGCCTCCTAACCAGGATCCTAATGTGGTTGATTTAAGCGGCGTTCCGCTTAATCAGACTGTAAATATGGCTGTTGTTGGAGAAACACCAGCCGATGGTTCAAATCCTCTTGTAACTATAGATAACATAAATGTGCCTGCCATACAAGCTATTCTTACACAGGGTGATCAATATATTACCGAGGATCAAATTAATGATATTGTAAATAATATGGTTGAGTTAATAAATAATAATACTACAGAGACACCTATTATAGCATCACAAGGGAATTCAAATTCAGAGACTTTTGAAACGGTACAGGTATCAACTGCCCCTGTTGGTCAAAATGGTGGCAATACAGAACTCACCCCTGGGTATTTGCCTACTAATATTGGCCCCGAAGAAGTTGAAAAAACTACATTATTCGAAAAAGAAGATAATGTTGTTAATTTAGTGGGTTTAGCTTTTGGAGTTAATGGACCAAAAATGGATTTTGCTTTATTGAAAGCACAAAATGCTTATAATGAGGCAGTTAAAATTGCGGCTGAATTCGGTAACGGGGAGAATGATTTATCTGATGTACTACCCGAATTAATGAATGCTGAAAAACTGAAGGGCATGTCTGATGTTGTAGGTAGTTTTTTAGGTGGTATGAGTGTTGGTATTGATATGACGAAAATGTACAATGATTATCAAACAGAAGGCCTAGGTGTAAATTTTGCTGTACATACGGCTAATTTATTCACGGATGGTTCATTACTTATAGCTGGCATCGCTGGTGTTGGTGCAGCTACTACTGTCTTTGGTCTTCCAGTGATTTATGTTAGTTCAATTACCTATGGCCTTTCCGTAACATCTGCAATTGTCAATTATTATAATGATAAGAATAAACCTCATAAGAATTAATAACAGAATTAATAAATGCAAGTAAGAATACAATATTTTACGACATTTCTTACATTCTTATTTTTTCAACCCCTTCATGCCCAAAATGATTCGTTGAAGTATCGAAGTTACCCTATCAGCGATAAGTATTTCGTGAATTATTTAGGCTTTATTAAACCAAATGTTCCTCTTGTACCATGTAGTGGAGGTATTTATACACCCAATTGGTATTTATGGTATTTGAAAACAAAAGATTCTATTTTATCTATAGAACCATCATACATTGATACGACTTTATTAATTACAAGAACATCTAAGACTTTGTGTGAAATTGTAAAAGTATCTCTTGATACAAAGAGAAAGGATATAACGCCACTTATTTTAACACAGGGATTTGTCTTTTATGCTACTCCTTCTAATTTTATTAAAGGACTTAACTTTTATGTTGTTGGATGTCATAATACGTTTTATGTCTGTAAGCTTTATAATCGAAAAGTGGACACCTTGTTTCATTGCGATAAAATGATTGATCAGTTAGAAGTAATAACCCAATCCAAGATTTTATTTTCTTATGGAAGTAAACTTATTATTTATCCGCTTGAGGGTAAACCTTCAGTATTATTCGATGCGCAAAAACATAAAATCTATGGTTTTACTTCTGACAATGCTGGTGGATTATATATATCAATAGATTCTTGCATTGTGAAAATTGATGACAAAAAACAGCAGACTCTAATTTCAACTAATTCCATTAAGGGCAAATTGCGTTTTTTTAATAATAAATTATATGTGTTAGATGCAGATAACCGGAAATTATTTATTATCCCAACATCTTCTATTAAAACTAATGTTAAAGTTAATATTAAAGAAACTAAGGAACAACCAAGTGCTGTTAGAATGATACTTACCAATTCTTACGTTATAAATATGGTAAAAGAAGGCCTTCCCGATAAAATAATAATTAGTGTAATAAAAAACGCCAATGCTAATTTCGCTTTAAGCGTAGATTCTATTATGTTTTTATCGGAAAATAAAGTTTCATCGCCTGTAATTATGGAGATGAAAGATGCAATGAAAAATAAAACTGAAAGTAACTCTACTAGTGTTCAGAGCCCAAAGCCAGTTCTAAATGCCGATACATCTATAAAGAGAGTACCTGTAACTGTAAATGAATTGCCTGCTGGCATTACTTCATATATATTAGAAACTCACAAATATTTTGAAATAACAGAATCTTACAAAATAATTTATAAAGCTAATGTAGTTAAATATGAAGTGCATTGCAAAGACAAAGATGCTGCTGAGGTAATAGATATATTCGATTCCAACGGAAATCATTTTGGCAGAATAAGTAAATAAGATGAGAAAGAGCAGCATACTATTATTATTGATTTTGTTTATAGGTACATACCTGAAAGCACAGAATACAGATACGCTAACTAATGTAACTGTTGTGAAAATGGTTAAAGCAAAGTTATCGGATGACCTGATAATTATTATGATCAAAGATTCTAAGGTGAATTTTGATGTGAGCCCTGATGCTGTTAAGACTTTGTCAATACAAAATGTTTCACCTGCTGTTATTGATGCCATGAAAATAGCCGACAGTAAAAATCCTAAACCAAAAACAACTAAGGCAACTACTGTTGCACCTGTAAAATCTATAACGCAGGCAACTCCTACACCGGCAAAAAAAGATACGGTAAAAACTATTGCCATTGTACCCAGAAAGGATACTGTTAAACACCAGGAGAAAAAAGATACCGTAGCAATTAAGAAAGTAACACCGGTTATGCCTTCACCGGTAATTGTAAAAGACACTTTAAATCAGGCTACAGTGAATAAGTTACACAATAATTCCATTCCTGACAGGAAAGTAATTAAGGATACTACAACCCGAACTTCAACAAATACGCCTGTTCCCGCAAAACAAATAATAAAAGATACAATTAAGACAAATTATTCTGATAAAAGACAAGCTGCAATCAAAACAAATAGTGTTATAAGTACAATAAGTTATGTGGCCCCATTAAACAGGTTACCTCTATTATATGACAATAGTTTTGAGGAATTGGTGAGTTTTATTCGTAAATGGGACAAAAGGATAAGAGACTCCATTCAAAAAGAACAACAAATTCTGAAAATAATAGACAGTGATGAAAAGGCTGTTAATGATAAGAAAAATGCAAATGCTAAAGGGTTTTCAAGCGATGTTTTGTCTTTAAAAAATAAGTTGGCTAAAGATAGAGATGCATATAAGCGTATAAAAAGCAATATGATAATAGATGGGAAGACGCTTTCGGCTCAGTTGAATGAAATGAGCAGTAAAACAGATAACCTGATAAAGAATAGGTTTGAAGCAGTGAGCAAGATGGTGGCTAAATCAGAACCAGATCCTTCACTTGATGATACCAATAAGATTGCAGATATAAACCGGCAAAGCTTCACTGATACTGTAATAAATCATATTTTTCCGGCTACTGTAATTCTGAGCTGCTACGAAAATGCAATTAACCCTATTCAGGATACTATAGCTTACTGGAATGCAAAAGCATTAGCCGTAATACATAATGACTTAAGCATAGCCAGGCAATTAGAACCTTTGAAAAAGCAACTGCAGCAATACCTTACTGCCCCAAAAGATATACAAAAGCTAAATAAAAAAGAAATAGCAGCTCTCAAAAAACAATGTAACGACTTGTCAGATAAAAGAAAACAGCTGGCCAAACAAATGGTGCAGGATAGCAAGAATTTATCCGGGTGTATTGATCGGATACGGGAAGATGTCCGACTTGCTTTGAAACAAAGGTTTTTAGATGCTATTGAAAATATTGATCATTCGTATGAAGATAAATTGTAATGAGAATTTTTAATGCAGAATAAGGTAACATTAAAGAAGGAAAGGTTATTTGCAATGCGCACAATATTATGTTGTTGCGTATTGGTGTTATTTACCGCGTCCAATTGTTTTGGACAACAAGTAAAAAAATCAGAAGCTAAGCCCTCATTAATCCCTATGAATTTACAGAATGAAAAGGCCAGGGATCTTATTCTGGCCTATAAAATAAATGAAGCTGTTGCATCATATGCCGAATCTGTCGAAAAAGACTCTACTAACGTAACCATGATTGCTGAATATGCTTACGCCCTTGCCTTAGATGGGTTCTATGACGGTGCATTGATAAATCTTGACCGGATAGGTAGCGGAACAGGTTCTTCAGATGTAATTTATTTTAAGGCCCAGGTTTTTGCTCTCATGGGTTATTATGATATATCAACTGAATTATGGAAACCATCTGATAACAGTAAAATACCGGCATGGCTTGCAATAAATTCTGACCAATTACTTGAAAAATATAAGCGTAAACCTAATTCGATAAAATTATCAAAGGAGGAGATTATAGCAAAATTTAAACGAGCCAACGAACTAGGAGCCTATCATTCATATTTTCAATCTATTGCCTTATTCCACGAAATTATAGATTACCTTCCTAACGAATACCTTCCTTATGCAGGATATAGTGTGGTTTTGGAAAAGATTGGGGCGCTGCAAAAGTCCACACAAATGCTAGAAAAGGCAATTTCTGTGCTTGGTAATAAAGCAGAGAATCTTGAAAACAAACAATTTCTTGAGAAAAGACTATCCGAGCTAAAAGTAAGAATAACACAAAAGCCTAATAACACTTCGAATTCCTTTTATTCGAATAAACCAGAATCTTCGCGCCCTCAAATGATGCTCTATGCCGGTGGTGTGCTTCAACCTAATTTAACTTCGATAAACTTCAGGATAGGGTATTATCTACTCGATCATACCAATGGTTCGTTAAATCTTGGAATAATGAGCGATTCGGTTTTTTCATTGAATTTTGGATTATCTTTTTACAGTAGTTATCGTTCTTTTGTTTATGGTGGTGGGCTCCAGATTTCTTCTTCCGGAAATTCATATTTAATTTATTCAATAGGGTTTAGAATTAAATCGAAAAAAAATAAAAATGTAACGAACGATCTTTTCCTCGAAGTTGATCAGGGTTTAAGTTCGCAGACCCCTACAACATTTAATTTATCCTATGGAACTAGTATTTATTTTGGAAAAAGAACCGCAACGGCAAAATGAAGAAAGTAGTTATAATATTTTTTATTTTATTGGTTGGTTCCTGGCAAATTTATGCCCAGGATTCTTTGAAACTAAAATCATTCAAGGAGAAAGTTTTACCACAATATAATACCTATTTTAACCAGGCAAGCCTGTCTGATAATGGGCTCTTAAAATTAATTGCAGTAGATAAATATGTTGCATTAACGCTTGATGAAAAGAAAGCGATCGTGCAGAATATTACCCCTGCCTGGAGGGAACCTTTAATATTGGTTACTTATGGTACAAGGACTGAGATGTGGGGCTGGAATGTTGAAACAGGCAATACACAATTGCTGGATGTATGGGACCTGAATCCATTAATGTCTTCCAGTAGTAATATAAGGCCTAAAGCTAATACTTTTCCCTGGTTCATGTATGGTGGATTTGGTCTATATGGTGATGGATCTGGTGCTTATTGGGATATCAATCTAAGTATAGGATGTTATTTGTTACGTAACAGATGGGATTTTGGTTATACTCTTTCATTTGGGAACGCACCTGATTCTAATCTCACTTTTTCAATTGGGCTTATCTCCAGGGTACATTTCCCAATTAAAAAGAGTAAAATTGTTCCAAATATTGGGGGGCAGCTTATGCTTACATATAACACAGCTTATCTTAACCCTACTATAAATGAGGCACTAGTATTTGGGATAAGCTGGTTTGTCGGTGTTGGCAGTATAAATTTAGATCTCTCATTAGGTAGTTCGGGTGTTGCAGGTCTAGGAGGATATACAATTGCCCCTAATTTGATGAAACAGGGGGGGATGAATAGATAGCTCGGGGTCATCTCACATATTTTAGTTAGAAGTAGATTTTCTTAATTATTCTTTCCAGCCCTATTCTTTTCATCCTCGGCCCCATCTACATTCTTAGAAGTTTTAGCCAGATTCTTGCCTAACCTATATGAAAATGCAAGATTTACCACTTTTGAATCTCTTTTGAAAATAAAAGATTCGTTATATCCGGTATAAGCTGCACTGCCTTGCATGAAATTTGTCCAAAAAATATCTTTCATACTTAGAGTAATTGTTCCGGCTTTCTTTAAAACTTTTTTCTGAAAGCCTGCATTTAAAGCCCAGTGAGGTTTCATTACAAAATAGCCATCAATTTCACCTGAAGAATAATAAGCATTTATAGTTGCTTTCATTGCTTTATTCAATTGAATATCGTTTTCGCAACTAAGATCATATGACATTAATCCGGAACTTAAAGGAGATTGGGCCAGGTCTGCCGAATAATAGGTGTAATACATTTCAAGATTATTGTTACTAGTCCACCATTTTGTAAAATGAACAGGGCAGGAAACATTAATACCATAATGGTCATAATAATTTAGATTCATACTGGTTAGTACAACTATATTCTCCTCATTCTCAAGAGGCAGGAGTACTTCTGTAATAGGGAGCATAGTTCTGCTATAACATAGTGACAACACAAAATCACCTTTATAGGTATCTGACAATTCAAATTTGTAAGTATTTTCAGGCATTAAGTAAGGATTGCCTTGTTTATACATTGTTAGATCAACATACTGCCTGAAGGGATTCAAATCGTCGAATGAAGGACGGTTTACCCTTCTGCTGAAAGAAAAGCCTAAAATATTATACTGGGAAACACTGTCGCTTATATATCCACTGGGAAACAGCTGTATACTATTCCGAGTAAATTGTTGATTTGTTGTTATTTGGTCACCTTTAGCTATCTCTTGTTCTGCTCTCAAGCCAAGCTGAAAAGAGCATTTACCGGCCTTTTTATTGAAATTCATATAAGCTGCATTTATACTTTCACTATAAATGAAATGGTTGCTGCTTGATGTATCAATGGGAGAATTAGAGTTTGTGCCATTATAAAAGAGCATATTATTATTAGTGCTTACATAACTTGTTTTAATTCCAGCAGAAAAAGAAGTATTTGTATTTATAGAATTATCATAGTCAACCTTAAAAGAGTATATGTTTACTCCGCCTGTTAAGTTTCCAAATAAAACTGTTGGGATATTTAAAGGTGTATTCTCATTGTTAAAAAAATCAGTGGTAATGTTTTGGGTATTTTGATTGATAAATGATGCATAATCAACATTAGCAGTAAGTTGTTTCCCTAATGAATCGAATATATGTTTGAAATTAAGATCAACAGAATAGTTATATGCCCGTTCATCGGTTACTGAATTAGTAATATTATATGATTGTGGTATCCCTAAACTATCTGCGTGGGTTGTAGTGCTCCCTATAGTTTTAATGGAACGATCCATTCCATTGGTAACAATGCCAATGGTTGTTTTATCTGATACATAAAAATCAACACCTAACCTACCTGTCTGCACATTGATTGGTAGTTTGTTATAGGTATACTGATTATAACTATTTGTCAGTTGAGAACTATTATAAAAATCTCTGGTGAGAGTAATCTCATTTAGGTTTAACCTATATAAGTTGTTGTAATTGCAGAAAACATTAAATTTCTTTTCTCTATGATTAAGAAAGAAGCTACCATTTGCTTTTGGATAAATTCCCTGACCATATGAAGTGCTTATAGTCCCATTTGTACCAATGGCTTTATCCTTTTTCATCACTATATTTAATATCCCCCCACTCCCGGCTGCATCGTATTTTGCTGAAGGATTAGTAATCAATTCTATTTTTTCAACTGCATCGGCTGGCAATCCTTTCAAATAATTCGCAAGATCTGAAGCAAATATTGGCATTATCTTCCCATCTATCATAACTGTTACGTTACTCATACCCTGTAAGCTTATATTATCATTTTGGTCAATCCTTATCCCAGGGCAATGTTCTATAACATCATACAAATTAGCACCCGCGTTCAATGTGTTTTTTGAAACATTCACAACAGTTTTATCAGGATATTTTTCGATATAATTGGTTTTATCATAAACAACTACTTCTTTTAAAGTTGTTGTTTTTAATATTACTGTGGGTAAGGAAACTGTTGCGTTATTATTAGTAATTGAAAAGACGGGTGAGAAATAATTACTTAATCCTACTAGAGAAGCCATAATAAAATATGTTCCATCCTGCACTTTCATAAATTCTACTGAGCCATTCTGACCAGAGATTAGAGTTTGGATAGGGATAGAATCTGTAGATTTCAATAATTGAATGAATGCACCTTCTATTGGTGTATTCTTTTCATCAACAAAACCTATTGAAATCCTGCCTTCATCAGGCGTTTGTGCAAAGAGTTTTGCACTTATAAAAACACATAGTATGTTTGTGCGTATTACTTTCATTGGAGGTGGGATAAGTAATTACGTACATTTTTATCATACAATAGGGGATATATAGAAGTTCTATATTTTAGAAACCAAAGGCATAATCATCTTTATTGCCTTTGGAACATAAGTGTTTAATAGAAAAGTAAATCAATCTTTAAGTAAACGACAAGAAAGACCTTCGCTTTTCCAACTGCTGACTTGTGTTACTTCTGCACTATTACTTAACTCAAAGTTTAAGGCATTTTTTCCATCCGGTTCTGCTGAAGTCCAAAAATAACCATGTTGCCCTGAGTCAGCAAATGTTCCATCAACATTTCGGAACCCTGAAGGAAGCGCAGAAAATCCACTATTATTATTTCCATTCCATTCGGGACCCATTTTCATTTTATTGCCTGCTTCTTTACCAAGGTAATTAATCAGTGTACCAAATTCTGCATAAGTTGGAATATGCCAACCCTTTGGAGCCAGCCCTCTAACATCATGCACCGCATACCAGTTATAAAGTTTACCGTATTTGTCTCCATTAGATTGTGATTCGTTATAATAACACCATGCAGGTCTTCCTTCCTTGCAAGCTTTTTCCCAAGCTACTTTAGATTTCGCTTCAGGTATAATATCACCGTTACCGAATATACTAACATTTAGATTTTCAATAGACCATATTTGGTTTCCGATTTGCGTTCTTTTCAAGTTTATACTTGAAGTAGGCTTACCAGAAGTCAATATAATGCAAATACAGCTAATTATTGTGAGCAAAAGAAATGATTGTGTTTTCATATGTATTAAATTTAATATTAAGTTATGCGTTTATTATTTTAAACAGCTAAAAGAAAGATAATTGTTTACTTATACATGATGAATTTGATAATGTTACACTTTTGGTGAAATAAAAAATACTTTCTCACATTGAATAATATTTGTTTTTTATTAGCGTTATTTAAAATCCTTGAAAATATTGTATCAACCTTTTACAGGGAATATAAATAATCTCCAGGCTCAACGACAATTTATTTCCATAACAATTAAAAAGTATTTATTTTATTCAATTATTGTTTTTAATATTTCAGAAATCACCCTAGCAAGGGCAGGAAAATCCTCCCTCATTCTTCCCTGTATAGGATGATTTTCCTTATTATTCCTTTCTCTTCTTGTTTATTCTCGAAATAATTAATTCATTTATTAAGGCCTATATTTTGTTATTTATTGCAAATAAAATAATCAAACTATTACAACCCAAATTGCTGAATAAGTTGCATGTTATATAGCATAATATGTTACCAATCCTATATTGCATAAAGTATTGCAAGCTTTCTGTACCATTTTATTTATTTCTGTACCATTTTATTTATTTCTGTACCCATTTCACTTAAAAGGCATAATCAGCATTAATTTTGTTTAATAAAATAAAAAGCAACAATTATGAAAAGGGCAAAAGTTAAACCTTACTCAATAAAAGAACTTGCAGAACTTTACGAAGTTGACCCGAAAACCTTTAGAAAATGGCTCGAACCATTCTGTGATGAATTAGAAGAAAAGAAAGGCTGGTATTATTCTATACCACAAGTGGAAATCATTTTCTTTATTTTAGGAGTACCTACAATGTGATGTTTTTTACGTTACAATGTTTTTTAGGGTAACGTAAGTATACGTTACGTAACGCAGCAACCCCGTTCGCAATATGTAAAATAATATTTATTCTACATTATCCTACAACAACTCAATAAAACAATAAAATAACACGAAATATCCCCAGTAAATATTTTTAAAATTCCTTGTTGTATTTATGTTATAATAACACGTTGTATTTCAATAGACATAGTACTTTGCACTACTTCCGCACTCATTCCGATTTCCTGTAATTTTTGGATAAAACTGACCGAACTTTGTTCTGCAAAATTAAAACTTGAACAATGGCAAGATTACAATGTAAAGATTCTGAGTACGGTATTCCCGTTGCTACCCGCATACCGGAAGAAATAGCTTACAGATTTAATGAGGAAGCAGAGCAGGAAGGGAAAACTCTTTCTCGTTACATAGCTGAATTTATTGAAAGAGCCAAATACAATGAACAGCGGTTAAAAGAACTTGAAGCCCGAATCGTGGGAGGAAATAAAGCAGTACGCAGATTCATACTTGAATTGAGCGAAGGTAATTCAGAGCAAATAAACCAATACATAGAAATTTATAATTCCATTCTAAAAAATGAAAAATCTAAATAATATTTCTGATAAAGAAGTAAAAGCCCTGTTAATTGGAGGCGGAATAATTCTTTTGTCAATAATAGTGGTGATTTATATCAGGATACAATCTAATGAAAATTAGAAAGCAGTGGAAACCTTCGCCGAAATATTGTCCAAAATAGAAAGCATATAAAGCGATAATAATAGAATGTTTTGACTATTCAAGTAGCAACATTAAGTAAGGAAGAACTATACGAGTTAGTTAAGGATGCCAAAGCAGAAGGGGTCATAGAGGGTTATTTAATGGCCTGTGAAGAGTGGAATAAGAAACAAACTACAAAGGATGAACCTAAATTTGGCGAACTGCTAACAGGTGCTAAAGAATTACATGCCTACCTTAAACATAAAAACTACACTACCCGTTCACTCTCATATATTGAAAAGGTTGCCCCACAGCTTTTGAAAACTAAAGCGGGCGAAAAACAGGGTAAAACATTATTATTTCATACCTATCTATTAGACTATGAATTTGATAATGGCTTTAAATTCATTTCCACATCCCAAAAAGAAACCAGTAAAAAGATAGTCTGACCGACTCCACCCTGGAACCCTTATTCTTTATATCATTCTTTTTTGTACCTTCATTTCATGGTACAAATGAGAAACAAGACATCGTCCTTTGTTAATGGGTGTTTCACAATAGCGCCCTTGTTTTGTTCCTCTAACTCCTTGCGACCTTTTTCTTGCGACTACCTGTTGCAACCCTTGTATTTACAGGTGATTTCAGGGTGTTATTGTTTACAACAATGAAATACAATGAGCCTATATTAAACTAATAGACTAACTAGAAATATATAAATAATTAATAATCAATTAATTATATTATAAAATTAATAAATAAGATTAATTAGTCCGATTCCCAACGGAATCGTAGATTTTAATATCGGGAACATTCCCAAAAGGGTAAGAAGTTTCGCGCTTTAATTTCCCATTCATGTAATACTCCCTAGTGTCTCCCACGCCACTATCCGGGTAATAAATTTCAAGCCTGAGGTTACCATTTTCCCAATACCACTTTTCGAACCCTACTTCTTTACCATGAATATAGGTTTTCTCGTATCTCAATTTGCCCTGCGAATAATAGTTCCTTACGACCCCATTTAAAGAATCATTTGAATAGGGAGTTTCCTGCACCAATTCCCCTTGAGAATCATACTCCATTTCTACTCCATCAATTTTGCCATTCTTATATGGGGTTTCTTTTGATACTACTCTACCACCGTAATAATATCTCACGACACCATCTATTTGATCATTTTTGTAAGGAATTTCATTCATTAATATACCAAGGTCGTAGTTTGACTCCACACCATTCTTCTTACCATTTATGTAATGCGCTTCCTGCATTATAACCTCACCAGTATAATACGTCCTTACGATTCCAAACTGCTTACCCTTTTTGTAAACTGTAAGGCGATAAAAAGGAGCATTTATACTATTGGCGGGTATAAGACTATCACCGTTTTTATCATCATCCAAATATTCCACCCACTTCCCTTCTTTCTTCCCATTCACCATCAAATTCTTTGCCTCTGCCTTATTCGTAAAACCACTATCGGCCTGCCCGAAAGCAGCAAAAGTTAAGAAAAGGGATACTATGAGGAGGAATGGCTTCATTTTATTTCGTTACCGTTTTCATCATAGTTCTTTGTTGAGATAACCGTATTATCTACATATGTTTTCTCATACTTCAACTTCCCATTCTCATAATATTCTTTTTGCACTCCGTTTCTTATATTATCTACAAAAGGAGTTTCAGATTGTATTTTCCCGCTTTCATAATAAAACCTCTCTACCCCATTTACCTTATCATGCACAAAAGGATCTTCGCCTTGGAGCTTTCCATCATCGTAATACCATTTTTCTATCCCACTAATTGTGTCATTTACAAATGGAGTTTCCCTGTAACATTTTCCCGAATCATCATAGTCTCTTTCATATCCATTCTCTTTACCATTAACAAATGTGGCTTCACTCATAAGCTTACCATCTTCATCATAGCTTTTCATTACACCTGTTTTAAGTCCGTTGACATAAGGAGTTTCTCTGCCAATACGTCCATTATCCTGGTACCACTTTTCTATTCCATTCTCCTTACCCTGTTTATATGGGGCTTCTGTCTCCAGCTTCCCGTCAAATCTATCATATTGTTTTTCAACCCCATCTAATTTACCATCAACAAAAGGCATTTCATTAATCACAATACCCTTGTCGTTATATTCCTTAAACACACCTATAGGCTTACCTGTTTTGTATGCGCCAATTCTATAATTGTATCTACCGTTTGTATCAAATGAGCCCAATTCATAATACCTTAGTTTATCACACCATACACCCTCCTTTAAGCCATTTATGGTTAAGTTTTTAGCTTTATCCTTATTTCTAAAACACAAACTATCTACCTGCCCAAATGCGGTTAGGGTTAAGAAAAGGGATAGTATTATAAAAAGTAGTCTCATTTTACTGCTTATTTACCATGCAAGGTTTTCATAAATTCTATTGACTTACCCTTAACCTTCAAAATGTAATGTCCGTTTTTTAATGTACTTATATTAACCCTTCTGTCGTTCCCTTCCAGCATTATATTCTCGTAATCATCATATATTGCATATTCTGCCACGTAGCCTATATCCAGTACCTGATCAACTGTCCAGATTTTCTTTTCGGGAGATTCTTTAGGTACATCCATATTAAAGCTTATATCAGGCCATGTCAATTTTACCGGTGAACGCAGTACAATCTTGAATTTATTAGGGCCATTAATTAAAGTCACCCGGGCTGAATCAGAATACTTAATTTCACCAGCTGCGAAAGGAATTACAGGTGATCTAAATGAAGAAACACGTACCCATCTATTCCGCTTAAACTTCATTACCTTACCCTTTACTCTTTTCCCCCTATAATATACGCTCCATTCCAGTAATCCCTTTGAAGAGCCATTAGCTGAAGATATTTTAATTCCATCGAACCTGGCTTCAGCCTTATTTGTAAAACCACTATCGGTCTGCCCCAAGGCAGCAAGGCTTAAGAAAAGTGATAATATTAGAATACGTGCCTTCATTTTATTTCAACCTCGTTACTCCAATAATTATTAATAACCTCATCGGTATTTAAATCAAACCAATTACCATGGCCTGAACGGGTCTCACAGGTAAAGTTGATCTTAAATCTTAACCCTTCCAGTTGTTGGGGTGTTTTTGGCGAGTACATGTTTAACATTATTGTAAATGGTTTGTGCGGAAACAAGGTATCATGCAGCCTCACTGTTTTAGCACATTCAATACAATCATTTTCCTTAATAAAGTCAACATTGGTCCCAAACAATTCAGCTTTTCCATTACATGAAGAATAGAGGTAATGTATGGTATCATTTGAGTTATTGGTTATAGCAACCTTTACCCATAACATACTTTTTAAAGAATCAGAATTGCATTGGTAAAAATCGGGCCCGAATTTTTTACGGCCTCTTATATTATCTATCTCAGCTGTAATACTAAGGTTTGGCCTTTCATTACTACTTATCTTCCTGCTTTCAAAAACTGCCACCTGCCAGTTCAATTTTCCACTTTTATTATATTCTCTTATCACTCCATATGGATGCCCCTCTTTATAAATGATCAACCTGTAAGCCTGAGCTTTTTGCGGGTCGTTTGTTACCAGGTTATCGGCATCTATGTACTCTACCCACTTGCCTTGCTTTTGTCCATTTACCATCAAATTCTTGGCCTCGGCTCTATTTGTAAATCCCAAGCTATCGGCCTGACCAAAGGCGGTGAGGGTAAAGAAAAGAGATAGAATACTAATTATGAATTTTGAATGATAAGTTATGAATCATAATGCTTTCACGTTACTTGTTTATTGTATTACCAGACTCATCGTATTTAAATTCTTCTACCAGTTTATACCCCAGGTATTTTTCAAAACGACTAAGTTTTCCGTCTTGAAAATAATTTTTGGCATACCAATACCCGTCTTTGTCTCTAATGTGATTAACTTCCTCCGAAGCGGTTCCACTTTCATAAAATATAGTTTCCCATAAAATATCTCCATTTTTGTATATAACAGAGTCTTCTATCTTACCGCTTTCGAAATAGCTTTTACCTGTGCCGTCTTTTTTACCAAAGTCGTTGTAAGGTGTACATTCTTTTACCTGCCCATTTTCATAATAATCTTTATCGGGGCCATACTGTTTGCCGTTGGTAAAAAAAGCTTCAGTCTTCAGTGCTCCGTTATCATAAAACTTCTTATACACACCATTCAGATTATTATCTTTATAAGGGTATATTCCCAATATCTTGCCATTTTCATAAAAGTCCTTAGCGGTATCCTGTATAACGCCATTAACATAATGAACTA
>Ga0210390_10002048_pt1 | contig 18354 bp, 18 predicted proteins | sample IncBWH11OmetaG_FD_161050 | JGI IMG/M metagenome (GOLD analysis project Ga0210390, IMG submission 161050) | Forest soil microbial communities from Barre Woods Harvard Forest LTER site, Petersham, Massachusetts, United States - Inc-BW-H-11-O ... | reverse complement strand
TCTGAAACTCCAAGGATTGATCGGGTTGACCACAGAGGTTATTCCCGCAGGGACAACATGCTGGGCAGTGTAACGTTCCAACCGCTGAATTACGGGAGTTCCACCGCGCACGCTCAGGTGTATCGCGGCGCTTGGGTGTCGTAGGGTCGCGCTTACCTGAGGGCCGGTTGAGCTACTTCCGACGGCGCCGGGTTCGCTTGAGCGCACGGTTTCTGCTTTGTCTCAATTTGCCGAGCCGCTTCGCGTTCAAAGCTACATGCCGTCGATATCTATGAACTATCTCATCGCCCGAAGCACCAGTCATTAAACTTGCGGTAGCTTCGAAAGCCGCACGAATCTTTTCGCTGACCATTAGTTCAGCTTCGCGGCGGGCGGGTCTGCCGCCGCGCATCAGCTTCATCATCCGCAGCGCAATTACCTGATTTGCTTCGACTGCCAACAACATCAAAGAATTTACCATCCGCCGTCCTTCATATGGCTGCGTACCAAGACGAGAGAGCGGAAATGGTCCCGGACTCTCCGTAGGTCAAGAGTGCGCGCAACCCGTTGCTGTGGTTCTTCCGGTCGCTAAGATTGGCAGCAGCACGTTCGCCAGTTGATGTGATGGCTGATCAGAGAACATGCGGGCCAAGGCTGAGCGCCGTATCCGTCTGGCAAAGATCCTGCCTCAGGACGTTTCACGATATAGCCAAGGCAACCGACTATCTGGCGTGCCTTCAAGATCGCAGAAAAGCAGCCGCGATCGAATGAGAAACGGCCCCAGCACGGCGTCGAAGATGCTGACGCCGCTCTGGAGTTGATTCGCCGAATGGGCGAGGATCAGCGAAGCGAGAAATGATCATTGTCGAGATCGGCTGATTGATGAAAACGATGGGCTGGCAAAGATTGAGCGTGCACCGGGTTGCCTCATCTAAGTTCGCACTCAGAAAGATGCATCGCAAGCCTTGGCTCGAATAGACTTCGCAAGAAGCGTCAATTCCGCTAGTTCCCCGTGCCAACCGAATATCCATAAGGGCGACGTCTGGCTTATGGATCGCCGCGTCCTCTACCGCCTCGCTCATGGTTTGACTTCACGTCCATCGGAATAATGAATTCCACAAAGTAACCATCTGGACGACTCAATGTTTCAACGGTCGCTCCAAGCTGCCTAGCAGTATTTTTGACGATGCGCGAACCAAGCCCAGTCCGACTTTCATCAGTCGCGGGACCTTGGCCTCTGTCGCTCACCGTCAGGGCCAAACGGTCGTCTTGGGCCTTCACGATGACTCGGTATGGTGATCGACCGTATTTTACCGCGTTGGTAAGGAGCTCGTTGACCGCCAGAGCGAGGGGAATAGCCATATCAGTGGACAAGTCTACCGACGCAATATCAACGTCGATGCAGTCTGCGCGTCCTAGAGCGTCTGCGATGTTACTGCAGAGGGAGGTGAGGAACGGACCAAGGGGGACAACCCGGATATCGCTTCCGGTATAAAGCCTCTCGTGCACCGCGGCGATCGCAAGAACGCGCGCGCTTGCATTTTGCAGCGCTTTGATCGCCTCCTCGTTCTCGGTGTGACCGCATTGGAGATGCAGAATGCTTGAGACGATCTGTAAGCTGTTCTTGATTCTGTGATTGACTTCTTTCAGCAGAAAATCCTTTTGCAGGACTTCTGCCTCCAGCGCCTGTTTTGCACGTTCCAATTCTCGCCGCTCGTTCAGTCCGCGAAGGTCCTCCAATTCCGCAAAAAGGCGTTGGCCCAAATCGCATCGCGCCGCCTCCGGATCATGCAACAAGCGCTGCGTCAATTCTTCGTTGACCTTCAAAAGCTGCTGGGCATCGTCTTCCAGCGGCAAATGCGGATGAACCACCGTCCAATAGTGCGCCGTGCGAATAAAGGTCAAGAGTCCTAGCAAGTGCTCGTACCGCGTGCCGCCTAGAACGTGGCGGAGGGCTGCGCGAGCCTTATGAGAACGGCCTCCCTCAATGAAAACAAGCGTCGCGGCGCTGAACAGCTTGTCTTCCAATTCGCTCTCGGTCTCCGGCCAGTCGGCGTAGGGCGGACTTGCTTTAAGTGCTTCGGCAACATTATCGCGCCCGCGCTCCCAGGGCGTTGACCTTGATAACAATCGCAGCACTTGCTCCACGGACTGAACGTCGACAGTGGGATCGCCTGCCGAGTGTCCGTAGCCGAGCAAAAACGCACAGTGGCGGATGATACAGTAACGTACCTCGCAAAATCGCGAGAGATAAACGAAGAGCCGCTCCTTGAACAGAGACGGAATTGGGTTGTCGAAATAGGCCGACACTGCAAAAGCCCAGAGCCGCTCGACGATCTCTGGAGCGTCCGGTTCGGCGACGAAGAAATTGGGAACTAGGCCGAAGCGGCTCGCGACTTCGCGTTGAAATGGGGTTGGAACTAGGTTCATGGCATCGCTCCTGACTTATTGCGGGAGCGCTACCGAACTCTCAGCCGTCTTTGGACAAAAGACGATGCCGATTAGTTAAGCGCGATTTGCCACAAATACAATTAGTTTCTTGGTATCGGCACGCCGCGTGTCCGCACAAGGCGTTACGAGACGAGGCGATACGAGTTCCATTGGGCGTCCACACGGAAAATGCGCGAGGTCTGAAGAGGGTCCAATCGCCAGCGGGTCGGGCCGCCGGCAAGTCTGGCCATGTCCGCCATGCCTCGAAAGCAGAAGTAATTCAGAGCTTGGCGGACCGCGATAGGTTTGCGGACGTGACGCGCTATACGTGAAGTCCTCGCAGCGGCCGCACGGTGCCATTTCAAAAGACTTAGCGCGGACGCGGTCTCATCGTTGCGCGGGGTGGAACGGTTGCACCTTTGCGGGTGCTAAGCTGTTTTGTCTGTTGGCTTCACGGCACGAGCGATGCCAACGGGATATCAAGTTTGCAAACGACGCCGGAAGGCTCAAACGAAAGATGGGCTTCGCCTCTAAGTTCGCCAACAAAACCTTGCTCGATCAATCGCGTTCCAAAACTCTGCCGCATGGGCATCTGAACGGACGGGCCACCGGTCTCCACCCACGTAAAGCCAAATCGCTCTTTCGAGGCGTCAACGGCCGCCGATATCGCCACACAGCCATTGGCGTTCGACAGTGCACCGTACTTGACGGCATTGGTGCAGAGTTCATTGAGGATCATTGCGAGCGGGAGAACGGCGGCTGGACTTACGTCGATATCTGGAAGGATGACAGAGAAACGCGCGCCCTTATCGAACGGCTCAATTGCGGTCTGAACAATTGACGACAGCGTTGCACTCGTCCAGTTGGTCTTCAATAGCAAGTCATGCACCCGTCCCAGTGCCAGCAAGCGACTTTCGATTGCCTCGCGCCCGTGCTCAACGCTATCCGCATTTCTTAAACTCTGCGACGCGATGGCCATAACCGTGGCAAGCACGTTCTTTATCCGATGATGTAATTCTTCCAACAGAAGGCGTTGCAAGCCTTCCATTACCTTTTGCTCGGCAGCGTCGATCCCGGCCTGCGCCAACAGCTGCCGCAGTTTTGCATTTTCAAAATCAAGCCGAAGTTCTCTTTCGCTTACCAATTTTACGATGCTTCCATACAGGGCGGCAGCCATTAGCTCTCAGTCACCGGTACTCGCCACGGTCTGCTTGGCGATTTGGCAAACGTATCATAGTGTCCGAAACCAATCCTCAAAATGTGTTCCGGTTAGGTGGCCGCCAGTATTGCAGCCTCCTGACGCTTCTTACGTCGTAGGCGTCCCGCTATTGAGAAGGTTGGATACGGCAGTGAGAAGCTGGGCTGGCGCAAATGGCTTGGCCAACATGATGCTGTTTGGAACGCCTTTGGAGGTCCAATCTGCGGCAGCGGCCCCGCTCATATAGACGACGGGGAAATCCGGCTCGATCTCTCTGGCGTGCTGGGCCGCTTCCCAGCCGTCGATTTTGCCCGTCAGATTGATATCGGTCACGAGGGCGCGGTATTTGCCCTTGTGATCCTGTAGCAGGCTCAGAGCCTCCTCACCGGAGGCAACGATGGCAGTATCGAAACCGCCATCCCGAAACGTGTCTTCAACGAGGCTCTGTATCAGTTGGTCGTCCTCGACAACGAGGATAAGAGGCAATTCCACAGCTTCTCTCCGAACCCCTGTCAGGAGCTTTTACAATCGGCCCGCAAGGAGCCTTAAGCTACAAACAGCACACAAGTTCCCCGACGGCGCTGCGTAATAAATAAATCATCTTACTCTTTGGCGTTGACATCTGGTTTTCAAGAACCCCGAGCCATTCGATGCCCGCACGGCGGTTCGCTGTTGAGCCTGCGCTTGGCTTGACGAGGTTGCTAACTGGCTCAAAGGCGAGCTTCAGCCGGCGAGGTAGACCATACAGGTCCGGACGCGACCGAGCGTTTCGCGCGGGGAGGGCGTTCTACCTTCGCGTTTTTCTAAAACCCATTTAGGTGCGGCCAATTAAGTTTGGCTGCAAGCTTAATCTCCGATACCGGGGCCTGAACCGGACGTGACGCGAAGATGTAGGTTTGTCGCGTATTGACCCGTTTCGGTCATGGGCATAGCCGGACATCGGCCCACAATTCTGTTATATCAGCATTCAGTTTCCCCGGCCCGGGGGGTGCATCTTGAGCAGCGAGCGCGTCGAGCGGCGACTGGCGGCTATTCTAGCGGCGGATGTCGCGGGCTCTTGCCGCCTGATAGGGATCGACGAAGAAGGCACGCTGGCGCAACTGAAAGCTCTTAGAAAAACGCTTTTTGATCCCAAAGTCACTAACCATCGCGGACGCGTTGTCAAGAACACCGGAGACGGCGCTCTCGTCGAGTTCGCCAGCGTTGTCGGTGCCATCCGATGCGCCGACGAAATCCAACACAGTGTGGCGGAACAAAATGCCGATGTGCCGCAGAACAAGCGGATCGAATTTCGCATCGGCATTCACGTCGGTGATATTATCATCGAAGAAAACGACATCTATGGTGACGGGGTCAATATTGCGGTGCGTCTCGAAGGGATCGCAGAGCCGGGTGGGATTTGCATTTCCGACGATGCTCACCGGCAGGTTCGGGGCAAGGTTCAGAGCCCCTTGGAGGATATGGGCCCTCAAACTCTGAAGAATATCGCTGAACCGATGCGCGTCTGGCGTATTCGAAGTGTTATGTCGATACATCCACCCAATGGTCATTCTGAACCACTCGCTCTTCCGGATAAACCCTCCATCGCGGTTCTGCCGTTCCAGAATATGAGTGGCGATCCCGAGCAGGATTATTTTGCGGATGGCATGGTGGACGAAATCACCTCCGCGCTCTCGCGGTTCAAATCTCTGTTCGTGATCGCTCGCAATTCGAGTTTTATATACAAGGGCAAAGCCGTCGATATCAAGCAGGTCGGGCGCGAACTCGGCGTCCGCTACGTGCTTCAAGGCAGTGTGCGCAGGGCAGCCGAAAAAGTCCGCATTACGGGCCAATTGATTGATGCCGTGAGCGGCGCGCACCTTTGGGCTGATCGATTTGAGGGTGATCTAAGCGATATCTTTGCGCTGCAGGACGAGGTGACGGTGAAAGTTGTCTCTGCCATTCAGCCAAAATTACTTCAAACCGAAATCGATCTGGCGGCGCGTCGGCCGAATAACCTCAGCGCCTACGACCTTTGTCTTCGAGCGCAGCACCAACAGTCATGGACCCGGGAGGGATCGGCCGAGAGCCTTCAGCTTGCCTCTCGCGCGTTGGAGATCGACCCCCGGAGCAGCTTTGCTGCAACCCTCGCAGGGGGATGCCACCTTCGGAGTGTACGTCAGGGATGGGCGGCCGATCCGAAGTCAGAAATTGCGGAAGGATTTCGGTTTCTCCGGTTGGCACTCAATATCGACGGGAACGCCACGTTGGCATTAAGTCTGCTTGGCTACGCAACCGCCTCGTTCTCTGACGATTACGATACAGCAAGGGAGATGGTGGACCGTGCGGTCGCCTTAAACCCCAATTCATCCCGCATATGGGAACAGCGAGGCATGACTTACCTCGTGGCGGGGCAGCCCGAAGAGGCAATCCAGAGCTTTGAGCGCCGTATTCGATTAAGCCCATTTGATCCGTTGCTCTTTTCAACTTTTGCCGGAATGGGCGTTGCATTCATCGGTCTTGGTCGTTTCGATGAGGCAGTCTCGGCAGCCAAGAAGGCCGTCCGTCAGAACCGGCTTTATCCCTTCGCTTATCGCTGCCTTGCGTCGGCCTTGGCTCATCTGGGACGCGAAGCAGAGGTAAAGGAGGCGGTGGCCGGTTTGTTCGAACTCGACCCCGATTTTCGCATTTCTGTAAGGGTGACGCGCGGCGGCGGCGGATCGCGCCTTCAGTTGTATATCGACGGCCTTCGCAAAGCAGGACTTCCGGAGTGACGCGCCGTCTGGCCTAGCGTCACGTCTAGGTGCGATAAATCCAAGTTTCGCGCGGGGAGTGCGTTCTACCGCTGCACCTCGATGACAGCTAGTCGGCAACAGACAGCGAGTGTTTGGCTCGCCGATGTTGGCAAGCATAGTTGGCGCTACAGTCGGAGTTGTAGTACAACTTTCGCGCGAAAGGGTTGCGTGCGCCATGGTGCAAGAGCAGCCAAATCGGGTCGAACGCAGATTGTCGGCGATTTTGGCCGCCGATGTCGCCGACTATTCGCGTCTAATGCACAATGACGAAGAGGCAACGCACGCGCGCCTGACCATGCTCTTGACGGACGCTGCAGAGCCGTCAATCGCGCAGCATGGTGGCCGCATCGTAAAAAACACCGGCGACGGGCTCTTGGCAGAGTTTCGAAGCGCGGTCGAGGCAGTTCGGGCTGCAGCGCAACTCCAGAAGCGCGTCCACGACCTCACGATTGGCGACGCTCAAGATAAGCGTCTCGTCTTTCGCGTTGGCATCAATATAGGCGACGTTATTGTGGAGCCGCATGACATTTTTGGCGATGGCGTCAACATCGCAGCCCGTCTTGAGGGCATCGCCGAACCGGGGGGCATCTGCATTTCGTCCTCGGCTTACGAACAGGTTATCGGCAAAGTCGCGATTGAATTTGCAGATCTGGGCGAGCAGAGCCTCAAGAATATTGCGCGTCCGGTGCGGGTTTATGCAGCCGTCCCGAAGGGGCAAGGACTGACCCCACAGGGAGGCGCGAAACCCAGCCCGCGTTTAGTACCGCGCCTTTCTATTGTGGTGCTGCCCTTCGCCAATCTCGGCGGCGAGACCGAACAAGATTATTTCGTGGATGGCATCACCGAGAGCCTGACCACGGACCTATCGCGGATCAGCGGGTCGTTTGTTATCGCCCGCAACACGGCGTTCACCTTCAAAGGGAAAGCCATGGACGTGCAGAAGCTCGGTAGAGAGTTGAACGTCCGCTATGTCCTTGAGGGCTCGGTACAACGTGGCGGCAAGCGGATGCGAGTTAATGTGCAGCTTATAGACGTTGAAACCGGCAACCATCTTTGGGCTGAGCGGTTCGACAAACCCATCGCCGACCTGTTCGATATGCAGGACGAGATCGTTTCCGGCCTCGCCAATGAATTAAATGCCCAGCTCATTGAGGCTGAGGCGCAGCGCGCGCAGCGTTCACTGCATCCGGATGCAATGGACTTGAGTTTCCAAGGCAACAGCTGCTGGAATAAGGGGATGACCCCCGAACGCATGGCGCAGGCGAGGGGGTCTTTCGAGCGCGCGTTGACGCTCGATCCCGAAAATATAGAAGCGTTGGTCGGTATAGCGGCTGTCGATGCGTTAACTGCTTCGCTTTTTATGGTCAATGACCGTGACGCGCGCCTTGCGGCGGCCGAGGCAACGTTAATCAAGGCTCTATCTATGTCTCCGCAGCACGCCCGGGCCCACATGTTTTTGGGTGCCGTGCAAATCGTAACGAAGCGCGCGGCTCAAGGCATTCGGGAATGCGAGCGGGCGTTGGTACTGGATCGAAACTCGGCCGACGCCCATGCGTTGATCGGTTGCGCGAAGGTCTTTATCGGTCGAAGCGAGGAAACCGAGGCTCATATCCAAGAAGCTTTTCGGCTCTCTCCCCGCGATACCGGTGCCTTTCGGTGGATGCACTGGGTTGGCCTTGCCAAGCTGCATCTTGGCGCTGATGCCGAAGCGGTTCCGTGGCTACGACGGTGCCTCGAAGCCAACCGGAATTATCCCATCGCGCACTTCCTGCTTGCCGCGGCACTTGCGCTGCTCGGCTCATTGGAGGAGGCGCGCGATGCAGTACGGGCGGGGCTTGCGCTCCATCCAACTTTCACCCTTCGCCGCACGCGAGGCAGAATGAGTGACGATCCGACCTTCCGTGCGGGGAGCAAGCGCATCCGTGAGGGCATGCGGATGGCCGGAGTGCCGGAAGAATGAGTTGATTTTGACTGCTCGAGCGGTAGCACCGTGCCATTTCAGAAAACCTAGCGCCGACATTGTCTCATCGTTGCGCGGGGTGAAGCGGTTTTACCTTGCTAGATTGATGCCGGTCACGCTAAACAATACCCCTCGAAGCGAAGTCCGCCCGGAGCGTTCGAGCGGCGCGCGCGCCTGGTCAACGCTATCGCACGAGTCGTCAGTGGCTGGATGAAGTTGTGACAGGTCATGTAAAATTACTGTCGCTCAGCTTTGCGCTCGGGAGAAGTGCAGCGTCCGCCAGGTCGACATGACCATTTCGCTCGCATTCCCTGTTGTCCAAGGCGATATCAAGGTGCATTTGAAGCAGTAGCACAGAAGGCCGATGCACGGACGTCATTCGGCAGAAGAACAAACTGCTCCAGGGCTGTCAGGCTGCCGGCAAGAACTTCCAGGTTCATCTTGACGGCTACGACCAGCGCGAGCTGCTGTCGGACAAGGGCTCGGGCAAGCGCCGCGAGTTCTTCTACTAGACCGACGGAATCTTGCCGGCCTTCGCTACGAACAGAGGAAGGCGGTGTTCCTGGAGCAGAAGCCCTAGATTGTACTGTGCTCCATCAAGTCCCTGATCTGCTGCGAGGCGAAACCACTTCAGAGCCTCGGAAAAAATCCTTCGGCACGCCTGTGCCATTGAAGTACATCGCCCCAACCGCATTCTGCGCAGCAGCGTCGCCTGGGTCGGCCAGGACCCGATAAAGGCGTAGCGCTGTCTCGTAGTCGCCGCGTTTATAAGCTGCGGCGGCTGAGGCCGCGTCAACTGGGACTGCGATTGGCCTGCGGCAGCGAGTTCTGCCGCAAAAATGAGAAGCATCAACGACACTGTTGTCATGAGCATCCTCAGCATTTGATTTGAAGCGAACAAGTCTTTCCGCACAACGATTCTGGATACCTGATGTGCCAGGATTTCGCGACTATACCCGCGTGGTGCTGCTTTTCGACATGCGGGCCGGCAACTGGAGCAGTTGGCCCAGAGCCTAGAAATCTCGCGCCGCCAGTTCGAAAAGCTCGGCAATAAATTCGAGATGAACCGGCGCAACTGAGCACCAACACCTCGCAATGATCGACCACCGCGTTGCGATCAGGCGCATCGACAAACGTCGCAACGCTAACAAAAAACCGCCCGGCGAGACGGCAATCTCGACGAGCGGCTTAAGGCGTCAACGTCCTTATTTCGTACAGCAACTCTCGTCGGATTGCAAGGCTCCCGTCGGGCTCCATCCTCGAAAAGTTGAAGTATCCAAAAGTCTGAAACAATTGCGCCTGCGAAACCGGACCGGCGACTCTGGATTCTCAGCGATGAATCCAGCGGCCACGAAGGGAACGCTCGCTGGTGGAAGTTAGGGCGGTGCCACTCCCGGATTAAAACCACCAGTGACTCGCTGTGAATCAGACAGACCCCGGAGCCGCTGTCGCAGTGCTTCCAGTCCCGGTTGCTCGGCGTCGGTCCGCAGCCGATCTCCTGATAGAGGTAACCCACCGGGCCGACCTGCCACTGCTTGGTCAGGAATTGCGATGCGCCCCAGTCTAGGTGCATGTCGACGCCGTTCTGATACTGGGTCGCGGGATTGATGAAGTTGTGTGTGAATCCGAGCACCGCCGAAGCTTCATGCCCGGTCTTGGGATCGAAATAGGTGTAGCCGCCGCCGGCGTCGATCGCCCAGTGCCCAATTCCCAAATTCGCAAGACGGCTCGACTGGTAGGCCCCGGCGGGAAGATCCGCGGTAACATAGGTCATGTAGTTGTTGACGCCCGAATTCCACTTCAGCGCAAACTGAGGGATCAGGTCGCCGAAAGCCGTCAGCGAGCTGTTGATATTGTCGGAGAGCGAGAACGGAACGCTGCCACCGGCCGGTCCCGTCACCGTTCCCGCAAACGTTCCCGCTAGCGATGTGGAATTATTGCCGTAGGCTGCCAACATGCTCGCAGACGCCTGACCGCCCAGCACCGGCGTTGCAAAGATAGGTCGCCGCGACGAAGCCCAGGTTGACGTTGGCATTGACATTGGCGTTCACCGTCGCGGTGAGATTGACGGGTATTTGGCCTATCTGGGCCGCCCTTGCGAGCGCCACGTTGCCGCTCGCGGAAACCGGGTCGTGGTAGTAAATTTCGGTTATTGACCAGCCTGGCGCAAGCTGACGCCGCCCTCGTCGGCAGCGGCCAGCCGTGGTGTCAGTGCGGCAATCGCAAATAAAATCCCGGCAAGCGTTTTGCTCGTTCTCATCGTGGCCTCTTGGCTGAACATGCAGTGAGACGCGGAATCGGATGACGGGCAAATTCTAGCAAGGATTTTATGCCGATCATCGGCCAACCCCGGCAACGCAACGTTTCACCCGCATGTGACCAAAACGGCACAGCACTCTGCCGTGTTCGTTTACTACTCATGAACATTTTCATTTCGAACTCAACCGGACCGCAAATAGTGGAGGCGAACGGCCAGGGAGCTCCCGGTCGTACAGCCGACCAAATTCGATCTCCTCGTCAACCTCAGGGCAGCGAATTCCGATCGGCTTGAAGATTTCGGGATGATTCCTGCCGCGCGACGACGAGTGCTTGCCCGCCTTCGCGTTCCCGTTCGCCGCTGAGAGGTACCGAATAGTCGAGCGACCAGATTTATGTCAGTTAGTAGGGCCGCGTTCATCGTACAACGATCGCGACCCTTCAAATGCCCAACGCATCAAAGCTCCTACGCTACCTCCGGTGACCATGCCAAGAATATAGATGACGACAATTAATATCGCATGCGGGGCACTCATCTTAAAGGTGAGGAAATAAACGGTGACGGTCTGAAAATTCTGCGCTGCAAAAATGAGCATCGCGAGGACAAAAATTATGATTACAGCTAGATTGATCCAACGCATGGTGTGCCTCTGCGGCAAATATAAAAGATGGCCCGGCGCGTTGTGTGCGTCGGCCAGGCTGACCGAAATTTCCGCTGTCGTCAGCCCCGCTGCTTGAACCCTAAGGCTAGAACGGTCTGTGTGTCTATGCAAAAACGGCGAATACTCTCGGAGGAAAAAATCCCCCCGAAAGGCAGTCGCGCCGAGCTTCGCTCAGTCACAATAGCAGTATTACGTCGATGACCAACTAAGCCGCTTTCGCCGATCGTCAGCGCGCATGTGGGTTTGCATCAAGGCGCTGCTGCACGGCCTCGAGCAGATGCTCATGCTCCACCGTGTAATTGGCCGCTCTGGCCCTGTTGTGCATTGCGATTTGAGCGAACAATTTTGACAGGCGGTGGTCCAGTAACGCCGCAGCACCTTGCCGCCTTCTTCGTTTGTGTAGCAATATGGCAGCCGCTCCCCAGCCGGACAGCGATAGGCGTCTTGCTCCGGTAAATAGACAAAGTCCTGTTTACCGAAGCGCCCGTCCGCCCGATCCGAGCCGCTGTTCGGGACCTCATTCAATCAGATGATGCTCGGTATCGAAGGCGACCAGCACGTTGTAGCCGACGACACCGGAGCCGCTGCCGCTCGTTGCCATCGAGCGGCTGTCGGGATCGGTCAGAGAGATTTGCTGATCGGCCGATGCAAGCATCTTCCACAGACAGCTAACTTGCTCATCTCTTCCTTCAGCTTTGTCAGAGCAGGGGCAAATTCTCCGCGAGCTGCACCCACTGCTGCTCGTCTAGGCCCCGGGCTACACCCGGAGGGGGCGTTGCCCGACTTCATCTGATCGAGCTGTCGCATGGACGGCGGTCCGCTTCTGGGATCCGCCAACGCTGGGACCATCGCTCCGGCAGCCCGGATTTGTGCAGTAATCGGCACCGTGTACCAGAAAGACGACGGCTGTTCTCATAGTCAACCTGGACTTACTCAGACCATTCCTTGTCGCGTCACCAGGCGCCGCCGGCAACGACGGACCAATGTGCGCCGACCCTACTTTCTTACCTTTCTCTGCCTTTTGGGGACCAAGGTCTTTATCGGAAAGAGAGGGACTTTCTTAGAATCTTTTGAACCAATTCGGCTGCCCTGCAGCCTCAACCAGAGGAGATATCGAAGTTGCATCTTGGGGAGGTCGACGCGTCAGCCTTTCCGAGTTTCTGTGCTTGCGTATCGAAACTCCAATCGGATCCTCGCGATCATGATGCGGAAGGTTACGGCGTTGTTGAGCGTGACGTTCCTGATGTTTGTCGCGTCTGGAGCTGCCGCAGAGCCACGACGTGTCCTGATTCTGCATGCATTCGGTCACGCCTATTCGCCCTGGAGCGATATGGCGGCGAGTTTTCGCGCGGAACTGATCAAGAGGTCACCGGAGCCGATCGATCTCTATGAGGTCTCTCTCGACACCGCAAGAAGTCAGGATCCCCAAGATGAGAAGCCGTTCGTCGAATACATCCTGGCACTTATTTCGGGACGCAAGCTCGACCTGATCGTACCGATCGGTGCGCCGGCAGCCTTTTTCCTACAACGCCATCGCCAGGCGATTTTTCCAACGACATCGATGCTTATCGTTGGAGCAGACGCACGTCGCATTTCCAAAAGCATGCGGACGGCAAACGACGCCGCCGTTCTGTTAGACCTCGATTTGCCCGCCTATCTCGACAACATTTTGAGATTGCGTCCGGAAACGAAACACATTGCTGTCGTCGTGGGCAATTCACCCGTAGAGCGGTATTGGACATCCGAACTCCGTCGAGAATTTCAGCCGTTCGCGGATCGTGTGAACATTGAATGGTTGAACGATCTGAAGTTCAACGAGATGTTGGAACGTGCTGCTGCGATGCCGCCGAACTCTGCCATTTTTTGGTTTTTGCTTTCAGAAGACGCAGCCGGCGTACCGTACTCACAGGTCCGCGCGCTGGAGGTGATGCGCGAAGCGGCAACCGTTCCCATTTTTGGAATGGGCGATTTCGAATTAGGCAGAGGCATCGTCGGCGGCCCCTTGATGCAAACCGCCGCTCTCGGCCGGCAGGCGGCGGACGTAGGCCTTCGTATCTTAAGAGGCGAAGAAGGAAGTAAGGGCATAGAAGCTCCCGCCGTGACCTTCGGGGCACCGATTTATGATTGGCGAGAACTACAATGGTGGAACATCAGTGAGTCGCTGTTGCCGGCGGGAAGCATCGTCCAATTTCGTCAGCCGTCCGTTTGGGAGCAGTATCGCCTAGAGATCATTCTCGCAACGGCCCTCGTCCTCTTTCAGGCCGTGTTGATAACCGGACTGCTGATCGAGCGGCGAGCCCGCATCCGAGCGGCCGAACTCGCAGACAAGGCGAGAATTGAAACCGGGTTGTACCGGGAAAATCTGGCACACTTGGCCCGTGTCCATACCGTCGGCCAGATGTCCACTGCGATTGCCCATGAGGTCAATCAGCCGCTCGTCGCCATCAAGAACTACGCGATCGCTGCTCGCGGAAGGCTAACCCGAAACGGAACTCTGGGGTTGGGGAGGGTTCAGGAGTTGTTGGATAAAATCGATGTGCAAGCCTCGCGGGCGGGCGATGTCTTGCAGTCGCTGCGGTCCATGGTGAGGAAGCATGAACCGGAGATGGCTGCGGCTGATGTCAGTGAGCTGGTCGCCGTGGCCTTGAAGCTCGTGGAAATGGAAGGCCGAAATATGAATATTCGCATCGAGGCGTCTGTTCAGGCTGCGCTTCCACCGGTCCTAGTGGACGGAATTCAGATCCAGCAGGTGCTGATGAACCTAACGCACAACGCCATGGAGGCGATGGAGGAGGCTCGAATCGTCGGCGGAGTTGTCAAGGTGGCGGCCGTCGGTGCTTCAAAGGACGAAATCGCCGTGAGCGTCTCGGACAGCGGACCTGGTATCCCACAGGGAACTGCGAAGCGTATTTTTGATCCGTTCTATACGACCAAGCGGGCGGGATTGGGGGTCGGTCTTTCGATCTCTCGTGCCATCATTGAAGCACATGGAGGTCGGCTGTCGTTGCTTCCGAACCAGGATGGCGGGTCTGTATTTCAATTCACGCTTCCGGTCGCCAACGGAAAAGGCTGAGTACGATGTTAGATCCTACTGTGTTCATCGTTGACGATGACGACGCAGTGCTCGATTCAGTAGCCGAGCTGGTGATGTCGGTCGGATTGCGAGCGAGCACCTTTCGCTCCGCGCAACAGTTTCTCGACACCTTCAAGGCCGAACAACCGGGCTGCCTCGTTCTCGATGTGCGAATGGCGCACAAGAGCGGGCTTGCCCTTCAAGAGGAGCTAAACGCAGTCGGAGCGCATATTCCCATCGTATTCATCAGCGGTCATGGGGACATTTCCGTTGCGATCAAGGCCATCAAGGCCGGCGCGGTCGATTTTGTGCAAAAACCATATCGTGAGCAACAGCTGCTCGACAGCATCAATGAAGCCCTTCGACGCGATGCTGAGATGCGACAGGCAAATGATGGCAGCGGCGACCTGACGGGACGTCTCGCGACCTTGAGCGAGCGAGAGCACGCTGTCCTGGAGCACGTTGTGCGGGGATTGTCCAGCAAGGCGATCGCCAAGGAGCTCGACATAAGCTACCGGACCGTGGAATTGCACCGCAGCCACATTATGGAAAAGCTGCGTGTTCGTTCGGTCGCAGAACTGATCCGGCTCGTCGTCGAGCGCCAGGGTTGAGCCGTTAACGGCCGATACGTGACTCCTCTTAGAGTCCTAGGTATTTACTCGTATTGATTGTCGGCCCGACACAGCTCATCCTCACCCCCAATCCTTGACGTGGGGCCAGACCTGACGCGACGGTCAGCGCGTGGCCTGACCACCGTTAGCAGGGCCCGGGTGAGGGCTCATGATCGAAACCATCTATATCGTCGACCCGCTCCCGGATGAGCGGCGTCGCATCGCAGATGCACTCGCGAGCGAGCCTGTGGTCGTAAAGATTTATGACGGCGCCGCACAATTCCTCGACGAAGTTGCTGAAACCGCCTCGGGATGCGTTCTCGCGCCCCTTGATCTTCCAGGCATCGGACTGCGAGCGTTGATCGACGAGATCAATCGCCGACAACTGCCACTCGCGGTCGTGGTGATCGGACGTGATTCGGAGTTCGCGATTGCCGTCGAACTGGTTCGCTCCGGTGCTTTCGACTTTCTCGAGCACCCATTCTCGGATCGGCGGCTGCAATCGGTCATACGTCGGGCGATCGGCGCCGGCTCCTGACTGAACCCGCTGCAGGCGATTCAAAAACGGCGCGTATCTTCCAGGCGCCAGCACGTGAAGTCGCTAACAATGATGTATATCGGCAACAGGTATTTCCACCTACTCCAGCACGTAGTTCCTGCGATGGTCAAACTTCCTTGTCTCCTTTAGCGTTGTGTCGCGATCCTAACACGGCTTCCACGCGTTGCGACCGCCCAACGAAGGTTCGGGACCCAGGTCCAACTCTCGTGAAAGTCGTTTCGTTCTTGAAAGTATTCTGCTGCGCCCCTGCTGGAAGGAAACGGTCATGCCTCTCCAGGACCACGTGGAACGTCGGGCCGATGCACTGGCCATTGCGGTGCCGCCTCATTTGGACATGGTCTTGATCCCTGGCGGCACGTTCCGCATGGGATCGGACAATCATTATCCGGAAGAAGCTCCGGTCCACCGAGTCACTGTCGGCGCGTTTTGGATGGACCGCTATCCAGTCACCAACCGGCAATTCAAAGAATTCGTAAAGGCAACGGGCCACGTCACCTTCGCCGAAATCCCTCCCGATCCGAAGGACTATCCGGGCGCGCTGCCGCACATGCTCTATGCCGGATCGCTTGTTTTCTCTCCACCAGCGCGCCCGGTCGATCTGCGTAATTGTGAGTGGTGGACGTTCCTCAAGGGCGCAGACTGGCGCCACCCTTACGGCCCCAAGAGCAATATCAACGGACTCGACAATCATCCAGTCGTGCATGTGGCGTTTGCTGACGCGCTTGCTTACGCAAGATGGGCGGGCAAGGACTTGCCGACCGAAGCCGAATGGGAGTTCGCCGCGCGCGGCCGGCTCGACGATGCCGAATATGCCTGGGGCGATGAGTTCACGCCCGGTGGCAAGCACATGGCCAATACCTGGCAGGGCGAGTTTCCGCGCCAGAACCGCAACGAGGATGGCTATGAACGCACCTCGCCTGTGAATGCGTTCCCGCCGAACGGTTACGGCGTCTGCGACATGATCGGCAATGTCTGGGAATGGACCACTGATTGGTATTCGCCCAAGCACGAAGCCGATGCGCCCAAGGTATGCTGCATCCCCGAAAATCCGCGCGGCGCGCGCGAAGACGCGAGCTACGACCCTCGCCAGCCCAGCATCAAAATTCCCCGCAAAGTCATTAAGGGCGGCTCGCATCTGTGCGCGCCGAACTACTGCCGTCGCTATCGTCCGGCCGCGCGTCATGCCGAACCGGTCGATACCTCCACAAGTCACGTCGGGTTCCGCTGCATCGTCAGGCAGGCGGGAGCAGCGCCATGAGCGATGCCACTCCGCAGGAACTGGGCATCCTGGCGAAGCTGGTCATAGTGTTGGGCATTGTGCTTTTCGTCGCCGGCGTGCTGTGGCACGGCGTTACGGGCGATGCCTTCCGACGATTCTGGCACGACTTGATCGAGCGGCCAGATGCGCCGATGAGGTTCCGCTTCGTCCTACAGCCGCTGATGGCTGCGATCGCCGCTATCCACGATGGACGCGAGGACGCGCGGGCCGGCCGCTCTCCGTATCTCATGACGGTGCTGCGCAATCCGCAGGAACGCGTCGGACGGCTACGCGAGGGATTAAACGCGACCGCCAGAATCATCCTTCTGGGGCTGGCGATGGACGTAATCTATCAGCTCCTCGTGCTCAAGACATTCTATCCGAATGAGGCGCTCGTCGTCGCGTTGCTGCTCGGATTTGTCCCGTACCTGATCATCCGAGGGCTCGTTTTTCGCGTCGCGCGGTGGCGCATCCGCGGACCGCGCGGTGAGGGCACCGATATGAATCGTCAGCAATGAGGAATCCGGCATGGCAGACCCAGGCTCCGCCCCAAGCGCAGGCAGGTTCGAGGTCAGAGTAACCTCGGACAGCCACTTCAGCTGGATTCGTACTCGCCTGAGCATCGAGCGCACGATGATGTCGTGGATACGGACGGCAACCGCGCTGATCGGCTTCGGCTTCGCGATCGTCCAGTTCTTCCAACGCTTGGAACAGCTGCCCGGAGTCCGACCTGCTGCTTATCCAAACGCAGCACGCGACCTCGGGCTGGCCCTGATCTCATGCGGTGTTTTGGCACTACTCATCGCGATTTGGCAGTACTTGTGGATCATTGGTTACCTTTGGGGCGGAACGTTCGCTCCAATTGCCGGACCGACAAGGGAGGGAGTGCAGGCGCCGGTTCTCGCGATCGCCGTCCTCCTCATCGGCATCGGCCTGTTTGCCTTCTTTGCCGTGCTGCTGCGCCTCGTATAGCCGCCGGTGAGACTGAAAAGGGTTCCGAAATGACCGACCCAAGTCCGACCATCGTAGATAAGTTCATTAGAGCATGAGCATGAACGCGAAGCTCTTAGCGAGCGCGCTCATGACAGTGGAAAACCAGCTTGTAAGCAAGGGAGGCGGAGATGAATCGCAGACTCGAACTCTTCAGCATCGTGCTCTTTGCGCTAAACGCGGGCGTGGTGGGCGGAGGAGTCCCCTCCGCGCTTGCGGACGAGGCCGGAGTCGAGGTGGACCTCGGCGACTTGCGCGGCGAAATCCTGTCGCTCCTTGCGCCTCGGGGTGCCGTGGCGACGGAAACGAACTCGAATTACAAGGGCACTGCGGCACCTGCGCCTGCGGCTCCTCCCTCGCCGGCCGCCGCGGACTGGCCGAGCTATAACAGAACGCTGACTTCCGAGCGCTTCTCCGACCTCAGCCAGATCAACACGAAGAACGTCGGCAAGCTCAAGGTGTTGTGTGACTACGACACCGGGCGATTGACCGCCATGGAGACCGGTCTTCTGATGATCGAAGGCGCGCTCATCGGTACGACCGAATTCGATATTTTCTCGATAAACCCGGCGACCTGCGCCGAGAACTGGCGCGTGCACGAGGA
>Ga0210390_10002045_pt1 | contig 18366 bp, 11 predicted proteins | sample IncBWH11OmetaG_FD_161050 | JGI IMG/M metagenome (GOLD analysis project Ga0210390, IMG submission 161050) | Forest soil microbial communities from Barre Woods Harvard Forest LTER site, Petersham, Massachusetts, United States - Inc-BW-H-11-O ... | reverse complement strand
TCTTTAGCGTGCATAGTCCAGGACGTCCACCGCGTCGTCCCGCTCGACCAGGCGGCGCTCGCATGGCTAAGTGGGAACGTGGCTTTGCTAGAGAAAATCACACAGCTTCCGGACCGATTCACGCGCTGGTTCGCCAGCCGCGGCTGGACGCCGCGCCTGCACCAGTTGGAACTTCTGGCCAAGGTGCAAGCCGGCCACTCGGTCCTGCTGATCGCGCCAACCGGCGGCGGCAAGACGCTGGCCGGTTTTCTGCCGAGCCTGGTGGAGTTAAGCGGCCTCAACGCGCCGTCCGCCGCCGCTACGCGCGCCGAACGAGCGAAGAGACTGATTTCCACAGGTCGTGACATACGCCGCGCCGGCGGGCTGCACACGCTCTACATTTCGCCGCTCAAGGCGCTCGCAGTCGATATTGCGCGCAACCTCGAAACGCCCGTTGCGGAAATGGGGCTGCCGATCCGCATCGAGACCCGCACCGGAGACACGCCGACGTCGAAGCGCCAGCGCCAGCGCCGCGATCCTCCGGACATTCTGCTGACGACGCCGGAGCAACTGGCGCTGCTGCTCGCATCCGCCGATGCGCCTTATCTGTTCGGCTCGCTCAAGCGGGTCGTTCTCGACGAGCTGCACGCGCTGGTGACCTTGAAGCGCGGCGATCTGCTCTCGCTCGGTCTGGCCCGATTGTTTCGCGTCGCACCCGATTTGACCAGCATCGGACTGTCGGCGACCGTCGCCGAACCCGAGGATCTTTGCCGCTTCATGGTGCCGCAGCGCGACGGCGCGGCGCGCGCCGATCTTATTCTTGCCGAGGGCGGTGCGGCGCCCGATGTCTCGATGCTCGACAGCAACGAGCGGCTGCCCTGGGCTGGCCATTCCGCGCGCTACGCGCTCGGCGAGCTTTACACGCTGATCAAGGCGCACCGCACCACGCTGGTTTTCGTCAATACCCGCAGCCAGGCCGAGGGCATTTTCCAGGACCTCTGGCATCTCAACGAGGACAATCTCCCTATTGCGCTCCATCACGGCTCGCTCGATGTGGCGCAACGCCGCAAGGTCGAAGGCGCAATGACGAGCGGGCGACTGCGCGCCGTGGTGTGCACCTCCTCGCTCGATCTCGGCGTCGACTGGGGCGATGTCGATCTTGTCGTCAATGTGGGGGCGCCGAAGGGCGCGTCGCGGCTGTTGCAGCGCATCGGCCGCGCCAATCATCGCATGGACGAGCCCTCGAAGGGCGTGCTCATTCCGGCCAACCGCTTCGAGGTGCTGGAATGCCGCGCGGCGCTCGACGCCATCGCGGTGAATGCGCAGGACACGCCGGCGCCGCGCATCGGCGCGCTCGACGTACTGGCCCAGCACGTTCTCGGCTGTGCCTGCGGTGAGCCGTTCCTGAGCGACGATCTCTACGCCGAGGTGACCCTCGCTGCGCCCTACGCAACGCTGAGCCGGGCGGACTTCGACGCCGTGGTCGATTTCGTCGCCACCGGCGGCTATGCGCTCAAGGCCTATGAGCGCTTCGCCCGGATCAGGCAGAGCAAGGACGGCCGCTGGCGTATCGCCAATCCCAATGTAGCGCAGCGCTACCGGCTCAATGTCGGCACCATCGTCGAAGCCGACATGCTCAAAGTGCGGCTGGTCCGCTCGCGCGCTTCGCGGATCATTCCGCGCGGCGGCCGGCTCCTCGGCCAGGTCGAGGAGTATTTTGTCGAGACCATGGTGCCGGGCGACGCGTTCGTGTTCGCCGGCGAAATCCTCAAATACGAGGCGATCGTCGAGGACGAGGTCTATGTGTCGCGCGCGACGTCGGAGGATCCCAAGGTGCCCGCCTATGAGGGCGGCAAATTCCCGCTCTCGACCTATCTGGCCGATCGCGTGCGCGGCATCATTTCCGATCCGCGCGCCTGGCGGCAATTGCCGACGCAAGTCTGCGAGTGGCTCGAGATCCAGCAATGGCGCTCGCAAATGCCGGGCCGTCGCGAGCTCTTGGTGGAAACCTTCCCGCGCGCCAACAAGCATTACCTGGTCTGCTATCCGTTCGAAGGCCGGCTCGCCCACCAGACGCTCGGCATGCTGTTGACGCGCCGGCTCGAGCGCGCGCGGTTAAAGCCGCTGGGTTTTGTCGCCAACGAATATGCGCTGGCGGTCTGGGGCATCGGCGATATCGCGGCGCGTATTGCCGGCGGCGAATTCTCGCTCGCCGCCTTGTTCGACGAGGATATGCTCGGCGACGATCTCGAAGCGTGGCTCGCCGAATCGGCGCTGATGAAGCGCACATTTCGTACTTGCGCGATCATCGCCGGCCTGATCGAGCGGCGTTTCCCGGGCCAGGAAAAATCGCGCCGGCAGGTCACCATCTCGACCGATCTGGTCTACGACGTGCTGCGCAGCCATCAGCCCGATCATGTGCTGTTGCGCGCCGCGCGGGCCGATGCCGCCACGGGCCTCCTCGACGTGCGCCGGCTCGGCGAAATGCTCTCGCGCATCAAGGGCCGAATCGTCCATAAGGCGCTGGATCACGTCTCGCCGCTGGCGGTGCCGGTCATGCTGGAGATCGGCCGCGAGGCGGTTTATGGCGAAGCAGCCGATGCGCTTCTCGCCGAGACCGAGGCCGAACTGGTGAAGGAGGCGATGCAGTGAGGGATAGTGTTTCGCCCGCGCATTCTCGCATAAGCGGGAATCCATTGGCTGAATCCGCGCTTTCGCACGTCCAGGAGGACGATCACATCATCACCCTCGCCGGCGTGACACTGGTCGCCGATGCGGCGGGCGCGCTGTTCTGGCCTGATGAAAAATTGCTCGCGGTCGCCGATCTGCATCTGGAAAAAGGCTCGGCCTTCGCCGCCCGCGGCGTGCTGCTGCCGCCTTACGATACGGCAACGGCCTTGGCCCGGCTCGCCGGGCTCATCGAGCGTTACGCACCGCGTCTTGTCATCGCGCTCGGCGACAGTTTTCACGACGGCGACGGGCCGGCGCGAATGCACGATGTCAGCCGCGCCGCGCTCAAAGCGCTGCAGCGCGGCCGCGACTGGCTCTGGATCGCCGGCAATCACGATCCCGATCCGGCCGATGATATCGGCGGGCGGTTCGCCGATGTTTTGGCCTTCGGCGCGCTGACGTTTCGTCACCAACCGTCGCCGCAACCAAGCGACGGCGAAATCGCCGGGCATCTGCATCCGGTGGCGCGCGTCGCGCGGCGCGGACGCGCGGTGAGCCGGCGCTGTTTCGCCGGCGACGGACGGCGACTCGTCATGCCGGCCTTCGGCGCCTATGCCGGCGGGCTGAATGTCCGCGACCGCGCCATCGTCTCTTTATTCGGTGCGCTGTCTTTCACCGCGCATATGCTGGGCACCGGCCGGCTTTACGCCGTCCCGGCCGCGCGCTGTCTCGCCGATTGAATTTCTAATTGAGCTTGGGTTCGAGCGGGAGCGGTTTGGCCGCGATCACCCGCGATCGGGTATTCGCGGCATGCTCCGGCGCATCCCAGCCGCCCGGCGGCGCTTTGGCGTTGACGGCGTCTTCCGGCTGCGGCTCGGCGGACCACTTTTGTACCGCAAGTTTTGCCGCCTCGAGCGTTTGCGCATCGAGGTGAGCCGCGACTTCGTCACGCTTCTTGGCCGCGTCGCCGTCGCCCTTGCCGGCCGCCAGCGCAAACCACTTGTAGGATTCCGCGTAATTTTGCTCCACGCCGATGCCGCGGGCGTAAAGAATGGCAAGATTGTATTGGCTGTCGGTAATGCCGCGGTCGGCGGCCTTATGGAACCATTGCGCGGCGGCGCGGTAATCGGCCGGCCCGTTGATGCCCTCGGCATAGAGCACCGCGAGATTGTGCATCGCCTTGGCGTTGCCCTTCGCGGCGGCGGCGGCATAGAGGTCGCGCGCCACGGCGAGGTCCCGCTTCACCGCGATGCCTTTTTCGTAAAAGGCGCCAAGCCGGAATTGCGCCGGCGCCAGTCCTTGCTTGGCGGCGAGTTCCAGCCAGCGCACCGCTTCGCCGTCGCTTTGCGGGACGCCACGGCCGTCGGCAAAACGGTTCGCGATCTCGAATTCGGCCGCAGCATCGCCGGCGATAGCCGCCGCACGCAATTTCGGTCCGCCGATCGTCGCTGGCAGCTTGCCGCTCACCATCGCCGGCGCCGCCGGAGTCTGTTCCAGCGCGATGCTCGCCGGCGGCTGTGCCTGGTACGGCGGTGGGACGCGACGCGGCAGTGAGCCGGTGATGTCTGCGGAGTACGGCAGCGACGACTGGCGTTGTGGAACGGGCGGCGCGGCAGCCGGCGGAGCGGGCATCGCGCTTGGCGGCACAGTCGGCGCCGGGCCCAATGATGCCCCAGGCGTTGACGCGGATGGCGTGGTGGGCGTTGTGACCGGCGCAGTCGGGGACTGGGTGCCGGGAACCGGCAGGATCAGCGGTCCCGATTGCGGTGCCGTCTTCGACGAATCCGATTCCGGCAAGACCGCGGGCGGCGCCGCCCCTTGAGCCGGCGCAGCCGGCGGCGTGTCCGGGCTGTTGTTGGGAGTGGCGCGATCCTGGAACATGCGCAACGCCACATGCAGGAAGACGCCGGCGATCAGCACTGCGGCTCCGGCAACAATGAGCTTGCGCAGGCGAGAGGGTTTCTCCGCTTGCGAGGCGCCGATCGCCGCGCTCTCACCACGTGCTTGCCGCTCGGACGGCGCCGCGGCGGCGGCTTGCGCCGCGCGCCGGGCTGCGGCGATGAAGTTCGGCTTGGCGCCCTGCTCAGGGATCGCGGGAGCTTTGACGAAGTCGACCGCGGCTTCGGACGCCGCGATGCGTTCGGCGGCCGACGGCATGGCGCGTTGGCCGGCTGCGGAGCCCGGCTCGAGGGGATGATCGGGCGGCAAATGCGGATCGATCGGGGTGCGGGCGGTGCTGCCGCGCCGCGCCGCGGTGTCAACGAATGCCGATGTCGATGTCGCCATCGCAGCGGGCGGCTCCGCGATAGACCGAGATGCCGGCGTCGCTACGGCCTTGGCCTCGGCCGGCGCAGCCGGCTTCGCCCGACGATCCGGGGCGGGCTCGCGTGCGGACTCTTTTGCCGGTGCTATTGCGGATTCTTTTGAAGGTTCTTGCATCGCTTGCGTATCGGCTGATGCGCTGGCGCGGCTCGTCCCGTCATGTATCCCGCTTTCGATCATGGCCAAGCGATCGACCACGTGCTCGACGGTGCCGTGCACGGCTTCGAGCGAATCCTGGGTGCGTTGTTCGCTGCGTTTGATCTCGGCAACGTCGCGCGCGATGGCGTCGACCGGCTTACGCGGCATGGCCGCAGCCGCTACGCCGTTGCCGCCACGGATCTGATCGATATGCACCAGCAGATCGGCGATCCCGCGCTCGACCGCTGCAAGATTGCCGAACCGCGCGTCGGAGGCGTCGAGCCGCTTGATCAGTTGGGCGATACGATCTTCCAGCGCGCCAAGCGCGGCGTGATCGGTATGGGTAAGCTGCACCCATTCGAGCTTTTCGATCAGTCCGGAGAGAAGCTTCTCCAGTTCCCCGGGCACGGCGCGGCCCGCTTCGTTCGAAGCGGTGAGCGCGTTGGCGAGCGTATCGATGCGGCTCTCGAGCGCGGAAACCGCCTGGCCGCTGGCCGCGCTACTGGCGACGACGTCGACCTTGGCGGCGAGTAAACGCACGTCTTCCGCCACTTTGGTCAAGGTGTCGTTGGAGGCGACATGGGAGACGATGCCGCGCAGCGTGCCGATGGCCGTCTCCAGCTGCTGCAGCGCCGCCGGATCTTCTTTGGCGATGATCAGGTCGACCTTTTGCGACAGGGCTTTCACCGTGTCTTCGAAACCGACCAGATTCTCGGCCGGCGTCAGACTGCGCAGCGCGTCGCGAACCTCCTTCAGTCCGCCCTCGATTCCGGCCAGCACACCCAGATCGATGCCGGATGCGGATGCGCGGGATTGATCGAGCCGCTTGGCCAGCGCCTGCACCTCGGCTTCGAGCGATTGCACGGCGCGGCGCGGCAGCGCTTCCGTCAGCTGCTCGCGGATTTCCGCAAGATCCTTGCGGAAGGATTTGACGACGTTTTCAAGCTCGCTCGACGGCCGCAACGATTCGATCCGGGCCGTGATGTCGCGCAGTTGCTCCTCGAGATTGCTGATATCGACGGGTGGCTCCGCGACACGCTGCGCGGCAGCCGGCAATGGCGGAGGGGCCGCAGCGACTGCCGGCTCCGGCGACGGCGCGGCAGGAGCCATGGCGGCGACAGGGGCAGCGGGAGCGGCGACGGGAGCAGCGCGGGCGGCCGCGTCATCGCTGTAAAGCTGGCGTTGGCGCTGGGCGATCTCGGCGACGGCGTTGTCGACCGATACCAAGGGCGGACGGCCGGGAGTACGAAAGCCGGGTGGCTGATAAGCGTGCGGCTGCGGCGCGGTCGGCTGATAGACATGCGGCTGCGGCTGCGGCGCCGGAGCCCCGGTGAGCCGCGGTGCGTCGGTCTGCACCATACGCTCAAGCTGCTGCGTCAGGCGGTCGAGCCGGGCGTGGACTTCGCCGAATTCCTCGCGCGCCAGCGCGGCCTCGCGCTCGATCTCGGCTTCGCGTTCGCGCTGGCGGCGTCGCGACGTCAGCTCATCATTATCATGATCGTGGCGCGCGCCGCGGCGGTGCGGCGGCGGCTCATCCTGTTCAGGACGGCCGCGGCGTCGGCGCGCGCCGCGATCGTTATGACGTGACTCGCGGCGCTTATCGTCGCGCCAAGTGTCGGCATCGTCGTCGTATTCAGCGGACCGCATCGGCTGGCCGTGATCGTCGTCGTCGTCCTGGCGGATGACGCTGTTCAGCCATTCCCCGACCGACACACCGGAGCGCCGCGCGGCGTCGCGGGCGACTTCGCGCGTTTCTGGACGGAGGCCTCTCAGGTTCCACGGACCGCCAGATTTCATTGCGCGCCAAGCCACTCCGGAAGGAACGAGATGACCCTTGTATTGAGCTTGGGCTCGTTAACAGAAGAAGCGGAGGGCGCGATCTCGTGTCCTCGGCACGGACTCTTCCGGATTAGCGTAAACAAGTCGTTAATGCGGCCGCGGCGGGCATTTCGTCGAGGTTCCCGCCATATCGGCGGCAACGCAGAATCCCGTAAATGGCCGTCGTGATGGCGTCGTGAATCAGTTAGTTTATGCGTCGATCCGCCGCTGGCGGACGCCGGGGAGGGACGTCATGCCGAGCTACAAGGCTCCCGTCGACGATGTGATGTTCCTGTTGGACGACGTGTTCCACATCGATCGCTACAACAACCTGCCCGGCTTCGCCGAAGCCACGCCCGACCTTATCGAGGCGGTGCTCGGGGAGGCGGCAAAATTCGCCGAACAGGTGCTCACGCCGCTCAACCGCGTCGGCGACAAGGAAGGCTGCCGCCGGCACGACGACGGCTCGGTGACGACGCCCACCGGGTTTAAGGACGCCTATGGGAAGCTGACTGCCGGAGGTTGGCTCGGCATAGCGGCGCCCGCCGAGTTCGGCGGCCAGGGCCTGCCGATGGTGCTGGCGCAGGCGCTCAACGAGTTCCTCTGCTCGGCGAACATGGCGTTCGCGATGTATCCCGGTCTGACCGAGGGCGCGATCGCGGCGCTGCACACCCACGGCTCGCCGGAGCAGAAAGCGCTTTATCTGCCGAAGCTTGTTGCCGGGCAGTGGTCCGGCACCATGAACCTGACCGAGCCGCAATGCGGTACCGACCTCGGCTTGGTTCGCACCCGCGCCACGCCGCAGGCCGACGGCAGCTACAAGATCTCCGGCACCAAGATCTTCATTTCTGCCGGCGAGCACGATCTTGTCGAGAACATCATTCATCTCGTGCTGGCCCGTATCGACGGCGCGCCGGCCGGGACCCGCGGTATTTCGCTGTTCATCGTGCCGAAATTCCTGCCCGATGCCGATGGCAAAGTCGGCGCGCGCAATGCGGTGTCGTGCGGCTCGATCGAAGAGAAGATGGGCATTCACGGCAACGCCACCTGCGTGATGAATTACGACGGCGCCACCGGCTGGCTCATGGGCGAAGCCAATCGCGGCCTGCAGGCGATGTTCACGATGATGAACGAGGCGCGGCTCGGCGTCGGCGTGCAGGGCTTGGCGCTGTCGGAGGTCGCCTATCAGAATGCCGCCGCTTACGCCAAAGAGCGGCTCGCCGGCCGCGCCTTGACCGGCGCGAAATTTCCCCAGCAGCCCGCCGATCCGATCATCGTGCATCCGGACGTGCGCCGCATGCTGATGACAATGCGCGCTTTCAACGAGGCGGCGCGCGCCTTGGTGCTGTGGGTCGCGCTCAAGAGCGACGTCGCGCACCGTTCCGAAGACGCCAAAGAGCGGCAGGCGGCCGACGATCGCTTGGGTCTGATGACGCCGGTCATCAAAGGCGTGCTCACCGATCAGGGCTTCGCCAATACGGTTTCGGCGCAGCAGGTGTTCGGCGGTCACGGTTACATCGCCGAGCACGGCATGGAGCAGTTCGTGCGCGATGCCCGCATCGCCATGCTGTATGAGGGCGCCAACGGCATTCAGGCGCTCGACCTGGTCGGCCGCAAGCTGCCGAAGGACGGCGGCCGCGCCTTGCAGGCTTTCTTCGCCGAGGTGACCGGCTACATCAAGGAGCGCGGCGGCGATGCCGGCATGGCGGCTTTTGTGACGCCGCTTAGTCAGGCGCTCGGCGAATTGCAGCAGGCAACCATGTGGTTCTTGCAGAACGCGGTGGGCAATCCTGATAATGCCGGCGCCGGCGCGACTGACTATATGCACCTCTTCGGCTTGGTCGTACTCGGCTATATGTGGTGCCTGATCGCCGAGGCGGCGAAAGCCAAAACCGAAGCCAAGGCCAATGGAGGGGACGGCGCGGCGGGACGGATGGCGGAGCGGCTGACGACCGGCCGCTTTTTCATGGAACGGATGCTGCCGGGGGCGGCGACGCATCTGGCGCGCATCAAAGCCGGCGCCGCTTCGACCATGGAATTGCCGGCCGAGGCTTTCTAGCTGTTCGACGGACGTGCTCATTGCGCCCGCAGTGACGATTGAGAGGAATTCATGCCCGACGCCTTTATCTACGATCACGTGCGCACCCCGCGCGGCCGCGGCAAGGTCGACGGCTCGCTGCACGAAGTGACCGCGCTCAATCTCGCCAGCCAGGCGTTGCGCGCGATCAAGGATCGCAACCATCTCGATACGGCGCTGGTCGATGACGTGGTCATGGGCGTGGTCGATCCGGTCGGCGAAGCTGCGGCCGATATTGCGCGCACTGCGGCGCTGGTGGCCGGCTACGGCAATGAAGTTCCCGGCGTTCAGATCAACCGTTTCTGCGCCTCCGGCCTCGATGCGGTGAATTTCGCCGCAGCGCAGATCATGTCCGGCCAGCAGACCATGGCGGTCGGCGGCGGCGTCGAATCGATGAGCCGGGTCGGCATCGGTGCGGCCGGCGGCGCCTGGGCGGTCGATCCGTCGATCGCGGTTGCGCATTATTTCCTGCCGCAGGGCATTTCCGCGGATCTCATCGCCACCAAATACGGGTTCTCGCGCGACGACGTCGACGCCTATGCGGTGGAAAGCCAGCAGCGCGCCGCGGCGGCCTGGGAGGATGGCCGATTCGACCACTCGGTCGTGGCGGTGAAGGACGTCAATGGCCTGACCATTCTGGCCAAGGACGAGCACATGCGGCCGGAGACGACTATGCAGTCGCTGGCCGCGCTGAAACCCTCCTTCGTGCAGATGGGCGAGCTGGGCGGCTTCGATGCCGTCGCCATCCAGGCGCACCCGGAAGTGGAATACGTCAATCACGTCCATCATGCCGGCAATTCCTCGGGGATCGTCGATGGCGCGGCGGCGGTCCTGGTCGGCAACAAGGCCGCCGGGGAAAAGAGCGGGCTGAAGCCGCGCGCCCGCGTGCGCGCCTTCGCCAATATCGGCTCCGACCCGGCGCTGATGCTGACCGGCCCGATCGACGTCACCAAGAAAGTGCTCAAGACCGCCGGCATGACGCTCGCCGACATCGATCTCATCGAGATCAACGAGGCCTTCGCCGCGGTGGTGTTGCGCTATCTGCAGGCCTTCGATCTCGATATGTCCAAGGTCAACGTCAACGGCGGCGCCATCGCGCTCGGCCATCCGCTCGGCGCCACCGGCGCGATGATCCTCGGCACGCTGGTCGACGAGATGGAGCGGCGCAATGTTGCGACCGGGCTGGTCACCCTCTGCATCGGCGCCGGCATGGGCACCGCCACCATCATCGAGCGGGTGTGAGCGAATGCCCAAGATCGATATCGCCAAAGTTCCGGCGCAGCCGATCGCGTCGTACCCGAAGGAATTCGCAGCCGTCATCTCCGGTCGCGAGAAACGGCGCATCGGCGACGCCGCGGGGCTGACCCAGTTTGGCGTCAACATCACGCGCATCAAGCCGCATTCGGCTTCGGCGCTGCGTCACGCTCACGACAACGAAGACGAATTCGTTTTCATGCTCGAGGGCGAACTGGTGCTGCACGAGGACGACGGCGAGATCGTGCTCAAGCCGGGCGACGCCGCCGGATTCAAGGCCGGCAGCGGCATCGCGCATTGTCTGATCAACCGCACCGATCGTGACGCGGTCTATTTCGAAGTCGGCACGCGCGCCAAAAGCGAGCGTGTGCAATATCCTGACGTCGACTTTGTCATGGAACGCGATGGGAACGGCCGCCGCTTCTTCCGCAAATCCGGCGAGCCGATCGGGAATTGAGCGGCCATGCCGAAGATCGACATCGCCAAAATTCCGATCGATACGCGCACAGGTTATCCGAAGCCGTTCGATCGCGTCGTGGTCGGCCGCGAACGCCAGCGGCTCGGCAATGCCGTCGGTCTCGACCAGTTCGGGGTCAATCTGACGACGCTGAAGCCCGGCGCGGCATCCGCGCTGCGGCACTGGCACGAGAAGGAAGATGAGTTCGTCTATATTCTGGAAGGCGAGGTCGTGCTGATCGAGGACGGCGGCGAATGCGCGCTCAAGCCGGGCGATGCCGCCGGCTTCAAGGCGAACAGCCGCAGCGGCCATCAGCTCGTCAACCGCGGCAGTCGCAATGCGGTCTATCTCGAGGTCGGCACCCGCTCCAAGCATGAACGCGTCGACTACCCGGAAGTCGACCTCATGGTTATCCGTGACGACAATGGCATGCGTTACACCCACAAGAACGGCGAACCGTATGGCTGAGACCGAACCGACCTACACCAATTTCACGCTCGACATCGACGGCGACGGCATTGCGCTCGTCACCTGGAATGCGCCGGGCCGCACGATGAACGTCATCGACGTGAAAGTGATCGAGGAGCTTTCGGCCCTCGTCGAGGAGCTGGCGACCGACGGTGCGGTCAAGGGCGTGGTGATTACGTCGGGCAAGGATACGTTCTGCGCCGGCGCCGATCTGACGATGCTGGAAGCGTTGAGTCGCACCTTCGCCGATCTGGCGGCGTCGCAGGGTGCGGAAGCGGCGAATGCGCGACTGTTCGACGAGAGCCGCAAGCTGTCGCTGCTGTACCGGCGCATCGAGACCTGCGGCAAGCCGTGGGTCGCCGCCATCAACGGCACCGCGGTCGGCGGCGGTTTCGAGCTGACGCTCGCCTGCCATCATCGCATCGCCGCCGACAACGGACGAACCCGGCTCGGTCTGCCCGAGATCAAGATCGGTCTGTTTCCGGGCGCCGGCGGCACGCAGCGCGTTGCCCGCATGCTGGCCCCTTCCGACGCGCTGCAATTTTTGCTCAAGGGCGATCAGTTGCAGCTCAATCGCGCCAAGGCGATGAAGCTCATCGACGCCGTGGTGCCGCCAGGCGATGTGATCAAAGCGGCGAAAGACTGGATCAAATCGGGCGGCGCCGCCAAGGCGCCATGGGACGTCGACGGCTTCAAATTGCCGGGCGGCCCGGTCTATTCCAAAGCCGGCATGATGGTGTTTCCGCCGGCGAACGCCATCTATCGCCGCGAGACCTACGATAATTACCCGGCGGCGCGCGCCATCATGCAGGTCGTCTATGAGGGCCTGCAGCTGCCGATCGACCAGGCGCTGCGGGTCGAGTCGCGCTGGTTCGCCAAAATCCTGCACTCGCCTGAAGCGGCGGCGATGATCCGCTCGCTGTTCGTCTCGCTGCAGGAGCTGAACAAGGGAGCGCGGCGCCCGGCGGTGCCGGCGAATCCGCTGAAAAAGATCGGCGTGCTCGGCGCCGGATTCATGGGCGGCGGCATCGCCTATGTCAGCGCGCTTGCCGGGCTGGAGGTCGTGCTGATCGACCGTGACCCGGAAACCGCGGAGAACGGCAAAGCGCATTCGCAGAAGCTGATGACCGAGCAGGTCAATCGCGGCCGCGCCACGACCGCCGACCGCGAAACGGTGCTGGCGCGCATCCATCCGACCGCCGATTACGTCGAATTAAAAGGCTGCGACCTAGTCGTCGAAGCCGTATTTGAGGACCGCAAGGTCAAGGAAGAGGTGATTTCGCGCGCGCAGAACGTGCTCGGCGAGGAAGCGATCTTCGCCTCCAACACTTCGACACTGCCGATCTCTTCGCTGGCGGCAGCGTTCAAGGATCACGCCCGCTTCATCGGCATCCATTTTTTCTCGCCGGTCGAACGCATGATGCTGGTCGAGATCATCATGGGCAAGGAAACCGGCGACATGGCGCTCGCCACCGCGCTCGATTACGTGCGCGCCATCCGCAAAACGCCGATCGTCGTCAACGATTCGCGCGGCTTCTATACGTCGCGGGTGGTCGGCACCTATATTCGCGAAGGTCATTTGATGCTGACCGAAGGCGTGCCGGCGGCGATGATCGAGAATGTCGGGCGCATGGCCGGCATGCCGGTCGGGCCGCTGGCGCTCACCGATGAGGTGGCCGTCGACCTGGCGTGGAAAATCCTCAAAGCCACCGAGGCCGACCTCGGCGCCAAGATGATCGATCTCAAGCAGAAGGCGCTGCTCGAGGGGATGGTGGAAAAACGCGGACGCCTCGGCCGCAAGAACGGCAAAGGCTTTTATGATTATCCGTCGAACGGACCGAAACGGCTGTGGCAGGAGCTCACCGAGCTGCAGCCGAAAATACTCGATCCCGACACTATCGATATTGCCGTCCTGGAGCGGCGGCTGCTGGCGATCCAGGCGCTGGAATCCGCCCGCTGCATCGAAGAAAAGGTCGTCACCGACGTGCGTGAAGCCGACGTCGGCTCGATCCTGGGCTTCGGTTTTGCACCTTTCACCGGCGGCACGATTTCCTATATCGACGGCATGGGCGTCCAAGCCTTTGTCGACCTCTGCAACGGCCTCGCCAAGGCTTATGGCGAGCGCTTTAAGCCGGGCAAACTGCTCAACGACATGGCAAAGAAGGGTGACAGCTTCTACCGCCGCTTCCCGCCGCCGCAGCGCGTGGCGGTCGCCAAAGCGTCATGAGCGTTGCATTGCCCTCCCACGCCTCCCGCGTATAAGGTCGCGGCCGATTTTTCCGGGACCCTGCATGGCGCGTGATCAAGTCGACCTGACGCCGATCGAGCGGCGCGACGATCTCGTGCACTGGCTTGCGCAGGGCGCCAAACCCAAAGCGCAATTCCGTATCGGCACCGAGCATGAGAAGTTCGTCTTCACGCGGGAGGACCACCGGCCGGTGCCGTACGAGGGACGCCGCGGCATCCGCGCGCTGCTCGAAGGCATGCAGCACCTGCTGGGCTGGCAGCCGATCATGGAAGGACCGAACATCATCGGTCTCTTCGATGTCCCCGGCGGCGGTGCCATCTCGCTGGAGCCCGGCGGTCAGTTCGAGCTGTCCGGCGCTCAGGTCGAGTGCGTGCATCAGACCTCGAGCGAACTGATGGCACACCTCGCGCAGGTGCGCGAAGTGGCGCAGCCGCTGCACATCGGCTTTCTCGGCGCCGGCTTTTCGCCAAGCTGGACGTTGTCGGAAATCCCGAAGATGCCGAAGGGCCGCTACAAGATCATGACCGAATATATGCCGAAAGTCGGCAAGCTCGGTCTCGACATGATGTACCGCACCTGCACGGTGCAGACCAATCTCGATTTCTCTTCCGAAGCCGACATGGTCAAGAAGTTGCGCGTCTCGGTCGCGCTGCAGCCCGTGGCGACGGCGCTGTTCGCCAACTCGCCGTTCACCGAGGGCAAGCCCAACGGTTATCTGTCATTTCGTTCCGAAATCTGGCGCGACACCGATAACGCGCGCGCCGGGATGCTGGCTTGGGCGTTCGAGCCCGGCATGAGCTTCGAACGCTGGGTCGATTATGCGCTCGACGTGCCAATGTATTTCGTCAAGCACGGGGACGAATATGTGGACGCCTCCGGTCAATCGTTCCGTGACCTGTTGGCGGGCAAGTTGCCGGCGATGCCCGGCGTGCGCGCCTCGATCTCGGATTGGGCAAACCACCTGAGCACGATCTTCCCGGAGGTGCGGCTCAAGCGCTATCTGGAAATGCGCGGGGCCGATTCCGGCTCGCTGCCCAACCTGCTGGCGCTGCCGGCCTTCTGGGTCGGCATTCTTTATGACGATGTCAGCCTCGATGCGGCCTGGGACCTGGTCAAAGGCTGGACCGCGTCGGAGCGGCAAAAGCTCCGCGATGACGTGCCGAAACAGGGTCTCGCCGCGACGCTTGGCGGCCGCACCGTGTTCGAGATTGCCAACGACGTCCTCAAGCTGGCACGCACCGGGCTCGCGCGCCGGAACTGCCTCGATGCCGCCGGCCAGGACGAGACGCACTACCTTGAAGTCCTGGAAGATCGCCTGGCGCGCGGCACCACGCCGGCGCAGGAGCTGCTCGAGAAATTTTACGGCCCGTGGGGCGGCTCGGTCGATCCGATCTATGCCGAAGAAGCCTATTGAGGGAACGCGAAAGGCTTCGTTTCGCGCAATTTCATTGACCGAGGTCGTAAAGCCGCTTTGCCTCGGTGAGCGCCGCGTCGCAAGCGGACGCGTTGCCGGCGGCATCGGCTTTGCGAGCGGCTTCGAGCGCGGCGTCGGCTTCTTTGTGGCCGATCTTTTGAGCGTGCTCGACGTCTTCCGGCGTCGGCTGGTGATGCAACTGCGCACCCAGCGTTTGTGAAAAGGTCGGGCCGCTCGTCGGGCCCGCCGGGCTGGTGCGGACTTGCTGCTCAATTGCGGCGATCCGCGCCGTGCACGGACCGCTGTAGGCGACGTCGGCGCTGGCGAGCAATGCCGCGGCAGCCGTGCCGAAGAGCATCCCGCCCGTGAGAGGGACTTTCAAAAGGCTGCCGGCGCGCCGGTGAATGCCGTCCATTTCGGCCTCCCACACATAAGGATATGCCAGTTCGCGTTCCGAGTTCCAGAGCGGTTACGGGCCCCAGTCGATCCCCCTCGTCGACCGTCGTACTGTTCCCACACCCTGAGTTTACTCCTTGTTCATAGTGCCGAAGCCGGACCGACCGCAAATTTGCGGCGCAAAACACATATTTTTTCGGCAATCCGACTGTTTTGATTCTATTTTTACATCTCGTCGGCAGAATTCGGTCCATGACCAAAAGCGCGACCGCGGAAGTCCAGCGCCAACACGCCGAACGGCAGCTGTTCACCGCCCGCCGGGCATTGACTCACCTTGTCGAACTGTACGACAGCGGTCAGTGGCGGCATTATTATAAAAAGGAAGAAGCCTTCGCCGAGGCGGTCCGCGAAGCGCGGCAAGCCGTCGAGCAATGGTCCGACATCGTCAACCAGGTTGGCGGCGGCGCAGCCTAGGACCCGCGCTGGCGGCGCGTCGCCTAGACTTAGGCCCGCAACGAGACCATGATCCATCCTGCCACGAAGGCGGCGGGAGGACGGAGTGCTCGAGCATTACCACAATATCAATTCGGTCTGCGCGCAGAAGGTGCGCATTGCGCTCATCGAGAAAGGCCTCGACGCCAAGGAACATCTCCTCACCTTGCGCGGGGACCAGTTCGATCCGGCCTATCTGAAGCTCAACCCGAACGGTGTCGTGCCGACGCTGGTGCACGACGGCAGCCCGATCGTCGAATCCTCGCTGATCCTTTATTACCTGGATGAGGCGTTCCCAACGCCGGCGCTGATGCCGAAGGAGCCGAAGCTTCGTCACCGCGTGCGGATGTTCAACAAGCTGATCGACGAATATCTGCATAATTCGTGCATGATCCTCACCTTTGCCACGGCGTTCCGGCCGAACTTCCTCAAGCTGCCGCGCGAAGCCTGGCTTGCCGAAGTCAACAAATCGCCGCTCAAGCGCCGCGCCGAATACAAGCGCAGCGTCATCGAGCATGGGCTCGATTCCGAGTTCGTCGTCGACGCCATCAACCAGCACAAAAAATTGCTGGCCTGGATGGACGAGTCGCTGCAGAGCGGCCCTTATCTCGCCGGCACGCGCTTTTCCAATGCGGATTGCGCCGTCGTGCCCTACATTCTGCGCCTCGAATTGCTCAAGCTCGCCGGTATGTGGGATGGCCAGGCGGCGATCGGCGATTGGTGGGAGCGGATGCGCGAGCGTCCTTCGGTCAAAGCCGCGATCTTGGATCGCATGACCGAAACCGACTGGGCGCCGTTCCGCAATCTGGCGCCCGATCCGTGGCCGAAGGTGGAAACGCTGTTGCGCGCGGCTTAAGCGCTGCGGCGGCGTAGCGCAGTCCGTCTCGCCAGCCTCGGGGCTTGGCTTTCCCATGGCATCGGTCGTCAATGCTGCCTTTTGCGCGCTGGTGGCGACTGCATTCTTCACGGCGTTCGGCTATGCGATCGGCCGCCACGTGCTGCCACGCACGCTGGCGCTCGGCGCCGCGCCGGTCGTCGGCTGGGCGATGTTCAGCGCCGCGACGCTGCCGGTTCTGACACTCACTGGGTTTTCGGCGCCTGCCGTCGCCGCCATGGCGGCACTCTTTCTTATCATCGGCGGCGGCGCGCTGCTGACGCAAAACGCCAATGACGAGGCGGCCCAAAAGCCGATCGTCCCGCTATGGGCTTATCCGGCGGCCGGGCTGCTCGCTCTGGTGCCGGCGAGCGCGATCGCCCCGAAAATTTCCGCCGCCGGCGTGCAGCTCGCGGATCCCATATTCGATCACGCCAAGATCGCCATCATCGACGCGGTGAGCCGGCAAGGCTTGCCGCCGGTCGATCCGGTGTACGGCGCCACGGTCGGTGCCATGAGTGGGCCCGGGGGGCTGGCCTATTATTACCTCTGGCACTTCAGCGCGGCGGAGCTGGCGCTGCCGCTGCATATCAGCGGCTGGGAGGCCGATATCGGCCTCACTTGGTTCACCGCTTTCGCCTCGCTCGCCTTGATGATGGCTGTCGCCGTCTGGCTGAGCGAGCGATCGGGCGCCGCGATCCTGGTGGTCGCTCTCGCCGCCGGGGCATCGCTGCGGACGACGCTGCGCTTTTTGTTCGGCAGCTTTTCTCTCGAGCCGTTCATGGCGTCACCCAATGGCTTTGCCGGCTGGTTGTTCCAGTCCGCCTGGGTGCCGCAACATCTGATGTCGGCCTCCTGCGTGGTCGCGACCATAGTGCTGATCGTGCATTTCGCGCGGCGGCCCAGTGCCGCGCGGTTCCTGACCCTGGTCCTGCTCGTCGTCGCCGGCTTTGAAAGCTCGGCCTTTGTTGGTGGGGTGACCTTCGCCGTCGCTTCCCTGCTCGCGGCGCCCATCCTCTTCGCCGCCGTGACGCCGGCCAGGCGCGTAACGGTCGCCGGCGGCTTTGGCGCCGCCGCCGTGCTCGCGCTGCTGATTGCGGCGCCGTTCCTCCGCGATCAATTGGCCGCAGTGGCGTTGCGCGGCGACGGCCATCCGATCGTGATCGATCATTTCGCCGTGCTCGGCGATTTGTTCCCCCACACGCTGCGCCGCGAGCTCGATCTGCCGGCCTATTGGCTCATTCTGCTGCCGCTCGAATTTCCCGCGACTTATATCGCGGGCTTGTTTGCGCTCGTCGTGACGCAGCGGACACTGCCGCGGGGGCTGGAAAGAACCGCCGTCGTGCTCTTCCTCGCGCTGGCTGGCGCCGGGCTCGCCGTGTCGTGGCTCCTTGTCAGCACCGTAGGCGACAACAACGATCTGAGCCTGCGCGCGATCCTGCCGGCTGCCATGATCCTGATCATCGGCGCCGCGGCGGCAATGATGCGCGCCCCGTATCGTAAACTGATCGCCGCCGCGGCGTTGGGCGGTCTCGCGCTCAGCCTGCCCGACACCGTCGCAATGGCGCGGTACAACATGATCGGGTCGCCGGCGGCGGATGCGCAGACATTTGCGGAAGCCCCGGAGCTATGGGACGCGGTGCGCCGCTATGCGCCGCCGACAGCACGCGTCGCCAATAACCCGCTGTTCCTGCAAGACCTGACGCCGTGGCCGGCGAACATGTCCTGGGCGCTGCTTGCCGATCGCAGCTCGTGCTTT
>Ga0210390_10002043_pt1 | contig 18381 bp, 21 predicted proteins | sample IncBWH11OmetaG_FD_161050 | JGI IMG/M metagenome (GOLD analysis project Ga0210390, IMG submission 161050) | Forest soil microbial communities from Barre Woods Harvard Forest LTER site, Petersham, Massachusetts, United States - Inc-BW-H-11-O ... | reverse complement strand
GACACGCGGTGAAGTGGCGAGGCAGGCGCAAGCGAGCAAGAGAGCCAATACGATATCGCGGCGTGTGGTTGAACGCACAGCGAAGGGACGCGAGTTTATATTTGGTGAGAGCATCGTTCGGATCATCAGCCGCAAAGCACCGAACCTCCATTAACGTTGATCACTTCTCCGGTGATAAAGGTTGCCAGGTCGGAAGCGGCGAACAGGATGGGACCGGCGATTTCTTCGGCCGTGCCCACGCGCTTGAGCGCGATAGGCAAAATCGCAGATTTCAATCCGTTCTTGGTGCGCAGGACTGAGGCGGACATATCGGTATCCACCCAGCCCGGCGCGACACAATTTACGAGGATGTTGTGCGGGCCCAGCTCGCTGGCGAGGCCTTTCACGAAGCTGATGATGGCGCCCTTGGTAGCGCCGTAGTGAGTGTGGAACGCTTCGCCGCGCTGGCCGGCGGTGGAACTGATGGCCACGATTTTCCCGCTTTTTTGCGCAATCATGTGCGGCGCGACAAAATGAATTACGGTGTACACGCTCTTCAGGTTGACCCGAACCATTTCGTCCCACTCGCGCTCGGTCATTTTTTCGATGGGCGAGTCGTCTTCGTTCCAGATGCCGGCGTTGGCGACCAGGATGTCGATGCGGCCGAGGCGATCGCGGGTGAAGTCCACCAGTTTCTTGGCGTCGGCCATTTTGCCCAAGTCGGCTTTCAGGGATTCAATGCGCGTACCGTGCTTGCGGGCCTCCTGCTCGACTTGAGCTGCCGCTTCCTTGCTGCGATGGTAATTGAATACGACGTCTGCGCCCGCTTGCGCGAAGAGTTTTACGGTGGCGGCTCCGATGCCGCGGGAGCCTCCGGTAACCAGTGCAGCCTTGCCTGCGAGCGAAATCATTTTTCCCCCGATGAGTGGCGTGTTTCGATCAATTCAGAGTTGAGAGTTAAAGGTTAAGAATTCACAGTTCACAGCTAAAAGTTGAAAGCCGAAAATCCTGGCCCCTGAATGAACTTAGACTCGTCGCGGCGACGCTTGGCGTTGCGCTGCGCGCCTAAGCCTACGAATGTACCGGCGCTTTGCGCGCGGCGGCTGCTGCGGCTAGTTCGCGAAACAGCGATTGCGACAATTCGTCTGCCGCGACCATGCGCTCGGGATGCCACTGCACGCCTACGATCCAGTTGGCGTCGCCAGTCCATTCGACCGCTTCAATCACGCCATCGGGAGCGTGGGCCACGACGCGCAGGTTTCTGCCCGGCCGGAGGACAGATTGGTGATGCGAACTATTGACGCGCGCCTGATTGGCGCCAGCCATCTGCGCCAGACGGGAGCTCACTTCGAAAGTAACTTCGTGATGCGGCTCAGGGCCTTCGTGGCCGCTCCATTCGTGCTGGATTTTCGTGTGAATTTCGCTGGGGATATCTTGGACCAGCGGCCCCCCGAGGAAAACGTTCAAGCTTTGCACGCCGTAGCAGATTGCGAGGACGGGCTTGTGCTCGTTGATGGCGTGATCGAGCAGCGCAAAATCGGTGCGCTCGCGAGCGGCGTCGGGGTCGGCGGTCTTCGGGTTGCGCGCGGCGTGAAAGAGCGACGGTTCGACGTCCGCCGGGCTGCCAGTCAGGACGACCGCATCCAGCGTATGGGAGACGTCCAACAATTCTTCGGGAGTGAGGCCGAGCGAGATCTCTACCGGCTCGGCACCGGCCGATTGCACCGCTGCGAGATATTTTTCGTAGGCATCGCGCTTGTTGCTAAGTTCTTCTTTTTTAGTGCGATATGGGATGCCAACGCGAATCTTCTGGCCTGGTGCGGGGCTCATGAAATGCCATCCTACCATTGAGTGGCGGGTGCGGCAATCCTCTGATCCGTGCAGCGGCGGCGGGAATTCTTGCGGAAGGAACCGTTGCTATAAATGCAAGCGCCCCGCCGGCGAGGTGCCGACGGGGCGTGGCGCAGTGGCTGGGCTAGGCTGGGCTCAGGAAATCGGCAGATGTTCCACGCGGGTGTGGGCTTCATCGGAGCTGGTGTTGAGGTACAGCGTAGCGTTGAGTCCTGCGACGTACACTGCTTCGAGCCTGCGGCCTTCAGCGGACTTGCGCACCAGCAATGCGCTCTGGCTCGTGCCGCGATGTGCGGAGACTTCGTGAACGCGCATCGTCATGTTCTGGTCGGTGCCGCGGAGGGTCACCACGCGACTGGTTCCTTGCGACTTCACCGAAAGCAGGTACTGCCCGGCCTTCAAATTCGTGGTGCCGCACTTGACGTTGAACGGCAGCGAAACTTTGCCTTCAAAATCGGCGTTTGTTACTTGCGCGGCGACAAGCTGCGCGGGCTGGGTGGCGTTGGCTTGCGGCGCTTCGAATGGAAATTCGTCGGGGTTGGGCATCGCATCAGCCTGCGCACGCGCGGCGGGCGCCAGCATGGAAATAAATCCCAGTGTTGCGGCAAACATGGAGGCCTTTACCAGAGTCGTCATTTTCATCGTCGTCTCCTTTTTCGTTCGAATCTTTGAGTTCGGGTTGATGTCGTTCCTCATGCCGCGCAGTTTCGTCCTAAATCACAATTCGTTCAATGCAAGGGGGGTCCTTTGTAGGTAAAAGGGAGGTAAAGTCGTAACTGATTCATTCCGTGAGCCTTATTGTGGTTTTGGCGTCAGAGCTTGAGTTCGCAGGGCGCGCGCAGTAATATCCGCTCATTGGCTACTTCTATGGGCTACGACATTCCCTCCGAGGGTGGGCTGCGCTTCGATGCCTACCAGGTTGACCTTCGCACCGGTGAGCTGCGCAAGCACGGCCGGAAGATTCGTTTGGCCGGTCGGCCCTTCCAGATTCTCGCGCTGCTGCTGGAGCGCCCCGGCGAACTGCTCACGCGAAAGGAATTGCAGGAACGGCTGTGGTCCGCCGATACCTTTGTGGATTTCGAGCACGGCGTGAACGCGGCGATTCAGACGCTGCGGCGCGCGCTTTGCGATTCGCACAAGAATCCGAGATTTATCGAGACGCTTCCGCGTCGGGGCTACCGGTTCATCGCCACCGTAGAAGGGGCGCCTGCGGCAGCCGCGCCCGCCGAGCAGTCCGCGTCGCCAACCGCTGCCGCCGCATCCGCCGCGGCATCAGTCGCACCGTCTGACGCAGCTCGATCCGAATGGGTGGGACAGATTGCGACCATTCGCGACGAGACCGGCCGCAACTTCGTGTTGCTCCCCGCCAGCGAGGAAATTTTTCATGAGATGTGCGCTTGCGAAAAGGCCAAGGACGATCTGGGGATTTCACTGCTGGTGGCTTCTGAAAAACTGCTGCTGATCAACTGCGGAACAAGGGCGCAAATCCTCGACGCGACTAACGCGGACCTCGGCTGCAAGGTCCGAATCCTTGGGGGGCAGTTCGTCGGCGAGAAAGCTTTTGCGCCGCGCGCCTACCTTGCAGAACTTTTGTAACAGCGCGCCGTCGTCTCGTGGGTTACGAAGTCGGAATCACACACCCGCTGCGCGTCCTGCGATCGTTTTGGTTCGAAGGCCAGTGCGCTTTGGCTTCCCCGTGGCTGGCTATGGGCGATAGAGCAGGCCGTCATTTTTGCGGAGGATCAGGCAGCCGGAGAGCATGTCGTGCAAGGCCTGCTTGCGGGACGTCAGCCCGGCGCAGATGCAATCAACCGCGAAGTAGAGGGAGCCGATGAACGGAACGTGAGCCAGCATGCGTCCCCCACAAAAACGGCGGCTCGCGCGGCCGAACGTTACGCGATTGCCGTGCAGATCAGCCACGCTAAGGCCGATAAATTTCTTCCCAAGTGTCCCTTGCCATGAGGAGCTTTCGAATAGCGCGAAATAAAGCCAGCTGGAGAACACGAAGAAACACAGAATCATGAACAGATATGTTCTGCCGAAGGCCGTGACAATTTGCTCTGGCGATATCCCCGGGTGCAGCCCCAGGTAAGCGCGCCAACTGCCCATCGCCACTGACAAGTACGAGACGGCCATGGCGAGCGGGATCGCGAGGATAATCAAGTCAATTATTGCCGCGGCGACACGTAGCCAGAAACCGGCATATTGTCGGGGTGCGGGAGCTGCCGGTGATATTGCGGGTGCAGAATTTGCCGCGGGAGGCCAGCCAGCGACTCGACCGACGGAAAAGCCTGCCAGCGGGCGACCGCAGGAACTGCAGAAGGGATTCTCTTGCGTTGTGTTTGCTCCGCACGCAGGGCAGATCATTACCGTCTCCTAGTATAAGAGGGTAAGTTGCTATCCACTCCGGCAAACAGCGGCCGCTGGAATTTCCACCTTTTAGTAACCATCCAGTTACTGGAGTTTGGCGGGGCGCCGAACCGAAGCGACGGACTGCGGCGAAAGAATTCGCGAGTCGCGAGATTCAGGATCCAGCTGACTACTGAGTCGCGCGCGCAGTGGCGGGTGCGCAGAAGCGATCGAAGGCGCGCGCGAGATCAGCGGCGATAGCTTGTGCATCGCGGCTTTCGATGCTTGATCGCTCCATCATGAAGACAAGCTTGCCATCGCGCAGCAAGGCGATGGAAGGGGACGACGGGGCATACCCGGTGAAATATCCGCGGGCGCGCCTGGTTCGCCAGAGCCATGGCGACCGCAGGACGGGCCTTCCCCGCGGCGCAACCGCAAACGGAATTCACCACGACGAGGACGGTGCGCTTCTCTTGCTGCAAAGCGGCGTCCACTTCCTGCGGCGTGCGCAATTCTTGAAAACCTACGCGAGTGAGTTCTTCGCGCATGGGCCGAACAAATTCATCAGGAAACATCGCAACTCCTTGACCGATCTGAGAACGTGATGTGACGGACCAACGCGGGTCCGCGTCGCGGATGAACCGCGAACACACCATTTTACGCTACTTAAGCGCCGGCTGCCGCGGCTTGTGCGCGCTCTTCTGGCTTCACGAAAGCCTTGCTGGCCAGTTCGATGACCTGTTTCAGGTGCCACCACTCGCGCTCGGACATCATGTGGCCATCGTTGCTCGAGAAATAAATTGAGACGTAGCCATCCGACGACAACGGCACGCGGATGATTAAATTGTTTTTCTGTTCTGCAATTTGGCTTTCCGCCACGGCAATCCTCCCCGGACTTAGGCTGGGTATAGCTAAGAGCCGAACACCACAGCGTGGTTCATTCTCTCTCGTTGGCCGAGCAGGGGCAAGGGCTACGAAGGAATGGTGCGATGACGGATGACCGAAGGGGACGGCGAGGTGCATCGTGCGGCGGAGCCGCTGTTTGACTGACGATACACCTCGCCGCTTGCTGCTAGCAGATGCCGGCGGTCATGGAGACCAGGGTTGACGAAATTCCCGGCGCGCGCGATGTTGACGGACGGCGGCGCGGGGGATGCGTCTTGAGCCAGGTCTCATAATTCTGGCGCATATGCTCGATGTGATGCGGGATGTGCCGCTCCTGCAAATCCACCCAGCGATCGAGGCTGATGGCTCCATCGCGCGGATGCGTGACGGTGCCGTCCCAAACTTCCTCGGGGAGGGCGACGAGTAATTGATAGGTCATTTTTCTGAGGCGGCGGATAATTTCCAGTGCCTCGCGAGTGCTTTGGTGAAAATAGCCGAGCGAACCGGCCCAGCGCGAGGCGTTGAATTTTGCCGCATCGCCGGCGGCGGGCTCCGCGATGTAAGCGCGGCAACGCACATAGGCGCTGGCTTCGCTATCGGCGAGATGCAGGATGATTTCGTGGATGCTCCAGCGCTCATTGGCCGGTTTATAAATCCACATTTTTTTAGGAAATTGCCGGAGCGCGGCCGACAACAGAGCCGGCGCGCGACCAAAAGATTCCAGTTTTTGCCTTCTTAAATCTTGCCGCATAGGACCCTCCCACTAACCATGCTTAGACGTATGAACTGCGTATTTGCCTCGCGGTAACACATAGATAAACGCAGAAAATGGACGACTTGTTCACTAAAACCGCAAATTTTACAACTGCAAGAAATCAGGCGTGCGCGCGTGGGAATCTCTGTTCGACGATGGGACGCGCGGGGTGTTCGCAATCGGAAACGGTGGGCGTTCTTGGGAGCCCGCGAAATTCGAACGTTACAAATCCGTATTTTTTACGAGGATATTACAAATTGCGGGAATCAGCCTATGCAGTTCGGGAGAAAACTACAGACTCCCGGAGGCTGAATTGCTGCCAGTGACCGCACCCCGGTCCGCCACGTGTTTGCTCCAATAGGCGCGCAGCTCCCCCACCAGGTACAACGAGCCGGTCACGAATACAGCGTCCTGCGCGCGGGCCAATTTTAGGGCAGCTTCAAGGGCTTCGCTGGGATCGCGCACGACGAGCGTTTCTTTGGCGTCATGACTGGTCATTTCGGCGAGCAGCGGCGCGGAAATGGCTCGTGGCTGACGGGGTTCGGTGAGTACGACGGCGGTAGCGCGCGGAAAAAGCAGGCCGGAGATCTCGTCCACTGCTTTGTCGCGCATCGCTCCGTAAACGAGAAAAATGCGGCGACCGGCGTAATTTTCCTGCCAAAATTTCAGCAATTCGCGCGCTCCCGCGGGATTGTGCGCGCCGTCGAGATAAAGATCGGGCTGGGTCGAGAGCCGTTCCAAACGTCCCGGCCAATTTGCGCTGGCGATACCCTGCTCGATGGCGGCGTCGGGTATGGGGAAACTGCGTTCCGCGAGCAGACGGGCGGCGACTGCAGCCGTGAGTGCATTGCGAATCTGAAAACGCCCGGGCAAGGATGGAGCGAGGACGAGTTGTTTGCGCGAATGAGTGAATGCCGCGATAGCGCGATACAGGCCGTCGCTATCTTGCACATTGTCCACGCGGGCGGCGGCATCCACTTCGACCAGGCGCGCGTCCATCTCGGTGCAGCGTCGGGCGATCACGGCGCGAGCTTCCAATCGTTCGCTGGCGCTGACCACCCAAGCGCTGGGCTTGACGATGCCGGCTTTTTCCGCGGCAATTTCCTCGATGGAATGGCCGAGAAAATTTTCGTGATCGAAATCAATGGGCGTAATGATGGCCACTTCCGGCTCGACGATGTTGGTGGCATCGAGGCGGCCGCCGAGGCCGACCTCGTAGATCGCGAAATCCACGTAGTGCAGAGCGAAAGCGTGAAAGGCCATGGCCGTAACGCATTCGAAGAAGGTGGGGTGCGCCGCGAGCTTTCCCGAGGCCATCAGCGATTCAACGGAAGAATGAACGCGCGACCAGGCCGCGGCGAAATCCTGGTCTGAAATATCTTCGCCGTTGATGCGGATGCGTTCGTTGATGCGTTCGAGGTGCGGCGAGGTGTACAGGCCGGTGCGCAATCCCGACTTGCGCAGGATGGATTCGAGCATCGCGGCCGTGGAGCCTTTGCCGTTGGTTCCGGCGATATGGGCGCAAGGAGAGGAGCGCTGCGGCTGGCCGAGATCCTCTGCAAGAACCGAGATATTCGCGAGGCCGAATTTCTGAACGCGAGCTTGTTGCGGAGCGGCCAGTTCCCTTCCCAGCGAAATTAGCGCGCGGACGGATTCTTCGTACGTCATGCGGCTAGCCGACGAAGAAGTCGAGGGCCTGGGCGATGTACGGTTTCAATTCCTTGCGCGGGACGACGGCATCGAGGAATCCGTGCTCGAGCAGGAATTCGGCGGTCTGAAAACCTTCGGGCAATTTCTGGCGGATGGTTTGTTCGATCACGCGTGGGCCCGCAAAACCGATGAGCGCGCCAGGTTCGGCAATATTCAGATCGCCGAGCATCGCGTAACTGGCGGTGACGCCCCCTGTGGTGGGATCGGTGAGGATGGAAATGAAAGGGAGCTTGGCTTCGTCCATGCGCCCGAGCGCCGCCGAAACTTTCGCGAGCTGCATCAGGCTGACGACGCCTTCCATCATGCGCGCGCCGCCGGAACATGAGACGACGATGAGCGGCGCCTTCTGGTCGAGAGAGCGGTCTATCGCGCGCGCGACTTTTTCACCGACCACCGCGCCCATCGAGCCGCCGATAAATCCGAATTCCATCGCGCAGCAGATCACAGGGCGGCCATTCAAGCGGCCTTCGGCGGTGATGATGGCATCCTTCATGTTCAGTTTGCGCTGCGCTTCTTTCAGGCGCTGCGCGTAGGGCTTGGTATCGGTGAATTGCAGCGGGTCGCTGGAGGCGAGATCGGGATCCAGCTCGATCCACGGTTCTTCGTCCAGAAGCATTTCCAGGCGGCGGCGCGAGCTGAGGCGGAAATGGTGTTCGCACTTGGTGCAGACTTCCCAGTTCGCTTCGAGATCTTTTTTCCAGATGATCGCGCGGCAGGAATTGCACTTGGTCCACATACCTTCGGTGTGGACGCGGCGCTGTTCGGCCGGCGTGGGATTTTCGATCGGTTTTTTTTCGCGCTTGAACCAGGCCATGGGTCGAGGTGTTTTGGGGCTGGAAGGCCCCTTAAGAAGTTAACAGTTCAGAGTTAAAAGTTGAAAGCTAAAAAATGGCGCGGCTGCGCCGCCGGCATCAGTAATCAATTCCGCGCTGGGCGAGGATGCCTTTCGTGTACGGATGTTTTATTTCGCGCATTTCGGTGACCAGATCGGCGGCTTCGATCAGTTTGGGATGCGCGCTGCGGCCCGTGCATATCACGTGCACGCGTTCCGGACGCTGGGTGAGCGCTTCGACGACGCGCTCAACGTCTAGCATTTTGTAGCCGATCACGTAATTGATTTCATCGAGCACCACCAGATCGTATTTATCGCTGTAAATCTGCGCGCGGCCGAATTCCCAGGCCTCTTCGCACATTTTCACGTCTTCGGGATCGGTTTCCGCGCCGCCGATCTTCACGAAGCCGCGGCCCATCGGGCGAATCTCGAATTTATCGTCGCCGAGCATTTTCGCCGCGTCCAGTTCGCCATAGTGCCACGAGCCTTTGATGAACTGCACCATCATCACGCGCATCCCTTGGCCAACGGCGCGAAAAGCCGTGCCGAGGGCGCACGTGGTCTTGCCCTTGCCAGGCCCGGTGTAAACGATCAGCAGTCCTTTGCCTTCAGGCACGCGATGAGTCCTTATGAGAACAGTTGAGAATAGTGAGCGTAGAGTGCGGAAACGTCAAGGCATCGTGAACGCTGCCAGCAGCAGTAGTTTTATTCCAAGCGGGAACGATTACTTTAGCCTAGTCTCGATGGAACGCGCGGGATATGAGTGACTCGCACTTCAACTCGCTTCCCTTGCGATGCTACAACTCCCTAGTGAGCCATGCCCAAGGTCGCAGCGGCTCCAGGAATAACGATGGTCTCGTAATCGATCGGCGTGTCTCCGCACAGCAATATGGGAATTCTTGCAGCTTGAAACCAGTTCTCCATGTCGCGGTCAACAGTGCCGCCACTGGAGATTACGGGTACGGATTTCTCCACGCGACCGTCGTGTCGTCCGAGAAGATAGTAGGCGGGAAATGCTTTCGGATGCATCAGGGACACCTTCGGCATCTCGGGCCAAGGTCCACTCATCCTTGCGTCACCCTCGGTACATACTTGGTAGATGACAGCATTTTGCGGAGCTTCGAATACGGACGAAGCAAAGGCTGAGACGGCCTCCAGCTTTTCGATGTGAACCTCCACGGTTTGGCCGAATGCACGCCGTAGCCATCGCAGGGGTACTGTCTTGGTCCCGAACGCAACAAATTCGCTAAGCTCCCACGATAGATCGGGGGGAGGAATGGAGCCGAATCGCGACGGAGTCTGGTTACCTTGAATCAAAAAGATTGCCCGCGTGGCGATGTCGTACCAATATGTGACTTTTAAAGGTTCTTGATCAGATCCTTGCCGCACATTGACACGGAATTTCTTGGAATCGTTTTCGGCGTGGACACCTTCCAATTCGGGGGCAAAATTCTTCACCTCCACAAACGGTGCAGCGAGAAGATTCCGCACATTCCAGAGTTGCAACGTGAGGGTCGGCGTCGTACGCAGGACATATCTTTTGTCGTGGAGAACCACATCGGTTTCGCCGGTCCCGCCCATGCGAAATTCTTCCCGGTATTCGCCGGCAGAAAGCCACAGAAGTTCGTATGTTCCGTCGAAGGACTGTCCCGCGATTTCGTTGTAAAACTTCGCCACCAGGTGAAAGGGTTCGGTGCCGGGAGTGCGCAGATTCATCGTCTCGCGGGTTTTCTTGATTAGTTGGGCCGCCTCGCTCTTCGATGGGAGGGTTTGACCGCGGCAAGGCGTCGACGCCGCCGCCGCGCCGAAAATAAGTAGGATTAGGAGCGTTGAGCGCATCATCAAAGTTCGCCGAAGCTATCACGTACCTTATTTGGACAACAAGTCGTGATTTCGAAATGTGAGCAGAACGGATGCACGGTTGGCCGATGCGCGCGAAAGTATAGAACGATCAGGCGAGGAAGCGGTAGCCGACGCCGCGGACTGTGAGGAGGTGCTTGGGTTTGGAGGGGTCTTTTTCGATGTAGCGGCGGAGGCGGACGATGAAATTGTCTATGGCGCGCGTGTCGGTGTCTTCGTGCAGGCCCCAGACGTCTTCGAGGATGGATTTACGGGAGACGCTGCGGCCTTTGCTGCGGATCAGGTGGCGCAGGAGCTTGGCTTCCATCAGCGTTAGCTGGATGGTGTCATCGTTGGCGCGCAACTCGAGCGTTCCGAAATCAATGATCTTGCCGTCGAAGGAAAAAACTTCGGAGTCGGCCCCGGAGTTTGTCGCGACACCAGAAGTCGCAGCCGCATCTTTCCCATTGCCGGCGCGGCCCTTTGCCGCGGATTTGTCGGCGACGAGCCACTGGCTGCGGCGCAGCAGGCCTTGCAGTCGGGCCAAAAATATCGGCAGCTGAAACGGTTTGGGAAGGTAATCGTCGGCGCCAGCGGCAAATCCCTGCAAGACGTCTTCAGGGCGACCGCGCGCAGTAAGGATCAGCACCGGAACGTAATTGTGGACCTTGCGCAAGGCGGAGACGACGGCGAAACCGTCTTTGCCGGGAAGCATCACGTCCAGCACGACGACATCGAATTCTTCATTCTTTGCGACGAGGCGCTCCAGCGCGGATTCGCCATCGCCGGAAACTTCCACGGAGTGGCCTTCAGCTTCGAGGTTGAAGCGCAAGCCCTTGGCCAGGTGCGCTTCGTCTTCCACCACCAGCACGCGGCTCATGCGATGTTCCTCGGCAATTCCAGCGAGATGGTCGAGCCGCGGCCTTCGCCTTCGCTGACGGCGTAAACTTTTCCGCCGTGCGCGCGAGCGACGGCGCGCACGATGAACAATCCCAGACCGGTGCCTTTCACCTGAAAACTGGGGCGGCCGGGAACGCGATAGAAACGTTTGAAGATGCGTTTCAGCTCGGGCGCGGGAATGCCGATGCCGCGATCGGTGACGCGCAGCGCGATGTGCTCGTCGTCCGGAATTTCGATGCGCACGGCGACGTCCACCTGGTCGCGGGAATATTTCACGGCGTTATCGAGCAGGTTTGAGACGGCGGTGCGCAATTCGGCGGGATCGCCACGCAGGATTACGGGAGCAGCGTTGGCAGAGACGGGATCGAAATGCAAGACGCCGGGCGCGAGGTGATGGCGGATGCGCGCGAGTTCTATGGATTCGCGGACGAGTTCGGTGAAATCCAGTTCGACGTGATGGCGCTTGCCGCGGCGGTAACTCGCTTCGCCGGCTTTCAGAACCTGTTCGACGGTTCCGAGCAGGCGATCGGTATCGAGCAGCATCAGATTGTAGAATTGCTGGCGTTGCGGCTCATCCACTTCACGGCGCTGCATGGTTTCCAGGTACAGGCGAATGGAGGTGATGGGAGTTTTCAGCTCGTGAGTGACGGCGTTGATGAAACCATCGTGCTGTTCGTTGCGGCGGATTTCGCGCACCAGGAAGATGGTGTTCAGGATCATTCCGGCGATGATCGCTGCGAAAAAGATTACGCCGAAAAATAGCAGGACGCCTTCGCGCCAGTTGAGGATCGTCCAGCCAACGGTGAGCGCGATGGCCAGGGCCACCAGAGAGCAGCCCAGCACGACGAAGAAGGCGATCGTTTTTCTGCGGCTCGCGATATGCACGGTGTCTAACGGCGATTGTACCGCGAAGGAGCGGGAGGGTGCGAGACGGCGTGCGGAGATCGTACATCGTAAGAAGGACCGACGCCACGGAGCTAGCGGCGCAGCTGCAAAACCGGTACTTCAGCCGCTAAAGCCGCACGGATTTTGCGGGGTTGATGTCGTGGCTGAAGCAACGACCTGCAAAGATTAGCGAATAGTGAGACGTGCGTTACAGCTCGGCTGGTGCCAGGGCGCGCGGGTTTTCCCGCGTGAGCGTCTTGGCCACGACGGCTTGATTGGCGCGCTTAATCTCGGAAATTTTCGCGGTGTAGACTTTTTTGGCGATGCCGATCTTCTCCAGCGCCCAGATGATGTACCAGTTGAAATCAACCTCGTACCAGGTGAGGCCGTGGCGCGCGGAGACGGGATGCGCGTGATGATTGTTGTGCCAGCCTTCACCCCAGGTTACGAGCGCCACCCACCAGCTATTGGTGGATAGATCGCGAGTTTGAAACCGGCGCGTGCCCCAGCTGTGCGTGGCGGAATTCACCAGCCAGGTGAAATGCAAGCCGATCACCGTGCGCAGGAAAATTCCCCACAGGACGAACTTGATGCCGCCGACAGCGAGCAAAATCAGGCCGAGAACGATCATCGGCACGTAATGATATTTGGTGATCCACACGTGGAATTTGTCTTCGGCCAGGTCGGGAACGTAACGCGAGAGTGTGGTGGTGTCGTGATGCATGGACTTGCCGGTGAGGATCCAGCCCATGTGCGCCCACCAGGTGCCGTCCACGGGAGAATGTGGATCGCCTTCCTGGTCAGAAAATTGGTGATGAATTCGGTGCGTGGCCACCCAGAAAATCGGGCCACCCTCCAGAGCAAGCGTCGCGAATACCGTTAGAGCATATTCCAGCCACTTCGGAACTTTGTAGCCGCGGTGCGTGAGCAGGCGGTGATAGCACATGCCGATGCCCAGGCTGGTGGCGATCCACCAGAGAAACATTGCGACGAAAAACGCTTTCCAGGAAAAGAAAAACAGCGCGACGATGGCGCCCACGTGGAACAGGCCCATGAAAGTGGAAGTGACCCAATTAATCTCGCCATCGTTCTTGGATTTTTTCTTCAAGATTTCGAGTGACTGGGTCATAGGGGCCTCTGGTCTGTTGTTTATAGTGTCCACAACCCCCTTAGACTAGCAGGCGAAGGCGAAGGTGTTTGTAATACTTCTGTAATACCCGGCGGGAATTCACAGCATTGGTTAGCTGGCCTGAAGTGCGCGAAAAACAAGGGAAATTGCGGGATTTTGTAGTGGAAACCGATGAGCAGTCTCAAATTGACGCGTCAAAATAACATAGTGTGCCAGGCTGACGCACGGGGCATGCAAGCGCGCTCGCGATGCCTGTTCGGCGGAAATTCAGATATGATGTGCGAGGTCCAATGGATCGCAAAAAACTGGCAATGCTAGATCAGGAGGAGTTGAGATGCGGAAATTTTTCTTGTTGTGTAGTGCGATTTTGTTGAGTGTGGGTGTGGTGGCGCTTCGTGGCAGCGCGCAGCAGGACAAAGCCCAGCGTCCTAGCCCGCCGGCGCAAGCAGTGTTTCATTTCGCTGACGGCAAGACCGTTACTGTGGATTATTCGAGTCCGCGCGCCAAGGGGCGCAAGATTTTCGGCGGGTTGGTTCCTTACGGACAGGTGTGGCGCGCCGGGGCGAATGAGGCGACGACGATTACCACCGATACCGCAGTGACCGTGGGCGGCAAGAGCCTCCCCGCGGGAACCTATACGCTATTCACGATTCCGAACGCGGACAAGTGGACGCTGATCATCAGCAAGACGACGAAGAACGATAAGGGCGGCCCGTTGTGGGGCACGAATTATGCGGGCGAAGGGCAGGATCTGACGCGCACGGATATGAAGGTTTCGTCGCTGCCGGCGCCGGTGGAAAATTTCACGATTGCTTTGGACAAGGTGGGGAACGGAGCGTCGTTGCGGATGGATTGGGAGACGACGCGGGCTTCCGTGGAGATTTCGGAGGCGAAGTAGAGGCTGCGGAATTCAGGCCTGGCAAAAACATTTACCGCAGAGACGCAGAGCACGCAGAGAATGCCCGACAACTGATGGGCAGATTTTCTCAGCGCTCTCCGCGTCTCTGCGGTTTGTTTTTTGAGCGATTAGGAAAGGTTGAAAGTGGAACGGATTGTTTCCGCGATGCGGGCTACTTGCTTGATTGCCACGGCGGACATTTCCTTACTCGCGTCGCGTTCGCGCAGGACCAGCCAGATTCCGGGACGATGCACGGATTTGTCGTGGCAAATCGCACCGGTTAGCTGGGCGATTTCAAGATTGGCGGCGGGGAGTTCGCGATCGAGGATGGTGCGCGTTTCATCGAGCAAGTCTTTGAAGCCCTGGGAAGCGAGCATGGGATCCACGTCGCGGGGGATAGGCGCTTCGACTTCTTCGAGATCGTAATCCGGCAGCGGGTGCGTGATCATGAATTCGATGGCAGCTGTTGGCGCGCCGGCGTCGTGCGTGATTTTGATTCCCATAGTGCTGTTATTCTCCCATAAGACGTCTGCTGGTTTCCGCAAAACTCTCTGAAAACCGCCACTGCTACTCACTTTGGATACGGATGGCCGGCGAGGATGGCGAAGGCGCGGTAGATTTGTTCGGCCAGGATGACGCGAGCGAATTCGTGCGGCATGGTGAGCGTGGAGAGGGAGATTTTTTGTTTGGCGCTCGCGCGGAGTTCCGCGGGAAAACCTTCGGCGTCGCCGCAGAGGAAAACGATTTCGCGCGCGCCGCGGTCGCGCTGATCGCCCAGCCAGCGCGCGAATTGCTGGGAAGTGAATTGCTTTCCGGCGGCGTCGAGCAGGACCACCGTGGCGGCTGGATCGATTTTCAATTTGCGCAGCGCGGCGGGGCCGGCGTCGCGTAGTTCGCTGATTTCGATTTCGGCGTAGCGCCGGATGCGCTGGACGTAGTCGTCCACCAAGGCGCGGGCTTCTTCGCGGCGGGTCTTGCCGAGCATGATCAGTCGGATTTTCATTTTGTGAATATGCGTCGTTGCGTTGGGGCGGGTCTGAGACCCGCGCCTACAATCGCAAGCATCGAAAGCGCTACAGCAGCCCGAACTTCTTGCGTTTTTCTAGCAGCGTTTTGCGGCTGATGCCCAGGACTTCTGCGGCGCGGCCGATTTTGTAGTGCGTGGCATCAAGCGTCGTTTTGATTGCTTCGCGCTCGAGATCTTCCAGGGAGCGCAGCGGGCCGCCGGGGCCTTTGCCGCTGTTGCCAGCGCGCACAATTTCCGGAAAGTCCTCGGCGCGTAGATCCGGCTGCTTCGTGAATACCAGCGCGTGCTCCACTGCGTTCTTCAGCTCGCGAATATTTCCGGGCCAATCGTAGGATTCCAGCAGGCGGAGCGCCGAAGGATCGAACGCGGCTTCGGGATGGCCGTGCACCGGGGCGAGGCGTGCCAAAAAATGCACGGCCAGTTCCGGAATGTCGGCGCGACGTTCGCGCAGCGACGGGACGACGATGGAAAGCACGTTCAGGCGAAAGAAAAGGTCTTCGCGAAAACGTCCGGCAGCGACGGCTTTCGTTAAATCCGTATTGGTCAGCGCCATCAAGCGCGCTTCCATGTGCAGGGTTTCGGTGCCGCCCAAGCGCTCGAAAGTGCGTTCTTCGAGGACGCGCAAGAGTTTTGCCTGCATGCCGGGAGCGAGCGCTGCAACTTCGTCGAGGACGATGGTTCCAGTCTGCGCCATTTCCAGGCGGCCGGGCTTGCGCGCGACGGCGCCGGTGAACGCGCCGCGTTCGTGGCCGAACAACTCGGATTCGACGAGCTCGGAAGGCAGGCTGGCGCAATCAATTTTTAGGAGAGGAGCGTCATGCCGCGGGCTGCGCTGATGGATCCAGCGGGCGAGCTGATCTTTGCCGGTGCCGCTTTCGCCGGTAATGAGCACGGTGGTGGAGGCGCTGGCAACTTTTTCGGCGAGATCGAGAACGCGCCGGGAAGCGGGGTCCAACGCAATCCAGGGGATGGCCGCGCCAGCGCTCATGGGTTAGTGCTCGCGCTAAAAGGAAATTTGTAGAAGTGCGGTCGCGATTTTTCCATCGCTTTATTCCAGGAAAAGTCCAAGGGGCACGGCCAGAGTGCCGGTCTGCCGCAGGCAGGGCTTTGCCACGATGTCTTCCACGAAAAAAGCAGAGGGCGGATTTGGGAGCAGCTGTGACACAGCCTCTGTGACGCGCTCACTGCTGCGTGGCGTTGCCTTCGGATTCGTTGGGGCGCTCGTCGTGGGATTTAGGGCGCGCTGCTGAAGGCCCGCCAGCAGGTTCGTGGAACTCGATGCGCTCGGCGTTGCGCCAGAGGCGCTCCAGGTCGTAATACTGGCGGGCGCGTTCGCTGAAAATGTGCACGACAAAAAATCCATAATCGAGTAGCACCCATTCGGCGCTGGATTTGCCTTCGCGATGCGCGGCACGGCGGCCGTGGCGATGCAGCTTTTCTTCGATCGCTTCACCAATGGCTTGAATCTGCGGCTGGCTGGAGCCGGAGCAGAGCAGGAAATAATCGGCGAACGCGCCGGAGCCGGAAAGGTTCAAGACGGAAACGTCCAGAGCCTGTTTTTCCTGAGCGGCTTCCACGGCCAGCAGGATTTCGGGATCGAGAGAGTTAAGTGTCACCGGTAAAGGGCCTGTCCCAGAATGTAACCCTCCACGGGCGCGGGCACAAGCCCGTGTATGGATTGGCCGCGGCCGAGGCGCATGCGAATTTCGGTGGAGGAGATGTGGCTGGACACCGTCGTCAGCAAATGGATGGTGGATTTGCGCAGCACAATTTTATTGGGATCGTCGGATCTCGAGCGGCCCAATTTTTCAGGAGGAATTACCAGGCGCAAAGCCTCGAGCCGAAAGCCGGGACGGCTGGCGATGATGAAATCGCAAGTGTCCAGCAGGCCTTCGTAGTTCTTCCAGGTGGGAATTTCCAGAAACTGGTCCGCGCCGACGATGAAGTAAAGCTGATCGTCGGGATGTTCGCGGCGATAGCGGCGGACGGTATCAAAGGTGTAGAAAACGTGCGAAGCAGTACCGTCGGAAGGAGCTTCGGCAAGAGAGGGATGGAAATCCGGCTGATTTGAGCAGGCCAGCGCGACCATCGTGTAGCGATGCAGGAAAGGAGTGAGCGCGGGCTTCGCTTTGTGCGGCGGGCGCGAAGAAGGCACAAAATAAACCGCGTCCAAGTGAAAGCGCTTCTCTGCTGCCTGCGCCACGGCGATATGGCCGGAGTGGACAGGATCAAACGTGCCGCCAAAGAGCGCGACGGAGCGGCGATGGGCGGAGCCGTGCGGTTTATGCGCGGCGTGCGGACTCAACTCTCCTCCCGGGGCGGCGCGGCGTGAGCTGCTTCTGATTCTGCTTCGGGCTCGTGATCAGACGAGTCTGGCGATGAAACATGCGTGGTGAAATTCGAACCGTCGCGCGATTCCTGGGTTTCGATCGGCACGCCGGGCTTGGGAAGTTTGTCGAGCGCGTCGGCCATGGCGCGCACCAGCTCGACGATGCCTTCACCCGTTGCCGATGAAATCGCGTGAAATTCCAGACCGCGCTCGGCGGCGAACGCACGCAGTTCTTCGAGGTGATCGCGGTTGGTGGTGGCGTCGAGTTTGGTGGCCACCACAATCATTGGCTTCTCCGCCAGCTCCGGGCTGAACGAAGCCAGCTCGTGCATAATGATTTCGTAATCGCGGATGGGGTCGCGGTCGTTGGCGTCGCTGGTATCTACCAGATGCGCGATCAGGCGCGTGCGCTCCAAATGTTTCAGGAAACGCGTGCCGAGGCCGACGCCTTCATGCGCGCCTTCGATCAGTCCGGGAACATCGGCCACAACAAAAGAGCGGCCATGGCCGGGCGCGGCATCGGGGTCGGCGGAAACCACGCCGAGATGCGGCTCCAGCGTCGTGAAAGGATACGCTGCGATCTTGGGGCGCGCCGCGGAAATGCGCGAAATCAGCGTGGATTTTCCGGCGTTCGGGAAACCGACGAGGCCTACATCCGCCAGCAATTTCAATTCAAGACGCAGCGTGCGTTCTTCACCGGGTTTGCCGTCTTCGTGCTCGCGCGGGGCTTGATGCCAGGGGCGAACGAAATGAGGATTGCCATTGCCGCGCCCACCGTGCCCGCCCTTGGCCGCGAGGTAGCGCTGGCCTGGCTGAGTCAAATCGAAGAGCTGTTCGCCCGAATTCAGATCGAAGATAACGGTGCCAACGGGAACTTTGAGCACCAGATCATCGGCGGATTTGCCAGAGCAGTTCGAACCTTCGCCATGGCCGCCGCGAACGGCTTTGAACTCGCGATTGTAACGGTAGCGCAGCAGCGTGTTGTCGTGCGGATTGGCTTCGATGTAGATGTCG
>Ga0210390_10002042_pt1 | contig 18384 bp, 17 predicted proteins | sample IncBWH11OmetaG_FD_161050 | JGI IMG/M metagenome (GOLD analysis project Ga0210390, IMG submission 161050) | Forest soil microbial communities from Barre Woods Harvard Forest LTER site, Petersham, Massachusetts, United States - Inc-BW-H-11-O ... | reverse complement strand
AATTCTCGAACACCTTCTGCACGATCTCGGTTTCGAATTTGCCGTCGGCGCGCTTGGCGACCTTGGTCAGATAGAAGTCCTGGATCGGATAGCCGTTGACGTTGAATTTGAAGTTGCCGCGCAGTGAGGTGAAATCGGCTTTCTTCAGCGCGGCTGCGACCGCATCCTTATTAGTGAGGTCGCCCTTGAGCGCCTTCACCGCGCTGTCGATCAGGAGTGCGGCGTCATAGCCCTGCATCGCATAGGTGCCGGGCACGCTGTTATAGGCGGCTTCATAGCCGGCGACGAATTTCTTGCTGGCGGGATTGTTGAGGTCGGGCGCCCAGTCGGCGCCGCCGAACATCCCCACGGCCGCATCCTGCTGCGCCGGCAGCGTCGATTCATCGACCGTGAATGCCGACAGCACCGGGATCTGATCGGCGAGGCCGGCCTGCTTATATTGCTTCACCAGGCTCACGCCCATGCCGCCCGGCATGAAGGTGAAGACGGCGTCGGGCTTTTGGGAAGCGATCTTGGAAAGCTCGACCTGGAAGTCGAGCGTGCCGAGCGGAACGTAACTTTCCTCGGTGATCTCGCCCTTGTAGTCGAGCTTGAAACCGGCGGCGGAATCCTTGCCGGCCTGATAGTTCGGCACCATCACGTAAACGCGCTTGTAGCCGCGATCCTGCGCGACCTTGCCGAGGATCTCATGCACCTGATCGTTCTGATAGGAGGTGACATAGAAGAACGGGCTGCAGTTCTTCCCGGCATAGCTCGAGGGGCCGGCATTCGGGCTGATCAGGAAGGTCTTGGTGTCGGTGACCGGCTTGTGGATCGCCTGAAGGATGTTGGAGAAAATCGGTCCGACGACAAAATCGACCTTGTCGCGCTCGAGCAGGCCCTTGACCTTGGAAACGGCGGCGTCGGGCTTGAGTTCGTCGTCGGCGATGACGATCTCGACGTCGCGGCCGCCCATCTTGCCGCCGAGGTCCTTCACCGCAAGGTTAAAGCCGTCGCGGACCTGAACACCCAGCGAGGCGGCGGGCCCCGACAGGGTCACGATCAGGCCGATTTTCAGCTTTTCCTGCGCGGCCGCCGGTGCAGCGAAAACCCCGCACACGGCCGCGAGCGCGGCCCATTTCGTTAGCTGACGCATAACTGATCTCCCTTGATCGCCCCGCATGACGGACGGACCCATAAGTGCCGCCAGCAGCTTATGCCGATGACGGTGCGACCGGCAAGCGACGACCGCTCACGTCCCACGCCGGCAAGGCTGTGAACATGCAAGGGGCGCGCCAATTGTTTGAACCTTAAAGAAATTCGTAAAACCCGCCGAACCAGCCGTATCGGATGCGCGTTTTGACTTGAAGCGGTGCTTCAATTACGTGAAGGTCGAAAAAAGCATGGTTGCAGCATGATCCTCGATTCCGAGACCAAGGCCGTCGAGCTTCCCGGTGATCACGGCAGCGAGCTTCGGCTATGGCTGCGGCTTTTGACGTGCACGACCCTGATCGAGGGCGAGGTCCGCAGCCGCCTGCGTGAGCGCTTCGACGTCACCCTGCCGCGTTTCGACCTGATGGCCCAACTCGACAAGGTGCCGGAAGGCATGACGCTGTCGGATGTCTCCAAACGGATGATGGTCAGTAACGGCAACGTCACGGGCCTCGTGGAGCGGCTGGTCGAGTCCGGCCATCTCGACCGGCGGACGTCGGCGAGTGACCGCCGCGTGCAGGTGATCCGGCTGACCAAGGCCGGCCGGGCCGAATTCCGCAAGATGGCCGCCGAGCATGAAAACTGGATTGCCGATATCTTTTCCGGCCTTTCGCCGAAAGAAGTGCGCGAGTTGATGCGGCTGTTGGCCAAGACGAAAGCGTCGGCGCACAAGTCCGCACAGGGCAAAACCTAGCAAGGCAAAGCGTAAGGATCTGGATAACGCCGTGACCGGGATCGATTACGAAGTCGAATATAACAACCGGGCCCGCGTTCCGGAAAACCCCGAGTTGATGGCGGGCTGGGCGAGGGATGCGGCCGCCTATCGCGAGCAGCGCGCGCCGCGCCGGATCGCTTACGGGCCGGGGCCGCGGCATGTCATCGATGTGTTTGCCGGCGAGGGTGCACGTCCGCTCGTCGTCTTCATTCACGGCGGTTATTGGCAGGCGCTGGATGGCTCGTGGTTCAGCCACATGGCGCGCGGACTCAACGCCCACGGGATTGGCGTCGCCGTTCCGACCTACGATCTCTGCCCGCAGGTTTCGGTGGCCGACATCATCATGCAGATGCGGGAGGCGATGCGCGAGCTCGCAGAGCTTTCCGGGCAGCTTGTGGTCAGCGGCCATTCCGCCGGCGGGCATCTCGCCGCCTGCATGCTGGCGACCGACTGGAAGGCTTACGACGCGTCCTTGCCGCCGGATCTCGTCGCCGCCGCTTACACGATCTCCGGCCTGTTCGATCTGCCGCCGCTCATTCCGACCTCCATCAACAAGGCCCTGGGCCTCGATCAAACCACAGCCCACGCCGCAAGCCCGCTGTTCTGGCAACCTCCCAGCCACGGCAGCCTCGATGCCGTTGTAGGCGAGACCGAAAGCGCGGAATATCACCGGCAAAGCCGAAGCATTGTCGAGGCGTGGGGCGAGGCCGGCATTACCACGCAATTCGGCACGGTTCCCGCCGCCAATCACTTCACGGCGATTGCGCCGCTCGCCGACCCCGCTTCGCAGATGACGTTACGGCTGAAAGAATTGGCAGGGCGCTAGGATTCCGGGGCGTCATCCTTCGAGACGCGCGCGGAGCGCGCTCCTCAGGATGAGGTCTGACGACGGGCCGGAGATCGTCTAATCCTCATGGTGAGGAGCGCGGCCAGCCCAAGCAGGCCGAGTTTTGGCGAGGCCGTCAGCGAACGGCACAACTAGACGCCGCGCGTCTCGAACCATGTGGCCCTAGAAAGAGCGAGATCGAGCGGATGTAGCCACTTGCGCCGAATTACTTTAAGTATAAAATGTTTTCGGAATGACGGAAGCCTTGCTGTTCAGAGATCAGGGAGACGACGGAATGTCTGGTCGAATTTCCCCATCGCTTGGTCCATCGGGCCACGTCGATGATTTTACCCGGCGAAATCTGCCGCCGTCCGAGCTATGGCCGGAACTGCTGCTCGATCGCGCGGAATTTCAATATCCGGAATATCTCAACGCCGCGGTCGAACTGACCGACCGGAACGTCGAGAAAGGTTTTGGCGACCACATCGCGCTGATCGGCAACGGCCGCCAGCGCACCTACAAGGAACTGGCCGACTGGTCGAACCGCCTCGCGCATGCGCTGGTGGAGAATTACGGCGTCAAGCCCGGCGACCGCGTGCTCATTCGTTCGGGCAACAATCCGGCGCTGGTGGCGGCCTGGCTGGCTGCGACCAAAGCAGGCGCGGTGGTCGTCAACACCATGCCGTTGTTGCGCGCCGGCGAATTGAGCAAGATCATCGACAAGGCCGAGATCGCGCTGGCGCTGACCGATAGCCGCATTGCCGACGAACTGGTCGCGTGCGCCAAGACCAGCCGTTTCCTCAAGCAGGTTGTCAATTTCGACGGCACCTCCAACCATGACGCCGAGCTCGATCGCGTCGCGTTGAGCAAGCCGGTCCGTTTCGAGGCGGTCAAGACCGGCCGGGACGATGTGGCGCTGCTCGGATTCACCTCGGGCACAACGGGCGAGCCGAAGGCGACGATGCATTTCCATCGCGATCTCCTGATGATCGCGGACGGCTATGCGAAAGAGGTTCTGGGGGTGACGCCGGACGATGTGTTCGTCGGCTCGCCGCCGCTGGCCTTCACCTTCGGGCTTGGAGGCTTGGCGATCTTCCCGCTGCGCTTTGCCGCCACCGCGACGCTGCTCGAGAATGCCGCGCCTCCTGAAATGATCAGGATCATCGAGACGTATAAAGCAACGATCTGCTTCACCTCGCCGACGGCCTATCGCGCGATGATGGCCGCGATGGACCAGGGCGCGGATCTGTCGTCGTTGCGGCTGGCGGTCTCGGCCGGCGAGACCTTGCCCGCGCCGGTGTTCGAGAGCTGGACCAAGAAAACCGGCAAGACCATCCTCGACGGTATCGGCTCTACGGAGATGCTGCACATCTTCATCAGCAATCGAGTTGGTGCGGCTGCCGCGGGCACGACCGGAACGCCGGTGGCCGGCTATGAGGCCAAGATCGTCGACGAGAACATGAACGAATTGCCGGCGGGCGCGATCGGCAAGCTCGCGGTGCGCGGGCCGACCGGCTGCCGTTATCTGGCGGACGTAAGGCAAACCAATTATGTGCGCGACGGCTGGAATCTGACCGGCGATTCCTTCACCCGTGATGAGGAGGGCCGTTTCTCCTTCGTGGCGCGCTCGGACGACATGATCATTTCCTCCGGCTATAACATCGCAGGCCCCGAGGTCGAGGCGGCGCTGTTGAGCCACCCGTCGGTTGCCGAATGCGGCGTGGTCGGTGCGCCCGACGAGGCGCGCGGCATGATCGTCAAGGCGTATGTTGTGCTGGCTTCGAGCGCGACCGCGTGCGAGGAACTCACGTCCGAATTGCAGGACCACGTCAAGCAGGCGATCGCGCCATATAAATATCCGCGCGCGATCGAGTATGTCGCCCAGCTGCCGAAGACCGAAACCGGCAAGCTCAAGCGGTTTGCGCTCAGACAGATTGCGCAAGGCGACTCGCCCGGCGTGGCAGCGGAATGAACAGGGAGAATGATCGGTGAACCCTTCGAAAGGCCCGGCTTCTGCCGTCCGTTCCGAAAGCGAAACGGGACTGCGGATTCTGCAACCGAGCGGCTGGCCGGCGCCGAAAGGTTACGCCAATGGCATGACCGCCGAGGGCCGCCTGGTGGTGACCGGCGGCGTGATCGGCTGGGACGTCGACGGCCATTTGCCGGCCGATTTCATCGCGCAAGTGAGCCAGACCTTGCGCAACATCGCAGCCATTCTGGAGGCGGGCGACGCGCGGCCGGAACATCTGGTCCGGCTGACCTGGTACGTGGTGGACATGGACGAATATCTCGCAAGCCTGAAAGCGCTCGGGCAGGTCTATCGCGAGGTGTTCGGCACGCATTATCCGGCGATGGCGCTGGTGCAGGTCGTGCGGCTGGTCGAAAAAACGGCCAGGGTCGAGATCGAAGCCACCGCGGTCGTGCCGCGCTGATCGGCTCTTCGCCTCGCCCCGCAGGCGGGGAGAAGGGGCGCAGCTTCATCGCGATCGCATTAGCTCTTACTCGAAATCCTCAGCGGTCCAAGCGCCGCGAGCTCTTCATAGGCGCTTGTCGCCTTTCGCAGCAGGCGCTTCTTTTGTTTGGGCGCAAGCGCGAGATCGCTTTCGTCCATCTTGTCTTCGCCGAGTGCTGCCGCAAGCGCGCGGAATCGGGCATCGTCGTTCAACTGTCCGAGCGACTTCTGGGCTTTTCGTAAATGCTTCAGCATCGCCAGTCGCGCCGGCGTCTGGTCGGGCGGGGCCAGTTCGGCCGCCGACTCGACGGCGTAACTGAGCCGCTTGTTGGCAAGGCGCACCCGGTGGCGTTTGCGCGCGCCGAATTCCTTCAGCTTGCGGCTTTTCTTCAAAAGCTTCGCTCGCCATTCCTTCAATGTGTCCGAGCAGTATTCGGCCGCCGGCTGCGCGCGCCGCTCGGCGGCCGTCTTGCTCCGCTTCCGCGACCAGTCGCCGTTCTCGATCCAGGCGATGAGGTCCCTGATCAGTCGCCGATACCGCGGCGAGCCCAGCGCGCGGGTCAGGTGGCGCTGGCAGGCGGCCCGCTCCTGTTTCCAGGGCCGATCGCTTGCCCCCGTTTGATCCCTGATTTTCGCCAGGCGTTCGAGTGCGACATCGAGATCGCGGACGATGCCGAGATGGGCGTTCAGCCATTTCAATTCGGCGCCGAGCCGAAGCTGTTCGTCGCCATCAACCATGGGCGAGAACAGGGCAATTGTAGTCCTGAGTCTGGTCATGGCGACGCGCATGGCGTGAAGGGCCGTGGCTTCGCCCGCACACGTACCCGGCTGCTGTGCCGTCAACTGAACGAGATAGTGGGTCGCGGCCGTCCGAAAAGCCGTCTCGCAGGTCATCGAACCCCGGAGCGGCGGGGCCTGCTTTATCGAAGTTTTAACTTTAAATGTGACGGTTGCGTCCATTGGAACAGGGTGCCCCGCGGGCGCTTCATTGACAACAGGGCTTGTTCCTAGACGATCTTTGCGGCACTACTGGGAAAACTCCCTGAATCCTCATTCAGGACGGATTCTTTAAAGGCTGCTTCCGGCTGTCATAATCGTTGCCCCGTCCGGACCATCGGATGACCATTTGGCAGGGTTTTGCGCCGGCTTTCACGTTCCGGAGAACTGATGGGCGTGCCCCAGGACAAGACAATGGAGCCCCGGCAGGTAACGAGCAGCAAACTGGCGGTGCTGCGCGGGCACCAGATTTTTTGCGACCTCGATGCAAACGCCTTCGAGCAGCTTTGCCGTTACGCCAAACATGCCACGCTCAAGCGCGGGGCGACGATCTTCTCCAAGGGCGATCCCGGCAACAGCCTGATTGCGGTGATATCGGGCACGGTGAAAATCAGCATTTCCTCGCCCGACGGCCGCAGCGCGATTCTCAACCTGATCGGGCCCGGCGAGATTGTCGGCGAGGTCGCCGTGCTCGATGGCCAGGCCCGAACGGCCGATGCCACCGCTAACAGCAATTGCGAGATTTTCGTCATCGACCGCCGCGAGTTCCTGCCATTCGTGCGAAGCCAGCCGGCCTTGGCGATGAAATTCATCGAACTGTTATGCGCGCGGCTGCGCTGGACCTCTGACCAGGTCGAAGAAGTCATCTTGCAGGATCTGCCGGGCCGGCTTGCCAGCGCCCTGATCCGTCTCACCGAGCGGCACAAGGTGGCGCAGGGCGGCCGCACCATCGCGGTCACCCAACAGGAAATCAGCGAGATGGTCGGCATGTCCCGCGAGAGCATCAACAAGCAGTTGCGCGCCTGGGCTTCCCGCAACTGGGTTCGCCTCGAGCACGGTGCCATCGTCGTGCTGGACATCGAACCGTTGCAGGAAATCGCGGGCTCGGGACCGGACGAAAATTGAATCCCGAAAAGCGTAGTCGTGTTGTGAAGCAGTTCACACGCGTATGATGGCGATCAGGTTAGAAGGAGCACTGAGGGACCATCCTCAAATTGGAGGCGTCCATGCATGCTCCGTTCGACCGATCACGCAAGAGCGACCACGCGACCGAACCGAGAAGCGGCGTTAGATTTCTCATCCTGCCCGTGCTCATGGCGATTGTGCTGATCGCTCTGGCCATCGTCCATCCAAAGGCATCGATCTGGATATCACAGGCCGTACAGGCGGAGTTTGGCGGTAGCGGTATCGCCGACGACATGCCGATGGAGACGGCGCAACAACCGGGCATGGCCGTCCCGATGCATACCGTCAACGCCCGCTGAGATTTTCAGAGGTACCCTTCGCCGGCTTCAGCGGCGAAGCGGCCGGGGTCGCCTTCCCAGACGATCCGCGCATGTTCGAGCACATAGACGCGGTCGGCATGCGGAAGCGCAAACGTCACGTTCTGCTCGCCGAGCAGCACCGTGATCGGCGTGGTCTGACGCAGCCGTTCCAGCGCCTTGGATAGTTGCTCAAGAATAACCGGCGCGAGGCCCAGTGTCGGCTCATCCAGGATCAGGATCTTGGGCTGCATCATCAGCGCCCGGCCGATTGCGAGCATCTGCTGTTCGCCGCCGGAGAGCGTTTGTGCCATCTGGCCCTGACGCTCTTTCAGGATCGGGAACAACTCGAACAGCCACGTGAGCTGCTTTTGCCGGTCCTCTTCGGTCAAATGCTGGCCGCCGAGGTCGAGATTTTCGCGCACGCTCATCTCGCCGAACAATTCGCGCGATTCCGGGCATTGCACGACGCCGCTGCGTGCGATTTTGGCCGGGCTGGTGCCGCGCAGCTTTTCGCCGTCGCGGATGATGTCGCCGCTATAGGGCAGAAAGCCGGAGATGGTGTTGAACAACGTGGTTTTGCCCGCGCCGTTCAACCCGACCACCGAGACGAACTCGCCCTGATGGACGTGGATCGATACGTTCTCGAGCGCCTGCGCCTTGCCATAGAACACGCTGACGTTCTCGACCTGCAACAACGGCACCTTGTCCTTGAAACTGGTCTCGGGCCGCGCCGAGGTCTCGATCGCGCCGCCGAGATAGACGCGCCGCACGGTTTCGTTGCGCATGACCTCGTCAGCTCGGCCGGTGACGATCTTCTCGCCGAGATACATCGCGAGCACGCGATCGACCAGCGCCGCAACGCTCTTGACGTTGTGGTCGACCAGCAGGACTGCGCGGCCTTCGTCGCGAAAGCTCTTGATCAGTTCCGAGAAGGTGCCGACTTCGGCAAGCGTGAGTCCGGCAAAGGGTTCGTCGACCAGCACCACCTTGGGATCACGCGCGATCGCTTTGGCGAGTTCGAGCCGCCGCAAATCGGCAAAGGGCAAGGTCGGCGGCCGGCGATCCATCACCGCGCCCAAACCGACGCGATTGGCGATCCACTTGGCGCGCTCGGTCAGCGCCTTGTCCGGAAACAGCATGAAGAGACTGTCCGGCAACAGCGCCACCATGATGTTCTCCAGCACCGTCTGCCGGTTGAGCGGCCGCGAGTGCTGGAACACCATGCCGAAGCCTTTGCGCGCGATCTGATGCGCCGGCAGGCCTGCGATGTTCTCGCCCTGGAAGATGACTTCGCCCGCGGTCGGGCGCTCGATCCCCATGATCGACTTCATCGCGGTCGATTTGCCGGAGCCGTTCGGCCCGATCAGGCCGAAGATCTCGCCGGCGTGAACTTCGAGATCGAGCTTCTTCACCGCCGTGAGGCCGCCATAGCGCTTGGTGAGGCCGCGGACCTCAAGCACTGGCGGATTGTTGTTGGTCGCGTCCATTATTTGCGCCCCTCATGCGAGAGGGCCGCGCCCAGGAATCCGCCGGGGAAGAACAGCACCACGAGCAGCGCAACCGCCGAGACGATGAAGGTCGCAAGCTCGCCGGTGGGGCGCAAGAATTCGCCGGCGACGATCAGGAAGATCGCGCCGAGTGCTGCGCCCAGCACGGTGCGGCGTCCACCGAGTACAGCGGCGACGATCACGTTCACCCCGACCGCGACGTCGACCACGGTTCCGACCGAGGCGGTGCCGAAGTAAAACACCAAAAGCGCGCCGGAGAGACCGGAGAAGAATGCGCTGACGATGAACGCGGCGAGCTTGTGTTTGACGATGTTGAAGCCGAGCGCGCCGGCCTGCACCGGATCCTGGCCGCTCGCCTGCAACACCAGGCCGATCGGCGATTGCGACAGGCCATACAGAATGAGCGCACTGATGGTCATGAAGCCGAGCGCGATCCAGTAATTCGCACTGGCATTGATCGTAATCACGTCGGGAATCGTCAGGCCGATCTCGCCGCCAGTGAGATCGGCGAACACGACGACAAAATTTTGCAGCATCAACACCGCAACCAGCGTGGTCAGGCCGAAATAGGGACCGCGCACCCGCAGAGCCGGCAGCGCCAGCACCACGCCCGCAACGACGGAAGCAAGCGCACCAAGCACGATGCAGAGATAGACCGACCAGCCATACTGGTTGTTGAGAATGCCCGCGGTGTAGGCGCCGACGCCGATCAGGAAGGTCGGGCCGAAATTGACCTCGCCGGCAAAGCCGAACAGCAGATCCCAGGACATCGCGAACACGCCGAAGTAATAGGCGACCGTGAGCAGCCCCAGTACATAACCGGAGACATAAAGCGGCAGCGTGGACGCGATGATGACGATCGCGAGAGAAACGAAGAACAGCCGTGACTTGAAGAAACCGCCCATGCTCATCTTCTCCCGAGCAGGCCCTGCGGCCGCACATACATCACGGCGACCAGCAGCAGAAGGGCAGGGATGGTCCGGTATGCCGGCGAGACCAGATAGGCGGTCAGGGTTTCGAGATAGCCGACGACGAAGGCGGCGATCAACGAGCCGGACACGCTGCCGAGACCGCCGAGCACCACGATCGAGAACGCGCTCGCGGTCAATGGTCCGACGCTGTAGGAGCTGACGCCTAGGAACATGCCGAGCAGCACGCCGGCAATGCCGGCGAGGATGCCGTAGATCGCCCAGACCACGACATAGATGTTGCCGAGTTCGAGCCCAAGCAGCGTCACGCCGCGTGGATTCATCGAGGCTGCGAGCACCGCCTTGCCGGTGCGGGTGCGGTTCACGAGCAGCCAGAGGAGCGCGATCACAAGGCAGCAGACAAAGGCGGTGAAGATCTCGTTGCGCGGCGTGCGCACGCCGAGGATATCGACGACGCCCTCGACGATCGGCAGCACGGTCTTGGCGTTGTTGGTGAAGAAATAGGCGATCAGTTCCTGGATCATGATGCCCCAGAGCAGCGTGCCGGTGAGGACGAAGATTTCCTTCTCCTCATTAGGAATGCGTCGGGATCGCTGGATCGGCTGCACCACCGCAAAATAAGTGATCAGCGCGGAAACCAGCGCCACCGCGACGCCGACCAGTGCGCCCGAATAAGTGTCGAGATGCAGCACGCTCGCCGCCGCCCACGCGGCGACCGCCGCCAGCACCATGATGGCGCCATGGGACAGGTTGAGCACGCCGGAGACGCCGAAGATGAGGGTAAATCCGGTGGCGCCGAGCGCATACAATGCACTGATGGCAAAACCGTCGATCAGAATCTGAAACGCCAGCATTTATCCCGCCGCGGCAGCCCCCGCTGCCCCCTCCTGGAAAGAGAACGTCACGTCATGAAAAATGCTCCCGGGGGAACCCGGGAGCATTGTTGGAAAATCAGTTCGACGTGACCTTGATGAAGGCCGGGAACTTCAATTTGGCCTTGGCGACTTCCGGCGGCCAGACCGCGACCTGCGCGCCGTCCTGCCATTGCAGCATGGCGCCGGTGATCAGGCCTTTGCCGTACTTGATCGAGTGGGTGAACGGGTCGTCCTTGCCGTAGAACTGGACCCGGCCGATCGTTCCAACCCAGTCGGTCTTCTCCAGCGCCTCGACCAGCTTGTCGGCGTCGGTCGAGCCGCCGCGCTTCACGGCGTCGGCGATGTAATAGACTTCGTCATAGGCGGTGTAACCGGCATAAGACGGGAAGTTGCCGAACTTCGCCTTGAAGGCGTTGGCAAACGGCACACTCTTCTCGGTCACCGCCAGGCCCGGTCCCGACACGCCCTGATAGAGCACGCCATCGGAGGCGTTGTTGGTGTCCTTGCCGAAGGTTTCGTTGGTGGCCTGCGAGGAAATGCCGAACATCGGGATCGGAACCTGCTGGTTCTTCCACTGCACGGTCGGCTGCGTACCGACATGCGAGATGCCGGTGATCATCACGTCGGGCTTGGCGCCCTCGATCTTGTTGAAGATCGGCGTGAAGTCGGTGGTGTCGGGCGAGAAGCGGATGTGGTCGAGCACCTTCAGCCCGATCTTGGGCAGGCATTCCTCGTAGCCGGTGTCGAGCGGCTTGGTCCAGGCTGCGTCCTCGCTCATGATGACGGCGGTCTTCATCTGCTTCTGTTCGACCAGAAGTTCCTTGGCGGCGTCGCAGACCGACAGCGCCAGCGCCGCGGAGGTCAGGTAGCCGTGGAAGGTGTACTTGTTCTTCTCATAGTCGGCGTGAACACTCTTGCTGATCTCGTTGGAGGCAGCACCGGGCGTGATGAAGGGCGTCTTCAGGCGCGAGGCCCACGGCTCCAGCGCCAGCACCACTTCGCTGATGTAGCTCGCGACGACGATGTTGACCTTGTCTTCGTTCACCGCGCGCTGGAAGGCGCGAACGGAGTCAGCTGAAGAAGAGTGGTTGTCATAGGTGATGATTTCGATCTTGCGTCCGTCGACGCCGCCCTTGGCGTTGATTTCGTCGGCCGCGAGCTGGGCGGCCTGCGGGATCGAGGCGCCGGCAATCGCCTGCGCTTCCGCGATGACGCCGATCTTGATCGGGTCGGCGGCGAGCGCCGGACCGGAAGCCGCTAGCACGAGGCCGAGGGCCGTCGCGCCGAGCAGCGAACGGAAAAGCGGCGTTCGAAATGTTGATGTCATGACGTTCCTCTCCATGTCTTTCAGGCCCGGGCGGCCTTTGACGTCGCCGGGCTATTATTTCTGACCTTGGCGGCCTTGAGGTTATTGTAGCTGCGCTTGCGTCCCCAGCAAGCGAAACGGCAGCAACCTGTTTTGGTGGTACGACCTCGATATCCCCTTGGGAAGTCCAAAATCGTCGCAGTCACTTCGCTCTCCGGGCAGCGTTAACGGGGCGCGCCAAAAATATCGGAGCCTAACGAAGCCAGCGTTTTCCTTGTCTATTCAATGGATTACGTGATTGGCTTTCTATCCCATTGCTGGCCCGGCGAACGCTGGCAAGCCCGTGCCGATGAGACGAAAGACTAGAGCACAGGACGCTCTTTTCGTCGGTCGTTTTCGTCCGCGACGAGGTAGTCGTCGAGTCCGAAAGCCGAGGATCGCGACGTTCACGCGGCGAAATCGCCCGGTGCGATGATCCCGATGATCTCGGCGTGGAAACCGCGGCCGCGCAGACAGGTTTCGATTTCGTCCGCGATGTGCCAGGCCATATTGACCAGCGGCTTGGCGCGGTCTGCCGCCGGGAAAGCATCGTCGGATAGAATTGGAATCCGCGTGCCCGGAATGAAGTGTCCGATCTTGCCCGAACCGGGCTTTTCGTAAACCGCGCTGATCGACGTGTGATCGAGGCCGAGCAGCCTGATCGGTATAGCGGCCCGGTCCGGAAACGCCATGCCCGCCAGGGGACCATATCGCTTGACGGCGGATTTGATTTCCGCAGCCTTTCTGGCGCGCCATAGCGCGATTTCCTGCGGCAATCTTGCGAGATCTCTGCCGTAACGACGCTCGCGCTCGAACATTGCGGCTCTGACAAAGGAGGACTCTTCGGAATCCCACGCCCCGCTGAGGAATACCCGGACGTTGCCGCCATAGCGCTTGGGAAATTCAACTTGCGAAATAAACATGCCCAGCGATTTCGCAATGAACTGGAATGATGTGCCGCTGTAGGTGCGCGGATGTTCATGATGGAACGTATCGAATTGCCGCCCGGCAAGGATCGAGCCGAGATAGTGGTTCTCGATGACGATCTTTGTTCGCGGGCTCGACAGCACGTTCAGCGCCCGGATGACATCCGGCAAGTCTTCGATCTGCGCGAACACGTTGGTAAAGGTGATGATGTCGGGCTGCCCGAACTGGGCGACAAAGCTCCTGGCGACATCCTCGCTGAAAAACGAGTTCCAGACCCGATGCCCTGAGGCGGATGCATCCGCGGCCGCGCCGGTTGGCTCGATGCCGTAGGTTTCTGCGCCATGTTCCGCAAAGATCGACAGCAGGCTGCCGTCGTTGCAGCCGACGTCCAGCACCTTCTTGCCGCTGAGATCGCCATATTTTGCGAAGCAGGCGGCGACCAGACTGCGCATGCCGTTGAGCACATCGAGGGTCTGGCGCGCCCGATAATGGTAGGTTTGCGGAAACAGGTCTTGTTTAGGAACCTGAAACCGCTGATGCGCAGTACAGCAGGTTTCGCAGAACAGAATTTCGATGGGGTATTGCCGGCAGATGCGCGCGTCGCCGATTGGAACCAGATCGTCGCGCATCGGATGCTTGCCGAGGTTGAGCATCGACTGCAACGATACGGTTCCGCACACCTCGCACCGGTGTATCTCGCGCCGTCCCGCATGATCTGGGGATATTGTCTTCTGCGGGGCGTGGTCAGCGTGCCGTCGCGGCGTCGGGAACCCGATCAGGCGGGCCGACTGCCGGGTCGTACGATCCAGGTAAGCGGCTGTCTTCATGGTGGTGGCGCCGTTGCGGGAGGTCTTCGCGTTACGAAAGCGACGCTTTACGATACGCAACGCTGCAACTGCCGATGGGTCAGCCCGCGATAACAGGGATTGCCGCCTCCGCTCAGGGGCGCAAACGCCATAGTATGGCGAGACCTGCTCCCACTCTGGGGCCCGGTCGTTAACATTCTTTTAACGACGTTTGATTTTCGGCCTGTTTTGGGTGCTTCGCGGGGCGATGGCCGGGGTCAGTTCGCCTCTTCGAGGGTGCACTTGAGCGGATGGCCGTGCTCGGCTGCAACGGCCAGGATGTTGGTTATCCTTCTTTCGGCCTCCTCGCGTTCACAGGTGCCGCAGATCGCTTTGCCCTCGTGATGGACGCGAAGCATCAGTTTATTAGCTTCGTCAAAGTCCAAGTCAAAGAAGTGCTGCAACACCCAGACGACGAAATCCATCGGGGTTTCGTCGTCGTTGAAAAAAACGATGTTGCAAAGTGCGTTGTTCGGCATGGCGCGGCTCGAAGCTGGTGGCTTGGGATTCTCTACTCCCGGGATACGCTATTCATCTATGATCGCGACGGCGCGCGTCCACCCCGCCGAAGCGCGTTCGATCTTCACCGGAAAGCAGGAAACCGTGAAGCCGGTTGGCGGCAGTTGTTCGAGATTGTGCAGCTTCTCGATGTGGCAATAGCCGATGTGGCGTCCGGCCTTGTGGCCCTCCCAGATCAGGCTTGCATCTTTCGTTTCAGCGTATTTCTTCGCGGTGAAGACAAACGGCGCGTCCCAGCTCCAGCCGTCGATGCCGGTCAGCCGCACGCCGCGTTCGAGCAGATACATCGTCGCCTCATATCCCATGCCGCAGCCGGAATTGACGAAGTCCTGTTGGCCGTATTTGGCGCCGGCTGAGGTATTGACCACGACGATTTCGAGCGGCGACAGCGTATGTCCGATGCGCTTGAGTTCAGCCTCGACATCCTCAGCGGTCACGACATAGCCGTCGGCAAAATGCCGGAAGTCGAGTTTGACGCCGGGCTGAAAACACCATTCGAGCGGCACTTCCTCGATGGTCCAGGCGCGCTCACCGCGGTTCATGGTCGGATGATAGTGATAGGGCGCGTCGAGATGAGTGCCGTTATGGGTCGAGAGCTGCACCGTTTCCATCGCCCAGCCCTGGCCGTCCGGCAGATCCTGCGCTTTGAGGCCCGGAAAGAATCCGAGCATGCGCGGTAGGCTCTGCTGGTGGTCGTGATACTCGATGCGCGGATTGATGCCGGGCGGATCGGCCGGTACGTCGTTCTGCAGCGGCACCGAGATATCAATCAGTTTTCGCGCCATGGCGCTCCCTCTCTTTTTGGCTGGTTAGCCTTAAGTTGAGAGCGGCAGATAAGTGCTGTCAAGTTCGGCCGAAAGAGCTGTTTTCAGGCTTTGACTGCGATCGATGCGCCGAAAAGCCGGTAGCTCACACAAGCTTCATCAGCTTGAGCGCCGCGAGACCGTTCGGGCCGTAAGGGTTGCCGATACTCTCGCACATCTCGAAATGATTGAAGTTGGAGGCTTCCAGAAGCTCGACCGGCTTGCCAGCGGCTTTGACCGCCGCGGCGAAGTCGCGTGACTGGCGCTGGAACTCGGGCGTCTCGAAGGTGCCGTAGGTGACGGTGATCGGCGCGCGCAACAATTCGATATGCCGGATGGAGCTTAGCGACTGCTCCATGTCGTCATCGAACTTGACGTAGTTGCTGCGAGCCGAAAGCCGCGCCGGCTTCAGATCGTACATGCCGCTCATGAGAAGTGCGCCGGTGATCATGTCGGCCGGCAGTCCAAAATCCTTCTGCCAGTCGGTCACGGCGGCGACGCCGGCGAGGTGGCCGCCGGAAGAATGCCCGCCGATATAGAAGCGCTTGGTATCGCCACCAAAGCTCGCGGCATTCTTGTAGGCCCAGGCGATGCCACGGCGGACCTGATCGGCCATCGGCCGCAGATCGCCGCCCGCGGCGTTGACCGCAATGAAATCCAGCACGACATAGTTGACGCCGGCATTGACGAAGAGATCGGCCGGATAGGCGTAATCCCTGGCGCTACCGTTGAGCCATCGGCCGCCATGAACGTACACGAAGATCGGCGCGTTTGCGTTGCGGGCCGGAAAGACGTCGAGCCCTTCGATCGGGGTCGGTCCATAGGCAAAGCGCTTCGGCGCGCCAAGCCGTTGGCGCGTCGTTTCGCTGCTTGAAGCAAAGCGCTTGTTGAACTGGGCGATCATCGGCGCATAGGCGGTCTGGTCGTAGGATGCATCCAGCTCGACCTGATCGAGATCCATCCAGACCTTGGGCCCTTTCTCGTGCGGCGGCGGCCCGACCTGACAGCCCTCCGCGAGCGCAGGTGTGGCGGCCATCGCGGCCGCTGTTCCGAGCAGGGAGCGGCGCGAGATCAGGCTGGCAGGAGATAGCGAGCGTTCGGACATGATTTCCTCAAGACAAGCTGTGGCAATCGCGCCGAACGCCAAGCAAAGCTCAGGCCAGTGTGGTGAGTTAGGACGCCAGTGTGACCAAACCGGCCCAGAATTGCTGTTTCTGTTCTGTGGCTTCGTTGTCGTATTTGCGGACGAAGGTGAGCTTGCCGTCGTTGCCGACGCGGTAGAGCACGAGACCGGCCGGCAGCGTCGTGACGTTGTTGCCGTCGCGCACAGCGATCGCCCACAGCGGTGCTGCGATCAGAAGCTTGCCGCTCGGATCGACATTGAAGGTCCGCAGGTAATTGCCGTGACCGTCGGCGTTCTGCATCAGCGTCGGCTCGCCGGTGGTCTGATTGATGGCAAACACCGCGACCGAATTCTCGCCGCCGGTGAAAACCTTCTTGCCCTCGAAGTCGGTCGTCCACCAGGCGCGGTTGGCGACATAGACAAAGCGCCCGTCGGGACTGACATGGATGGCGCCGGCGGCCTGCCGCAGTTTCGAATTGGCGTCGGCGAGCGTGTTCTTGACGAACAGCGGATCGCGCGAAAGCCCGGTCGCATCGTCGAGCTTGTAGACGGCGAGCTGGTTCTGGCTCTCGATCGAGACGAACACCCAGGGCTTCTTCGGATGGAAGTCGAGGTGCCGCGGCCCGAAATGCATGCCGTCACCGGGCGCGATCGCGGCAAGGTTCGTCAGCACGCCGTCCTTGAAGGCAAAGGTCTTGATCGAGCCGGGATCGACGGGATTGTCCGACGGCGCGTTGTTGCCGCGCGTGATCAGGATGACATGCTTGTTGTCCGGCGTGATGCGGATCTGATGGGCAAAGATGCCGGTGTCGAGCTTGTTCGGCTGCTCGACCTTGTCGCCGATGGTGCCGTCGGCATTGATGCGATGCACCGTCAGGCTGGACGGATTGTTGTAGGCGATCAGGAGAAAGTGGCCCGAATGATCGACGCTGGTGTGGATCGGCCGGGTGGCCAGCTTCACCGTTTCGCCATGCGGCTTGAGCGCACCGGTTTTGGGGTCGATCGCAAACGCATTGGCGACATGCGTGCTTCCAGTGGCATCGCCGGCGGCGGGTCCGCCGCTTGAGGACACCACATAGAGATATCGTTTCGAGGGATGCGGCCAGGCATATTGGATGTTGGCTGCTGTCGATACCGAAGCTTGCTTGGACAGTTCAGCCTTGTCGACGTCGACGCTGTAAGGCGTCAGTTCCGGCCCGACTGCCGAATAGAACACGTTTTTGGATGTCATGGTTTTACCGAAAGCGAGGGTGGGAGCGGCGATGGTGCCGGCAAGCAGTGCGGTGAACGTTCGACGGTCGACCATAAGAAAACCTCCCACGAATTATTGTTATGGGATGGCCCATAGCAAAAGGCGGAAATCGGCGCGATCAAAATCACTCGCGGCAGATCAGCGTTGCATCGGCGCCGGTCGGCCGAACTGTTTGCGACGCAGCGCACAATAGAGTGCGGATCAAACAAATCTCAAGGAGCCGGCAGGTCACCGACGGTGCCGCCGTGCAAGGCCGGCGGGGCAAGTTGACCGCGCGCGCCACGCGTAAGGTTTTCGTTAACCATTTTTAAGCAATTGGCGGGCGAGATTGGCAGCGGCAGATTCTTCTCAAGCAGAAGGTCGGATGACATGACTGAGCCCGACGTTTTGAGTAGCGAAATCGGTGTCTTGATGGCGCTTCAACGGGACGCCTGGCGCGAACTCGCAAGCTCCGAACTCACCCAGTTCGACCGCCGCGAGATCCGCAACCGGATCCGGCAAAGCGAGGTCGATTTGCGGGGTTTCCTGAAAATGCGCACCGAGCGCCTGCGCTTTCAGCCGCGCCCGGTCGAGGCCCCGATCGACAGCCTCGCCACGATCAATTTCCGGTTCTTTTAAAGCTAGAACTCGAAGTCGCCGGTCGATTGTCGCGCCAATGCGCGCAGGTCGGCCACCGTTCCGCGCACGGCGTTGCAGCGCCGGCAGTGGACGCTGGCGCCGTCGAGGGCGTCCACGGGATCGATCGGCTTGATCGACAAATTCCCGCAGACTTCGCAGACGATCTTCAGCCCCGGCTGCGCTTCACATGGATGG
>Ga0210390_10002041_pt1 | contig 18394 bp, 16 predicted proteins | sample IncBWH11OmetaG_FD_161050 | JGI IMG/M metagenome (GOLD analysis project Ga0210390, IMG submission 161050) | Forest soil microbial communities from Barre Woods Harvard Forest LTER site, Petersham, Massachusetts, United States - Inc-BW-H-11-O ... | reverse complement strand
GACGAACCACCTCTTTTCGCCCAGCTTCTTCATCAGTTCCTGGAACCACGCGGGGTCGCTGAAATCGGCGGCAGGACCTCGGCAGTCGAGCAGGTCCTTGCGGTAGAGCTGGCGGAGTCCCAGGAGGAACTTCTCGCGAAACACGGTGCGTAAAGTTGGAGTAGGCAACAGGAACAGCGGGTGACTGGTCGGGATCCAGCGCTGATGATCGGCTGATAATCCGCCGGCGGGAACGACGCAGTGGATGTGATAGAGGCAGGATGATCGTAGATGTGCTCGGCCAGTTGAGCCAACAGCGGCGAGTTTCCGCGCCGTCCATATGGACCAATCCTGATAGTCCACTGGCAAAGCCAGCATGGTTGTTGGCCTTGGGAAAACCGCTGCCAAATGTGACTCTCTGGATATGTCAAGCGCATGTAAAGTAGGACAGTCTCTCAGTGCCAGACATCTTGCTGAGTTCTAGAGTCTGACGCAAGCTACCAACGAGGCAGATCGGGCACATCTACAAACGCTTGCCCAGATCGCACTGGACCAGTTACAAGGTCACGAAGTGCGCTGTACGAAGGCAGCTGGTGCTGTCAGGTCGGGGGGTGAAAAGGTGGCCGTTGCGCTCCGGGAAATCATCTGACGTAGACCCCACCTTCTGAAGGTGGGCGGGTCGGGTCGAGCTATGAAACTCAACCAAATACCACAGCCTGCTCATCTGCGAGCATTCGATGCTCCCAAGTAAACCTCTTGCTTTTTTGAAGCTTCGCCACGAGCGGGGCGAGATCCTCTATCCCCGTGTTCGGGCCATATCTGGCTAGTGTATTGATAGCTGCCATCACCATTGAGGGCTGCGAAGAGGGCCAGCGTGTAAGGTTTCTTCATGTCGTGAACCGTACTCGCCCCCTAGACGCTCGCGATATCCCCTAAGCGGATCATCCGTTCAAGATGACGTATCGATGCATCCTAGCGGGTTGCTGTGGCAAGTGCAGAAGTACGCAATCACGGGCCAGTCCATCCGTAATATTGGGCGCGCTCATCTGAAAGAAGTACGGTTTCCAGTAATTGAAAGCCAATGCCGGACGGAGCGTTTGTGTTAACAAAATCCCGCTCGATGTCTCGCCTCCAGGATTGCTGGTCTTGCGGCCATAGTAAATCTCCTGCATGGTTCGCGCCGGCGACAGGTAAACTGCGTCAATTTAGGTGAATTTTTCTTGATAGCTACATCCTGCGGCAGATTGACTACTTTTCGGCCACTCGACTGGATATCGAGCAACAGCAGATGGGCTTCCACATGCACAAACCGAAAGCCATCCACCAGGATGGCTTTCGGTTGTTGATTGCAGTGGCTGGAACGCTCTTAGTACATGTCGTCCATTCCGCCACCGCGTCCTCCGCCCGAAGCAACCGGCATAGGTTCGCGGATATCCGAGACCATGGCTTCGGTTGTCAGCATGAGACCGGCGATCGAGGCTGCGTTCTGCAGCGCAGTGCGGGTAACCTTGGTGGGATCGATCACGCCTGCCTCTACCAGGTCCTCATATTTGTTGGTGGCGGCGTTGTAGCCGTAATGCGGGTTCTTGTTCTCCATGATTTTGCCTACGACCACGGCACCCTCTTCCCCGGCATTGCCGACGATCAGGCGCAATGGCTCCTCGAGCGAACGGCGGACAAGCTGTGCACCGATCTTCTCATCGCCTTCGAGAGTCTTGATCAGGTCTTCCACGTCTTTGGCCGAGCGAAGCAGGGCCACACCACCACCCGGAACGATGCCTTCCTCAACCGCGGCGCGGGTGGCATGCATGGCATCCTCAACGCGAGCCTTCTTCTCCTTCATCTCGGTCTCGGTTGCCGCACCCACCTTGATGACAGCCACGCCGCCCACCAGTTTGGCGAGACGCTCTTGGAGCTTCTCCCGATCGTAGTCGGAGGTGGTCTTCTCGATCTGGCTGCGAATTTCCTTAATGCGGCCTTCGATGGCTTTCGAATCGCCGCGGCCTTCGATAATGGTGGTGTTGTCCTTGTCGATGGTCACGCGCTTGGCGCTGCCCAACTCTTCGACCTTCACGTTCTCAAGCTTGATGCCGAGATCCTCCGTGATGGCCTGGCCACCGGTCAGCTTGGCGATGTCTTCCAGCATCGCCTTGCGGCGATCGCCGAAACCAGGAGCTTTGACCGCGGCCACCTTCAGTGTGCCGCGTAGCTTGTTGACCACCAACGTCGCGAGGGCCTCGCCGTCTATATCCTCCGCGATGATCACGAGCGGCTTGCTATTGTGGGCAACCTGCTCGAGCAACGGAAGGAGGTCCTTCATCGAGCTGATCTTCTTTTCGTGAATCAGGATGTACGGCTCTTCGAGCGAGACTTCCATCCGATCCGGATCGGTGACGAAGTAAGGGCTCAGGTAGCCGCGATCGAACTGCATTCCCTCGACCACTTCCAACTGGGTCTCGAGCGTTTTCGACTCTTCGACCGTAATCACGCCATCCTTGCCGACCTTCTTCATGGCCTCGGCAATGATATTGCCTATGGTTGCGTCACTGTTGGCCGAAATGGTGCCCACCTGGGCGATCATCTCGCCGGTCACGGGCTTGGAAAACTTGGCTAGTGCGCCACCGTGAACCACTCCCTGCTCATCACGCTTGCCCACGATAGCTTCCACGGCCTTGTCGATGCCGCGTTTGAGAGCCATCGGATTGGCGCCGGCGGCAACTGTCTTCACCCCCTCGCGATAGATTGCCTGGGCCAGCACCGTCGCAGTCGTGGTGCCGTCGCCGGCTACATCCGAGGTCTTCGAAGCTACTTCGCGCACCATTTGTGCGCCCATGTTTTCCAGAGCGTCCTTCAGTTCGATCTCTTTGGCCACAGTCACACCGTCCTTAGTGATGGTGGGAGAACCGAACTTTTTCTCGATCACGACGTTGCGACCCTTGGGTCCGAGCGTTACCTTGACCGCATCCGCCAGCTTGTTCACACCCCGCAAAATTGCCTGACGCGAATCTTCTCCGTGCAGAATCTGCTTTGCCATTTCAATTCTCCTTCAAAAGGGCCGGGACTTGCCGGCCAGATCAATAGCGTTGTGTGCTGCCTTGTGTGCCTCATGAGCCAGCTAACATCGGCTGGTATTCGCCCAGCACCCGCCTATTTCTTTTTGAGAATGCCGAGCACTTCTTCCTCACGCATCATGAGGAACTCCTCGCCATCGATCCTGATTTCAGTGCCCGAGTACTTGCCGAACAGAATGCGGTCTCCGGGCTTTACGTCAAGCGGGAAGACTTTGCCCTCATCATTCGACTTGCCCTTACCGACGGAAACAGCTTCACCTTCCTGCGGCTTTTCTTTAGCCGAGTCGGGAATGATAATGCCGCCGCGAATCGATTCGGTCTCGTCCACACGCCGCACCAGAATGCGGTCATGGAGGGGAGTGAAGCTGGTCACTGAGGATGGTGTTGCAGTTGCGGTTGCCATTGCGTTACTTCTCCTTGACACGAGGGTTCCTCGCGCTACTGGCTACGAAATTCTGAATATGATTCGCAGGGCAGGATGGCTGACAAATCGGTGCGCGTTAGCACTCTCGGCCTTCGACTGCTAACACTAGCCGTCCAAAACAGTCTTTGTCAAGCTAAAACGACATTCTTGAGCAAAAGGCGCTAATATATTGGCAGTGCGCTACTAGGCGATTTATCGAACTGTTGAGCCTCGTCCAGATTTTCCGCGGAAAATCCTGAATTGAAAATTGGGATGAACTGGGAGTCGGCTCCGAGGGTCGGATTGGGGCGCAGATTGGCAGTGATCTCCTGGGCCTGATTCTGCAAAACCAGGGTTCGCGTCGCTTTGATGGAATGGTTGTGCGCCAGAGCCAGATCAATGGCCTGGTCAAGACTTATAAGTGTCGTATTTGCCCAACGCCTGTCCCTACTAGCAGCGAGAAAAATATCGCAGCCGGGGCGAATATCCGAAAGTACGTGGAACGCATAATGGTTGAGATATCCTTAGCAGAAGGTGAGGGGTCGCTCATCAATATGTCCAATGTGCAGCGAAGGGGCAAATCTGCCATCGGAAACAGGGGCTTCAAGCAAGTTCAGGGGCGGCAGGCCGAACTTGCTCAAGAGCGGACTTTACCGGCGTTAGAGGCCAACTAGTGGTTTGCCGGTTACAGAAGGATCGTAGTCTCCTCCTCAAGGCTTCCGTATACCAATCATTATTCGTTGGCTGATCGAACTGAGCACACTGATACTCGGACGATCGGTACATGTCTCTCGCAGTGTGCGAGCATAAGAGCTCCATAGATTCGTCTTCAGGACACTGGCTCATGTGGCGGATTCCCACCTGCGCTTGGGGTGAGAGTTAAGACCCTTTCTTCCTAGGCTTCTTCGCGCCTTGGCCGTGCTTTTTGTCGTTCCCCGAAGCCTTAGGGTGAAAGAGATTCTCTACCGCCTCCTGGGCGTTCATATTCTTAGTGCTTTTCGGCTCTTTCTTGGACATGCTGAACTCCTGTGTGTCGGAGCATAGACCTCCGTGCGTAGATTGAACAGCCTAGATTGGGAAATAAGTAGAGCTGGACACCTTCTCCTTGTTGATCGTGCGACGTACGTCCGAACAGTACGACCGGCCGCGTCCCACAAATGATCCCCCGCTCTGGATCGAGCTGCTGCGTCTCGATCTTGAGGCCCATCCGCCACAGGCCGCGATCATTGCGGTCACGCTCACCGCTGAACCCGGTAGCACTAGCAAGGTACAGCTTGGCTTGTTATCTCCCCAACTGCCGGAGCCGATGCGTCTCGATGTGACCCTCGCCCGCATCCGCGATCTAGTGGGGATGCGGGCGGCTGGCGGGCAGAGTTGCTTCCCGGATTTGCTTTCGCGACGAAGCGCGACTTGGCGATCTCGTTAAAAAAAGATATCGTCGGAAGTGTTTAGCAGCCAGTAGCCTAAGCGCGTTCCATTCGGCTGCAGCATTGTGGCCGTCAACGTCGGGTAAGTCGGCTGGAGAATGCCGATTCCCCAGGGACTCGTCACAAAGATTTCAGTCTGGGCGCCACCGTCGTAGTTCCCGAGCGAACCAAAGTTGTTATTGGTGGTATCGAGATTCCAACCGCCCAAACTTATCTGGTTCACTTCCAGCGCGACCAAGGCGATCAAAGCGGGCGGTCCGTAGTTCGTTGAGAGTATGCCGACACCCCAGGAAGTGACGACAAAGATCAGAGTTTCACCCCCCGGGCCGCGCCAACAAGGGCCGAACCTGTCCACCGTCGTATCTGGGCGGCGATCGTTTCTGCTCTGGTCCCGATGGTCCAGATGAAGCCAAGCAATTCACGAGCAACAGCAGTAATGATCTTTCCCTGGGCCTTCCGTTATCGCGAGTCCGGTCGAGCCTGTCGCATAGGCCAAGCGAGGGTTCTCCTTTGTGCTTACTCAGGCTGCTGCCAGCTCTACGCTCGAGATGGGTGGTACCGTTCATCGATTGAATGGTTCCTGCTTTTTCCTTATCAGGAAAGTTGTTGTCTTTGCTTTTGTTATTTTTATGCTGCGGTTCGTTGGCTGACGGTCGTCTCTGCTCTGTTTCCAATAGCCCAGATGAATCCGAGCAGTTCACGAGTGACTGCGGTAATGATCTTTCCCTGGGCCTTGCCGGCCGCACCCAGCTTCATATAGCGCTTGTGCAGGCGGTGTTGAGCTTTCCATGCAATCTCCTTGGCCTCTTCCGAAATGCTCTCCTGTCGTCTGCGCAATCCATACCAGATGCATGGTGGACGACGGTAGCTCCATGCTGCTTCGCCAACGATTCGTCGCAAGTGCGGGTTGCCGGCCTTAGTGATACCGCCGCGTCTGACTCGCTTGCCACTGGAGTCTTCGCTGGGCACAGCAACGCAATAACCCATCAGTTGCCGAGCACTGCCAAAGCGGGATACCTGACCCAACTCCGCCGCAATGGTCACAGCCGAGATATCTGCGATACTGCGCAGTGCCTGTAGATCGTTGATGACTTGTTATCCTTCACTGCCTCTATGATGGCTTGCTCCAGACGCGCCACCCGTGAGGCTCGAAGAGCGGGTTCGAGGTCGCTTTACCGATAGACTGGTCGAAGGGGACAATAGGGGGACAATAGAGCCCGTCTCATCTGGCGGAAAGCGTCGTCGGTCTTGATGGAGGTCAATTTGAGTCCGGAAAGCAGTCCAGTGATTGATGACTCCCCGGTGCGGAAAATGGTGGCTCCCACTTCGCTGAGCCGGCCGAGCACCTATCTTCGCATCTTCAAGTCGAATGTCTTTGTTCGCGACCTCGATCACAGCCTTAAATTTTATGTTGACCAGCTGGGATTCAAGGTGGTCGCTGATGGCCTCTTCGACTTTGGCCGCTGGGTTGCGATCGCGCCTCCCGATGGAAGCACGATTCTCGCGCTGACCTCACCCAAGCGCGGTTCGGAGAACCACAAGCTCATCGGGCGGAACACGCATATCGGTTTTATCTCCGAAGATATGAACGCTACGTACGAGCTTTGGCGCAGCCGGGGCGTGCATTTCGAGTCTCCTCCGCAGAAGACGCTGTGGGGCGGAGCGTTTGCCAAGTTTGTGGATGTGGATGGGAACGAGTTCGAGCTGATCGCGTCGGACGAGATGAGCCGCGAGATCGAATCGCAGCGCCGTGCCGCTGAGGAGAAGCTGGAGGCCGAGCGGCGCGCCACGCAGGAGATGGAGATCGCGAAACAGGTGCAGGCGAGGCTGTTTCCGCAGATTCTTCCTGCCGTCAAGACACTCGACTACGCCGGTGTCTGCATTCAGGCGCGTCACGTTGGCGGCGACTACTACGATTTTTTGACACTGGGACCGGAACGCCTGGGGCTGCTAATCGGGGATATATCCGGCAAAGGCATCGCGGCGGCGCTGCTGATGGCAAATCTCCAGGCAAATCTGCGCAGCCAGTTCAGCATGGCCCGCGATGAACCGCACGCCTTCCTGCAGTGCGTGAACCAGCTCTTTTACGAGAACACGGTGGACAGCGCCTATGCTACGGTCATCTTTGCCGAGTACGACGGCATGGCGCGGCGGCTGCGCTACTCGAATTGCGGGCATCTGTCGGCTCTGCTTCTGCACGGCGATGGTTCTCTGGAGCGGCTGCAGTCGACGGGCACGGTTCTGGGGCTGTTCAAAGACTGGGAGAGTCCGACGGTGGAGTGCCAGCTTTCTCCGGGCGACATGCTTGCGCTCTATACCGACGGCGTGTCGGAGTCCTTCAACCCTGACGGAGAAGAGTTCGGAGAGGAGCGGCTTGTAGATGCGCTCCGACGTCATCGCGAACAGCCTGCGCGCGCGATTATCTCTTCGATCGTCGCGGAGATTCAGCTCTTCAGTCCCGAGGAGCAGCATGACGACATTACGCTGATCGTTGCCAAGTGCAGGGGTTGAGCCCGGTGGCTTTCGACTGAACTCAATTTGCAATTGGAGGCAGGGAGCATCACACGGTATTCTTCAGGGCAGGATGCCTAGAAATCGCAAGGCGGTGAGGAGTTCCGGAGTCAGCAGCTACCGCTGGTTCCGGGCGGGCGATCTGAACGCGTTTTTCGCGTTGATGTTCGACAACGTGGCGAACCTGGTGATTCTCGCCGGCATTCTTATCGGCGTTTTTCACTTTCCCAAAGAGATTGTGTTGTACCGCATGGTGCCGGGTACCGCCATTGGCGTGCTGATCGGCGACCTGATCTATGCATGGATGGCCGGGCAGCTGGCTCGCAAGAGCGGCCGCGACGACGTTACAGCGATGCCGCTGGGTTTGAACGCTCCGAGCGTCTTCGGTATGTCGTTCGCGGTTGTCGGCCCGTGTTATCTGATCACGCACGATGCCATGCTCGCCTGGAAGACAGGCATGGCGGTCACGGTTCTGGTAGGTGTCTTCAAGATTGCTCTGTCATTTTGCGGGAACGCGGTGCGCTCGATGGTGCCGCGCGCCGCTCTGCTGGGTTCGATTGGTGGAGCGGGGATTGCGCTCATCGGCGTGCTGCCGCTGCTGAAGATTTTTGCCGATCCCATTCCCGGCCTGCTCGCACTCAGTGTGCTGCTGGTTACGCTGGTCGGCAAGAGGCGGCTGCCCTGGGGCCTTCCCGGTGCGCTGGTTTCGGCGCTAGTGGGCATCGCCGCGTTCTACCTGCTGCGCTGGGCGCATCTCACCAGCCCGCTTCTGGCAACAAGCTCTTCGCAGATGGCCACGCTGCATTTGTCGCTTCCCTGGCCTTCGCTGGCGTTTCTCGGCGGCCTGTCAACTGCGTGGGGCTATCTGCCCATCGCGCTGCCGTTTGCGTTATCGACGGTGGTCGGCGGCATCGATAATACCGAGAGCGCGGCGGCGGCGGGAGACGAATACGACACCCGCGGCATTCTTCTTACCGAAGGATTCTGCACGCTGGCTGCCGGGCTGTGCGGCGGAGTGGTAGAAAGCACGCCTTACATCGGACATCCGGCGTTCAAGCGCATGGGAGCAGGCGCCGGATATGCGATTCTTACAGGTCTCTTTATCGGAATCGGCGGAATCGTGGGTCTTCTGCCGTTCTTCGTGGACTGGATCCCGGCTTCGGCGATTGCTCCGGTGCTTGTCTACATCGGGTTGGAAGTGATCGCTCAGGCGTTCCTGGCTACGCCGCGACGGCACGGGCTTGCAGTTGCGATTTCCCTGCTGCCATCGTTCGCGTTTCTGATTTCTCTGGAGACAAACTCGGTGCTGGGTGCGTTGGGTGCGCACGCCGATCAGATTCCGGGCGAGGTTGGAGAAACACTGCGCACGGTGAATTTGCTCGGCAACGGATTCATCATCGCCGCAATTTTGTGGGGTGCAGCCACCGCGGAGTTGATCGATCGCCGCTTTCGCGCCAGCACTCTTTACCTGCTGACGGGTGCGCTGTTCTGTCTCTTTGGCGTGATCCATTCTCCAACGGCGCAAGGAACCTTCGTGCTGCCGTGGCGTGCGGGATCTTCGCTGCCGTGGCATCTTGCCGCTGCGTATCTGGTCGCGGCATTGGCGATTGCGGGGTCGAAGTTCATCACGAGCGCCGGCGCCGAGGATTTTGCGGCTGCCTAAACTTCGTCGAACGAAGAGATGGCCCGGTGACCGTGATGGTCGGGAATGGCGGGGTTTCCTGGCCGAAGACAAAGCAAGGTGTTCAGGCCCGCATCACGCGCGGCGCCCAGCTCTTTGATGGAGTCGGAGATGAAGAGGACATCGGCGGAGTCGGTATTCATGGCCTCGGCGATTTTGCAGTAGCTCTCCGATTCTACTTTAGGTCCAGTGCGGGTGTCGAAATAGGCATCAATGAAGGGCGTCAGATCTCCGCCTCGGGCGTAGGCGAAGATGTACCTCTGCGCTTCCACACTTCCCGAAGAGTAGATGGCCACCTGCGTTGTTCGGTGCCAACGCTCCAGTGCCGGCGGCACATCAGGGAAGGCTTCGCCATATAACTCGCCCTGCTCGTAACCCTCGGCCCATATCTTGCCTTGAACTGACTTCAGAGCGGTGGACTTGCGATCCTGATTCATCAGCCACAGCAGGTAGGAGATGCTGGCCTCGAGAGCTTTAGCAGGATCCTGCGAAAGCGACTGAGGGAAGTAGATGATCGGCGCGCCGCTGGCCCGGTCGATCGCGTTTTCCTGTGCAAGCAATCGGAGGTCGGCTTGCAGCGCGGGGTCATCGGAATGGTGCAGGATGTAATCGCTCATCCGTTCACGCGCGTAGGGAAACAGTACGTTGTAGACGAAGCTGATCGGAGAGGTGGTGCCCTCAATATCGAGAAGATATAGCGCCGGCATAGGTCGAGTAGTGACTCCGGATGCGAGCTATTGGAGAGTGGTTTCCACGCGGGGGCCGAAGTAAGCCGGTCCAAAGCACAGGGGTTCGAAGTTTGAGTCGATGCCGCTCTGGGTGTAATGCGGCGTCCAGCCCGTCTTGTCCTGGAACCAGCGGATCGCGCGAATTCTTCGATCGGAGCACAGATTGAACCAGTGGCGGGTGCCGCGCGGCACGCGAATCATGTCTCCTGCCTCGACCTCGATGGAAAGCACGTCGCTACCCTGCGGATGAATGTGGAAGATGCCACGTCCCGCGATGATGAAGCGCACTTCGTCCTCATCGTGCGTGTGCTCTGTCCTGAACCTGTCAAGCATCGCGTCGAGCCCGGGGGTCTCCGGGTCAACGTCGATGACGTCCGCGGTCGTGTAGCCGCCTTTGCTCTTCATCGCCTCGATCTCCGCAGCATAGGCCGTGAGAACAGCGTCCGCGTCAGCGTCCACGCCCACGCGGTCGAGCGACCAGCGCTCGTAGTCGATTCCAATGGTCGCAAGTGCGGCAGTCATTTCGGGCTTCTCGCGGAGGAGAATTTCTTTTGCCGGGATTGATACGGTAGCCATAGTTAACCTCCTATCTTAGTAGATGTCAGGACGGGCTCGCGAATTGCCGGCGGCCTTCCGCTTCGAATAGGAACTCGAAAATCTCAACGTGCCGCCGAGCCTCGGCGATGTCTCGCCCCCAGGTGTACAGGCCGTGCTTACGCAGCAGCACGCCGTGGCATCGAGGATGCTGCTTCAGCACGGACCCCAGCGTGGCCGAGAGCGTTGTGTAGTCCTGGGAATTTTCAAGAATGGGAACCCACTCGCTGTGCCCGTGGGTCGAGACGCCTGACAGTCCTTTGAGCATTTCGTAGCCTTCAAGGATCAGCCCGCCGTCGGTGGCCCAGCGATCGGAGAGCAGCGTGCTCCAGATGGAATGCGTATGCAAGACCGCGCCAGATCCAAACTGTTGGACGATGACCAAGTGCAAACTTGTTTCAGCCGAGGGGCGTCCGTCGCCGCGAAGTACAACAGCATGACCGTCGATTTCGAGAATGCCCTCGGGAGTAAGCGAGCCTTTATCGAGGCCGCTCGATGTGATGGCCAAACGCAGGGGCGCATCAGCAATCTTCGCGCTGAAATTGCCGCTGGTGCCGAAGACCCATCCGCGGCGATAGAAGTCGCGGCCAATTTCGCAGAGCGACGCGGCGACTTCGTCCATTGAAGCTGGTGCTCCGCTCACTCCTGTAGCCTCTGACATGATCTTCGCATTCATCCTCCTACAATTTTAGCGATTTCGGCCGTCGGCGTTGCAGCAATCGCTTGCAGCTTGCCATCTCCGTGCGCGTTGGGCAATATCGAACGTGTTCGCAATTGATGGTGGCTAATATGCAGGCGGTTTGAGCCGCCGTTTCTAAGGAGAGGGCCTTGCAATTCAAAAAGTCAGGATGGACCCGTCGTCAGCTTCTGAGCCGAGGCGCTGCATTCGCCGTTACCTCGCAGTTCTCCTTCGAACCGGCGCTCGTTACCCGTGCATTCGGGGAATCGGCCCCCGACCTGGCTAAAGATCCGAGACGGCCGCAGTTCCACCTACTGCCCGCTGCCAACTGGATGAACGATCCGAATGGGCCGATTTACTGGAAGGGGAAGTACCACATGTTTTTCCAGTACAACCCGCATGGCGCTTACTGGGGAGATATGCACTGGGCGCATGCTGTGAGCGAGGATATCGTGCATTGGCAGCATTTGCCGATTGCTCTGAGCCCCACGCCGGGCGGGCCGGACCAGGATGGATGTTTTTCCGGGAGCGCCGTGATTCTCGACGGAGTCGCTACGTTCATCTACACGGGCGTTGCTACCGTGCCAAAAGAGGAAGCGACCCTCAGGGACGGCAATAGCAATCTTCGCGAAACGCAGTGCATTGCCACCTGCGATCAGCCCCTGCTTGATGGCTGGAATAAGCTGCCCACGCCGGTGATCCCAACGCCTCCGCCAGGCCTGCAGATTACAGGCTTTCGCGATCCATGTCCGTGGAGCCTGGGTCCCTGGCGGCACGGAGACTGGTGGTATCTGAATATCGGCTCGGGCGTGCGTGGGAAAGGCGGGATGATTTTGCTCTATCGATCCAGGGATTTTCGTCATTGGGAGTATCTCCATCCGCTGGTCGAAGGCACAATGCCGCCGTCGTCAGTGAGCGCGAACATTGTGAATCCGGTCGACTCAGGCGAGATGTGGGAGTGCCCGGACTTTTTCCCGCTGGGCGATAAACACGTGCTGATTTACTCGACGCAGGGCAAGGTTATCTGGCAGAGCGGCAAGCTCGATGTTGCGTCGATGCGCTTTGAACCGGAGCAGACCGGGGTGCTCGATCATGGCTCCTCCTACTACGCGCCCAAGACGCAGCTGGATAGGGACGGGAACCGCATTCTATGGGGCTGGCTTCCGGAATCGCGTCAACTTGAGGAGTATCGGGCCTCGGGCTGGGCGGGATTGATGAGCCTGCCGCGGGTGCTCACGCTGAACTCGGGGGGAATGCTCCAGATGCGAGTGTTGAAAGCTGTAGAAACTTTGCGGGGCCACGAACAGGCTTTCAAGCAGACGAAGACAGAGAAAGGCAATCAGGAGCAGATCGCCGCCATCCGGCTCCGCGATTGCTGTGGAGAGATACAGTGCGCCACGCCGCTCTCAAAGGAGCCGTTTGCCTTTTCCCTCTATCTCGAAGATGGGAGCCAGCCGTCGGGAAGAGAGTTGGTCAAGATTGAGTGGAAGCCGGAAACGGAGCAACTACTCTTCGATGGCGCGAGCACTTCATTCGATATGGGTGGGAAGCATCTGGAAATACAGATGTACGTCGATGGTTCGGTCATAGAATTCTTTGCAAACGGACTAGCCGCGAGGACGGAACGCTTCTACTACTCCGGAGATAAGGCGCCGGAGATTCGGTTGGCGATCGCGGGCCAGACAACAGACATAGAACGACTGTCGGTCTGGAAGATTACTCCCGTTTCTCCAGATCGCCTGACCAGCGATAACTACAAAATCTAATCAAGTCTGCAGGAACCAAAGCCGGTAAGTTAAAACCTGCGGATAGATCGACCCAAGAACTTATCCCTCGGACTTCTAGCCGAGAGAGTTCTTTTGTATTTCTCTGAAGAGCCAAGCTCGAGCAAGTGCCCAGTCGTGTTTTACGGATCGGGGCGACAGATCCAGAACGGCTGCAATTTCTTCAACGGACAATCCGCCGAAGTAGCGGAGCTCACAACCTTAGCCCGTCTTGGATTCAGCGCTTCGAAGCTATTGAGCGCGTCGTGCAGAGCGATCACTTCGCTGGAGTGCTCTTTGGAGATCGCGAGTCCTGCTTCAAGCTCGACGCGGTCCAGGCCGACTTTGATACTCCTTCGCCGTGCAAGGAAAGTCATCTCACCGGATCAAAAGACAATCCGGCGATGTGTCAAATCAGAAAAGCTGCGACTGGAGCCAAGTCCCATAAGTTTACTATTACAGAGACTGGCCCTCCGACTAGCCCTCCCGTTACCGTTACGCAAAGCAGGACCCCTCCCCGAAGGGCAAAAACTGGGTACGTCAGGCCTTGCAAAAACTGTTCCTAGAAAACGTTCGATAGACTGAGTTGGATTAACCATACCAGCGATGGCGCCCTGGATGACCAAGGGCTCCGCGCCTGACGCAACTGCGTCGGGTAGCGGGGCATCGGGTTAGTCGTGGGATAAATCCTGCTCGCGGGGCCGGCGAACTTCTGTTACGACATCGGCCGACGCGTGCATCTGTGTGCCGGTGGCGCCCAAGTACACTTTGACCTCCGATAGAATTAACTCAGATGACGAGTCCGTTCCGATGCGCCGTGAGGGCCTGTTTGACCCTGTTCGCCTTTGCCGCCATCGTCTTTGTCTTCGCCAATCGTCCCCTTGTCTACGCATCGAATTCGGATGCACGCGGACGCGGCGCCATAGCATTTCACACGAAAGGATGCGAGCGCTGCCATGCCATTACCGGCGTCGGTGGAGATCGAGCGCCCGATCTGGGCAGCGTCGGTCAGCGGCGCGCGCCGGCTCAAATCAAGACGCAGATACTCAAAGGTGGTCACGGCATGCCGCCCTTCGGAAATGTGCTCTCAAAGGAAGAGGTGAAGGACCTGGTCGCGTTCCTGACAACATGTCGCACCGATGCAGCGCTGGGCTGCCGCCAGCTGATTCCGGCAGATGCACCTCAATAGAGGTTTCCGGCAACCTGCTCGGCGATCTGCTCGAGCGCGTCATTTTGCGGATCTGCAGGTTGCGAGTCGGCAGGTTTTGCCGCGGTCTTCTGCGCGTGAGTGGTCATCGTCACGGTGAAATGAAGATCGCGGACGCGGCTGCTGATCATCTCGACGGCTTCGGCGCGCGAGCTGTGGGACCGGCAGGTCGCGGCCTCGTTACCGATCCCCTTCAGGCTCGTGCTTTCCGCGGGACATGCGGGCAGGGCAGCTTTGCTGACAAGAATTTCCAAGGAATCTGCTGAACCCGGTTGGCGAGCGAAGCTGCAGAGGCCTTCGCCCATATCTGATACTTTGACGGTTACAGATACTTGTCCGCCGAGCGCTCGGGCTGCGCTTCCCTCTGTGAGCCATGGGCAGCCGTGGCCGGCGCGGGCTGGGGCAGCGCTCTTTGGAGTAGTACCGTACTGTGTCTGTCCCAGAGCGGCAGAGGAGAACAGCAGCAGCGAAAATAAAACGCTATTCAGCATGATGACAGTTACGATTTCACTTTCGATGCTGTTTTTGTTGCAAGCAGCGGGCCTGAGTTGAGAATCTTGCCGCCTTCCTGGATGACGTAGAGCTGGTTAGCGTCAAGGTTCTTGAGTTGGTCCACCTGGCCGCTCAGCCAGCGAATCTCGACCAGATCGACTTTCCTGGCCTGGTCCAATCCAAAATGCATGCGCAGGTCATTCTGCGAGAAGTAACTGCCGCCGCTGCGCAACTCGTCCATCTGAACCAGCGGTTTTGCCGCATCGGGCTCAGTTTTCGCAGTTACAGTGACGCGACTGCCGATGCCGGTGCGGTTCGATTTGACGCCCACTAGCTTGATCTTGATCCAGTTGCGATTGAGAGTTGACTCGCAGCGCAGGAGTTGGGGCAGGGAATTGATGCAGTTGACGGCAACGTCGATGACGCCGTTGTTGTTGTAGTCGCCAAATGCGCAGCCGCGGGCAGGAGCATTCTCCAGAATCCCCGGACCGCCTTCGTTGGTAACTTCTTCAAATCGTCCGTTGCGCAGGTTGCGGTAGAGATATTTGTGCTCTGCGTATTTGAGATCGGCCTTCGACTTGTCGACTTCGGGATAGACGTGTCCGTTCGACATGAGAATGTCGAGCCAGCCGTCGTTGTCCATGTCGAAGAAGCCGACTCCCCAACCCAGCAGCCGCGTATTCACTCCGAGGCCGCTGGGGTAGGTGCGGTCTTCGAATGCAGCGTCGCCGAGGTTGGTATAGAGAGAATCCGTGTCGCCGGCGAAGTTGGTCTTCACGACGTCGAGATTGCCGTCGCGATTGTAGTCGCCGATGGAAACGCCCATGCCGGCTTGCGGTTTCGCTTCCGCAGAGAGCGCCGCTCCGGCTTCGATGGCGATATCGCGGAAGGTGCCGTCTTTCTGATTAAGATAGAGGGTCGCCGGAGCCGAATCATTCGCGACGTAGATGTCGGGCCAACCGTCGTTGTCGAGGTCGGATGCGGCGACACTCAGGCCGTATGTGCCTACCGCCGTCCACATACCGGATTTCTCGCTCACATCGGTGAAGGCTCCGTTGCCGTTATTGTGATACAGAATATTTCTGCCTCCCGGCAATCCGGGCGGACCGCAAGCGACAAGGATGCCCTTGTACGTGCAGGGACCATCTTCGGGTTTGGGCGCAGTCTTCAGGTCGAAGTCGACGTAGTTCGCAACAAAGAGGTCGAGGTGCCCGTCGCGGTCGTAATCGACGAAGGTGCAGCCGGTGTTCCACCGTATCTTCGGTCCGGGCTGAATCAGACCGGCCGGCTCGGTGACGTCGGTGAAGGTCCCGTTGCCGTTGTTGCGATAGAGGGCGTTCTGTCCGTAGTAGGTGACGAAGAGGTCGTCGTGGCCGTCGTTGTTGTAGTCGCCCACACAGCAGGCCTGTCCCCAGCCGGTTTTGCGCTCCAAGCCGGAGCCTGCAGTCACATCGGTAAATGTGCCGTCGCGATTGTTCTTGAAGAGATGGCAATGCGGTTCCTGTCCGGCGGGAAATCCCTCCAGCCGCCAACCATTCACAAGAAACAGATCGAGCCAGCCATCGTCGTCATAGTCGTAGAAGGCGAGGCCGCAACCGGTGGTTTCGAGCAGATATTTGTTGGTGCCCTCGGGGCCGTAGATGGTCTTGACGTTGAGGCCTGACTCCTTCACCGCGTCGACAAAGCTGACGCCAAGTGGCGTACCTTCAATAGGAGATTTCGGGCCGGGAGGCGGCGGCGCAGGCTTCGCGTCGTAGGTACGTTCCTGTGCGCCTATGCCTTTCGGTTGCTCGGGCGTGGCCTGCTGTTGTTGCCAGGGTGAGGCCAATGCGACGATATCCGCGAAAGGCAGAACGAGCGCCGTGCGGCTGAGCGAACGGATGAACTTGCGACGATTCAACGAATTTCCATCCTCATGTTTTATGGTTGTCCGCCAGCGCTTTTATTTTCGTGCGCCATGTCAGCATGCACGTGCCAGGGCACGCTTTCGGTCGAGATTTCGGGGTGCTTACGCAGATAGTCGAGCGAATAAGTGGGCGCGGCGGGATCGATTCGCTTAGCTGTGTACAACGCAGCTTCTTCCGCTGCCTGTTTCTTCATACCCTCGCGGCGATACAGGATCGCCAGGTTATAGTGAGCGGCGAGATCGTCAGGATCGATCGCCTGAAGAGCCTTGAACTGCTGCATAGCTTCATCGCCGCGATGCTGCTGGTAGTAGGAGATGCCAAGCTCGCGATGGGCATCGCGCGAGTAGGGATATTGGGCAACGACCTTCTGCAGGTCGGCGATCTCAGCGTCGGAATGCCTCGACCGCCGTTCCACCAGCGCCATGTAATAGAGCGCACGAGCATCGTCCGGATGCAGTGACAGCGCCTTCTCGAGAGGAGCGCGAGCATCGGCGTATTTTTCCCATTCAATATAGGTAAGGCCGACATTGATATAGCCGTCCTTATAGTCCGGGCGGAGACGCACGACCTGCTCGAAGGCATGCATTGCGTCTTCATATTGTTGCTGATCAAGATACCCGATGCCGAGATTGTTCCAGCGCATCCACTCCGGATTATCGTTCGGGAGCGGTGGAGTCGCTGGGTTATCGCCAATGTTCAACGTGCGGGTGCGGGCAGCGAGCTCGATGATGGGATACGCAGGATGATCCTTGCCAAGCACATTGTTCAGATAGCTTTGACGCAGATGCCGATAGTTGACGCGCGCGGTCATCGTCAGCGGACCCTTCACGTCCTCCGGTATGTGGAAGCGGTACCGGACGAGCGCCGACCGGCCCGCCTGAACGGTGTTGTCGTAGGCCATCGAATGAATCGTCCAGACCTTGTGGTTATCGACGAAGCTTCCCGTCAGATCGACGGGCCGATTCGTGAAGCTGTGAGCACCCGACTCGAGCATGCCGTCCGGCTTAAGGAAGCCGCTGTCGTAAATCACGGCTCCCGATGCGTCCTTCACCGTGAATTGTGTCCAGGCCTCGTAGAGATCGCGCACTTCGGGAATGAGCGAGTGTCCGATGTTCTTGTTCTGGACGACGACGTAGGCTTCGACCATCTCGTCCGGTTTCAGCCTAAAAGGTGTCGAGCCGAGCGGAGCAATCATCGAGCCGGAATCGCCCACCTTCAGCGCACAAAGATCGACGTTGAGGTAATTGCCGCTCTTGAGGAAGTCGATGGTCTTGCTGAGTTGTTCGTCGAAGCCGTAGTAGAACGGCACCGCGGTGTTGCCGGCCAGCCAGCGGTGCGAAGCCAGAGTGCCGTGCTTGGCTCCGTAATCGGGCAAGGTGATCGCCTCGCGCTTCATGTGGCAGTTCTGGCAGGTGGTGAAATCGGCCGAATAGAACGGGAGCGGGTTGCGCTGCGAAAACTTCGAATTCTGCCACTCATCATAAGCCGTAAACGCGCGAATCCACTTATAGCTATTGAGGGGCGGCGGCAGATTCGCCTTGTGGCATGCGGAGCAGAACTCCGGCGTGTGGTAGATGTCCTGCATCACGGCCTTGGAGTGCCGGTCAAGATGGGCGAGGATCTCGGAATCGGGTACGATGCCCGGGATGCGGTTTCCCTGCTCGTCCACCATCACGGCGGGCACGCCCATCACGAAGCTTCCGTTGCCAAGCTTGGTCTGCACGCTTTGAATGGAGTGGCAGGTAGCGCAGGTCAACCCATCGCGATCGAAAGAGCGGTCCAGCGTCGAACCGGTGTTCAATGCGCCTGCCAGCACGCCGACGGGATTGTGGCAGCTGTCACAGTGGCGCGCGAATTCAATCCCCTTAGTGCGGATGAGAATATTCACACTGGCGCGATAGAACGGTGTCCGAAAAGCGTTGGAGTGCAACGCCTGACGCCACTCGTGGTAG
>Ga0210390_10002040_pt1 | contig 18396 bp, 18 predicted proteins | sample IncBWH11OmetaG_FD_161050 | JGI IMG/M metagenome (GOLD analysis project Ga0210390, IMG submission 161050) | Forest soil microbial communities from Barre Woods Harvard Forest LTER site, Petersham, Massachusetts, United States - Inc-BW-H-11-O ... | reverse complement strand
CGTCGACGTTGAGTGCGAAGGTCAGCTCGGAGACGAGGATCTGGCGGGCGCGCTGCAACATGCGCTTCTCACCCGCAGAAAGGCCCTTGTCCTTGTCGCGAATGGAAAGGTTCCGGACCACTTCGGCCACCTGGTAGATGTCGCCGGAGCGGAGCTTCTCAGAGTGGTTCTTGTAGCGGCGGGACCAGTTCGTCGGCATGCGCGCTTCCTTCTTGCGCAGCACGGCGAAAACCTCCTCAACCTCCTCGTCGTTGATGACCTCGCGAAGCCCGACGCCTTCGGTGTTGTCGGCGGGAACGTTGAGGATGAGGTCGCCGTAGGCCAGACGCAGGACGAGGTATTCACGCTTCTCGCCGAAGGCGACCTTGGTCTCGCGCTTTTCGATGACGGCAGCCCCGTGATGGGGGTAGACGACTTTGTCTCCGACCTTGAAGGACACAGAAATCAGGACTCCTTGGGGAACGGGTGGGGCCCGCGCAGGCACACGGACGTGCGGGCATTGCTCGAAGAAAGGTTGTCGGATACGGGCCCGAACCGTCCGACGACGGCCATCCATTTTACCAGATACGTGCGCTATTCGTAGCGCTCGAAGATGCTGGCCTCCACGAGGCGGGCCAGGCCGTCACGAATGTGACGCGCGGTCGCAGCTCCGATGCCATCGACCGACTCGAGCTCGACGGCCGAGGCGGAGAGGATCTCGGGCAGCGAGCCGAACCGCTGGACCAGGCGAGTGATCAGCGTCTCGGAGAGCTGCTGGGGCAGTCGGTGCAGCATCCGGTACCCGTGCGGGGCGAGCTCGGCATGGAGCTCGTCGTTTGACGTGCGTAGGTTGAGCGCCCCCACGACGCTTGGTAAATCCATCAGCGAGTCGGCTCCCAGCGAACGGAGCCGGGTGATCCCCTTTTCGTCGGTGTAGTCGAGCAGGACGAGGGTGAGGCTCTCCTCGACGCCGGCCGACAGCTCCTCGGTCTGGAGGCGGATGAGCCGGCCGTCCGAGCCGAGCTCGACCAGGTGACCCTCGATCTCCGAGGCGATGCGTCGTACCATCTCGCCCGGTTGCAACACCGAGACCACGTCGCGCACCGAAACCGAGTCCTCCATTTCGAGCCTGGTCAACGTGGAGAGCGCGTCGTCGTATCGGGCCCGGAACCGCTGCAGGGTCGACAGGGCCTGGCTCGAGCGGTCGATCAGCCACCCTGCGGTCTGGGTTGTGTGCTTGCGGTCGCTGCGGTAGACGGCGATCGTCGCCATGGCCTCGGACACCGCGACCACGGGGACGTCGATGGAGCGGGCGACCCGCTCCGCAGTGCGGTGTCGCGTCCCGGTCTCGGAGGTCGGGATGCTGGCCTTGGGGACGAGGTGGACGTTCGCCCGAGCGATACGAGAGGCGTCGGACGCCAGGATGATGGCGCCGTCCATCTTGGCCAGCTCGGACAACCGCTGGGGTGTGTATTCGGCGTCGAGCAGAAACCCGCCCGTGCAGATCGAGAGCACCGAAGGGTCGTCGCCCACGACGATGAGAGCGCCGTGCTTTGCCTGGAGGACACGGTCGAGCCCCTCTCGCAGGGCGGTGCCCGGCGCGATCAGAGCCAGCGCGTCGTTCAGCGGCTGGCTGCCGCCGGGAGCGTCGACCACCCGGGCATCGTACCCGCCGCGGCCTGCGTTCAGGCCGGTCCGAACGCCGTGACCAGCGCCTCGGCAAGAGTCCGCACTCCATGAACCGCGACGTGTGACGGGCGGTACGAGGCTGCGTCATCGGCAACGGACGCTGGGACCAGCGCGCGCACGAACCCACCACGGTGCGCCTCCGCGAGGCGCCGTTCGGCATCGGGAACCGTGCGCAGCTCGCCGGCCAGCCCGAGCTCACCGAAGGCGACCAGGTCGGCGGGCACCGGGATGCTCTTTACGACCGATGCCATCGCGAGGGCGACGGCGAGGTCGGCTGCGGGCTCGGTCACCGTGATGCCGCCGACCGCGGCGACAAAGAACTCCGCGGACGCCGGGGTATCGATCCCGCTGCGGCACGAGAGCAGGGCCCGCACGAGGTTGGCTCTGGACGGGTCCAGCCCCAGAGTGTGCGGCCTCGCCGAGACGCCGGCCGCCCCCGGGCCGAGAAGCGCCTGCACCTCGACGAGCAAGGGACGACGTCCCTGCATGACGGGCACCACGACGCTGCCGGGAACGCCGTCCATCCGGTCACCCAGCATGAGGGGGCGGGGGTCGGGGACGGCCCGTAGACCGTCGTCACGCATTTCGAAGATTCCGACCTCGCCGGCCGGGCCGAAGCGGTGTTTGACCGCCGTCAGGACACGAAGCGCGTGGTGGCGATCACCGTCGAAGGAAAGCACGGTGTCGACCAGGTGTTCGACGGCCCGCGGACCGGCGGGATCGCCGTCCTTGGTGACGTGGCCGACGACGAGGAAGGGCACCCCACTTCGTTTGGCGAGGCGTGTCAGGCGCTCGACGCATGCGCGCACCTGGGCCACGCTGCCGGCTGGTTGCGCCAACCCCGGATCGCTCACCGACTGGAGAGAATCGACGACCACGAGCGCGGGGCGCCCGCGCTCGGTCGCGGCCTCGATCGCCTCGACGTCTGGGCCCTCGAGAGCGAGCAGGTGCGCCGGAACCTCACCGAGCCGGGTGGCGCGTCCGCTCACCTGGGTCAAGGACTCCTCCGCCGAAGCCAGGAGCACGTCGGAGCCACCAGCGGCAAGTGAGGAGAGCACCTGGAACAACAGGGTCGACTTCCCGATGCCGGGCGGGCCGAAGAGCAGCGTCACCGACCCGGCGACCACGCCGCCACCGAGGACGCGATCGAGCTCGGCCACGCCGGTCGGAAGCGGGCGTGCTCCCTCCGCGGAGACGTCGCGGAGGGCCACGGCGACGGTCTGCGATCCCTCACCCAAAGGGGTCGTCGAGGGGCGGCGCGTCACCACCACCTCCAACGTGTTCCATGCGCCACAGCCCGGACAGCGGCCGTTCCAACGTGGCGAGGTGGCACTGCACTCCCCGCAGACGAACTCCGAGCGGGCGCGGGAGGACGTGGTCGGGGTGAGGACCATGGGAGAACGTTACGAAGGGGGTGTCACAACAGCTCTACAGGGCACCTTCATCGAAGAGCTGACAGGCTCACGGGGTGAGCCCACCGCGCATCGACGCCGATCCACGGTTGGGTCCGATCCCGTCCGACCGGCGCCCTCAAATTCTCGCCGACACGCGCTTCCCATGACCGTCGTCCGCATCGCCTCACGGCCCGAGGACGAGGAAGGGATCCTCGCCGTAGTCGATGCCGCGTTCTCGGACGCGACCCGGGACGCCAGCGAAGAGCTCGGTATCGTGCGCGGCACCTGGGCTGCCATGAACGCCGACCAACTCATCGAGCTCGTCGCCGACGACGACGGTACGGTCGTCGCCCACGTCTTGGCTGCGCCGGGCCGCATCGACAGCGCTCCCACCTCGGTCGCCGGTGTGGCCCCCGTATGCGTGGCACCGTCGCATCAGCGACGCGGGATCGGCACCGCCCTCATGCAGTCGCTCGTCGTCGCGGCAACGACCCGCGCCTGGCCGCTGCTCCTGCTGTTGGGGGACCCCGCCTATTACGCGCGCTTCGGATTCGAACCAGCGGGGCCGCTCGGACTCACGTACGCGCCAGCCGGGGCCGGCTCGCCGCACTTCCAAGCGCGTCGCCTCGACGACTACGACGCGCGGCAGCGCGGCGCCTTCACGTATTGCTGGGAGTAGCCACCCGCCCCCGACAAGCAGGGGCGGCAGACGGTCCCGTCTACTCGGGGTCGGCTCCGGCGCCGGCCAGCTCGAGCGGCGGTGGCTCCAGGCCTTCGATGGCCCGGAAGCTCAGCTGTGGCCCTTCGCCCTCGATCGGCGAGTCCTCGACGTCGATGACGATGGTCTCGCCCACCCGGAACTCCTTCCACAGGATGCGCTCCGACAGCGGGTCCTCGACCATCTGCTGGATCGCCCGGCGCAGCGGCCGCGCTCCGAGCTGCGGGTCGTAGCCCTTCTCGGCCAGCAGGGTCCGGGCGGCCGGAGTCAGCTCCAGGCCGATGCCCTGGTCCGACAGCTGCTTGACCGTGCGCGCCATGAGCAGGTCGACGATCTCGACGACCTCGGCCCGCGAGAGCTCGTGGAAGACGATGACCTCGTCGATCCGGTTGAGGAACTCGGGACGGAAGTGCGCCTTGAGCGCCTCGTCGACCTTCGCCTTCATCCGCTCGTAGGTCACCGCCTCCGACGTCTTGGCAAAGCCCATGTTGGACTTCCGGAGATCGGCCGTCCCGAGGTTCGACGTCATGATCAGCACGGTGTTCTTGAAGTCCACCGAGCGACCCTGGGCGTCGGTCAGGCGGCCGTCCTCGAGGATCTGGAGCAGCGTGTTGAACACGTCGGGGTGCGCCTTCTCGACCTCGTCGAAGAGCACGACGGAGAACGGCTTGCGACGCACCGCTTCGGTGAGCTGCCCGCCTTCCTCGTAGCCGACGTACCCGGGGGGCGAGCCGACGAGGCGGCTCACGGTGTGCTTCTCCATGTACTCGGACATGTCGAGCTGGATCAACGCGTCCTCGTCGTCGAAGAGGAACTCGGCCAGCGTCTTGGCGAGCTCGGTCTTCCCCACGCCCGTGGGGCCGAGGAAGATGAACGAGCCGCTCGGGCGCTTGGGGTCCTTCAACCCCGCCCGCGTCCGGCGGATCGCCCGCGACAGCGCCTTGAGCGCCTCCTCCTGCCCGATGACCCGCTTATGGAGCTCGTCCTCCATGCGCAGGAGCTTCGCCGTCTCTTCCTCGGTGAGGCGGTAGACGGGGATGCCGGTCCACGCGGCAAGCACCTCGGCGATGACCTCTTCGTCGACCACGTCGAACAGGTCCACGCCCTCGGCGCGCAGCTCGGCTTCCTGGCTCTCCTTGATGTCGAGGCGCTCCTTCTCCTGCTCGGCCAGCTTCTTGGCCTGCTCGAAGGCGCCCTTCTCGATCGCGGCCTCCTTGTCAGCCCGCAACCGCGTGATCTCCTCGTCGAGCTTCTTGGCGCTCGGCGGGGTGGCCATGCGGCGGATGCGAAGGCGGCTGCCGGCCTCGTCGATCAGGTCGATCGCCTTGTCCGGGAGGTAGCGGTCAGCGAGGTAGCGGTCGGCCAGGTTCGCCGCAGCGACGAGCGCCTGGTCGGTGATGCTCACCGCGTGGTGCGACTCGTAGCGGTCACGCAGTCCCTTGAGGATGTCGATGGTCAGGGCAACCGACGGCTGCTCGACCTTGACCGGCTGGAACCGACGCTCCAACGCAGCGTCCTTCTCGAGATGCTTGCGATACTCGTCGATGGTCGTCGCGCCGACCGTCTGCAGCTCGCCCCGAGCCAACATCGGCTTGAGGATCGAGGCCGCGTCGATCGCCCCTTCGGCGGCACCTGCGCCGACCAATGTGTGGATCTCGTCGATGAACAGGACGATGTCGCCGCGCGTGCGGATCTCCTTCAGCACCTTCTTGAGGCGCTCTTCGAAGTCGCCGCGGTACCGGCTGCCGGCAACCAGCGCGCCCAGGTCGAGCGTGTAGAGCTGCTTGCCCGTCAACGTCTCGGGGACGTCGTTCGACACGATCCGCTGAGCGAGGCCCTCGACGATGGCCGTCTTGCCGACACCCGGCTCGCCGATCAACACCGGGTTGTTCTTCGTGCGGCGCGACAGGACCTGCATGACGCGCTCGATCTCTTTATGTCGGCCGATGACAGGGTCGAGCTTGCCGTCGCGGGCCAGTTGGGTCAGGTTGCGGCCGAACTGGTCGAGCACCGGAGAGCCGGACGGGTTGTCGCCCGAGCTCGAACCCTGGCTCGCACCGACGGACTCTTTGCCCTGGCTGCCCGACATCAGCTGGATGACCTGCTGGCGCACGCGGCCGAGGTCCGCCCCCAGGCTGACGAGGACCGTGGCGGCCACCCCCTCGCCCTCGCGCACCAGACCGAGGAGCATGTGTTCGGTGCCGATGTAGCTGTGGCCGAGCTGCAGCGCCTCGCGCAGCGACAGCTCGAGGACCTTCTTCGCGCGCGGCGTGAAGGGCGGGGAACCACTCGGTGCGGTCCCAGCCATACCGATGGTCTCTTCCACCTTCTCCCGCACTGCCTCCAGCGAGATCCCGAGCGACTCCAGGGCCTTGGCCGCAACCCCTTCACCCTCGTGGATCAACCCGAGGAGGATGTGTTCGGTACCGATGAACGAGTGGTTGAGCAGACGCGCTTCCTCCTGCGCCAGCACCAACACCCTCCGTGCCCGGTCGGTGAAACGTTCGAACACCCTGACCGCCTCTCCTTGCTCCTCTTGTGTCTCGGCCCAGTGTACCTGCGGCCTTAGTCTCGACAGGCAGCAGCTTTGGAAAATCCGAGGCCGTGGAGGGGAAACTTTGGGCTTCCGTTTTTCCTCCGGCCCCTCCTACCAGCGGGTTGTTGCGATTCTGGGACGGTGACCTAACGTTTCGGTTCAGTGAACCCGACGGAGGCCCTCGGCCTGCCCCGCCTGCAAGAGGGACTGCAACGTCTGGAGCCCCTGCTCACCACGGCGGTCGTCACGGGAGATTCCTTCCTCGACGAGGTCACCACCCACCTGATCGCAGCAGGCGGCAAGCGCCTACGGCCACTGCTGGCGCTCGCGACGGCGACGGGTGGCGAGCGGGAGCCCACCGAGGACGACCTCATGGGCGGGGTCGCCGTAGAGCTGGTCCATCTGGCATCGCTGTACCACGACGACGTAATTGACGAGGCCACCATCCGGCGCAACGTCGAGAGCGTCAACAGTCGATTCGGCAACCTCGTCGCGATCGTCGCCGGGGATTACCTTTTGGCGCGCAGTGCCGCCATCGCCGCGAGCCTCGGCACCGAGATCGCCGCGCTCCTCGCCGAGACGCTCGGGCGCCTCTGTCAAGGACAGGTCACCGAAGTGCGCTCGGCGTTCCAGGTGGGTCGCAGCCGAGAGGACTACGTCAAGACGATCAACGGCAAGACGGCCGCACTCACCGCGACGTCGTGTCGCATCGGCGCGCTCACCGGCGCGCTCCCCAAGCAAGAAGTCGAAGCTTGCACGGAGTTCGGGCGGTGCTTCGGCATGGTGTTCCAGATCCGCGACGACATCTTGGACATCACCGCTACCGACGGTCAGTTACAGAAGCCGGCCGGCCAAGATCTCGCCGAGGGCATCTACACACTGCCGGCACTCATCGCGCTCGAGGACCCCGACGCGGGTCCCGACCTCCGTGCGCTGCTGGGCCAGCCGCTCGCCCAACCCGAACGCGACAAGGCCCGCGCCATGGTCATGGGCTCGACCGGCATCGCCGCTGCGGTGACGGAGGCTCGTAAATACGTCGTAGACGCGCAATCGGCCACCGCCGGGATCACCCAGCCCGAACTGCGAGCTGGACTGTCCCGACTGGTGGCCGAACTGCTCACCGATCTCCCGGGTTAGCGCCGGCCCTCCCTGAGGGCCCGGCCAGGAACCCAAATCAGCTGGCGGTACCCGTCCCGGTTGTCCCCGACGTCGCGGGCGTCCCGCACCTGGCTTCGATCTTGCTCAGGCGGGCGTTGACCTTCGACTCGCGGTTCTGCGCCTTCGTGATGCGGTCGGCGATCCGGTCGGCGCGCTTCGTGTGCCCCTCGGACCGGAGCTTGGCCTCCCGCGCCTCGGCCTTGGGAATGCGGGCATTGACCTTTGCCTCGAGCGCCTGCACCCGAGCCTCGATCTTGCCCACCCGGGCGCAGATGGTGGCCGACGAAGTGCCGGTGTTCCCGCTCGTTCCGCTGCTCGGGGTCGCCGCACCGGCGACACCGGCCACGCCGAGCGTCAGCGCGCCAGCCACAGCCGTTCCTGCGATGATCCTGCGCAACATGTGTCCTCCTTGGACCGCGTGCACCCCTTTGGCGCACCTGCCGCCTCTCGGCGACATCGATCACTCTGAAGCTCAGATGTGAGGAACCTGTAAGGACGATGTGAGGGATGCGGCCCCAGCGTAAGAACGGTCGAAGAAAACCCCGCCACCTCGTAGATGACGAAGGAACCCGTCTAGCCCCGTTCCGGCCGCAAGGTCGGGAATGCGATCACTTCGCGGATGTTCGACACGTCCGCGAAGAGCATCGTCAGCCGGTCCACGCCCAATCCGAACCCGGAGGTCGGCGGCAGGCCGTATTCGAGGGCACGGACGTAGTCCTCGTCGATCTCGGCCGACTCCTCGTCGTCGCCCCCACGAGCCTTGGCGGCCTGCGCCTCGAAGCGCGCCCGCTGGTCGTCAGGGTCCGTCAGCTCGGTGAAGCCGTTGCCCAACTCACGCCCCGCCACGACCGGCTCGTAGCGCTCGACCAGATCGGGCCCGTCCCGGTGGCGGCGCGCCAGCGGCGACACCTCCGCTGGATAGTCGATGACAAACACGGGTCCCCACAACTCCGGCTCCGTCGTCTTTTCATAAATCTCCAACAACAACTTCCCTGGACCCCACGCCTCCTCGGCCTCGATCCCCACCTCGCCCGCCACCCGGGCCAACTCGTCCCGCGGCGTCCGTACGTCCACCGCAAACCCGGTCGCCTCGTAGACGAGCTCCGCCATCGGTGCCCGCCGCCACGGCGTCGACAGATCCAACGGGCGCCCCCCGTAGGACAACGTGGTCGTCCCCAGCACGTCGAGCGCCAACCCGGCGACCAACTCCTCGAACAGCACCATCGTGTCTCGATAATCCGCGTACGCCTGATACAGCTCCAGCATCGTGAACTCGGGGTTGTGCCGAGGCGACAGCCCCTCGTTCCGGAAGACGCGCCCGATCTCGAACACCTTGTCGAACCCGCCCACGACCAAGCGCTTCAGATACAGCTCGGGCGCCACCCGCAGGAAGAAGTCCGTGTCGAGCGCGTTGTGGTGCGTGACGAACGGCCGCGCCGTCGCCCCGCCCGCGATCGGGTGCAGCAGCGGCGTCTCCACCTCCACGAAGCCCAGCTCCCACAACCGCGACCTCATATGACGAACCACGTCGCTGCGGAGGTTCATGATCTCGCGGCTGCGATCGTTCGCCCACAGGTCGACGTAGCGCTGCCGGTAGCGCATCTCGGTGTCGGTCACGCCGCGCCACTTGTCGCCGAAACCCCGCCGCGCCTCGGCCAGCAGCTCCCACTCGGCGACCTTCACCGAAAGCTCGCCCCGCTTCGTCCGCACGACCTCGCCCTTGGCCCCGATCCAGTCGCCCAGGCTCAGCTTGGCGAACGCGTCGAACTCCGCCGTCCACTTGTCGCCGGCGAAGAGCTGGATCGACCCTGAGTTGTCCCGCAGCTCGGCGAAGGAGAGTTTCCCCTGAGGCCGCGAGAGCATGATGCGGCCCGCGACCCCGACGGTGACGCCGGACTCCTCCCCGGGGGCCAGGCCGCCCCACCCCTCGATGACCTCGGCGGCTTGGTGTGTGCGCTCGAACCGATAGGGGATCTCGGGTGTTGTCTCGCTCACGAGTTGACGTTGCGCTCGTACACGATGCGCAGGCCGTGCAGGGTCAGCCAGGGCTCCACGTGCTCAATGGTGTCCGAATACGGGGCGATGAGCGAACTGAACCCGCCCGTGGCCACGACGGTCGATGGCCCCAGCTCCTCCATGAAGCGCCGGGCAAGCGCGTCGACCAAGCCGGCGAATCCGTAGAGCGTCCCCGACTCGATCGACTCGACCGTCGACCGTCCGATCACGCTGCGCGGCTCGACCAGCTCGACCCGGCGCAGGGCGGCCGCCTGTTGGTAGAGCGCCTCGAGGCTGATGGCGATGCCGGGCACGATGGCACCGCCCAGGTACTCGCCCTTGGCACTGATCGCCTCGACCGTCGTCGCCGTCCCCATGTCGATGACGATGCAGGGGCCGCCGTAGAGGTCGTACGCCCCCACCGCGTCGGCGATGCGGTCCGCCCCGACCTCCTTTGGGTTGTCGTAGAGGATGGGCATCCCACTCTTCGTGCCGGGGCCGAGGACGACGCAGGGGACATCGGAGAACCAGCGCACCGCCATCTGGCGCAGCTCGGTCGTGATTTGCGGCACCGACGAGCTCACCGCGATGCCGGTGACGGAGGTCGCGATGTCGAGCCCCTCGAGATCGAGCAGTTGGGTGAGGAGTACCGCGTGCTCGTCCGGCGTGCGCGTCGGCACGGTGGAAAGACGCCAGTGGTGCGTCAGGCCGGCCGGCGCCGTCGGGTCGCGCTCGGTCCCTATGCCGACGCCGACGCTCTCCTCGATCACCGGCACGGAGTCGGTGTCGGCGCGTTGGTAGAGCCCGATGACGGTCTCGGTGTTGCCGACGTCGATGACGAGGAGCACTTTCAGCTCTTCCCTTCGGTTCTTTCGTTCCCTTCGTCCGCGCTCGTCCAGACGAGGTCGAGCCCGAGGTCGAGCACCGGCGCCGAGTGGGTGAGCGCCCCGACCGAGATGCGGTCCGGCCCAGCCGCCGCGTAGGCGCCGATCGTTTCCAGGGTCACCCCGCCGGACACCTCGGTGAGGATTGGTCCCGGAGCGTCGAGGTGGGCGGCAGCGACGGCCTCGCCCACGGTGGCGGGCTCCATGTTGTCGAGCAGCACGGCGTCGGCGCCGGCGTTGGCCGCCTCGGTGACCTGATCGACTGTGTCGCACTCGATCTCGACCACGCGGCCCGGCCAGAGCGAGCGGGCACGGGCGACGGCGTCGGTGATCGTGGTGCCGGCGAGGTGGTTGTCCTTGACGAGCACGGCGTCGGAGAGCCCGAGGCGGTGGTTGGTGCCGCCGCCGGCGCGCACGGCCGCCTTCTCGAGGAGGCGGAGGCCCGGGAGCGTCTTGCGGGTATCGAGGACGCGGACGGTGGCGTTGGCGTCGTGGGCCGCCTTGACGAAGCGGGCGGTGAGCGTGGCGACGCCCGAGAGGTGGCCGAGGAAGTTCAGCGCCGTGCGCTCTGCGGTCAGGATGGGGCGTAGCGGGCCGGTGATATCGAGGACGGTGTCGCCGGGCTTGAGCTCGTCGCCGTCGTCGGCGTGCCAGACGAGCTCGAGGTCGGGGCCGACGCGGTGGAACGCCTCCTCCGCACAGGCCCTGCCGGCAAGGACGCCGTTGTCGCGGGCGCGGAGGGCGTAGTGGGCCGTCGTCTCCTCGGGGACGAGTGCGGCGGTGAGGTCCCCGTCGGGGCCGAGGTCCTCGGCCAGCGCACGGCCGACCGCGTCGACGACAGCCCGCCGGTAGCTCGCTTCGTCTACGAGGTCCGGCGGCCCGGTCACTCGGGCCCTCCCTCGTCGGCGGTGGCGCCGAAGGCCAGGCGACGGCGCCACTCGGGGTCGGTGTCGGGGTATTCGCGACGGGCATGGGCGCCACGGGTTTCGGTACGGGTCGCCGCCGCGACCAGTAGCGCGTCGGCGACCTGGAGCAGGTTGGCCAGTTCGCCGGCGCGGACGGAGCCGCCGGGGTCGCCGAGTGATGCGGCGACCTCGTCTATGACGAGGCGGGCGCCGACGATGGACTCGGCGGAGCGTACGACGCCGGCGCCGCGGGTCATGGCCCGCTGCAGGACGTCGCGGAGTTTGGTGAAGTCGGGACGGGAGGATGCCGTCGATGGCGTGGCGCCGTCGGCTCGGACGGCGCGGCGGACCAGGGGGGTGCGGGCCGGCAGCGGCGTGCAGCCGATGCCGTCGATGGGCGGTGCGCCCAGCACGGTGCGGAGTACGCCGCTCGCCTCTGGGCCGTCGTACCCGGCGTCGATGCGCTCGGCGAGGCGGGCGCCGAACACCATCCCCTCGAGCAGCGAGTTGGACGCGAGCCGGTTGGCGCCGTGGACGCCGGTGCACGCCACCTCGCCGACCGCCCACAGACAGGGCAGCGCGCTGGCGCCCCACAGATCGGTGACGACGCCGCCCGAGAGGTGGTGGGCGGCGGGCGCGATGGGCAGCCAGTCCCTCTGGGGGTCGAGGCCGATGGAGGCGAGGGAGGCGGCGATGGTCGGGAAACGCTGGCTGAAGCGCTCGAGCCCGGTGGCATCGAGCCAGAGGTGGTCGACGCCCTGCTCGGCCATGCGCGCCGCCATCGCCCTCGAGACGACGTCGCGGGGGGCGAGCTCGTCGACGAAGCGCTCGCCGTCGCGGTCGCGGAGCAGGGCGCCGTGACCGCGCAGAGCCTCGGAGAGGAGCGGCCGCGGCATGGCGGGGTGATGCAGCGCGGTGGGGTGGAACTGGACGAACTCGACATCGGCGGTGGGGACTCCGGCCCGGAGGGCCATGGCGACGCCGTCGCCGGTCGACTCGGCCGGGTTGGTCGTGACGGAGTAGAGCTGGCCCGCTCCGCCGGTGGCGAGGACGACGTGACCGGCGCGGATGGCGACGGGTGCGGGTCCCTCGCCGTGTTCGTGGGGAGGCAGTGCAGTGATGCCGACGCAGCGACCGCCTTCGACGAGCAGGTCGAGGGCGAACCAGCCCTCGAGGACGGCGCTGGCGGAGCGGTAGGTGGCGTCGACGAGCGCCCGTTCGACCTCGGCGCCGGTGGCGGCGCCGCCGGCGTGGACGACGCGGGCGGCGGAGTGACCACCCTCCCGGGCGAGCGAGAGCGAGCCGGTGGTCTCGCGGTCGAAGACGGCGCCGAGGGCGATGAGCTCGTTGACGCGGGCGGGGCCCTCGTCGACGAGGATGCGGACGGCTTCCTCGTCGCACAGGCCGGCGCCGGCGCGGAGGGTGTCGGCGAGGTGGAGATCGGTCGAGTCCTCGTCGCCACCGAGGACGGCGGCGACACCGCCTTGGGCCCAGCGGGTGGCGGACTGGCTGAGCGTGCCCTTCGTCAGGACGCCGAGAGACGGTCCGGCCGCCGGGACGGGTCCGGCGAGGCGAACCGCGGCCGACAGCCCTGCGACACCGCTGCCGAGAACCAGGACGTCGAAGGGACCGGGTTCCCCGGCGCCGGCCCCGGAGCTCACGCCGGTTCGGTCAGGGGCACCGACAGCTCGGCGTCGAGGCGGGCCGAGACCTCGTCCATGACGCGGTTGCGCCCGTCGACGTGGACGACGCGGGGGATGTAGTCGTCGAGCTCGGCGCGCTCGTAGTCGGCGTACGTGATGACGATGACCTTGTCGCCGGGTGCGACGAGGCGGGCGGCGGCGCCGTTGAGGCAGACCTGGCCGGGTTCGCCCTCGATGGCGTAGGTCTCGAATCGAGCGCCGTTGTCGATGTCGAGGACGGCGACCTGCTCGTAGGGGAGGATGTCGGCGAGCGCCATGAGCTCGGTGTCGAGCGAGATGGAGCCGACGTAGTTGAGGTTGGCGCCCGTGACGGTGGCGCGGTGGATCTTGGACTTCATCATGCGGCGGCGCATCGTTGGTTAGCCGATCCTTTCGAGAGACGGGACGTGGTCGTGGACGTGTGCGGGTACGGGTGCGTGTGGTGCGTGGTCGGCGTCGTCGAGGGCGGCGCTGTTGTCGATGAGCCGGACGGGGCCGACGGTGGCGGCGATGAGGAGGCGGACGGTGGCGGGGTCGGCGATGGTGGCGACCTCGTCGAGCGTCGCGGCGTCGACGGCGACGGCGTAGTCGAGATCGACCAGCGGCTGGTCGTCGGTGACGGCGCGCATCGCTGCGTGCACGGCGGCGCCGTCACGCTCGCCGGCGGCGATGGTGGCGCGGCCGGCGGCGAGTGCCTGTGAGAGGGCCCGGGCGGCGACGCGCTCGGGGTCGGAGAGCCGGACGTTGCGGCTCGAGAGGGCCAGCCCGTCGTGTTCCCTGACGGTCGGGCAGCCGACGATGTCGACCGGGATGCAGAGGTCCGACGCCATGGTGCGCACGACGGCGAGCTGCTGGAAGTCCTTGAGGCCGAAGTAGGCGCGGCAGGGTCCGGCGGCGGCGAACAGCTTGGCGACGACGGTCGCAACGCCGTCGAAGTGGCCAGGGCGTGAGGCGCCCTCCCACTTGTCGCTGACGCCGTGGACGGTGACGGTGGTGGCGGGGGGTTCGGGCCAGCTCGGGTACATCTCGGGGATGGCGGGTGAGAAGACGACGTGCGCGCCGGCTTCGGCGCAGGCGGCGAGGTCGCGCTCGAGGGTGCGCGGGTACCTGGCGATGTCCTCGGGGTCGCCGAACTGCAGCGGGTTCACGAAGATGCTGACGGCGACGACGTCGCACTCCTTGGCGGCTCTGGTGATGAGCGAGATGTGGCCCGGGTGGAGCGCGCCCATCGTCGGGACGAGGCCGACGGTGCGGCCGGTGGCGCGGGCCGCGTCGAGGAGAGCGCGGCAACCGGCGGCGGTCTCGATGACGTCCATGACGGTGGCTTTCGACCTCGACCTCGACCTCGGCCTCGACCTCAGACCCGGGCCGGGGTCGGGACGGATTCGGATTCGGACTCGGTTGCGATGGCGACGGCGGGCGTCGCGAGCCGGGTCGCGAGGGCGGCACCGGCCTGGTAGCCGGCGCGCTCGGACTCGGGCAGCGCATCGAGGTGCCGGCTGAGCGTCGCCCAGTCGCCGCGGCGGGCCGGACCGGTCAGCGCGTCGTGGGCGCCGAGTGCGGCGACGTCGTCGACGGCCGCGCGGGTCAGCGGCAGGAACGACTCGAGATCGAGGCCGACCTCGGTGGCGACGCGCTCGACCTGACCGAGGAGGGCGACGACGTGATTCGCCGCGATGCAGGCGGCGGCGTGGTACGCGGCGCGGTCCTCGTCTGCGACCTCGACGGTGCGGCCACCGAGCGTGGCGGCGATCTCTCGGGCGACGGGTGAGCCGGCAACGGCGAAGGTGACGCCCGAGCACAGGCGGGCCGCGCCGACCTGGCCGTTGGGCAGGGGCACGAGCGGGTGGAGGGCGGCCCGCTGCGGGTGCGCGCCGAGCGCATCGAGGCCGAGCGAGCCCGAGAGGTGGACCACGGTGGTGGTGACGACCGGCACGACCGCGGTGGCCACCTCGGCGATGGCGTCGTCGGGCGTGGCGATGACCAGGACGTCGACGCCGCGCGCCGCTCCCGACAGGTCGTCGTGGCGGCCGAGGAAGCCGGCGAACTCCCAGCCGCGCGCCGAGAGCGCGGCGGCGAGGGACGTGCCGGCCCGGCCCGGGCCGATGATGCGGATCGAGTGCATCTGACCTCCTTCGGCGTTCCAGCCCCATGCGGGTGCCGTTCGCCTACAGACGATGCGAAAACGTCGGCTACAGCCTACCCACACGGGCGACGTCGCCACCAGCGGCTGCCACCTGGGCTTCCGTCACCAGATCGGGAGCCAGGTCGGCCAGGGGCGCCAGGACGAACCGGCGCTCCCACATGCGGGGGTGGGGCACGGTGAGATCGGGCTCGTCTACGAGGTCGCCCTCGACGAGGAGGACGTCGGCATCGAGGGTGCGGGGACCCCAGCGTTCGGCTCGGGTGCGGTGGGCGGATGCCTCGACCGCCTGGCAGCGCTCGAGGAGGGTGCGCGGCGAGTCCGGGGTGTGGAGCTCGACGACGAGGTTGAGATAGTTCTGCTGGCCGGGTGGGCCGCCGACGGGCTCGGTCTCGTAGAGGGGTGAAACGGCCGCGACGTCGCCGGCGGCCTCGAGCTCGGCGACCGCGGCTTCGAGGTGAGCGCGGCGATCCCCGAGATTGGAACCCAGACCGATGAAGGCACGCCGGACCGGCGGCGGACTCAACGGCTGCGGCGGACCCGGACGCCGGTCGAGGCCACGTCGAGCGGGAGGGGAGGGCGGAGCTTGCGCACGGTGACCTCGACGGCGTCGAGGCGGGCGTCGACGATGAGGAGGGCGGCGGCCAGCCGCCCCGCCAGGGCCTCGAGGAGCCGGTAGGAGCGACCGCCGACGACGTCGGCGGCGGCCTGGGCGAGGGCGCCGTAGTCGACCGTGTCGGCCAGGTCGTCGCTCTGTTGGGCCGCCGACATGTCGACCCAGGCCGTGATGTCGACGGCGAAGGGCTGAGGGCGGTCCTGCTCCTCGGGCAGGACGCCGTGGGTGCCGGTGACCCGGAGGTCCCTGATCTCGATGCGGTCGTTCACCACGTGGTCACGGGGTCAGTTGGGGTTGCCGCGGGTGGGCATCCCCTCCATCTCTGCGAGGAGCTCGCGGCCGGGGCGCCCATGGCGTGACCGACGACCTGCTCGACGAGGGCGACGGCCTGGGGGAGGTTGGAGATGCGACCGGACCAGACGAGGTAGCCCGCGGTGACACCCATGGTGCGGTCGCCCAGTTCGTCCTGGTGCATGAGGATCCGCAGGCCCGCGGCCAGCGAGTCGTCGATGTCCTGGTAGCAGGCGAGCAGGACGGGGCGGGGGTCGCCGGTGCGCTCGAGCGGATAGTGGGCCCAGGCGAGGCCCTCCTCGTCGTAGGCGGCGAGGTTGTGCGGCGACGGGAGCAGCGAGATGACCCGCCCGAAACCCTGGACCCGCAGCCAGATGATCTCCTCCTGGCGGCGGACCCGTCGGTGGTTGAGCGAGAAGCCGCCGGGCCGCTCGCTGACGGCGAGGTGGTCCTTGATGACCCAGGTGAAATTGCGGGGCGGGATGCCGGCAGCCCACTTTCCCTTCATGCGGCAGGACCATACAGCCGGCTGAGTTGGACCGTGGCGGCCACATCGTGGACGCGGACCATTTGCACGCCTGCGGTCAGCGCGGTGGCGGCGGTGGCCAGGGAGCCGGCCAGGCGGTCCTCCACCGGGGCGGGTGTCGTCGGGTCTGAGGGGGCGGCGGCGAGGAGGCCGAGGAAGCGCTTGCGACTGGTGCCGACGACGACACCGGCGCAATCGGCGCCGGCGGCCGCCTCGACGAGGTCACCGAGGTGGCGCAGGAGCGAGAGGTTGTGGTCGATCGTCTTGCCGAAACCGATGCCCGGGTCGATCCAGACCTCTCCGACGCCGGCGTCGTGGGCCTGCCGGGCGCGTGCGAGGACGAAGGACGTGACCTCGTCTACGACGTCTCCGTAATGCGGGTCGTCCTGCATGGACCGGGGCTCGCCCTGCATGTGCATGGCGACCCAGCCGGCGCCGGCAGCGGCGGCGACCTCGTAGAGGGACGCGGAGATGTCGTTGATCAGCGTGGCGCCGGCGGCGACCGCTGCGGTGGCGACGACGGGCTTGGTCGTGTCGACGGAGATGCGGACGCCGCGGGACGCGAGGGTGGGCGCGGCGGCGAGGGCGGCGATGACCGGGACGACGCGTTCGAGCTCGACGGCGGTGCTGACGGACTCGGCACCGGGGCGGGACGACTCGCCGCCTACGTCGATGACGTCGGCCCCGTCCACGGCCATGGCGATGCCGTGGGCGACGGCGTGCTCCAAGGTGTCGTAGAGACCGCCGTCGGAAAAGGAGTCCGGCGTGACGTTGAGGACCCCCATGACGAGGGGGCGGCGGCCGGACGGGGCGGGTGTCAAAGGGTCGGGGTCGGGGCCGGGACCGGCACCAGGGTCAGTGGGGGCCCCGGATGAACTGCATGGCCTCGGCCCGGGTGGCGGGGTCGCTGCGGAAGAGACCTCGTACAGACGAGGTCACCGTGAGGGTGCCGGGCTTCTTGACGCCGCGCATGGACATGCACAGGTGCTCCGCCTCGATGACGACAAAGACGCCGCGGGGCGAGAGGACCGATTCGATCGCGTCGGCGATCTCGGTCGTCATGCGTTCTTGGACCTGGAGGCGGCGGGCGAAGCCGTCCACGAGACGGGCGAGCTTGGAGAGGCCGGTGATGCGGCCGTCCTCGGCCGGGATGTAGGCGACGTGGGCGCGGCCGAGGAAGGGGACGAGGTGGTGCTCGCAGAGGGAGGCGAAGGGGATGTCGCGCACCATCACCATCTCGTCGTGTTCGGCGGCGAAGGTGACTTCGAGATGGCGGGCGGGATCATCGTGCAGGCCGGAGAACAGTTCCTCGTACATGGACGCGACGCGGTCGGGCGTGGCCAGGAGGCCGTCGCGGTCGGGGTCGTCGCCGATGGCCTCGAGGAGCTCGTGGACGGCTTTGCGTACGCGTTCGACGTCGACGCTCACTGGTCGGTCCTCATTGGTCGATCCCCTTGTAGCGGTGGACGCCCCGGAGGTTGCGGTAGCGCTCGCCGATATCGAGGCCGTAGCCCACGACGAAGTCGGGCGGGATGGTGAAGCCGACGTAGCGGAGGGGGATCTCGACGCGCTGCTCGCCCTCCTTGACGAGGAGGGCGCAGATATCGAGGCTTTTGGGGGCGCGGGCGTTGAGGTAGCGGCGGAGATAGTTGAGCGTCAGGCCGCTGTCGATGATGTCCTCGACGACGAGGACGCGGCGGCCCTCGAGCTCGGAGTCGAGGTCCTTGACGATGCGGACCACCCCCGAGGTCTTCGTGGCGCTGCCGTAGGAGGACACGGCCATGAAGTCGACGTCGACGGGGAGCTCGATCGCCCGGCACAGGTCGCTCAGGAAGAGCATCGCCCCCTTGAGCACCGCCACGAGGAGGGGCGGCTCGTCG
>Ga0210390_10002036_pt1 | contig 18416 bp, 13 predicted proteins | sample IncBWH11OmetaG_FD_161050 | JGI IMG/M metagenome (GOLD analysis project Ga0210390, IMG submission 161050) | Forest soil microbial communities from Barre Woods Harvard Forest LTER site, Petersham, Massachusetts, United States - Inc-BW-H-11-O ... | reverse complement strand
CCAGGCTGAACAGCAGCAGTTTCTCCTGGTTGAATCCGAGATTGACGGAGTGCAGGTTCGCCACCGTCCGGACAAACAATCCCGCTCCCACTACCAACAATAGCGACAGCGCGATTTGCGCCGTCACCAGCACATAGCCCAACCCGAACCGGCGCGTTCGGCCCAGCCCTTCGTTCGCCCGCACCTGTTTCAGAGCCGCCGTCAAATCCACGCGCGTGGATTGCAGGGCTGGCGCGAGGCCAAACAAAGTCCCCGTAATAACGGCCAATACAAATGTGAACAACAGCACCTGCCAATTCAGCGTGGCATGCAGCGTGAATCGCTCCCGCCCGTTGGCCAGCAGCCACGTCAGCGACCGTATCCCCCACACTGCGACCAACAGGCCCGCAACGCCTCCGATCAGCGACAACAGCAGGCTCTCCGTAAGCAATTGCCGGATCACCCGCATCCGTCCCGCTCCCATGCTCAATCGGACCGCGATCTCCCGCCTGCGCGCCGCCGTCCGCGCCAGCAGCAAGCTGGCAATATTCGCGCACGCGATGGTCAGAATCAGCCCCACCATGGCCATCAATACAAACAGCGGCTTCGAGTACTGGCGTCGCAATGAATCCAGGCCGCCTGCGCCATCCTCCAACCGGAGCGCGGGAAACTCCACCCGTTCTTTCGCCGTCGTGGCCGTGCTCGACGCATATTGCTGGAAGCGGGCCGACAGCACGGTCTGCGCTTGCTCCCGGCTCACCCCGGGTCGCAGCCGGCCCATCATTTCCACCCAGTAGTAGTTGCCGTCGAAGAAATCTCGGCGTTCCGTCTCCTGCCGAAAAGTGCTGAGCGACGGCACGGCGTGCAGCGGAACATAGAGGTCCGGCTGCGCCCCTGGATTCACCCCGAAGAACTCCGGCGATGAGACTCCGACGATTGTGAACGGCAGATTGTTGACCAGAATCGATTGCCCCACCACGGCCGGGTTCCCGTCAAAGCGCCGCTGCCAATAGGCCCAGCTCAACACCGCAACCGCCGGCGCTCCCGTCTTGTCGTCCTCGTCGCCAATCAGCCGCCCCGCGGCCGGCGTAACGCCCAAGCCCTCATAAAATCCGCCCGAGACATACAGCCCTTCGGCGAATTCTGCCTGCCGATGAACGACGACGTTGAGGTGCCGGTAAGCTACGGCGTAAGCGAACACCGTCGACACCGCGTCCGGATTCGCGCGCAGCATCTGAAATGCGGGGTAGGGAAAATTGGGGCTGTTAATTCCTGTCTTGTCGCCGAACCTGCTCCCGGTCATGCCATGGATCACGCCGGGCTGGGTCTTCGCTCTCCATTGGAAAACCACCAGCTCTTGCGGATTCTTCACCGGCAGGGTACGCAGCAAGATCGCGTCCATGAAGCTGAAAATTGCGGTGTTCGCGCCAATCCCCAGCGCCAGCGAAATCGTTGCGATGGCCGTAAACAGCGGGTTCGCCGCCATGCTCCGCAATCCATAGCGCAGGTCCTGCAGGAACTGCTCCCAAATGGTCCAGGTCCACATAGATCGGCTTTCCTCCCGCAACAAAGTGATATTTCCGAACTGCCGGCTCGCCCCGGCGTCACCGCGCTGCTCCGCGCTCAGCGCCAAGTGGTGCCGCATCTCCTCTTCCAGTTCCCGCTCGAACTCATCGCGATGCAGCAAATGACGAAATCTTCGCAACAACTCCCGCATACTCACCTCACGCCGGCCGGATGACGCGCACAATGGCCGCCATTACCCGCTCGAATTCCTTCACTTCCCGCGCCAGTTGCTTCCGCCCATCGGCCGTCAACCGGTAGAATCGCGCCCGCCGGTTGCTCTCCGATTGTTTCCACTCCGCAACAACCCAGCCTTTGATCAACATCCGCTGCAGCGCCGGATAAAGCGACCCTTCCTCGACCTGCAAAACATCGTCCGAAATCTGCTGGATATGCTGCGCAATCCCATACCCATGCATCTCGCCCAGCCGCGCCAGCGTCTTCAGCACCAGCATATAAAGCGTCCCCGGCGGAATCTCGGATTTGTCTTCCATAGTTAAACTATACATGAGCTGCCTATATGTGGTTAGACTATGAAAGCCAGGGATGGTTAGGCACGTAGCGCACGCACGCCTGCGTGCCGCCTCGGCACTCATGCCGAGGCCAGGCGGCGGGCGCCGAAGAACTGGAGAATCGAATAACCGAAGAACTTGATCGACCGCAGGGCAGCGAAATGATCGGGGACTCCAAATATTTCGGACGCGAAGTCGGCCTGTAAGCACCGCGGGATGAATGGCGGGGTTGCGGGCGACGCGGGACGCGTTCCGCGAACTGGCGGGCCTCGGTACCGGTGGACGACGCTTACCGCTGCGCGGCGCACAACGTGGTAGTGGGACGCGGCGCACTCCCATCGTGTAGAGGAGAACGCCGCGGATATCCGGGTACCGGGAATGACGGCGGCGGAATTATACGGGCTGGCGTTGGCGGCGCCGGCGCTGCTGGGGATCGGGCGGGCGGATATGCAAGGGTACCTGCATTTAGATGTTAGACTAACGCCGGCGAGGTGGTGTTACGACGGCGCCTGCGCTGAGATTCCCTGGTTCGATTTACCGGCGCTGGTTTGATCCCTGCGCCAGGCGCCACTCGATGAGCTGCAATTTGCGGAGGGCGAAAGTTGCGGCGCTGAGAAAGAGGCCGGCGAAGAAAACGGCGAGGCCGCCGAATCCCTCCATGTCGCTTTTATCCTCGATGCCTCCCCACACGGCGCCGGCGCCGGCGAGGATGGTCAGGACGGAAAGGAGGATCAGGACGGCGATAAAGGTGGCGCAATCCGGCGCGGCGGCCGGCGCCGCGTACGCGGCGGCCTCGTTCATGGTTGGGGTGGTCATGTTTAGGATTGTGGCCGTCGGCGTCTGAAATTCTCATTTTTTGTGAAAGGGCCTTGACAAAGGGGCCCGGCTGTAACGACAAAGTCATTACTCGCTGCTATACTAAACTCGTACATGCCAGTCTCCCCCCGCCAACCCGCCAAGCGCGAAGCGCTCAACATCCGCATTCAGCCGCAAGTGCGCCAGTTGATTGATCGGGCCGCGCGGTTGGCTGGCAAGAACCGTACCGATTTCGTGCTGGACGCGGCCCGGCGCGCCGCCGAGGACACATTGTTGGATCGCACTGTTCTTTCGCTGAGTACCAAAGCATACCGGCAGTTTCTAGCACGCCTGGACTCCCCGCCACACCCGAACGAACGGTTGCTGAAAAGCCTACGGACGCCAGCGCCGTGGGAGTGATTCGTGTTCTCTTCGCCAGAGGCATTGACCGGCGAGCACGAGATCGACGCCTTCGATTCCAGCCAAGCTGCACTGGATAACTGGCTCCGGCGCCGTGCTCTAGCCAATCAGTCGAGTGGCGCGTCCCGAACCTACGTGGTCTGTGAAGCAAAACGCGTTGTCGCCTTCTACGCGCTCGCTTCTGGCGCTATCGCCCAAGCCAGCGCCTCGGGGAAATTCAGAAGAAATATGCCAGAACCGATTCCGGTAGTGATCCTGGCACGTTTGGCAGTGGGCCTTGAATACCAGGGCCGCGGATTAGGGCGTGGCATGTTCCGCGACGCAGCACACCGAGTGGTCCACGCGGCCGACACCATCGGGATTCGAGGAATTGTCGTCCAAGCCCTTTCTGAAGAGGCGAGAACGTTTTACATCGCCCTTGGCTTCGACCCGTCCCCGGCTGACCCCATGACGCTGCTGGTCACCCTACGCGACCTCTCGCGCGCGCTCGCGACCTGCTGATTCACAAGTACGCCGTCCTTAAAGACGCAACACCACAACAACTTGACACGTCCTAATCGCCTTCTGCCGCCAACCGGCTGCTACTCAAAACGAGCAAACAAGATGTCTGAAACCAATAAGTTACCCTCGAAATTGCAAAAATGCAGGAACGAACCCAATCCAGGTCTGGACACCAGAACTCCGCCGCCTGTAATAATGAACCGAAACTCCTGTCCTTAGGTATGCACGAACAGGAGGTGCCCTCTGCAACTCGCGATTCGGGAGGAACCCGTTACTCCGATACCGATACCGGATGATCTCGAGCGGATGTTCCAGGCTCATCATGGCTTGGTCTTCCGCACGGCCTATCGCATCACCGGCAACGCGGCCGACGCCGAAGATGTGCTGCAAACGGTATTCCTGCGGATGCTCAAGCGCGACCAGGCGGCCCGTGCACTGGAACGCCAGGAAAGCTACTTCCGCCGCGCCGCTATCAATGTCTCGCTCGACGTGGTCCGGTCTTCCAAAGACGCCCGCAACGTCCCGCTCGACGAAGTTCCACCCGGCGATCTTCCACAAGGACGCCAGCAGCCGGAAGCCAAAGAGCTGCGCGAGCATCTGCGCGCCGCCCTGGCCAGACTGAATCCACGCGAGGCGGAGATCTTCGCCATGCGCTTCTTTGAAGATCTCAGCAACCAGGAGATCGCGAAAATTTTGGGCATTTCCCAGATCCACGTAGCCGTGATTTTGCACCGTACCCGCACCAGGCTTCAAAAAGAGGTTCGTTCTTACATAGGAGAGAGGTCATGAAGAAAGACAAGCTGGATCAGATCATAGACGAAATCCGCAACGAGCCTATCGATGCGTCCGCCGTGGAACAGGCCGCCGCGCGAGTTCGCTCGCGCATTCTGCCGCCGGCAGGATCGGTCGCCTCACTCGAGGTCCTGCGCAGCTGTCTCGATTTCCAGAGTCTCATCCCCGCCTATCTTTCGAAGTCGCTCTCGGAATCGCGCGCGCTTCTGCTTGAGGATCACACCCATCAGTGCGTCGATTGCCGGCATGCCCTCGAAGCCGCCCGCTCTGGAAAAGTAAGAACGTTGCCGCGTCCCAAAGTCGTAGTGCGCCCGTTTCCTGCCGTCGCGAAATGGGCCATCGCGGCCGCCCTGGCAGTAGGCGTCGGGCTCAGCACTTGGGGAGTCATGCGCAGTCTGATTCCGCCTCCCGGAACGCGCGCTACCGTCCAGACCGTGAACGGCATCCTCTATCAAGTGGCCGACCGTTCCAGCACGCCCATCTTTTCGGGAAAAGAACTCGGCGAACGCCAAACCGTCCGGACCTCCAAGAAGTCCACCGCCGTCCTCAAGCTCAGCGACGGATCATTGGTCGAAATGAATGAACGGTCGCAAGTCTCCATCACGCGCGCGGCGCGCGGCACCACCATCCATCTCGATCACGGCAACGTGATCGTGCAGGCCGCCAAACAGCATAATGGCAAGCTCTACGTGGCCACGGCCGATGCCCTGGTCTCGGTGAAGGGAACTGTCTTCGCCGTCTCGACCGGCACCAAAGGCTCGCGAGTTTCAGTGGTGGAAGGCACGGTTACCGTCGAAGAGAACAATCACACCGATACATTGCAGCGTGGCGACCAAGTCACCACCGATGCCAGCATCGCCAAGATCCCGGTAGAAGACGACGTCGCGTGGAGCAAGAACGCCACGCAATACGTGGCCGTTTTGGGCGAGCTTTCCACCATCCAGAAGCAACTGGAAGCTCTGCCGTCGCCCGGCCTGCGCTACACTTCCGCCCTTGCCAAGTTTGTCCCGCACGATGCGGTGATCTACGCCGCCATTCCGAATATCGGCGCCACTATTACTGAAGCCAATCGCCTGTTCCAGCAGCGCATGGAGCAAAGCGAAGTGCTTAAACAATGGTGGAGCGCCCACCAGCCGGGTCCGAACGAGCCATCGGTCGACGACATCGTGCAGAAAATCAAAACCTTCACTGACGGCCTCGGAAACGAAATCGTCTTCGCCATGACCGTCGATGAAAACGGCGTCAAGGAGCCCTTATTCCTCGCTGAAGTTACCCAACCAACCTTGAAAGACACGTTGCAGGCCCAATTCCAGGCCTTGAGCGCCAACCAGCATGGCATGTCGCTCACCATTCACGAGAGCGCGGCAACAATGACGGCCGCGGCTCCAAAAGGCCTGCAAGCCTACATCAAGAACAACATCATCGCGCTCTCGTCCGGCACGCATCCACTCCAGGAAGTGGCTGGGATCGTGGAGGGAACCTCCGGCGTCGACAACTTCGAGGACACCCGCCTCTATAGCGACGTCATGCAGAGCTATCAGTCCGGGGCCGGCTGGCTGCTGGCAATCGATACGGAACAAATGTTCTCGGATTCCGTAGAAGGAAGAGGACGCCCGAAGGCCATGCAAGCATCCACGCATCCAGATCAAACCGGTATCAAAGACCTGCGCTATCTGTTGTTCGAGCGCAAAGAAACCGGTGGGCAAGTGGACAATCAGGTTTCGCTCACCTTCAATCGCGAGCGCAGCGGTGTGGCATCCTGGCTGGCCGCGCCGGCGCCCATCGGATCGCTCAATTTTGTTTCACCCAACGCCAGCCTGGCGGCCGGTTTCGTGATCAAGAATCCTCGCGCTTTGCTGCAGGATCTAATGAATACCGCTAAGTCAGAAAACCAGCAGGATTCGGAAGCGCTCTCCAACCTCAATAGTGACGGTTATCAGATCATCAACAACCTGGCGAATGCGCTTGGCGGCGATGTGGCCTTTGCCATCGATGGTCCCATTCTGCCGATCCCGAGTTGGGAGTTCGCGGTGGAAGTTTATAATCCTGGACAGTTGCAATCGGCAATTGAAGCGGGCATCGCCTACGCCAACCAACAGCAGAACGCCCCATTCCAGTTGGCCTTGACCAACGCCCCATCCGGCGCGCTGACCATCTATACAGTAAAACCCAGCACCGGCATATTCGAGGCAGACTACGCCTACGTGAACGGATACCTTGTAGCCGCCGCGAATCAAACTCTTCTGCTGCGCGCCATCCAAAACCAGAGCACCGGATACACGCTGACCAGCTCGGCGAATTTCCGGAACCAGATGCCGAAGAATTCCAGCACCAACCTCTCGGGCGTCATCTATCACAACCTGGGATCGGTGCTGGGCACCCTAGCCGACGGATTGAACGCCACCACCGCGATGTCGCCCGCGCAAAAAGCGGCCATCGCGCAATTGCAAGCGAATAGCGCTCCCGGTGTCATCTGCGCCTATGGTGAGCCGAACCGGATTCTGGTGCAATCCACCGGAACATTTTTCGGACTGAATCTGGATACCTTGGCCATACCGCAGATCCTGGGAAATGCCATGCTGGTACAGAAGAATCTAGGAACGCAAGCCAGAAAATGAAACCTGTAATTGAGCTGGAAGGATTGGGAGTACGCTTCGGCAAGAGAGACATCCTCAAAGGCCTCACTTGCTCCCTGTCTGGACGGACCATCGGACTTCTCGGCCCTAACGGCGCCGGGAAGTCCACACTTATTAATACCCTCCTCGGTTTCTACCAGCCCTCCGCCGGTACTGCTCGCATCTTCGGTTACGATATCCGTTCCGAGACCAAACAAATCCGCAGCGTTGTCGGCTACATGCCGGAAAACGACGCGTTTATCGCCAATATGACTGCGGTTTCGTTCATCCGTTTCATGGGCGAATTGTCGGGATTGCCTTCGGAGGCCGCGCTTGAACGCGCGCACGAATCCCTCTTCTACGTCGGCCTGGGCGAATCGCGCTACCGCAAGGTCGGCACCTATTCGCTGGGCATGAAGCAGCTCGCCAAACTGGCTCAAGCCATCGTACACGGACCCAAGCTCATTATTCTGGATGAACCCACCAACGGCCTCGATCCGCCGGCGCGCCAGCGCATGATCCGCATGATCAAGGAAATGCGTGAGGTGCACGACCTGCATATCTTGCTGTGCTCACACCTGCTGCGCGATGTGGAGGAAATCTGCGAGGAAGTGCTCATCTTGAAAGATGGCCGCATCGTCCACTATTCGAATCTGGAAGCAGAGCGTAGCGCCAATCGGCATTTTGTGGAGATGGAACCGGTGGGCGATAGCGCGGCCTTCGCCCAGGCATTGGAAGGTATGGGCTGCGAGTGCGCGCTATCTGCCAACCGGCTGAAGGCCGTGCTTTCGGACGGCATGGAAATTCGCGATATCTATCGGCTGGCGGCCGAGCGCGACGTGCAATTGCGCCGTCTCAACTACCGGCGCGACACGCTGGAAGACATTTTCCTCAAGGCCATGGAGACCTCCAGCAATGGCAGTTTATAAACGCAGCTATCGCGCCTACTCCGGGCGGCTCACGCCGGCCTGGTCCCGCTTCTTTGTCCTCACGCGTTACGCGTTGCGCGGAATGTTCCGATCCAAGTTCCTGACGACAATATTTGTACTGAGCTTTTTCAGCCCGCTCATCTGCGCCATTCTGATTTATCTGAATCACAACGCCACCATCTTGGCCACGATCCACGCCCGCCATAATGAGGCGATCAACGTCAATGGCGATTTTTTCCTAGGATTCCTGGGCGTCCAAGGCGCCATCGCATTTTTTCTGACTGCCTTCATTGGGCCCAACACTATCGCCCCGGACCTCGCCAACGGAGCCTTGCCTCTCTATTTCTGCCGGCCATTCTCGCGGGCCGAATACGTGCTTGGAAAATTGTGCTCGCTGTTCTACCTGCTGTCCTTCATCACCTGGGTGCCGGCTTTGTTTTTGTTTGGAATTGAAGCCAACCTCTCAGGCGCGGGTTGGACCTGGGCGCATCGGTCCCTGGCCATCGGAAGCCTGTTGAGCTCATTCATTTATATTTTGATGATCTCCCTCATCGCCATGGCACTGTCGGCGTGGGTGAAGTGGCGGATCGCAGCCGGCGCGCTGATGCTGGGCGTGATGTTTTTCCTCTCCGGGTTCGGTACCGCCATCAACGCCGTGCTGCACTCTAATATCGGCTTCTACATCAACCCTGGCGCCCTGATCGCCCGCGTGTGTTCGCAATTTTTCGGAACGGAATCGCCGATCGACATCCCCGTCGCCGGCGCCTGGATAGCGTTGCTCATAATCTGCGGCATCTGCCTGGCCCTCTTGTCCAAGAAGGTCCGCGCTTTTGAGGTGGTACGCTAATGCGCGCGAACGATCGAGTGGTGTTCGAGAATGTCTCCAAGTTCTATGGAGACGTGCTGGGCGTCAACCGCGTCAATCTGTCCATTCCACCTGGTATCACCAGCCTGGTGGGCCCGAACGGATCCGGCAAAACAACGCTAATGAATTTGATGACCGGCCTGATCCGGCCCTCGCGCGGCCACATCAGGGTGCTCGGCATCCCCGCCAATCAACCGGAAGAGCTGTTCCGCTACGTCGGCTACTGCACCCAGTTCGATTCATTTCCGAAGGGCTTTACCGGCTACCAGTTCGTCTATTCCTATCTGCGTCTCTATGGCTGCGCGCACGCCGAAGCCGAGGATTTGACATGGAAAGCCATTGACCGCGTAGGCATGATGGAACCGGCGCGCCGCAAAATAGCCGGCTACAGCAAGGGCATGCGGCAACGCATCAAGCTGGCCCAATCTATCTGCCATGGCCCCAGCGTCCTGGTGCTGGATGAGCCTTTGAACGGCCTGGATCCGCTGGTGCGCGCTGAAACCATCGCCCTGTTCCGCGCCTTGGCCGAAGACGGCATGCACGTTATTATCTCCAGCCACATCCTGCACGAAGTGGATCAGATTTCAGACCAGGTCATTTTGCTGAGCAACGGCTACGTGGTTGCCGAAGGCCAGATTCGCGGCGTCCGCAGCGAGATGCAGGAGCATCCCATGCAAATCCTGGTGCGTTGCAATCGTCCCGGCGTCCTGGCCGCGAAAGTGTTCGAGCAGGATTCGGTAGTGGAAGCGCAGATTCACAAAGACGGCCTGGGAGTGCTGGTGAAGACCCGCGATCCCGACAAATTCTATCTGCTGCTGAATCACATCGCCCAGAACGGCGTGACCATCGAATCCGTGGCGCCGGCTGACGACGACGTCAACTCCGTCTACGACTACCTGATTGGTTCCGAGGAGGCCGGCCGATGAACCCGCTATGGATCACCCAGGTGCTAGCCGTCCTCCGGCTGGAAATGCGCAAAACATTTTTGTCGAAACGCGGATTCTGGATCTACATTCTGGCCTTTATGCCGGTAGTGCTTTTTACCGGCAAATCCATCGTGGAAATGAAAATGGGCCGCATCGGCGATTTCGGCGAGGACACCAACGTCTTCGCCACCGTGTTCCAACTTTTCTATCTGCGGCTGGCCGTCTTCTTCGGATGCCTGGGCATTTTCATGAATCTGTTTCGCGGTGAAATCCTGGACCGCAGCCTGCACTATTATTTCCTCGCGCCCATTCGCCGCGAAGTGCTGCTGGCCGGAAAATTTCTGGCGGGAGTCATCGCTACCTGCCTGATCTTTACCACCAGCACCGTGCTCCAGATCGCCGGCCTCTACTGGGAGCACGGCTGGCGAGTCTTCTCCGATTATCTGGTCAACGGTAACGGACTCTCGCATATGGCGGCGTACTTGGGCGCCACGGTGCTCGCCTGCATCGGCTACGGAAGCATTTTTCTCGCCGCTGGCGTTGTATTCCGCAATCCCCTGATTCCCGCCGCGATAATCCTGGTGTGGGAATCCATCAACAGCATCCTGCCGTCGCTGTTGCAAAAGTTCAGCGTGATTTACTACCTGAAATCGCTGTGCCCCATTCAGATCATTCCCGAGTCGGGCGGCTTTTTCGCGATGCTCTCCATCAATGCCGACCCCATGCCGCCCTATATCGCCATCCCCGGCCTGCTGCTGGTCTCAGCCGCCGTCCTGGTAGCCGCCAGTTTCCAGGTCCGCCGCATGGAAATCAACTACGCCACCGAATAATCACCGGCTCCCTCACGGTCGCGGCTCGGTAGGGTACCGGCTCCATTAACGACGTCTCGTGGCGATGTGCGTCCGACGCCGAGACGAGTCTCGGCGCAGCAGACTGAGAGTCCGCGCCACGGGGGCGTCTTCATGACCTTTGGTGGGCCAGCGGGCCCATGGTGCCTTTCCACTTGACAAACAAGTGAAACTGCGCCAGACTGTCTCGAGAGGTCTTGAGCCTTGCGACGCCTGCTGGCAAAACTCCGCAACTTCTTCAACCGCCGCCGCGCCGAGGATGAAATGATACGCGAAATCGCCGCGCATCTGGCCCTGCTGGAAGACGAATTCCTGCGCCGTGGCATGGATCTTCCGGAAGCCCGCTTGGCCGCCCGGCGAGCCTATGGCGGCGTCGAACAGGCGAAAGAGTTGCATCGAGACGCGCGGTCCCTGTTCTGGCTGGAACAAATGCTCCAAGATGTGCGCCACGCTTGGCGAAGCCTTCGCAAGAGTCCCGGCTTCGTCACAGTCGCGCTGCTCTCGCTGGCATTCGGCATCGGCGTGAACACGTCCATCTTCACTCTGGTCAACGGAATTCTGCTGAAGAAGCTGCCCGTGCCCGATCCTGACCGCATCGTGCAGCTACGGGCGCACGTAGCTCAATTCGACAGTAGCGGCTTCAGCTATCCGGTCTTTCGCGAGCTTCGCAAGCATGGCGAGATCTTCACGGATGCCGTGGCATTTTCCGGCAGGGTCGGCGCGCTGGACACGGGCGCCGAGCCGCGCAAGGTGGAATACGCAGTTGCCAGCGGAAATTACTTCGCCTTTTTTGGCGCGCGCCCCGCCATCGGGCGGCTGCTGGATGACGAAGACGACCGCGTGGAAGGCGCCCACCGCGTTTGCGTGCTCAGCTATGCGGCCTGGCAATCGCTGTTCGGCGGAGATTTCAATATACTCAATCGGACCATCCGCATCGATGGAAATCCGCTGCAGGTGATCGGTGTGGCCAAGCCTGATTTCGTGGGCGCTGAGCTGCAGCAGCGCTACGATCTTTGGGTTCCCACCGCCTTGGCCAAGGATCTGACTCAGAATAAGCGCGATTCGCCCAACGTAATTTGGCTTAGTATTCTCGCGCGGCTCAAGCCTGGCATTTCGTTCGCTGAAGCCCGCGCGCGTCTGACTTCCGCCAGCCGTTCCATCGAGGACGCGCTTCCGAAAAACAGGGCCAATGCGGGAGCGGTCTACCAGTTTCAGGATGCCAGCAAAGGATTCGACACCTGGCGCACGGAGCTCCATGATCCATTGTTGATTCTGATGGGCGCGGTGACTTTGGTATTGCTGGTCGCCTGCGCGAATCTCGCCAATCTTCTGCTGGCCCGCACCAGCGAACGTCATCAGGAGTTCGCCATTAAGCTTTCTCTCGGCATCAGCCGACGGCGGCTGCTCGGTCAACTGCTGATCGAGACTCTCCTCGTCGCATTCAGCGGAGGAGCGCTGGCCTTTGCTCTCTCCCTCGGCTTGACGCGATTGTTGCTGCTCTTGTTCAATGCCGGAAATCGTTATATGGGGATGGACGTTCGTCCCGACGGTTCGGTTTTGGCTTATTCATTCGTCGCGTGCTTGCTGACCGGTTTGATCGCTGGTCTCTATCCGGCCTGGCAAGCTTCGCGCACCGACGCCGCGCCCGGACTGAAAGGATCCGCGCTGCTTGGCATGCGGCGGAGCTTTGTGCGGCGGTCCTTAATCCTGGTGCAGGTGGCCTTGGCCGTAGTGCTGCTCTTCGGCGCCAGTTTGTTCACGCACAGCCTCCGCAGGCTCTACGTTAGCAATCTCGGCTACGCGCTCGATCATGTAATGGCGATCGACATTCAGGAGCGCTCGGTCGCATCGTTTTTGAATGGAACGTCACGCACGCAGCCCGTGTTTCGCGATCTGCTGGCGCGTGTCCGGCAGTTGCCGGGCGTGGAGTCCGCGGCCGTTTCCGAGACCGGAGTTCTTTCCGGCGCCTCCATGTGGGACGACGTCACGGTGCATGAAAATCCGCACAAGATCAGCGACGTCTCCATTATGATTGTCAGTCCCGCCTATTTCGCCACCATGCGAATCCCGTTGCTGCGCGGTCGCGATTTTGCGACGTACGACCGCAAGGGCGCTCCTCCAGTGGCCGTCATCAACCAGCGTCTGGCTTCGCTCATTGCCGCCGGCCATGACGGGCTGGGCGTTCATCTGGATACCTGGGACGTGAACAACCTGGAGGTAGTCGGCGTCGCGGGAAACACCCGTAACCGGAATGCGCGCGAGGCCACGAAACCCCTCGTGTATCTCGCCTTCGATCAAGTGCCGGTGTACGGTGGCGTATTGGAACTTCGATCAAGCGGCGCGCCTGCGCAGTGGCAGCGAAGTATCAGCGAGATACTGAAGACCATCGCGCCGGAGTTTAAAGTGGCAAACGTAACCGCGCTTGAGCTGATGCGCGACAACACCCTGGCGCAGGATCGCTTCCTGACGTTTCTGTCTACACTATTCGGCGTACTCGGAACCGCGCTCGCGCTGGTTGGGATTTACGGGCTGATCTCGTATTCGGTCACTCGGCGAACCCGCGAAGTAGGTATCCGGATGAGCATCGGAGCGCAACGCCGCGATGTTTTGTCGCTCTTTCTGCGCGAAGCCGCTTTTCTTGTTGCCGGCGGAATGTTGATCGGATTACCGCTCGCGATGCTGCTTGCCCGTTTCCTTCGCAAGATGCTGTTTGAAGTGTCGACATCCGATCCGCTGGGCATTTCGGTTACGCTGGCCTTGCTCGCACTCGGCGGATTGCTGGCTTCGTTTGTCCCAGCCCGCCGGGCGACCCGGGTGAATCCTGTTCAGGCCCTGCGCTACGACTAGCTGTCTCCTTGCTGACGCGCGGGGCTACATTCCCGAATATCACGGCGTGGCATTGTGAAAGACCGCGTGGCAATTGTGAATGTCCGGCCGGGTGCCATTGTGGATATCGGACCGCGTGCCATCGTGAATGTTCGACCGCGTGGGATTGTGAATATTCGACCGCGTGCCTTTGTGAATGTTCGACGGCGTGCCATTGTGAATATCGGACCGCCTGCGATTGGCGAGCAATGTAGCCCCGCGTGTGAGCGAGGGGACTCCGCTAATTGATCGGACTAATAACCAGCCGCGCCACCGGCGCAAGGTCCCGATAAGAATACCCGGTCTCGATATTCGCGTACGCCTTGCCGTCAACTTCCGCGTATGGATACACAAAATAATTCAGCGGCTCGCCCTGCTGTTTGGGTGTGAGCGCCACATCGCGGCCTCTCGAAAGCTCCACCCGATTCTCGTCGTGCGCACCGAAGAAGTACTCGCGCTTGGCGGGATTCTTGGCGGCTTCCGATGCATCCACCGGCACCCATCCGATACCTTTCGCATAGAATTCCGCCCAGCAATGATATCCGGCGATTTTCCCGGCTCCACGCTCGGACGGCAGCGGGAACCCGATCGCGAATCGCGCCGGAATACCGAGAGCGCGCGCATATCCAATGAAGATGGCGTGGAAATCGGTGCAATTGCCGCGCCGGGCATCGCAGGCATAGTAGATGTCGCCGCGTCCCCAGCCTTTGCCCGACTTGTCGTACTTCACTGTTGAGACAACGTGGTTGTAAATCGCCCGTGCCATTTCAAGATCGGTCTGCGCGTGAGCCGCCTCCACCACATCGCGTGCCCAGGTTTGGATCTGGCCATCGATGGGCACCAGCCGGTCCGGCTTCAGCCAGCGGCTTAGACCCTCCTCCGGCGCGACATTGGCCTTCACCAAAACGATCGGTTGAATTCGCTCCAGCCGGACCGCATGGAACGTCAACGTCACCGGCACGCTGGATTCTTTCGGCTGTTCGATTGCCAGATGCAACATGTTGTTGCCTTGATCGCCAGTCAAGATTTGATGCGCGTAAGGCGTATCTACGTGAACGTCCAGGATGCGCTGGTAGGGGTCGTCGTGAGGAACGGGAATCCACAACTCCAATTTCTGAGTGCCTGCCGGGAGGTCTTTGACAGTAGCTTTATACTCGAACGTGAAGTCCCGCTGATGAGCGGATTCGCCGGCCATCAAAAGACTAGCCGCAAACAGCAGAGCAGGGCGCATAGGCCCATTTTAACTTGGTTATTCTTCTCGCAAGGCTACGGTTGGATCGGTCCGCGCCGCTCGTCGCGCCGGAACATAACAGGCAAACAGAGAGACAATCGCGAGCAGCGCGACAACGGCGAGATAAGTTGCCTTGTCCGTTGGAGCCACTCCAAACAATAAACTCTGGAACGCTCTTCCCGCTACCGCGCTGAGCGCCAGCCCGATCGCGATGCCGAAGACTGTCAGGACCAGGCCTTCTTTCACCACAGTGTCCAGAATCTGCTGCGGCGAAGCTCCTAGCGCCATCCGGATTCCGAAGTCGCGCGTTCTTCGCGCGGTATGGAATGCCACCACCGCGTAAAGGCCGATGGCCGCCAGCAGAAGAGCGCCGATCGAAAACAATCCGAGCAGCGTCATCAAGATCAGCCCGTGCGAAATTAATTCCGTCAGGAATGTTTCCATGGTTCGCATGTACTCGACGGGAACCCGCGCATCCACCTCTCGCACGGCAGCACGGACGGCGGGTGCGATCGATTCCAGACGGCCAGAATATCGCAAGTGGAACTCGCGTTGGCCTGGCTCGCTGGAGACAAGCCGCTCGGGAAAAAATATGAAATTACGGCTTCGGCCATCATGTAAATCGCGCTCCACACCCGAGAAGAATCCGTTCGGAACAACTCCGGCCACCTGCGCAACCTGCTTTTCGGGACCCACCAAGAGAGTCCGCCCCAGCGCAGATTGACCGGGCCAGAACGCCTTCGCCAGATTTTGGTTGATTACCACCGACAGGTTGGCGCTGGTTAAGTCCACCTCATCAATGCCGCGGCCCTGAACATTTCGCACGCCCAGGGTCCGCAGATAATCCGGGCCGACGAAGTTCCCGTCCGCGGAGATTGTTTTTTCCGAACCAATGGCTTGCACCGGTCCCTGCCATCCGGAGTGTGGCGGCGGGGCCGACGCGTAGGATGCGGACACCACTCCCGGCACCCGCAGCAAGCGCATCCGCATGTGCTCCAGCAACTCGATATTCTGCTCCTTCCCGGTTACCGCTGCCTTGGTGTCGAGCGATGCCAGCAGCAGATGATCCTTCATGAAACCGAGATCCAGGTTGAAGGCCGCCGATACTGATCGGTAGGCCAGGCCCGCACTGGTCAGCAGCACCATACACAGCGCGAGTTGCGCGATCACCAGGACATTCGCGAGCTTGGAACGGCCCTGCGACACGCTGCGTTCTCCCGCTTTCAACCAGGGCAGCAGTTCCTGCCTCCAGGCGCGTGCGGCCGGGGCCAGAGTAAACGCCAGTGTGCTGAAAACGGCAAGAGCCATCGCAAAGCCCGCCACCTGCCAATCGGGCCGGAAGTCGATCGGCAGATGGACGCCTCGGCTGTTGGGTGGAATCAATTTCACAACGGCTCGCGATGCCCAAGACGCGAAGATCCAGGCAGTCAGCAACGCCGCGAGTGAAAGCACCAAGCCTTCCGCCGTTAGCATTCGCACTACGCGGAAACGCGATGCTCCAATGGACTGCCGCACGGCCAGTTCCCGCTGCCGGATCACGGCGCGCGCCAGCATCAGGTTGGCCACATTCGCGCAGACGATGAGCAAGGTGATGAGCGTGACCGCGGTGACGATCGCCATGAATAGACGGCCCTGCCTGCCGCCCATGGGCGAAAATGCCGTGGCGGAGTAGGGCGCTATCACCGCCATCATGTCTTTGTTCGTGACCGGAAAGGAGGCCTGCAAGCGTTTCGAAATAGTGTTGAGTTCGGCCTGTGCCTGGGCCAGGGACGCGCCCGGCGCTAGCCGTCCGATGATTCCAAGCGAGCGGTGGGAACGATCGTTCAAGTCTCTTGCAACGCTAGGAATGCCGGCGTAACTCGAGATCGGAAACCAGAAATCCAAGTCGGCCGTTAGCCATGTTCCGCGGAAGCCGGGAGCGGCTACGCCGATAACAGTCACGCCGATACCGTTGACCAGGAACGTCTGGCCGACGATATCCTCCGCTCCACGAAATTGGTTCTTCCACAACGGATACGCGATCACCGCTACCATACCCGGCTCCGAGTCCCTGAAGGGTCTTCCTTTAATGATGGGGACCTGGAGCGTCTCGAAATAATTCGTTGTGACGGCTGCGCCGTGGAGCCGATAGCTGGCGTCCTTGAGCACCAACGTGAGCGGCTCGAACTGGAACGCCAGGATAGAACCGAATGCTTTGGTTTGCGCCACGTAGTCCAAATAATCTGGAAAGCTGCTTTCCGGTTCGCCCATTTCGCCGTGGGTTGTCATGCCGAAGGCTACCAGCCGGTCCGCGTGGATGCCGGGCGCGGGTTTGGTAAGAATCCCGTGGATCATGGAGTAGATGGTGGTGTTCCATCCGATGCCGAGAGCCACCAGCGCGATCGCGGCGGCGCTCAGCCACGGCGATTTGGTGAGGATGCGCGTAGCAGAACGAAGATCCTGGCCGAGTTGTTCAAAAGCAGTCGAAACCCAAACCGCTCGCGTGGTTTCTTTCACCAGGCCGACGTTGCCGAACTCCCGTAGAGCGCCGGCGCGGGCTTGCTCAGGGGATTGGCCGCGCGCGATGCGGTCCTGAATTGCCATGTTCAGATGGGATTGGATCTCGTCATCGAAATTGTCGTCGCGGCCCATAGGATGTAGATATTCTACATCCAGGTGCTTTCGTTGTCCAGAGGGCGCCAGGATATCCGGCACGGGCTGCGATCGATCCGCCCAGGAATAATCCTGCGAATTCTGTGGGGCGGACCCTGGTCCGCGGGCGACGCCCACGTCGGCCTGCAGAACCTTTAGCGATGCCCGAAAAACGGGTCCAGGGGGACCCGCGCGGTCCAGGGGGTCCGCCCTACACGGCTACTGGAGCCAGCCGTTTGGACTTTCCGCCAGCCTCCAACTCCACATCAGGAACGATGTTGAAGTTAGATCGACGGCCGGTTCCGTGGTGCTGTAAGACTGCACGTTGTCTTTGTAGACTGCCGGAATCGACAGATCGTCGAAAATCTTGAACGGATTACCGCCATCCGCCGGACACTTGATCATCCCGCCGACCAGACCAGACGTGGCCGCGTAGGCCGGACCTTCTGAAGCGGCACCCCATAAAACGGGAGTGCCACCCGATGTCCCGTTCAGGGCTCCGGCCAGATTCGCCACCTGATGCTGGATGCAGTTAGGAAACGTAGCGGACCCATCGCCCACAATGAACGACGATCCCCACGCGTTCGCGCCCAGAATATTGGCCAGCCAGCGCTGCGAATATGTCTCGTATTCCGCGGCGCCGGTCAGATAATGCGCTTCGCTGGCCATCACCGAAATGCCGCCACCGTGCGAGGTGGTATCGGAGTTCCATGTGTCTCCGAAACCCCACGGGTCGTTTCCAGCCTGAGTTATCGCGTCGCCAACCTGTTTCAGAAACTGCGCCTTGATTCCCGCCTGACTCACCGCCAGCCCACTTGGATTCCCGGCCAGCCGCAGCGCCCGATACAGTTCGAAATGCGCGAGCCCACTCACGTCGTAGAGGTTGAGCGTATCGGCGTTACCGGTGTTGTAAACGTTGTTGACGTATTTCTCCGCGAACTGAG
>Ga0210390_10002033_pt1 | contig 18423 bp, 19 predicted proteins | sample IncBWH11OmetaG_FD_161050 | JGI IMG/M metagenome (GOLD analysis project Ga0210390, IMG submission 161050) | Forest soil microbial communities from Barre Woods Harvard Forest LTER site, Petersham, Massachusetts, United States - Inc-BW-H-11-O ... | reverse complement strand
CGGTTGTCCGTCGTCGTCGATCACGCTGCGGAATGCGATTGAAGAGGCGATCTTCGAGTTCGCGCCTGACATCGAGCGCCTGGAAGTGGCGGGCGTTGTCGAACCGCCGCCCGCCTCCGGCTTCGTCCCGTTGGAGGCCATTCGCGTCCGATAGCACCCTTCTGCTGCCTACATTTGCGTCGTCTGGAACCCCATGTCCGCCGGCTTCTCTTCGCTGAAACAAACTCTGGGTCGCTTTCGCGAGGCGTCGAAACCGCGCGAGCCGGTCGAGCGTTGTGAGCTGTGCGGACTGCCGCTGGCGACTGAACACCGGCACCTGGTGGAGCTCGCCACTCAGCGGCTGATCTGCTCGTGCGAAGCGTGCGGACTGCTCTTCTCCGGCCAGGCGACGAAATATCGCCGCGTGCCGCTGCGGTACTTGCTGCTGCAGGATTTCGCATTGAGCGACGCGCAGTGGGACAGCCTGTTGATCCCGATCAATATGGCGTTCTTCTTCCACAACACGCCGCGCTCGCGGGCGGTGGCGATTTACCCGAGCCCGGCCGGCCCGATGGAATCGCTGCTGGACTTGTCGTCGTGGAGCGAGCTGGTCGCGGCCAACCCCGCTCTCCGCACGATGGAGCCGGATGTTGAGGCACTGCTCGTCGATCGAATCAGCCGCAACAAGCCGCAAGCCGGCGGCCACGAGCGGACTGGCGCCGAGGGCCCGCGATACTTTTTGGTGCCGATCGACGCCTGCTACAAGCTCGTCGGCCTGATCCGCGCGCATTGGCGCGGCCTCTCCGGCGGACAAGAGGTCTGGCGGGAGATCGAGAAGTTTTTCACGGAGCTACAAAGCAAATCCCAGGTCATCGACGATCAGTCGCGACGCTTCCCCAACGTTTGATGTTTTGCGGGCGCCACCATATTGAGTAGCGCCTCGATTAAGATGTGCCCGACATGCCCGATCTGAGCTTCACCATCGCTGCGGCCGAACCGATCCGGTTTGCCGCGGTTCCCACGCTGGGCTTCCGGCTGGAGGTGGCGCAACCGGCGGGCGGGCAGCCGATCGAAAACATCCTGCTGCAGGCGCAGATTCAAATCGACACACCGCGCCGCCGCTATACCCCCGAGGAACAGGCCGGCCTCCGCGACCTGTTCGGCGACATCTCGAACTGGAGCCGCACGCTGCGGACGATGCACTGGACGCACGCAAACGTGTTGGTGCCGGCGTTCGAGGAGCGCATTGCCGTCGATCTGGCGGTCCCCTGCACTTTCGACTTCAATGTGGCGGCCACGAAGTATTTTCACGCCCTCGACGACGGCGAAGTGCCGCTCACGTTCTTGTTCAGCGGCACCGTATTTTATCGCGATGAATGCGGCGGCCTGCAGATGACGCGGGTTCCCTGGACCAAAGAGGCCCAATATCGGCTGCCCGCAAGCGTCTGGCGATCGATGATGGACGCCTATTATCCGAACACGGCCTGGCTCTGCCTGCAGCGCGAGACTTTTGAAAAGCTGGCCGCCTGCAAGCGCCGCCGCGGCATCCCGACTTGGGAACGCCTCATCGAGGAGCTGTTGGCGGCCGATCCCGACGCGGCCTCCGCGATCTCAGCCGCCGGCAACGGGCACGATCACCCATGAATCTCGAACTGGCCAAAAAGATCGCCGACGCCGTGCTTTACGAGGGCTACATCCTTTATCCGTACCGGGCGTCGGCCATCAAGAACCGCCAGCGGTTCAACTTCGGCGTCCTGATGCCGGGCGACTGGGCGGATCGTCAGCAAGCGGGTGAGACGGGCCGCACGCACGCGGAATGCCTGATCGAAGGGGACGCGCCGCGGATCGACGTGCGCGTTCGATTTCTGCAACTCGTCGCGAGGCAAGTCGGCAAGGTTCGCCCCGATTGCCCCGGCGCGGCGCCGGAATCTCCCGAATACGAAATCGTGCCCGAGCTCGCGGTCGACGGGGAGATTCTGCAGAGCTGGGAAGAAGCCATCGATCGCGAGATCGTGGCGCCGGATCTCAATCTCTCGCGGCTTGCCGAGGCGCCCTTTACTGTCCGTTGGGAAAGCGAAACCCAGCAATCGAGCGAGACGCTGCGAAATGCGGACGGGCAGATCGTGGGCGCCATCGTCCGCCGTCACCAGCCGATCCAGGCTGTCGTCACGATTCACTCGGAGCGGCTCGGCGACCACCTGTGGAAGCTAAAGGTCGACGTCGAAAACGTGACCCGGCTAGCGACCGACGTGCCACGGTTCGAGGCCCAACTGAGCGCGCTGGCGTCGGCCCATGTGCTGCTCGCGGCACAAATGGGGCAGTTCGTTTCGCTGCTCGAGCCGCCGAATGAACTGGCTGAGCAAGTGGCCGGCTGCCAGAACCGGGGCCTCTGGCCCGTGCTCGTGGGGAGTCACGGGCAGCGCGATCTGATGCTCGCGTCGCCAATTATTCTGTACGACTATCCGCAGGTGGCACCCGAGAGCGACGGTGACTATTTCGACGGCACCGAAATGGACGAAATGCTCGCGCTCCGCGTGATGACGCTCACCGACGACGAAAAGCGGGCGATGCGCGGCGTCGATCGGCGGGCCCGCGAAATTCTCGAACGGACCGAGGCCCTCTCGCAAGCAAGCCTGATGCATCTGCACGGCACGATTCGCGATTTGAAGGAGGTCGCCAAGCCCTGATGCAAGAAATCGATTTCGACAACCTGGAGGGGGGGTCGCAGCGGCAGGAGAGCGTCCGCGTGTTCGGTGTCGAGCTGCGCGCGGGCGACCAGGTTCGCCTCTGGCCCAAGGCCGGTGCCGACATCATGGATCTGGCGCTCGCGGGCAAGATTGCCACGATCGAAGCCATCGAGACCGACTATGAAGGGCGGACGCATTTGGCCGTCGTCATCGACGATGATCCCGGTCGCGACCTAGGAATGCTGCGGCAGCCGGGGCACCGCTTTTTCTTTTCGCTGGCCGAAGTCGAGCCGATGAAACTGCCGGACAACCAGCCGGCGGACAATCAACCGGCGGCCGACGCGGGCGATGGGCCGGCACCGAAAGCGACCACCTGACGGAAGCGACCACGCAATGGACGCAAGTATGCGAGTGCTGATCGCCGGAATCGGGAATATCTTCCTAGGGGATGATGCATTCGGCAGCGAGGTGGCCCGTCGACTGCAAGCATGCCCCTGGCCGGCCGGCGTCCGCGTCGTCGATTTTGGGATTCGGGGATTCGATTTGGCTTACGCCCTGTGCGACGGCAACGATCTGACCGTGCTGATCGACGCGACACCGCGCGGCGGGGCGCCGGGCACGATTTATGTCATCGAGCCGGACCTCTCTGAGCTGTCGGACGATTCCCGTTCAGCGGCCCTGGTCGATGCCCATTCGCTCGATCCAATGCAGGTGCTGCGGATGGCCCACGCGCAAGGCGCAACCCTCAAAGGGATTGTGCTCGTGGGCTGCGAACCGGCCGACCTGGGTGGTGACGAGGGCCGGCTGGGCCTCAGCGAACTGGTCGCCGCCGCCCTCGATGAGGCGTTGGATGTGGTGACTTCGTTGGTACGTAATTTCCTGGATCAGGGAACGATCGGGGGTGAGTCATCATCGGACTCTGCGACCGTCGAGCCGACGCGCGCGATAGAATCATCCAAAGTAGAGTCAGCCCAACAAGAGGCGCATCACTAAAGGAGTGCAGTCATGGCGTGGAATCAAGAGTCACGCGGTCATGAAATGATTTGTCTGGCCTCGGGCATCGCAATTGGAGTGCTCGGTGCCAGCCTGGTGCTGGGAGACAATGGAACGCGCCGCCGGCTGACGAATGCCCTGGGCGTGGAGCAGCCCCGGCAGAGCGGTTTTCTCTGGCCGTGGGGAGCGCTCATCGCAGGCGGGGCCGTGGCCGTGGGAGTCGCCAGCATGGCGCCGGAAATCGCGCGGTACGTGAAGATCGAGATGATGTAAGAGGTGCCGGCCGGCGAGTGATGCTGCGGCTAGCTCCTGCGTGGCGTAGCAACGTAAAGAAATACCTGAAATGAGCTGACGTGCACGAGCTGTCGATCGCCTGCAGTATCATCGACCTGGCGGCGGAGGAGAGCCAACAGCGGGGCGGTGTCGCGGTGCGTGCCGTCCACGTCCGCCTGGGCCAGCTGTCGGGTGTGGTCAAGTCGGCGCTGCTCTCGGCCTTCGAGCTGGCACAGGAAGATTCGCCCCTGGCTGCGGCGCGGCTGCTGATCGAAGAGTCGCCGATCGTGATCCATTGTGCGGCCTGCGACGCGGACACGACGCTCGACTGGCCTCGCGAGTTCGAATCGGTCCCCTCGTTTGCCTGCGCTCAGTGCGGGGTCCCGACGTCCGACATCCGCAGTGGTCGCGAGCTGGAAGTGACCGCGCTGGAGATCGACACATGAGCGCGCACACCCGCATCGTGGAGATTCGCACCAAGATCCTGAAGCAGAACGACGTCGCCGCCCGGGCCCTGCGTGAGCGGTTCGAGTCGGCCGGCGTGTTCACCGTCAGCTTTGTGTCGAGCCCCGGCTCAGGCAAGACAATGCTGCTTGAAAAGACGCTGGTGGCGCTCCGCGAACAGTACCGCGTGGCGGCGCTCGTCGGCGACCTGGCGACCGACAACGACGCCCGCCGCCTGGCACGGTCGGAAGTTCCCGTGCGACAGATTACGACGGGCACGGTCTGCCATCTCGAGGCCGAAATGGTGCGGACGGCGCTTGACGATTGGTCGCTCGAGGAGCTGGACTTTCTGTTCATCGAGAACGTCGGCAACCTGGTCTGCCCGGCGAGCTACGACTTGGGCGAGGCGATGCGGGTTGTCGTCTTTTCCGTGACCGAGGGGGAAGACAAGCCGCTCAAATACCCGACGATTTTCAACACCGCCGACGTCGCCGTTATCACGAAGGCCGACCTGGCGGCCGCGGTCGACTTCGACGCTGCGGAGGCCCTCAAGAACATTGAGGCCGTGCGCCCCGGGATGCAGGTGCTGACCGTTTCGGCCAAGCGCGGCGAAGGCATGATCGAATGGCTCCGCTTGCTGTCGGATCGTCGCCGGGAGGCGAGGCCGGCGCCGGACAAGCTGGCAGCTTGTCCTACGGAGGCGGAGCTGCGCAGCCCGTAGGGCAAGCTGATAGCTGGTGATGCTTCTCCGGTGACGAGGTCACGGGACTGAATCCCCGGATCCTGAGCGGAGCCGCGATTCGGTTCAGGCCGATTCGCCCGCGGGCGCCAGCGTGCAGGCGAACTCCAGCGAACAGCAAGTTTGGCCGTCGACTTGGGCGCGGCCGCGAAGGAACCAGGCCTTCGCGATCTTTTCCGTCAGTTCGACGTGGATATCGAGCGTCTCACCGGGCCGGACCATGCGGCGGAACTTGACGTTGTTGAGCCGGCCGACGACGGGCACATGATCCGCGGGCCCTGCGTCGAGCGTGGCGATCAAGAGCGCGCCGGCTTGCATGGTCGCTTCGCAGACGAGCACTCCGGGCAGCACGGGGAACCCGGGGTAGTGCCCGCTGAATACGTCGAGCCCGGGATCGAGAAACTTGCGGGCGTGGATGCTGGTCGGCGAGTTGTCCACGACCTCATCAATCCACAAGAAGGGCGGCCGATGGGGAATGAGCCGTTCGATTTCCTGGCGATTCATGCCCATGGCGCGGCTCTTACACGCTCGCGACGGCGGGCGTGAGATACTTGTCGACTTCGTTGGCGACGATCACGCCGTAGTTCATCGCACCCAGCCAGCCCGACATGATGATTCCCACCGAGCCCGAGTGGAACAGTCCGGCGACCTGCTCGGGGAGCTGCTTGCTCACCTTGAGGCCCTCGAACTTGGTCCCGAACGAGGCCCCCTGTTGGTGCCGCGTGTAATGCTCGAACGTTCGCGGCGTCGAAGCTTCCATGTGGTCGATCTTCTCGCGGATGCCCGGCACATAGCGCTCGAGGCAGTCGAGCGTCGTCTGCTCCAGGTCGTGCTTCGAGGCGGCGTACTCTTCTTCCGACAGCGAGGCCCAGTCGGAGTAATTTGCGTTGGTCGACGAGACGACCACAAAACGATCGCTGCCGGGCCGCGTGTTCGGGTAATAGAACGAGAACGTCCGGCTGCTGACGTGGCGGCTGAGCATGGCGTTGATGTCGAAGCCGCGATGTTCCGAGTGGAACAAGAGATCGCCGCAGGGCTCGAAGCCGACGCCGGGCTTGAGCGCCATATAGACCTGGCAGCTGCTGTTGTTGAGCCGCACGGCCCGCGTTTCCTCGACGAAACTCGGGTCGAGGTGCTCTGGCCCGACCAGTTTGAGGATCGTGGTTTTGAGGTTGGCGTTGGAGACGATGGCCCGCGCGCCAATGCGACGGCCGTTGACGATCAAACCGGTCGCCCGCCGGCACGAATCGACCTCGATCTTCTCCACCAAGCAGCGGATCCGCACATCGACGCCGTTTTTCACCAGCTCGTCGCGAATCTGGCCGATGAGGCGGTCGGTGCCTCCCTCGAACGTGTAGACGCCGTTCTGCATGAAGTTCGAGAAAACGATGCCGTAGGTGATCGCCGGGTCTTCGAGGGTCGAGCCGTTGGCGTAAGTGATGGGCTCCATCAGCAAGCGGACGACGTCGTCCCGGCCCGGGAAGAACTCGTCGAACAGCTCGCGGACGGTTTTCGACTGGTCGTCGTAAAAGTTCATGCCGCGGGCCATGTCGAAGAATCGAGCGACGACCTCGGGAGCGATGCCGAATCGCTCGATCAACAGGCGGGTGAAGTCCTGTCGGTCGAAGGTCGTCTGCAGCGAGAACTGCGGGTTCTCGAAGCGCACGCCTTTGAGCTGGACGATCGAGTCGGCAATTTCGCGAGTCCAGTACTTGCGGCAGCTTTTGATCATGCCGTACGGAAAACCGTGGAGCGAGATATCGAAGATGTGCCCGTTCTGCCGCTTGAACCAGGTGGCCATCCCTCCCAGCTGGTAGTGATGCTCGAGCAGGAGCACTGAGTGTCCCGCGCGGGCGAGCGTGTTGGCCGCGGTCAGCCCGGCCAGTCCGGCGCCGATGACGACGACGTCGTATTCGTCGCGGACGTCCTTCAGGAAGTCTTTAGACATGGACCTTCGAACTCGTTTCTTCGAGGACGGCCGCGATCGCCTCGCACAGCGGGCGGACGTTTTCGGTCGTCATTCCGGCGACGTTGATCCGACCGGAACCGACGATGTAAATGGCGTGGTCGTCGCGGAGCCGTCGCACTTGCTCGGAGTTGAGCCCGGAAAAGGAAAACATGCCGCGTTGCCGGGCGACGAACGAGAAATCGCGCTCGACGCCGACGTCGGCCAGCGTGCGGACGAACAGGCTGCGCATGCCGTTGATCCGCTCGCGGATGTCGCGGACTTCGGTGTCCCACAGGGCTCGCAGTTGGGGATCGTCGAGGATCGTGGTGACGATCGCCGCACCGTGGGCCGGCGGATTCGAGTAGTTGGTGCGGATGCAGGCCTTCAACTGGCTGAGCACGGCCTGGGCCGCGGCCTCGGTGTGACAAAGGGCCGTCAGCGCCCCGACCCGTTCGCTATAGAGCCCGAAATTCTTGGAGAAGGAACTGGCCACGAGCAGGTCGCAACCGGCCCGCGTCAGGGCGGCGACACCGGTCGCGTCCTCCCGAATTCCGTCGGCCAGTCCCTGGTAGGCGAAGTCGACAAACGGCAACAGGCCCCGCAAGGCGACCAGCTCGGCAATCTGCCGCCATTGTTCGGCCGTCGGATCGAGGCCGGTCGGGTTGTGGCAACACCCGTGCAGGAGGACGACATCCCCCGCCGGAATCTCCGCGAGGGCGGCGATCATCTGCTCGAAGGCGAGCGTGTTGCCGGACGAGTCGAAGTAGGGATAGGTGGCGACCTTCAGGCCGGCCGCCTGAAACACGCCCGGGTGGTTGGGCCAGGTCGGCTCGCTCAGCCAGACTTTCGTTTCGGGGTAGAGCTTTTTGAGGAAGTCGGCCGCCACGCGGAGGGCGCCGGTGCCGCCCGGCGTGTGGACGGTGGCTGTTCGCCGCGCCGCGACCGCCGGATGGTTGGGGCCGAACAGGAGATCCTGCACGACGCGGCCGTATTGTTCGGTCCCCTCGATCCCGAGATAGGTCTTGGTTTTCTCGTTTTCGAGGATGCGGGATTCGGCCTGTTTGACGGTGCGCAGGATGGGCGTTTTGCCTGTAGCGTCCTTATAAATACCGGCGCTCAGGTTAATTTTTCCCGGACGTGAATCGCGCGAGAAGGCTTCATTGAGGCCGAGAATGGCGTCGTCGGGCGCCTTGGCGACGGAATCGAAATCAAAAGTCATGTGAATTCAAACTCACTTGCGGCCGCGCGGTGAACGGCGACGGCCGGATGACCTTGGCTGAGCTGCGGACGCTAGAACCCCGGACACTGCAAGATATAAGGACACGCCAGCCAAGAAAAGGACTCGCCCGGGCGCGGCGCCCGGTCCTCAAATTTCGGATTTCGCATGCCGAAAGTCCAGAGCGAACGGCGTGCGGGGGCTTTTTGCGCCGTCCGCGGAGCGCCCCGGAGCGACTTGCGATCAGCCTCGTTTGCCAAACCGCTTGCCGGGGAAGGATTTCGCTTGACCAGTTTTTTCGATCGCACTATAAGTCCGCCCCTCGCTTGTGCCGCAACTCCCCTCTTTGATCCAGTCGCGACGCAAGCGCAGCAGGTTGCATCTCGGCGTCTTTGAACCAGGAGCTGCGACGAATCTCGAGCATGGGCTGTTTTGCTTTTTTTGGGGTGCCGATGTGAAACCAGCCCTGATTCGGTAGGCGCCCGATCCGACAACCAAAGGAGATGGCGAAATGGCAGCGAAAACGAAGTCGAAGAAGAGCTCGGCGAAGAAGCGCGTCGTGAAGAAGTCGACGAAGACTCGCACCGGAGCCCACAAGTCGCACAAGGCCAAGAGCGGCGCGAAGAAAGTCGCCCGCAGCCACAAGTAAGACCTTGCAGAGCGCGGATCGCGCGGGTTGCCTGTGTCGCGCCCGCCCCGACATCCGGCTCGATTTCTCAAAAAACAGGCCGAGCGAGTTCATCGCCCGGCCTGTTTTTTTTCGCTTCTGCCGCTAGCCCCAGAGCCATTCTCTGAGGGAATGCCCCCAGCGTTCGACGCCGGGGCGCGCGCTGATTAAAATGCAGCCACTCGCTGAGGAGTGGAAGCATGGAATTGTCACCGTTACGGCAGCGTCCCGCCTGGCAGGCTCTCGAAGCGCATTACGAAAAGATTCGCGACCGGCACCTCCGCGACCTGTTCGCCGAAGACCCACAGCGGGCGGAAAAGCTCTCGCTCGAGGCGCTCGGCGTCCTGCTCGACTACTCCAAAAACCGCCTCACCACAGAGACGGTGCAGCTGCTCTTGGACCTGGCGAATCAGTCGGGGCTCCGCGAACGCATCGACGCCATGTTCCGGGGCGACAAGATCAACATCACCGAGAACCGGGCCGTGCTGCACGTCGCGCTGCGGGCCCCGCGCGACGAAGTGATCGATGTGGACGGCAAGAACGTCGTCCCGGAGGTGCACACCGTCCTCGATAAAATGGCCGACTTCGTCAATCGGGTGCACAGCGGAGCCTGGCTGGGGGCAACCGGTAAGACGATCAAGAACGTCGTCAACATCGGCATCGGCGGCTCGGACCTCGGCCCGTCGATGGCCTATTCGGCCCTCAAGCACTACAGCCACCGGGACATGACGTTTCGTTTTGTCTCGAACGTCGACGGCACCGACATTGCCGAAGCGGCCCGCGACCTTGATCTGGCCCGCACGCTGTTTATCATCTCGTCGAAAACCTTCACGACGCTCGAGACGCTTACCAACGCCCGCACGGCCCGGCAGTGGTACATCGATGCCCTGAAGGACGAGGCGGTGATCGCGAAGCACTTCGTCGCCGTCTCCACCAACGAGGCCGAGGTCCGCAAATTCGGGATCGACCCGGCCAACATGTTCGGGTTCTGGGACTGGGTGGGCGGCCGCTATTCGTACACATCGGCGATCGGCCTCTCGCTGATGCTGGCGATCGGCCCGGACCGCTATCGCGAAATGCTCGCCGGCTTCCACGAAATGGACGAGCACTTCCGCACCGCGCCCTTCGCCGAAAACCTGCCGGTGATTTTGGGGCTGGTCGGCCTCTGGTACGACGACTTCTTCGGCGCGCAGACGCTGGCCATCCTGCCCTACGACCAATATCTCGAAAAGCTGAGCGCCTATTTCGAGCAGCTCGACATGGAGAGCAACGGCAAGCACGTGACGCTCGATGGGCGGACCGTTGATTACCAGACGGGGCCCATCGTCTGGGGCACGCCGGGCACCAACGGCCAGCATGCGTACTATCAGCTGATTCATCAGGGGACGAAATTGATCCCCTGCGACTTCATCGGCTTCTGCCAGTCGCTCAATCCGCTGGGCCGTCACCACGATTTGTTGATGGCCAACTTCTTCGCCCAGACCGAGGCGCTGGCCTTTGGCAAAACGCTCGAGCAGGTGAAGGCGGACGGCGTTTCCGATACGCTCGCGCCGCATCGCGTCTTCGAGGGGAATCGGCCCACGAACTCGATTCTCTTGGAACAGCTGACGCCGGCCGCGCTGGGCAAGCTGGTGGCCCTTTACGAGCACAAGGTGTTTGTCCAGGGAACGATCTGGCAGATCAACTCGTTCGATCAATGGGGCGTCGAGCTGGGCAAAGTGCTGGCGCAGCGGATCGTGCCGGAACTCGAGGGGACCGCGACGGCCAAGGTTCCGCACGACAGCTCGACGACGCGGCTCATCGAACGCTATCGCCGCATGCGGGCGAAGCCGACCAACGGCTGATGCAAGTCTGACACTGAGTCTTTCGCCGCGTCTGTCACCGATCTGTGTGCACCTGGGAGACCGAGATGGCGGTGGGATATGACAAGCCGCTCTATCTCCTGCCCTTCGATCATCGCCACTCGTACGGGGCGGAGGTGTTCGGTTTCAAGGAGCCGATGACGCCGGAGCAGATCGCCCAGGTCGGCGCCAGCAAACAGGTGATTTACGAGGGCTTTAAGAAAAGCATCGAGAGCGGTGTGCCGAAGGAGAAGGCCGGGATTCTCGTCGACGAGGAATTCGGGGCGGCCATCCTTCGCGATGCCGCTCGGCAAGGCTTCATCGCAGCGATGTCGGTGGAGAAAAGCGGCCAGAACGAGTTCGATTTCGAGTACGCAGACCAGTTCGCCGCCCACTTGGACGAGTTTAAGCCGACCTTCGCCAAAGTGCTCGTTCGCTATAACCCCGAGGGGGACTCTGTGCTCAACCAACGGCAGACCGCCCGGCTGAACAAGCTCGGCGACAACTGCCGTCGATCGGGCCGGTACTTCATGTTCGAGTTGCTCGTACCGCCCGAGCCGGGTCAGCTCGACAAAGTTGGCGGCGACAAGCAGACCTACGACAGCGACATTCGGCCGGGCTTGATGGTCGAGGCGATTCGCCAGCTTCAGGACGCCGGCGTGGAACCCGACGTGTGGAAGATCGAGGGTCTCGACCGGGCCGACGATTGTGTCAAAGTCGCGGAGGTCGCCCGCCGCGACGGCCGCAGCCAGGTCGGCTGCATCGTGTTGGGACGCGGCGAGGAGGAGTCGAAGGTCGTAAGATGGCTGCAGACCGCCGCGACGATTCCAGCATTTACGGGGTTCGCCATCGGCCGTTCGACGTTTCTGGAGCCGATTTTGCAGCTCCGCAACGGAAAATTGTCGGCGATGGCGGCTTCATCGGACATTGCCCGAAGATTCAAAAAGTGGGTCGACGTTTTTGAGCAAGCGCGGGCCTCGACGGCGTGTTAAAGCCTCGATGCAGTGTTAAAGCTCGACGCAGTGTTAAAGCTCGACGCAGTGGTCAACGTTCAGGGGAGATCGAGACATGCAACTGGGAATGATCGGCCTGGGGCGGATGGGCGCCAACATGGTGCGTCGGCTCTTGAAAGGCGGCCACGAGTGCGTGGCTTTCGACAGGAACGCACAAGCTGTGAAGGATCTGACCGGCGAGGGCTCGAAGGGCGCCGCATCGCTCGATGAGTTGGTGCAAAAGCTCAAAACGCCTCGCGCCGTGTGGCTGATGGTGCCTGCCGGTGTGGTCGACAGCACGCTTGCCGATCTGGTCCCGAAGCTTTCGCCGGGCGACATCGTGATCGACGGGGGCAACTCGTACTACATCGACGACATTCGTCGGGCGGGCGAGCTGAAGGCGAAAGGCCTGCATTACGTCGACGTCGGCACGAGCGGCGGCGTCTGGGGACTGGAGCGAGGCTATTGCCAGATGATCGGCGGGGAAGATGCGATCGTCCGCTCGCTCGATCCAATTTTTGCCACGCTGGCGCCGCCGGTGAATGCGGCCCCCCGCACGCCCGGCCGCGAATCGATGCCCGCCTCCACGGCCGAGCACGGGTACTTGCACTGCGGCCCCAACGGCGCCGGCCACTTTGTGAAGATGGTTCACAACGGCATTGAATACGGCATCATGGCCGCCTATGCCGAGGGGCTGGCCGTCCTCAAAAACGCGAACGTCGGCAAACAGAAGGACGTGATCGACGCGGAAACGACTCCGCTCCGCGACCCCGAACATTATCAATTCGACCTCAACCTGGCGGACGTGGCCGAGGTCTGGCGTCGCGGCAGTGTGATTTCGTCGTGGCTGTTGGACCTCACCGCCCAGGCGCTGGGACAGGATCAGAAGCTCGGACAATTCTCAGGCCGCGTTTCGGATTCCGGCGAGGGCCGCTGGACCATCAAGGCCGCCATCGACGAAGCCGTCCCGGTGCCGGTCCTTACGACGGCTTTGTACGAACGATTCGCCTCCCGCGGCGAGTCGGACTATGCCGATCGGCTGCTGTCGGCGATGCGTTTTGGTTTCGGCGGGCACCTGGAGAAAAAGACGCCGTCCGGTTTGTGATCGACACACGTTTGTGATCGGCCGGTTTGTAATCGACACCACGGCCGCAAGGCGGCGAGCAGTCACGCGATTTGACGATCCGGGTCGCTCACACCGTGTGACCCCTGACAATAAGAACGAGCCGAATGGTCCGCCGGAGCGGGTCGGCTCGCCGGAGGAAATCAATGGCCGCAGCGCAGTCCGATACGCTCGTTGTGTTCGGCGCCACGGGCGACCTGGCGTTTAAAAAGATCTTTCCCGCGCTCCAGTCGATGGTTCGTCGGGGCCATCTGACGGTTCCGGTGATCGGCGTGGCGAAATCGGGTTGGAACATCGACCAATTCCGCCAGCGCGCGAAGGACAGCATTCAACAGCACAGCACGTTCGATCCCCAAGACTTCGAGAAACTGAGCAAGCTGCTCCACTATGTCGACGGCGACTATTCCGATCCGGCGACGTTCACCGCGCTCATCAAGGAATTGGGCAAGGCACAACGGCCCACGTACTATCTGGCGATCCCACCCGTGCTATTCGGGCTGGTGGTGGAGCAGTTGGGCAAGGCCCACGGCGCTCAGAACGCCCGCGTCGTCATCGAGAAGCCGTTCGGCCGTGATCTGGCGTCTGCACAAGAACTCAACAAAGTTCTATTGGGGAACTTTGACGAACGCTCGATCTTCCGCATCGACCACTACCTCGGCAAATCGCCCGTTCGCAACCTCCTCTATTTCCGCTTCGAGAACACCTTTCTCGAGCCGATCTGGAACCGCCGCTACGTCGAGAGCGTGCAGATCACGATGTCCGAGGATTTTGGAGTCGAGGGGCGCGGCGCGTTCTACGAGGAGGCGGGCACCATCCGTGACGTGATCGAGAACCACATGTTCCAGGTGCTCGTCAATCTGGCGATGGAACCGCCCGCCGGCACCGACAGTGAGTCGGTCCGCGACGAAAAGGTGAAAGTCTTGCGCTCGGTCGCTCCGCTCGATCCCCACAAGGTCGTGCGGGGCCAGTTCCGTGGCTACCGCGACGAAAAGGGAGTCGCGAAGAATTCGCGAGTCGAAACCTTCGCCGCAATGAAGCTGCAAATCCACTCGTGGCGCTGGGACGGCGTTCCGTTCTTCATTCGTGCCGGCAAAAACCTGCCGGTCACCTGCATGGAAGTCTTTGCCGAGCTGCGGCGTCCGCCCGACCTCTACTCGACGTCGTGCACCGTGCCCAACCACGTGCGTTTCCGGCTCAGCCCCGACATTACCATCGGGCTCGGCACGATGGTGATGGACCCCGGCGACGAAATGGTCGGCCGCCCGGTGGAACTCGTGGCGACGCACAAACCCGACGGCGATGAAATGGAGGCCTACGAGCGACTGCTGGGCGATGCCATGCGCGGCGACCAGACGCTCTTTGCCCGCGAGGATTACGTCGAGCAAGCGTGGCGAATCGTCGACCCCATCTTGGAAAAATCGACCCCCGTCTACGAATACGAGCCCGGCACCTGGGGCCCCGACGAAGTCAACCGCCTCGTTTCACCACCGGGGGGCTGGCATGATCCCGTGCTCAGCACGCGGCATCCTTCCGCGCCGAAAAGCTGATCTTGTTCGGATTGCGTATCTGTGGCTGAATGAAGGAAGCGGACTGTGTGCGCGCTCGCGGACACCGTGGGACGGGGCGCCCGCGGGACGGGGCACGACGATCTCGCGTGGCAGAGTGCAATCGGTCATTGCTTAGCCGGTGGGGACAAGCTCCCCGGCGGGGACGAAAAAAGGATCCCCGGCGGTGATGGGGATCCGTTTTCACTAAGGGGGAAACAAGATCCCCGGCACCCAGATGGAACCTAACCTGCCGTCTCTGTGGGTGAGCGACCTGCTCCCGGCCGCTGCGGTCGCGCTCGCCGGCGCGTCGGTCCTCGTGCTGCTCGGTTCCTTTCTGCTGAGGCGGTTTCGCCAGTCGGGCGTCCGCTGGGCGGCGGGCGGGGGCGTCCTGCTGGGACTTTCGCTCCGGGTGGCCGCCGCTCTGGCCGACGGACCCGACATTCCGGACCTGGCGGAGCCGTTCGACGTCAAGGCGTTCGAGGCATACTCGTTGCCGGCCGGCAAAAATGCCGACTATTTGTACCTCTTGGCACAGCGGTCACTGGTCAAGCTCGACAACAAGCGAGGTACGTTCGAGGCGACAGAGAAGAGCGCGCAACAAGCGGCTCTCGCGGGTTGGGCCGAAGCAAACCCGGATGTTCGCAAGTGGCTCGACGCGAATGAAAAGTCGCTCACGGCGTGGAAGGCGGGCACGACGCGGGCCGACGCGATCGAAGTTCCGCTCAGCGAGTTTTCTTACCTTTCGGAGCTGCCTGTCAGCAACGAGGCCCGAACGTTTGCCACGCTGGCGTTCCTGAAAGCGAGTAAGGTCACCAGCGAGGGACAGACTGCCGACGCGTGGAGCTGGTATCGGGCCGCGCTGCGATATAGTCGGCACCTGGGGATGTACGGGGGCATCATCGAGCGGATGGTTGGGGCGCGGGTTTATCGGCTCGCGCGGGATCCGATCCTGAACTGGGCGGCCCGGCCTGAGGTGAGCGCGGCCGACCTGCGTCAGGCGCTCGCCGACGTTGTCGCGGTCGATGCGATGACCGCGCCCTTGTCGCGCGCACTCAAGGTCGAGTATCTCTCCGTGCGACATTCAATTCCTCTGGTGCTTGCCAACGTGCGGAAGGGACATCCTTTCGTAGCCGTGGCAACGCGAGAGAGTGGACGGCCGGAAAAAATGGTGCGGATCGCGAACGTGTGCTTCTCCAACTGGCTCGCCAATGCCGAACGGCCCCGCTGGCAGCGGAGGCCGATGAGCGACAAAGACGTCGGCCTTTTCGAGCCGGACACGGGGTCAGCCAAACTGCCGCCCGCGCGCGAACTGAAGAAGCTCGTTGCGATGCAACTGTCCGGGCTCGCAAACATGGGAATGATGAGGACTTCCCCCGACGAGGACTATGCACTGCCGGGCATGATGTGGCTCTTTGACTCGGTCGATCGGGATCGCGTTAACCAAGCGGCCGTCCTGGTCGGCCTGGCACTGCAGCTTTACTTCCGCGAGCATGGCGGTTTTCCCGCGGCCCTTCCGGAACTTGTGCAAGCCAGTTATTTGAAATCCATACCGCTCGATCCGTTTGGTAAGGGCGAACCCATTCACTACCGGCTGGAAGGCGATGCCAAGGACCGTGCAGTCGTGTGGAGCGTGGGGCTCGACGGTAGCCAGGCGGCCGGCAAGTTGCCAACGACGCCGAATGATTCGTATGAGAGCCAGCTTACGGTCTTTGAGATCAAAGCGGTCCGAAATTCGCAAAATCGAAAATAGCGACTTGACGGGAGCCAAGAGCGATGGCCGAAACTTTGCCAAAGGTCTATTTGGCGCGACACGGGCAAACGGCATGGAGTCTTTCCGGCCAGCACACAGGACGAACCGACATTCCGTTGACGCCCGAAGGCGAGCAGAACGCCAAGCGGCTCGGTGAGCGGTTGGCCAAAATCAAGGAGCCGTTTGCGCTCGTGCTCGTCAGTCCCGTGCAGCGGGCGCGGCGGACCGCGGAGCTGTCGGGATTTGGGGGTCGCGCGGTCATCGAGCCCGATCTTTACGAATGGGATTACGGGCAATACGAAGGACGTAAGACGGCCGAGATTCGCCGCGAGCGGCCTGATTGGCAGCTCTTTCGCGACGGCGTGCCGGGCGGCGAAACGCTCGAGCAGGTTGCGGCCCGGGCTGACCGGGTGATCACCCGCGTGCGGACGAGTGGAGGTAATGCCCTGCTCTTTTCCAGCGGCCACATCCTCCGCGTGCTGGGGGCGCGCTGGTGCGAATGCGACGCATCAGCGGGGCAGCATCTTAACCTCGGCACAGCTTCGTTAAGCGTGCTGGGCTACGAGCACAATCTGCACGAGCCCGTGCTGCAGTTGTGGAATGATCAGTCGCACCTCGGCCACTAAGCGGTCGAGCGGTGCTCCGATGTCCGCCGTAGGGCAAGCTGCCAGCTTGCCCGCCGACCACCAGTCACAATTCCAAAGCCCCCTGATGGGAAATGGGCAAGCTGGCAGCTTGCCCTACGGAACGGGCACGTTGGTGGCGGGAAACTACTTTCGCTTATCGAGCCCGGCGGCCGCGGCCGGATCGGCCAGCAACACGGCCCGCGCGCTCTCGATTCGGCCGGCCGGAATCGAGTGGTCCCCTTTCATTAGCTTCGCGAGGGGGTCGACTTTGTTTGCGCCGGTCACCAGCCAGAGGATTTGGGTCGCCCGGTTAATCATCGGATAAGTCAGCGTCATCCGCTTGCGTGCCTGGTAGACGCCTGTGATCGCCACGTCGCGGTCGGTGACGTCCAGGACGGGATCGCTGGGAACGAGCGAAGCCGTGTGTCCGTCGGGACCGAGCCCCAAATGGACGAGGTCCAGCACCGGATTTGTCCCGGCAATCTGACGAAGGGTGGCGGCGTATTTGCCAGCGGCGGCCGTGAGATCGGCATCGGTCACAGGCATCGCATGGACGTTTTCGGCCGGCAAGGCGACGCGATCGATGAGGCAGTCGCGGAGGTGTTTTAAGTTGCGATCGGGATCGTCGTCGGGTGCGGCCCGTTCGTCGACCTGGAACAGGTGGACCTTGTCCCATTCGACCGACAGTTTGGACAACGCCTCAAACATAATCCACGGAGCCGTTCCTCCGCTCACAGCCACGAGGAACCGGCCGCGCTGGCGAATGGCGTCGCGAGCGGCGTCGGCCAGCAACTGCGCTCCACGTTCGGCCAGGGTTTGCTGTTCGGCGATCAGGTCAATGCGCATGCTTTGCTCCGCAAATGCGGCACCGAGTGAATCAACCCCAATGCCCACTGGCGGACAAGCCGCCAGTGCCACCCGACTCGATTCGCGACACACAAATCACCCCGTCGAACTCACGATGGCCCGACGCTGGGGGTGACAAAGGTCGCCTGTTTGGATTGTGATTCCCAAAGGCGGAACCCGCCCAAGAAGGCGTTGGCGTTGTCCCCCGCGCGGCAATTGGGCGGCATTTCCTTCAACCTTTTGACGTTGCCACCACCCAGTACGACTTCTTCGGCCTGAACGGCGGCGCTCAACGTGGTGACCACTTCGGCCACCAGCTTCCGCCACTTCTTTTTGCCGAACCGGTCGAGGCCGCGGATGCCGACGTAGTCTTCAAAGGTGTGTTTCTTGTAGGGCAGATGAGCGAGTTCCAACGGCTCGAGCACGCCGTCGACGATCAGGGCCGAGCCCAGGCCGGTGCCCAATCCCAAAAAGAGCATGCGGCCGCCGCGATAACTGCCGAGCGCCTGCAGGGCCGCGTCGTTGATGATTTTCACCGGGCATTTGAAGGCCGCCTCGAAGTCGAAGCCGACCCAACCTTTGCCCAGGTTGTGCGGCTCGGCGACCGGATTGCCGCGGAGGACAGGCCCCGGATAGCCCATCGCCACGACATCGTAGTGCCAGCCCTCGGCCGCTTTTTCAATCCCGGCCACCATATCGGTGGGAGTCATCGTTGGACCCGAGACGAATTCGCGGTGCTCGGTTTCCCCCGT
>Ga0210390_10002032_pt1 | contig 18433 bp, 13 predicted proteins | sample IncBWH11OmetaG_FD_161050 | JGI IMG/M metagenome (GOLD analysis project Ga0210390, IMG submission 161050) | Forest soil microbial communities from Barre Woods Harvard Forest LTER site, Petersham, Massachusetts, United States - Inc-BW-H-11-O ... | reverse complement strand
TTCCGGTGGCCAGATACCAGAAGCCAGCACCACCGCCACCCGATCCGCCAGCTCCGCCGGTCCCACCGTTGGCGCCCGTGCCGCCCACTCCGCCGAGCCCGCCCCAGGCATTGTTGGCGCTGAAGGCGGAACCGTTGTCAAGTGTGAGTGACGTGGTGCTCTCAAGAGCACCACCGAAGCCGTGGCCGCCGTCGCCGCCGGTCCCGCCGTCTCCGCCGTCGCTGGCATCACTCCCCTTGGCGCCGTCGCCGCCGGCACCACCGGTGCCCCGGTTGGTGTCCAGCCCAACCGTGAGTCCGCACGTCCAGCATTGACCTGGCGGCCCTCCGACCTGGCCCGCTGGTCCGCCGTTGCCAAATGCAGCCGGGGCACCTCCGCCTCCTGGACCACCGCCGCCCCCGGTCACCCCGTTGTCGGTAAAGGTCGTTTCGCTGATCTGGAGGTCACCGGTCCCGGAGACCGCACCCCCGTCGGCGTCACCACCGTTGCCTCCTGTGCCGGCGTCGCCCGGATTCCCGACAGCACCGGGAGCTCCCGGAGCCCCCCCGTCGCCACCGGTCCCGGCCGGTGCCGTGCCTCCGCTGCTGGCTCCACCACCGGGGCCGCCCGCGCCGCCGATCCCTCCGGTCCCGGCCGCGCCTCCCTCCCCTCCGGCGCCGCCGGCGCCTCCGGAGGCGGAGTTACCTCGGAAGGTCACATTGCTGAGGCTGAGCGAGCCGTCGCTGTAGATGGCCCCCCCGCTGGCACCCCCGCCGTTGCCCCCGTTGCCGCCGGCGCCGCCATCGCCGCCGTTGCCGCCCGCCCCCCCGTAGCCGCCGCGGCCACCGTCGGCCTGGAACGTGGGGGCAGCCGTGCCACCCGCTCCTCCGGTGCCGCCGTTCCCTCCCGGGCCCCCGCCTCCCCCGTCGCCTGCGTCCCCGCCGTCGCCCCCGATCGCTGTGTTGTCACTGAAGGTGCCGCCATTGACTGCCACCACCGATCCGGCTGCGGCATAGATCGCACCGCCTTCGGCAGCCTGTCCATCGGAGCCGTTCCCGCCCGACGAACCCTGACTGCCGTCACCAGCGGCTCCACCACCACCGCCCGGAAAAACAACGCCGTACGACGTTTGATTGGCGTCTGTTCCGGTGAGCCCGTCGTTCCCTTGGTTGCCTAACCCGCCACCCGCGCCGCCATTCCCCAGGCTCCCTTGGACAAGGCCGTCCGTGAGCGAGACGTCGTCCAGGGTGAGTGTGCCACCAGAATCGACCTGGAAGAGCTGCGTGGCCCGTCCACCGGACAGTGATACCCCTCCGATCTCGGAGGCATCGAGGGTCAGGTTCTGGTCGGCGGTCACCAACACCGGGGAATCGAAGGTGATCGAGCCGAGGCAATCGAATTGCACGCTCCCCGACCCGCCGAGGTCGGCGATGGCAGCGAGAAGGCTGGGCTGGTCGCACTGGGTGAGAAGGGCAGGGGGATCCGCAGAGGCAGCAACAAATGGGAGCCCCACGAAGGTCAGCACGAGTGCGGATGCGCACACGCCCAAGAGCCTGATTCTCGGACCCATGCTCGCCTCCCGTCGGGGATAGTGGTATCCGACCCGAAAATGCCGATCGGGAGCACCCCTTTTCCGTGCACGACATGGAGCTCGCACCGTTTGGCGCCCGAAATCCTGCAATTCCCGTTTCCGGGCATCTTTACGAAGGACGTACCCAAAGTCAATCGCCCTCGGGCACCTCAGCCAGTGGCAGTCTTCAGGCAGAAGATCGTCCAGCCCCCTGGTCAGGATCTACGAGCAGGCAAGGACGCGAGACGTATTACCCGTATGACCTGGGTTGGTCATCGTCGGAACCGGGATGGATTGAGTCGCCGGCCGGTCCGCTGGCTTCAGCGTCGGCCCTGGGAAAGTGAGCCCGGCGCGGAATGGACGTGGAGCAGCTCGGCCGGAGCGCTCCACGGAACGATCTGGGGCACTAGTTTCGATGGCCTCCACCCTGTTCTCCCGGGCGGAAGATCCGTAGCGATGAGTCGCAATCGACTTGGCGGGATCGGCGTGAGACAAATCCCACCCGTCATGCATCTCGATCGAAAGACCCAGTCGTCTCAACGTCCCGCACTTCGCCGTATGGCCTGCTCATCGCCGTATGGCCTGCTCATCTGAGAAGAACTCGATGCCTTCGATGGGATCCAGGTAAATCGCCTCCAACTCGGGCCTGCCGCTGCCAGCAATGCCCTGAGCATCTCCGATCCCCCGCCAATCCAAGCCCCAGTCAGCGATCGGCCCGATTTACAGACGCCATCGCTGCCTGTCTCAAGCACACGGGACGCGCAAAGTCGCGTGCGCGGACGCGATGGTCATCCGGTTCGGTGCCCCTGATCAGGGCGAAACTGGGTGGGCGCTAGCCACAAATCGCACCTTTGAGACGACTCCTGATCCGACCAGGACGCTCCTGAGCCGAGCCACCGAGGACGAGGGAGTTGGTACACGGCGCAACAAATTTCAACCCGACGTCCTTATGAACTACGATTTGTAATACGATACGAATACGACTGATCTACTTCTCCCAGGCAGTTCTCGACAAGTTGTGGGACAAACACGATCTCGAACAATGGGAAGTCGAAGAAGCCGCCACGGCGCCGGAAGCAGAGGCCGGCTGGGAAACACACCCGGTCCACGGCCGAAGACTCATTCTTCGATGTCATCCAGCGCCAGACGTCCTGTTCTTCATCGCCCTCGATCCCATACACCCCCCAAGCGGGATCTGGAGCTGTCGTACCGCCTACATCCCCGACTAGTGCAAGGAACTGAACGATGACGAACGCACCCGAACCTCCGGAACACGACGACCTTCAAGCCGCCTTTGAGCGGAGCGAGAAGGTCGAGATTGAACGCCCTGAGCCAAGGAATCTGGCAAGCGTGCTGTCCGTCCGTATGAGTCGGGAACTCCTAAGGGAGCTGACAATCGCAGCCCGCTCCGTAGACAAAGGCCCCGCGACCTTGGCCCGCGAACTGATTGAACGGGGACTCGTCGACGACTTCGCGCCAACGCCAGCGCTTATTGGCAAGGTGCTGAGTCGCCTGCTTGATCAACTTGGACCAACTGCACAAGCGAGTTTTATCTCTGCAGGTGGCGTCAGCCCCACAAAACAGGGTGCCCGGGGTACGAGAGTTCTTGAAGAGGTTGCCTGATGAGTCTCGAACTCAGGTACCTCGGAGTCTCGGAAGGATTCGTCAAAGACGGAAGATCGCTTACGCATCTCACCGGATTCGACCCAGCGTTCTTCAGTTTCGATTCGTTCCCAGCAACCTGGCCTCTGGCCCTGATCGTGTTATGGGAAGAGACAGATAGGGACGCTGCTCGAGTTCCTGAGGGCACGCCTATCCAGATTCGCATGTCTCTTATCGCTCCAAGCAATCAGACTGTTGCCGTGGCAGATGTTCCCGGGGTGGCGGAACGTCCGCCTCGCGATGACATCCCCTTCAGAAGCATGGCCGTCTACGTAGCAGCCATCACCTTCCCGGAGCCCGGTGACTATCAACTTGAAGCAACGCTCGACGCTGCGGGCCAACACGTTGAAGCGCGCCGCTCATTGACCATTCGTGGTCCGATTCAGGCCTAATGCCGCTCTGATGATCCTTCTCTCATCTCTAGTGTTCAGACAAGACTGCTGCAGACAAGATCATCTCTGCAGTGACCACTGGTACCGAGCCGCCGTCCAAGCCTATTGACGCCAGATTTCGCGATCACGAATCGCCTAAGAGCTTTCGTTCGTCGCCTTGAGCTGTACACACGCCTTTGTGTTCACATCTCCCGAAGGTGGCCCTCTTCGCGTCCCGGCATGGCGACGGCGGCATTGGAAGCCTTCGGTAGAGCCGGCCGGTCTGAGCCATTGAGGCCACATGATCTTCGACACATTGCGGTCGCATTGTGGATTGCAGCAGGTGCGAGCCCGCTAGAGACGTCTAGGCGAGATGGTCATACTTCGACGTCTTTCACGCTCGATCGGTATGGTCACCTCTTCCCAGAGGCTGACATAACCGTGCCCGACAAGCCTGAGGAGTTGATGCGCAGGGCGCAGTAGCCCCGTGAAACATCGCGCACAGTCTCGCGTAATCCCTGTTCGCCAGACGGACAAAGGACGGACGCAATCCAAATCGTCCCGATGTTTCACAAGCCGTATGCAGGCCTGACCTGCGTGGGCGCTAGAGGACTCGAACCTCCGACCTCAGCCGTGTGAAGGCTGCGCTCTAACCAACTGAGCTAAGCGCCCGCATTTTCAACGTCTAGCTGCGGGTTTTCCATGCTGCAGTCGTGGACGACTTCGGCATGGCGCAGCCAGAGCGTACAACTCAGCCTGAGGGACCCCAACATCATGCCCATCGTCATCACCCGCCGTGGCGTTTGTTCTTCGGTGGACCGTCTAGGCCTTTCCTGGCTCGTATGACTCCGTAAAGAGATCACCTTGTGCGGCTCCGGAGCCAGACCGCCCTCCTCCGGCACCACGGAGCACGAAGGCAATAACGACAGCAACCAATGCTCCGGCGAGTGGACCGGCGATGTACACCCAGTAACCCGTGAAGGTGGTGGACGCCAGGTCCGGGCCGAACGTGCGAGCTGGGTTCATCGAAGCCCCGGAGATGGGGCTGCCCCAGAGTCCGGCGAGGGCGATGTAGCCGCCGACTCCAAGGGCACCGAAGATCCCGACGTTCTGGGCGCCGGACGCCGTCCCGAGGATCACACTGACCAGACCCGTTGTGAGCAGAAGTTCCATCCAGAATGCGGCCATGTCCGAATAGCCGTGCGCCGGATAGTTGCTTCCGTACATCGCCGAGACGTTGATGATCGCGTGGAGCACCAATGCCGCCAGTGTCGCCCCGCCAAGCTGGGCAACGATGTAGCCGGGCACCCGCCGCCATTGAAAGTCCCTTCGCAGGGCGAAGGCAATGCTCACCGCCGGGTTGAGATGCGCACCCGAGACCTTCCCCATGAACAAGATGATGGCCATCACGGTCAGCGCCGGAGCCACCACGGCCGCTTGGTGGCTTATGACTCCGGGAAAGGCGTGGCCCATCATGCCCCCACCAGCGGCAGCCAGCACCAAGAAGAAGGTTCCGAGCACTTCGGAAAAGAGCCTCCGCCATTCCTGGCGTGGATCCTGAAAGTCTCGGATGCGCTGCATCACGCTTTGCTCGTAGCGTGCCACCGGGCCGAGAACTTCTGCGGTCTCCGTCGCTTCTGTTGTCACGGTTTGCCCCCTTGTCTGAATCACGTGTGTTCTCCGGCTCCCTGTCCAATGGGACGGTCGAGTCATTCGGCCGGGAAGCGTTCGAATCACCTTTACCTCTGAGTGAGTATCAGGCGCCTATGGGCATTGCAAGGGCCAAGGAGGCAGGAGTACCGTCCGTAAAATGGTCACGTACGACCGCTCCCATGCTCTTGACCACATGGTGGTGGTTCTGTTCGAGAATCGCTCGCTCGACAACGTGTTGGGTCATCTCTACGGTCCAGCCGACGGCAAGAACTTCGACGGCGTCATTGGTAAAGAGCTCTCAAACCCGATCCCGCAATGGGGCGAGCACGGAGCCGAGCGTAGGTTCGTGCCGTACACGATTGCCACGAACATGGACAGTCCCAATCCGGACTCGGGAGAGGAATACCCGCACACCAACACGCAGCTCTACAACATCTTGAACGAGCACAATCGCTTCAAAGTGGGCGAAGAGATAGCGGCGCCATGGAATGCACCCGAGCCTGGTCAGACGCCCACCATGGATGGCTTCGTCACCGACTACATCAGCATGTTTACCGCCGAAATGGGCCGTCAGCCGACGTATGAGGAGTACTCACAGATCATGACCGGGTTCACGCCCGAGCAGGTGCCGGTGCTCAACGGCCTGGCGCGGGGATTCGGCGTGTTCGATCACTGGTTCTGCGAGGTGCCGTCGCAGACTTTTATGAACCGCTCTTTCTGGACCGCCGCAACGTCGTCGGGGCTGACCGTGAACAGCCCAGCAACGAAGTTCCTGGCGAGCAACGCCGCCGAGACGATCTTCAATCGGCTCGAAGAACATGGAAGGACCTGGAAGGTCTACGTCGCCGAACCGATGCGGATCTCCTTTACCGGGCTGATCCATCACCAGCGGCTGAAGGAGCGGCTCGCCACCCATTTCGTGCCCTTCGCCCAGTTCGAGGCCGACGCCGCCAATGGGGAACTTCCCGATCTCTCGTTCATCGAGCCGAGCATGGCGATCGGACACAACGACTACCACCCCGCTTTGGGGCGTTCCATGGGCCACGACATGGAGCTACCCGCCGATCCCCCGTCATCGATCCTGGGCGGCGAGGCGTTTCTCTCTCGGATCTACGACACCTATCGGGCAATGCAAGGTCCAAAAGGGTCGAACGTTTGGAACACCGCTCTCTTGATCGGTTGGGACGAGCCAGGCGGCACGTACGACCACGTACCACCTGGACCCGTGCCGCCACCCGATACCTCGGCGACGGCCGGTGAGATGGGCTTTAGGTTTGATCGTTCCGGCTACCGGGTTCCCGCCATCGTTGTGTCGCCTTGGGTCGAGCCGGGTTCCGTCTTCAACGAGGAGTACCGCCACACCTCACTTATCGCAACACTGCGAGAGCAGTGGAACCTCGGAGATCCCTTCACCGCCAGAGATGCCTCCTCTCGCACCTTCTCCACCGTGTTCGGCCGAGACACCCCACGAGAACCTGACACATGGCCCATTCCAGAACCACGTCCGGTTCCTGCTTTCGCAGAGGATGACTTGGCTCTGGGCAGTGTCGTCTCCGTAATGGCCAAGACCCTGCTCGAAGGGATCCGCGATTACGCACACCAGAACGACATCGAGCTCGAGGGTGCCCCAAGAGACCCCAATGCCGAGATTGCTCCCGAGCAGGTCGTCACGGTATTGCGGAGTGCCGCGGCTGCTCTGTTCCCTCTCCTGGCCGAGCGTGAGGACTAGACCGTGCGGCAATTCTCCCAGCCTCCGACCGCGCAGAACGTTGCCCGATTGGGTTCTCTGTGAGCTGGGTGAAGCCAGCTGGGCACGGCGCTCGTTGCCCGAGAGTGTGAAGGCTGTGCTCTAACCAACTGAGCCGGCCGGCCTGCGTCCGAGGCCCGTTTTGGGGGGTCGCAGACGGCGCCGGTACCCTGAGGTGCACATGGCCGCGACGGACGACTACGACGACGAGGACACCGGTGTGCGGGCGCCGTTGACCCTGAGGCTGAAGGAGACGTTCTGGCCCGCCGCCGTCCCGAAACTCGGCGAAGACGGAATGCCCGACCGCTTCCCCGACGAGGAGCGCCGAGCGGTCATGAAGTCGCTGGACCCCCAGGAGGTCAAGCTGTCCTTCGGTGCGTTCCTACTGGCGACCATCGCCGGCATTGCGATCCCCGCCTACATCATCGGCTCCAACAAGGTCACCAAAGCGGGGAAGAACACGATCGCGGTCGCGCCCGACGCCAAGCTGCTCGGGGGCCTCATCCTGGTCCTCTGCGTTCTCGGCTTCGTGACCCTCTGGAAGCGCAAGCGGACGTTCGTCGCGTTCGACCTGTTCCTGATCGGTTTCGCTTTCACCCTCTTCATCGGTCTGATCGCGTTCGTGTTCATCCTCCTCGGCGGCTGGCTGATGTTGCGTGCCTGGAGGATCAACCGCTACGGGACCACGGACGCCAAGGCCATCCGGCAGGAGGTCGCCTCCCGGCCGAGGGGCAAAGGCAAGGGTGGCGCCGCTCCCGCGTCGAAGACCGCCGGCCCGACGAAGGGCAGGGCATCGTCGCAGCCGGCGAGCCGCAAGCCCCCGACCGCGAGCAAGCGCTACACACCGAAAGCGCCACCTCGGAAGAAGATCCCCAAGCCCACCGAGTAGGCACGGCAGGACGCAGCGCTCAGCGGCCGGGATCCACGAGCAACGCCGAACGCAGCAGCTGCAGCACGTCGGCGCGCCGGCGGACCAACGAGCGAGCCGTCGGCTCTTCGCCGAGTGCGCGCAGCACCTCGACCTCGGTGACCATGCCGATCACCGTCGAGTAGATGGCGAGCAACAACAGGCGCGGGTCGGACCGGCGCATCGAGCCCGACGCCATCTCCGCCTCCAAGAAGGACGAGGCGCGCTGCACCAGCGGCTCGAGCGCCAGCGTCATCTGCGTGGCCGCGGGTGGACCGAGCCGCCCCACCTCGCGCAGCAGGCCCAGCAGCTCGGGCTGGCGGGCGGCCAGGCGGAACACCGAGCGCACGACCGCCTCGACGCGGTCCCACCCCTCCCCCGCCCGCTGCAGCGCCGACTCGAGCGCAACCGAGAGGTCCCCCGCGCTGCGGGCGATCACCGCCTCGAGCAAGGCGTCCTTGGAGGGGAACCAGTAGAGGATCGACTGCTTCGTGAGGTCCAGCTCCTTGGCCACCGCGTCGAGCGAGGTCGCCTCGTAACCCCGGCTCGCGAACGAGGCCAGGGCGGCGTCGAGGATGCGGTCACTGGTGGTGGAGCTGGGCACTTACCAAATGGTAGACAGATTCGGCCGACGGTGGTAGACATTTCTGATGCCCATCGAGCGGCAGCTGCGCGGCAAGCGTTTCTTCATCACGGGCGCCACGGGGTTCCTGGGTACGGCGCTCGTGGAGCGGATCCTGCGCTGCCTGCCCGAGGCCGATGTCACGGTCCTCATCCGTCCGGGGCGCCGGGCCGACGCCAGCGCCCGCCTCGCGCGGGAGGTCATCAAGAACGACTGCTTCGACCGCGCCCGCGACGAGCTCGGCGACGGCTTCGCCGACGAGGTGGCCCGCCGGGTCCACGCCGTCGCCGGTGACGTCGGCCAGGACGGACTCGGCCTCGACGACGAGGGACGGGCTGCGCTGGCGGCGGCGGACATCGTCATCCACTCGGCCGCGACGGTTTCCTTCGACGCACCGTTGACCCAAGCGGTCGAGATCAACCTGCTCGGCCCGTCGCGCGTGGCGGCCGCCATCTCCGAGTGTGCCTCGTCGGCCCACCTCATCGCGGTGTCGACCGCCTACGTCGCGAGCACGCACCAGGGCGAGGCCAAAGAGGAGCTACTCAGCGAGAACCCCTTCACCCTCGACGTGCGCTGGCAGGATGAGGTTTCGTTCAGCCGCCGGCTGCGCGACGACCTCCAGACCCAGTCGCGGATGTCCGAGAACCTGAAGGAGTTCAAGAAGAAGGCGCGCGGCGAGGTCGGTGCGGCCGGCGATCACCTGATCGCGTCCCGGGCCGAGAAGCTGCGCGAAGAATGGGTCAGCAACGAGCTGGTGAAAGCGGGCACGGCGCGGGCGTTGTCGCTCGGCTGGCCCGACGCCTACCCGTTCACGAAGGCGCTCGGCGAGAAGGCGCTCATCGAGCAGTGGGAGGGCAAGGTCCCGATCACGTTCGTGCGGCCGTCGATCATCGAGTCGGCGCTGGCCGAGCCGCGAGCGGGTTGGATCAGAGGATTCCGGATGGCGGAGCCGATCATCATCTCGTACGCCCGGGGCCTGCTGGCCGAGTTCCCGGGCGTGCCCGAGGGGATCATCGACGTGATCCCGGTGGACCTGGTGGTGGCGGCGATCCTGGCGGTCGCAGCACGGGGGCCGGAGCCGGGGAAGCCGAAGGTCTACCACGTCGCTTCCGGCGTGCGGAACCCGCTCCGCTACGGGCGCCTCGTGGAGAAGTCGACGGGCTTCTTCCAGCGCAACCCGCTCTACGACGATCGCGGCCAGCCCATCAGTGTCCCCGAGTGGTCGTTCCCCGGCCGCGGGCGGGTCCAGCGCCAGCTGCGCCGCGCCGACTCGCTCATGACGTTCGCAGAACGGCTGATCACAGCCTTGCCGATCCGGGGCAGACAGGCGCAGTTGGCCGCCATCATCGAGGACCGGCACGCGATGGCCAAGCGCGCCCTGGGTTACGTCGAGCTGTACGGCGCCTACACCGAGACGGACGCGCGGTACCGGGTCGACCATCTGCTCGAGCTGTGGGACGCCTGCGACGACGAGGACCACGAGCGGTTCGGCTTCGATCCGGGCGTTATCGACTGGGATCACTACGTGCTCGAGATCCACCTGCCGTCGGTCCTCGAACACACCCGGGTGCGGACCAAGCCGGGGCGTTCGGTGGTGCAGAAGCGCTCCGACCGGCAACGCAAGGCGATCCTCTCGTCCGACCGGCACATGGCGGTCTTCGACCTCGAGCACACACTCATGGCGTCCAATGTCGTCGACACCTACGCGTGGCTGGCCAGCCGTCACCTGCCGCCGGCACGACGGGCACGCTTCGTGGCGGAGCTCGCGCGCCAGGGCCCGGCGCTGCTGGCTCTCGACCGGCGTGACCGGGGCGACTTCCTGAGTTCGTTCTACCGCCGCTTCGAGGACGCCCCGGTGGAGCGGTTACGCGAGGACTCGTGGGAGCTCTTCCACCGCCAGCTCTTGACGCGGTCGTTCCCCGACGGATTCGCCCGGGTGCGGGCGCACCGCGCCGCCGGGCACCGCACCCTGTTGATCACCGGGGCGCTCGACTTCGTCATCGAGCCGATCCGACCGCTGTTCGACGACATCATGTGCGCGGAGATGGGCGTCCAAGACGGACGCCTGACCGGGCAGCTCACGGCGCTGCCTCCGATCGGCGAGGCGCGCGCGCTGCTCCTGGCCGACTACGCCGAGGAGTACTCGCTGTCGCTGGAGGAGTCGGTGGCCTACGCCGACTCCACGTCGGACCTGGCGATGCTCGAGGCCGTCGGGTTCCCGGTCGCCGTGAACCCAGAGTCCCGCCTGTCCGCCATCGCCCGGCGGCGGGGCTGGCACGTGGAGCAGTGGGCGAAAGCCGAAGGCGGCTCGCACCGGCCGCTGCCGTTGGGCCCGTTCGACGTGAAGGCACCCAAGGCGGTCATGGGGCGATGAGGGCGGTGGTCTCGTGAGCACGCTGTTGTTCGAGCGGTCGCTGCCGCGTTTCGCCGCGGCGAGGGTGGTGTCGTCGTTCGGCTCGGGGCGCGGGGCGGGCGTCGGTCCGCTGCGGCTGGTGGAACAGGACGCGCCGGAGGCGCCGGCCGAGGGCTGGGTGCACGTCGACCCGGTGCTGTCGGGCATCTGCGGCTCCGACCTGTCCACGTTGGACGGGCGCAGCTCGCGCTACTTCGAGGACATCGTCTCCTTCCCTTTCGTGCCGGGCCACGAGGTGGTCGGCGTCGTGAGCGAAGCGGTGGACGGCGCCGAGGGGGTTGCGCTGGCCGCGGGCAGCCGGGTGGTGCTCCAGCCCGTCCTCGGGTGCGCGGCCCGGGGCATCGAGCCGCCGTGCCCGGCGTGCCAGGCGGGGCAGGTGGGCAACTGCGGCAACCTCGCCTTCGGGCACATCCGCCCGGGCCTCCAGACCGGGTTCTGCGCCGACACCGGTGGCGGCTGGTCGAGCAGCGGGCTCGTCGCGCACCGCACCCAGCTCTACGGCGTCCCGGCTGCGCTGAGCGATGAGGACGCCGTGACCGTCGAGCCCGTGGCCTGCGCCGTGCACGCCGTCCTCAACGCGCCGATCGCGGAGGGTGATGTCGTCGCCGTGCTGGGCGCCGGGACGCTCGGGCTTCTGGTGACGGCCGCCGTCTCGCATCTCGCCACGACCGGGCGCTGTCCGCCACCCTCTGCGTTGTTGGTCGGGGCGCGCTACGCGCACCAGCAGCGGCTGGCGCGGGAACTGGGCTGCACGGAGGCGCTCCCGCCCGACCAGCTGCCGCGTGCGGTGCGGCGCCACACGCGTTCGCTGTCCTACGGCGGGGCGTCGGGCATGACGGCAACGTTGTCGGGCGGAGCGGACGTCGTCATCGACTGCGTAGGCAGCGCCGAGTCGATCGCGCAGTCGCTCGCCATCGTGCGCCCGCGCGGGACGGTCGCTCTCGTCGGCATGCCGGGCAAGGTGTCGGTCGATTTGGCGCCGCTGTGGCACCGCGAGGTGCGCCTCGCCGGCGCCTACGCCTACGGGACCGAGCGCGGCGGGCCCGCTCCCGGAGGGGGCGTGTCGACCTTTGCCCTCGCGCTCGAACTGGCTGAGGCGCTGAACACCGGCCGGCTCGTGTCCGCCACGTACCCGCTCACCCGCTTCGAGGAGGCGGTGGCCCATGCCGGCGCCGCCGGCCGCCGGGGCGCCGTCAAGATCGCATTCGACCTACGGAAAGGACAGACCCGATGAGCCGCCGACCCGGCTTCGTCCTCGAGGTGGACAAGTCCGCGCCCCCGACCTGGTTCTGGAACGGCGAGGGCTTCAGCCTCGAGACGCTGCCCGAGGGAAGCCGGGTGATCTACGCGCCCGAGCCGATCGAGCCGATCAAGGACCCCTACCGCGCCATCCGCGACGCCCTGCTCCACCCCGTCGGCGACCGCGACCCGCTGCCGGCGCTGCTGCGCCCGGGCATGACGCTGACGATCTGCTTCGACGACATCTCGCTGCCGCTGCCGCAGATGGAGGCGCCCGACGTGCGCCAGATGGTGATCGAGACCGTTCTCGACATGGCCGCCGAGGCGGGCGTCGACGACGTCGTGCTCATCGCCGCCCTGGCCTTGCACCGGCGCATGACCGAAGAGGAGCTGCGCCACGCCCTCGGCGACCGCGTCTACGACGCCTTCGCCCCGAGCGGGCTGCTCACCCAGCACGACGCCGAGGACCCGTCCAATCTGCTCTACATCGGGGAGACCGACCAGGGCGAAGAGGTCGAGATCAACAAGCGGGCCGCCACCTCGGACCTGCTCGTCTACGTGAACATCAACCTCGTCTCCATGGACGGCGGGCACAAGAGCGTCGCCACCGGCCTGGCCAGCTACCGCAGCCTGCGCCATCACCACAACCCGCAGACCATGCGCCACTCGAAGTCCTTCATGGACCAGCACCGGTCCGAACTGCATTCGTCGAACTGGCGCATGGGCCGCCTCATCGCCGAGTCGGGCGTGAAGGTCTTCCAGATCGAGACGACGCTCAACAACGACACGTTCCCCCCGAACTTCGCGTTCCTGCAGAAGCGGGAGTGGGAATGGTCGCTGCGCGACCGGGCCACCTACACGGCGACGTCGAAGGCGCTCGAGAAGACGCCGCCGCGCCTCGCCCGCCAGATCTTCCACTCGATCCGCTCGCCCCACGCGCTGACCTCGGTGCAGGCCGGGGAGGTCGAGGCCGTCCACGAGCTGACGACGGCCAACGTGTGGGCCCAGCAGGGCGTGGCGGTGGAGGGCCAGACCGACATCTTGACGATGGGGCTGCCGTTCATCTGCCCCTACAACGTCAACTCGATCATGAACCCGATCCTCGTGGCATGCCTCGGGCTCGGCTACTTCTTCAACATGTACCGGGGCAAGCCGCTCGTGCGCGAGGGCGGCGTCGTGATCATGCGGCACCCGACGCGGCCCGAGTTCCACCCCGGGCACCACCCGAGCTACATCGACTTCTACGAGCAGGTGCTGACCCAGACGGTCGACCCGGTGCGGATGAGCAAGGAATTCGAGGAGTCCTTCGCCACGGACCCGTGGTACATCCACCTCTACCGAACCGGGCACGCGTACCACGGGGTGCACCCCTTCTACATGTGGTACTGGTGCGCCCACGCCCTGCAGCACGTCGGGCGCGTCATCGTCGTCGGCGGCGACACCAAGGCGGTCCGGCGTCTGGGCTTCACGCCCGCAAGCTCCCTCGACGACGCGCTCGAGATGGCGACCGACGTCGTCGGCCCCTCCCCCACGCTGACCCACCTGCACAACCCGCCCATCCTCATGTCGGACGTGCAGTGACGGGCGGGTCCGTGTCGTCGTCCCTGTCGTCCCTCACCAACCGCGTGCGCGCGACCCGCTTTCCCCTGGCCGCCCCGCCGTGGCCGGCCTCCGTGCCGCGCCCGGACCCCGAGCGCCGCGTCGGCCTCGAGTACGACCACGAATGGTCGCGGCGGTACCCGGTGCGCCTGGCCCGGGCCATCGTGGTCGACAACGTCACCCGCCCGGCCGCCCGCCTGCTCGCGCCCCCCACGATCCGCGGGCTCGAACACTTGCAGCACATCGACGGCCCGGTCATCTTCGCCGCCAACCACGCCAGCCACATCGACACGCCCTTGCTGCTCACGACGCTCCCGGTGGAGTTCCGACACCGCACCGTGGTCGCCGCGGCCTCGGACTACTTCTTCGACCGCACGTGGAAGTCGGTGGTGTGGTCGTTCGCGTTGGCCGCCATACCGATCGACCGGAGCCGGGTCAACCGCAAGTCGTCCGACACGGCCGCCGAGCTGATCGGCGACGGTTGGAATCTCGTCATCTTCCCCGAGGGCGGACGCTCCCCCGACGGCTGGACCCAGCCGTTCCACGCGGCCAGCGCCGGCTATCTGGGTAAGCGCACCGGTCGCCCCGTCGTCCCGGTCTATCTGCACGGGACGCGTCACGTGCTGCCGAAGACCGGCGAGGCCGGTGCCAAGGGCCCCGGAGGATCGGGGACCGAGTCGCGTCGCGGCGGGCGCCTGCGCCGGTCCCCCATCGCCGTCTTGTTCGGGGCGCCCATGACGCCCGACGAGGGTGAGAACACACGCCGCTACTCCGATCGCATCGAGGCCGCGGTCGCCACGCTGGCGCGCGAGGTCCAGTCCGACTGGTGGCAGGCTCGCCGCTCCGTCAGCGCGGCCGACCCCGTGCCGGGCGCAGCCACCGCGCACCGCGGGCCCGAGGCCTCGGCCTGGCGGCGCGCCTGGGCGCTCGATGGGCCGCCGTCGAGGGACCGGCGCCGGGAGTGGCCCGACTGAAAGCCGGGTGTCCTCGCCCCGCCGCGCTCACGGCAGTGACGGAGGGGTGAGGGCGGGCGCCAGCATGGCGGCGGCGAAACGGAGCGCGCCCGACGAGTAGACGTCGCATTCCTCGATGCCTCCGACCAGGGTCGTGTGGCCGTCGGGGCAGAAGTGGATCCCGTCCGGCGCACGGACCACGTTCATGCCGGCCGGTCCCGTGCACGGTTCGCCCGGGAGGCACGGGAGCGTCCAGGTGAACTGCCCGTTCGCCTCGACGGCCTGCCCGGCGTCGTCGTAGGTGACGCCGACGTTGACCGCGGCGAGTGCCTCGTAGACCTGGTTGAGCTGCGTCGCGTTCTGACTGAGGCTGGCGGAGGCGTCGAGGGGGAGGCCGACGAGGACGACCTTGCTCCCGATCGAGCGGAAGATGTCGATCGCGGTCTGCGTATCGCTCTCGTACTTTGCGTAGTACTGCGGCGTCCCGAGCTCGTAGCCCGCCATACACGGAGTGAAGTCGTCACCCGAGAACGCCAACACCACCGCCGTGGGCTGCCAGGCCGATGCGTCGGTGGCCATCGTCGCCAGCCAGTCGCAGGTCGCCGTGCCGGGAAACGTGCGGACCTGCGCCGAAGCCCCGTCGTCGTTCGCGAGCGATACGAAGTCCGGTCCCGCCTCCGATACCAGCGAGTCGCCGTACACAATGACGCGCGGTGGTCCGGGAGGGGGGAGCTCGGGCACCGATCCATCGAAGCGGGCCTCGCCGTAGTTGAAGATGCCGCCGTCGGAGGCGACCTCCCAGTAGCCACCGGGCTCCGCCGCCATGCCGACGACCGGCTTGGCGAGCGGGAGACCGCCCGTGCTGCCGAAGAACGGCGCGTCGCCGAAGCCGAAGATGCCGCCGTCGGAGGCGACCTCCCGGTAGCCCGCACCCCCGGCGGCCGTCGCGATGCCGACGATGGGTGCATCGAGCGGGTGGCCCCCCTCCGAGCCGAAGAACGCGGCGCCGCCGAACGCGAAGATCCCGCCGTCCGAGGCGACCTCCCAGTAGCCACCTCCGTCGGGCGTGGCCGCGACCCCGACGATCGGTGCATCGAGGGGGTGACCGCCCATGGACCCATGGAACTCGGCGTCGCCGTAGGCGAAGATGCCGCCGTCGGAGGCGACCTCCCAGTACCCCCCGCCGTCCGGGGTCGGGGCCATGCCGACGATGGGTGCACGCAGAGGCAGGCCGCCCGTGCTGCCGAAGAACGGCGCGTCGCCGAAGCTGAAGATGCCGCCGTCGGACGCCACCTCCCAGTAGCCGCCGCCGTCCGGCGTCGCCGCCATCGCGACGATCGGCGCGTCGAGCGGCGTGCCGCCCATGGAGCCGTGGAAGCCCGCGTCGCCAAAGGCGAAGATCCCGCCGTCCGAGGCGACCTCCCAATAGCCGCCTCCGTCGGGCGTGGCCGCCATCCCGACGATCGGGTGCGTGACCACCAGGGCCGCCGCCCGAGGGGCCTGGACCGCCGCCACCAGCACGGTCGCGGTGAGGGACGCGGTGAGGGACGCGGCGAGGAGACCCATGGTGATCCGACGATGCACGGAAGGAGTTTGTCCGATCGCGTCGGCCCCACGGATCCGGGCACGACGGCCAACGGCATGCCACCAGCACGGCTGCGACCTGTGTCATCGTGTCTGCCCACACAGGGGTCGCAGCGTCGTTCGGAAGGAGCTTGAGGATGGAGCAAAGGGGGCGACGCCGGCCGTCGTGGGTTGCGTCGAGGATTGCTCCGGTCCTGGCGTCGGCAGCCGTCTTCGTCGTGGGGATCCAGTCCGTCGCCGTTCAGGGAGCGAACGCGGCGACGCGCCCATCGGAGGACACCGGATTCTCGCCGCCCGTCTCGGGTACGCCGCAGTACGAGCACGTGGCGCCGACGCAGATGACCGACTCCCGCCAGCTCAATCGACCGATAGGGCAACGTCTCGCCGACGAGATCGCCCGGGAGATCGGGCTCAAGAAGTCCGACGTGCTCACCCCTGAGCAGTCCCGCGAGTTCATCGCCGGTCAGGGCGTTCCGGGCTCGGGTGACCCGCAGCAGTCGGAGCTGGTCGACCAGAGCGTCAAGATCCTGACCAACACGGTCGGCCACCCTCTCCCCTACACGGACGCGGACGGCAAGACCAAGACGACCGTCCTCGCCAGCTACGGCGTGTTCGTCACGACGGGCGGGATCCTCGAGAGCCCCGCCTACGCGGACGCCCCCACGTACCTCGTGAACACCGTGATCGCGCCCGGCGGCTACATGGCGGGCTGGATGAAGGCCAACGGTGCCACGAAGTCCCTCACGCAGCTGTACAAGTCCGCCTACACGTCGGAGGCGGCATACGGCAACGAGGCGCAGCAAAATTCGGAGCCCGACGAGCTGATCACGAACACGAAGGGCGGCGTGAGCAACGTGGTCGGCATGTCGATGGGCCCCGCCCTGTGGGTCGTCAACTTCGCGCTCCTCTTCACCCTGAACCCCTCGCTGGCGGCCGAGATGCCCGCCAAGTGGGCGCCCCTACCGTCTGCCGTCGTGCAGGCGATCGTTGCCGGGAAGGGCCAGGTTCCTTACAGCGAGGTGGCCGCCGACTTCGGCTGATCCGGGGTCTGCCGGCTCGGGTCTGCGGGACACCACACGGGTCACGCGACACGACCCGCTCGCCATCCGTTTGGGGGGAAAAGGGGGAAGCGGCGAGGGGTCGCGTCGCGGACTTCGGTCTACCGGTGGGTTGTGACAGACCCGTTGCATTCGAGTTGCGGTTCAACGGCCGGTGGCGCCGGGCCGGGCCGGTCCCGCCGCGACGGGGACCCGGACCCCGCTTCCCCTCTACCCTGCCGTCATGCGCATAGAGCGGGTCGGTGATTTCACCCTCGGCTGGGGCGAGTCGCTCGTGTGGGACGAGCGCAGCGAGCGCCTCTACTTCGTCGACTGCGCGGCGCAGACGTTGCACTGGCTCGAAGGCGACAGCACGGAGCTCCAGACGCTCCGGCTCCCGTCCATGGCCGCCGGCCTAGTGCCCACCGGGGACGGTGCGCTCGTGGCGTGCCTCGACGACGGCCTGCACCGTGTCGATCCCGACAACGGGACGATCCGGTTGCTCACGCCGTATCCGGAGGGCCTCGGCCGGCGCGCCAACGACGCCTGCGCCGACCTGTCCGGCAACCTGATCACGGGCACGCTCAACCTGCAGAAGGCGGACGGTTCGGCCTGGTGGTACTCGCCGCACCAGGGATGGAGGCTGCTCGATCCCGACATCTCCAACACGAACGGGCCGACGGTGGCCATGCTGGGCGGGTCGATGACCCTCGTGATCGGCGACACCTCGGCCCAGTACTACGCCTATCCCTACGACGCCGGCCGGGGATCGGTGGGACCGCGCACGGTGTTCGGCGACGTCTCCAGCCTGGAAGGGCTGCCCGACGGCGCCACCCTCGACGACCGCGGGGGGCTCTGGTGCGCCCTCGTGGGCGGCGCGCAGCTGGCCCGTTTCACGACCACCGGGCTCGATCGCACCGTCGGAGTGCCCGTCGCCAACCCGACCGACGTGACGTTCGGCGGTCCGGGGCTCGACCGGCTCTACGTCGTGAGCGTGGCCGCGAACGGATCGGGCGGCAGCGGCCTCGACGGCGCCCTGCTCGTCGTCGACGACATCGGCGCCCGGGGACGGCTCGAGCCGCGGTTCGGGCTGGACT
>Ga0210390_10002031_pt1 | contig 18436 bp, 20 predicted proteins | sample IncBWH11OmetaG_FD_161050 | JGI IMG/M metagenome (GOLD analysis project Ga0210390, IMG submission 161050) | Forest soil microbial communities from Barre Woods Harvard Forest LTER site, Petersham, Massachusetts, United States - Inc-BW-H-11-O ... | reverse complement strand
GATCACCCGCTGTTGCGAAGGCTCGCCAATGCTCAGGAAGAACAGCGAAACGCCGACCACGAGCGCGCAGATCAGAAACGAGACGATGGTGGGAAGCACGAGATAGCCGGCGTCGGGGGGAATCGGTGCCGCGAGCATGCCGACGAAATGCATGGTCCAGATGCCGACGGCGAGGAACACCGCCGCGCCTGACAGCAATACACGACGATTTACGCCCGGCGTCGCGCGGATGCGCGCGGCGAGGCCGAAGCCGGTGTAACCTCCCAGGATCGCGATCACCACCGAGAGCGCGACAAGATAGGGATCGTGTCCTTCGAACATGACCTTCTCGGCCGCCCGTCGCCACGGGCAAGCCGCCTCCCTCGCCTGAGTTTATCGGCGGCGGTGGAAATGACAATCGACCGATTGTGGCGCCGCTCTGTCCACGTGACCACTGGACGGATATCAATTCGCTCTACTGTGTCTTATCCAGCTCTATCCCCTCATCTTGAGGAGCGCTCTTGCGCGCGTCTCGAACCATGAGGCCGGCAGCCGGGCCTCATGGTTCGAGACGGCGCATACGCGCCTCCTCACCATTGAGGGTTAAATGAAGTGGTGCGCTCGACCCAGCCTGCGCTGGTTCAGCTGCTCTGTACGATCCCCGCCGCGACCTGTCCGCGCAGCCGTTCCAGGCTGAGCAGCGTGTCGGCGCAGGCCTGCGCGACCTCGACGCCCTTTTTCGCGAAATGCGTGCGGAAGAAGTCGAAATGCGCGGCCGTCTCGTGGAATTGCTGCGGCGTCACCACCGCCGAGAACACAGGCACCTCGGTGCGCAATTGCACATCCATCAGCGCCTTGATCACGGTTTCGGCGATGTATTCGTCATCGATGACGAGCCCGGCCGCGACGATCGCGGTGTAGCGCCGGGTCTTGGCCAGGAGTTGCACATGCAGCGGAATCTCGAAGGAGCCCGGCACTTCGAACACATCGATCTGCGCTCGGGCAATGTGGCGCGCCTCGATCTCGGCGAGGAAGGCAAGGCGGCATTCGGCCACCACCTCGCGATGCCAGGCGGACTGCACGAAGGCGACCCGCTGCGGCTTTGTGAACCGCGGGTGCTCGGGCGGCGGACGCTCGGGGTTATCGGGCACTTCGACCTGGGATTTCTGGCCTTCACACTCTGGCAACATCGACCGCCCGAGACGAGCGATCCGCCGGCAACTATGCCCAAGCGCCGGAGCGCCAGCAAGTGGCTTCGCCTTCGGGAATCGCCATGGCCCCATGACGCCGTTGCCCTCCACAACGGTTGAGGTGGCTTCGGGTGCATACCGGGACCCATACTACCCGAGGTTATCGAAAACGTTAATATTTTCCGACTATGTTCGCGCGGCGAATTGAGTCGAGGGACGGATATGCTCTTAAGAACAAGGCTGATTGTGCCCATGATGGCGCTCGTGGGCTCACTCACTTTCGCGTTCTGCTCGTTCCTGATTTATCGCCAATATGTGGAAGATCGCGACCAGTTGCAGCAGGATGCAGCGATCGTTGCGCAGCTTCAGGCCTCGGCGCTTGCTCCAAGCGTCTGGGACCTCGACTACGCCAGGGTGAAGGAAATCCTGCACGGGCTGACGGCTTACCCCGACTTCGTGTCGGCTGAAGTATCGGACGCCGCGGGGAAGCAGATTGCACGCGAAGGCGATCCGGATAAGCCGGCGCCATTGCAGATCCCACTGGCGGACATTGTCCGGACCGAAGCCGGCAAGGCAAAAATCATCGGCCATCTTGCCATGAGAATTTCGACGCAAAGCGTCGTCAGCGTCACATGGCAGCATGTATGGATCGCCGTCGTCGCGTTCGCCGTGCTGATGGCCTTGTGCGCCGGCGGCCTTTGGGTTGCCGTGCGACGCGTCACCTCCCCACTCCTCGATCTTGCGGAAGCGATGCGCGCCCTGGCGGAGGGCAATCGGGATATCGAGATCGGGTCCGTCAATCGCGCCGACGAAGTCGGTACAATGGCAAAATCCGTCGAAGTGTTTCGCTCGCACGCATCCGAGCGTGACCGGTTAGAGGCTGAAACCAGGCGGGTCGCAGTTGAGCGTGCATCTCAAGGCCGGGCGCTGGCCGAGAGTTTTGAAGCCAAGATCAAGGGCGTTGTCGAAGCCGTCCTGACATCCTCGGCGACGCTTCATTCCTCGGTGAGTTCGATGAGCGCCACCGCCGATGCAACGTCCCGCCAGACCAGCAGCGTGGCGGCGGCATCGCAACAAGCCCTCGGCAACGTCCAGGCCGTCGCGGCGGCAGTGGAGGAGTTGTCGGCGACGGGTGCCGAAATCAGCCGAAGGGTGTCTGATTCGATTCTCATTGCTGAGCGTGCGGTGACGGAAGCCAATCGCACCAACGGTACGGTGCGAGGTCTGGCCGACGCTGCGGACAAGATCGGCAAGGTCATCGATATGATCAATGATATTGCGGGTCAGACCAACCTGTTGGCGCTGAACGCCACCATCGAGGCCGCGCGGGCGGGCGAAGCCGGCCGAGGCTTCGCTGTCGTTGCCTCGGAAGTCAAGAACCTGGCCAGCCAAACCGCAAAGGCGACCGAAGAGATAGGCGCTCAGATCGCCGGCATGCAGCAGGTGACCAAAGAGGCCGCCACCGCGATCGGCTCGATCAGCGGCATCATTGCCGAAATCAACGAGATCGCGACCGTCATGGCCGGTGCCATCCGCCAGCAGGACGGCGCCACCCGCGAGATTGCCCTCAACATCCAGCGTACTTCGGCCGGAACGAGCGAGGTCTTGAACACCGTCGGCAACGTCGCCGAGGCGGTTGCCGAGACCGGCCGGGTCGCCAGCGGCGTGCTCGGCTATTCCAGCGAGCTGAACAAGCAAACCACCGGCTTGCAGAGCGAAGTCGAGGCCTTTCTCGGAACGATCAGGCAAGCTGGATGAGGGCCCCCCGCGATCAAATGCACTCACTTCGCCGTCAGTCGCCAAAAATAGCCGTCCGAATCAAAGGATGATGATGATGAAAACGAAAATCTTTGCGGCAGTGGCGATCGTTGCCGCTGCCTTAAGCGTTTCCTCTGCGCGAGCGGATTCGATCGTGCTTTACGGCAATTCGGAACAGCCGCCAAAAGCCTGGCTTGACGGCGGAACCCCGAAGGGTTTCGTGATTGAAGCTTCGATCGAGGTGCTCAAGCGCGCAGGCTACGACGTTACCGTGACGCTGTTGCCGTTTGCACGCGCGATGCAGAAGGCCACCGAGGACGGCGTCATGACCGGCGTGTTCCTGTCGGCCGAGCGCGCGAAGCTCTATGACTATTCCGCACCGCTGGTTTCTGATGACGTCGTCATCGCTGTGGTCAAAGGCAAGGACTTTCCGTTCGACAAAGCCGCCGACCTTGCCGGCAAGAAGATCGGCCTGCAGGGCAGTTTCTTCTACGGCGATGAGTTCAGTGCCGCGGCTCCGCAGCTGACCCTCGACGGCGATGCCTCACCCAGCCTGCGCGTGAAGAAACTGTCGGCCGGTCGTGTCGATGCGGCGCTCTTCAATCCGGGCAAGACCGCGTTCGCCAACAGCGTCAAGGAGGCCGGGTTGTCCGCGGACGATTTCACCGTATTGCCCAAGCCTCTCGCCAAGCTGAACAATTATATGATCGTCGGGAAGAACGTCGCTGGAGGTGCGGAGACGTTGGCGCGGATCAACAAGGCAATTGCCGCGGCCGCCGCTGACGGGACGCTGGCCAAGATCATGGCGAAATACGACCAATAGGCTTTAATCGATTCAACCGGCCGATCCAATTGACTTGAAGCCACGCCCTACCGCGCGTGGCTTTTCGCTTTTCAAGACCGGCACTCGCCCAATTTCCGCCGACCGCGCCTGAAGCGCGCGCCCGGAGCTCGGTTCGGCCAAGGTCAACGGCTCTCGCGACGCCGCTTTTGAGAACGAGAGGCGGCAAAAGCGGGGAACCGCAACGATGGCTGAAGGCGTCGGGGGGAAAATTAACGATTTGGCCGCCGAACGAATCCGATTCCGGTTTGTTCTCATGACAAAAGTTAACGGCCGTTAAGAGCTGTGGAAAGATTTGCGCTTTGTCTGTGGATGGACTCTCCGTGCGGTTGCACGGATTCCGCAAATCACATCACTTCGTCCCGGCAAGCCCTGATCCCAGGTTGGACCGTCCGGGAACTGCAATCGGCGGCGACGCGAAACACGGGCGCGTGCCGCGTGCGTATCACTCGTATCGGAATTTTGTAAAGGCAAGGTCGAGACGGCATGTCCCTCCTCGAAGGCATTATCGATTCCCGGAACAATCCGCTCGCGGTGGTCGAAGATGTCGCCGCCGACAACAATTTGTCGTTCGAGCGCTCCGGCGAAGACGAGGTGACCATCATCTCCAAGGGCGACTGGACCGACTATCAGCTCTCCTTCACCTGGATGGCCGAGATCGAGGCGCTGCATCTGGCCTGCGCCTTCGACATGAAGATTCCGCAAGCCCGAAAGGGCGAGGTGCAGCGGCTGATCGCGGCGATCAACGAGCAATTATGGGTCGGGCATTTCGATATCTGGACCCATACCGGCATGATCATGTACCGGCAGGCGCTGGTGCTGCCGGGCGGGATGACCGCCTCGACCGCGCAATGCGAGACCATGCTGGTAAGCGCGATCCACGCCTGCGAGCGCTATTATCCGGCGTTCCAGTTCGTGGTCTGGGCCGGCAAATCCGCCGGCGAAGCCATGAGCGCGGCGATGTTCGACACCGAGGGCGAGGCGTAGGCTTCTATTTCGCTGACAACTGCCCACATTCGGCGTCGTCCCTGCGAAAGCAGGGACCCATACGCCGTGACGGCAATTGCGTCGCACGGCGCTTGTTGCGGATATCCTGATGAATTAGAACCGGCTGTGGTTATGGGTCCCTGCTTTCGCAGGGACGACGCATGCATGTGGTGACGGCTTTGACGTCGGCTGACGCTTTGCGAAACATCAAGGGCACCATCGTCCTCGCCGGCGCGGGGAAGATGGGCGGCGCGATGCTGTCGGGCTGGCTGGCGCAGGGGCTTGCGGCCAAAAGCGTCGCGGTGATCGAGCCGCATCCTTCCGACGACATCCGCGCGCTCGCGGCAAAAGGCGTGCGTCTCAACCTCTCGGCAAAAGATGCCGGCAACGTCGCCGCCTTCGTGGTCGCGCTGAAGCCGCAAGCCTTTCGCGAGGCCGCGCCGGGTCTGAAACCCTTTGTCGGATCATCGACGCTGGTGGTGTCGATCATGGCGGGAACGACCATTGCCGCGATCGCCGAGGGCTGCGGCGGCAACGTCGTGCGCGCGATGCCCAATACGCCGGCCGCGATCGGCCGCGGCATCACGGTGGCGGTGGCGGCAAAAAATGTCGCCCCGGCGCAACGCGCGGTCGCCGATCAGCTGCTGCGCGCCACCGGATCGGTCGAATGGGTCGAGGATGAGGGCTTGATGGACGCGGTGACCGCGGTCTCCGGCTCCGGTCCGGCCTATGTATTTCTATTAGCCGAAGAACTGGCGCGCGCCGGCGTCGCGGCCGGCTTGCCCGAAGAGCTCGCGACCAAACTTGCACGCGAAACCGTCGCGGGCTCCGGCGAATTGCTGCATCGCTCCGATCTTTCATCCGCGACGCTGCGCCAGAACGTCACCTCGCCCGGCGGCACCACGGCCGCGGCGCTCGAAGTGCTGATGGGAGCCGACGGCCTGCAAGCGCTTCTGACGCGCGCGGTCGCCGCCGCGACCAGGCGCTCGAAGCAATTGGCGAAGTGAATCCGCGAGCTATCCGTCCGGCCATGACAAAGAAATAGATCGTGGGGTGGGCACGGCGCGGAGCGCGCCTTTGCCCGCCCTACGTTTGCTGGCCTCCGAGACTATCTCGGACGTCACATCAGGGACTAGCTTCCAGAGGGGTTGAGTGTCGGGTCTTGGCCGCCCACCCAGGACGGGTCCCTGCCGCCGAAGCCAAAGCCGTCAGGCGTTCGTGGCGCGACATAGATCGGCCCGTTCGACTGATTATAGGCCCCACGTAAGACTGACCGATTATAGTCTCGGCCAAAATAAGCTTTGCTTCCGTGATGTTCCGACGCCGTGGCCATTTGCACTGCCAATCCAGAAATCAGCAGCGCGCCGAAAATAGTGAGAGCTGTATTCCGCATGCTCGCCTCCATGGTTGACATTCCGGCGAGGCAACTGCGCCTCGCTTTGGCGTGTGTCTTGATGTGACAAGATCCTGCCTCATCAACACTGCCCACCTTGGCCGAGCGAGCGCGGAGTACGTGTGGCGCACCCCACATTTCACGAAGTCTTGACAGATTGTAGGGTGGGCAAAGCGAAGCGTGCCCACCGATCCAGACAACGCATTGTCAGATGGTGGGCACGGCGCGGAGCGCGCCTTTGCCCACCCTACGTTCATCCGGCGGTGCCTCATTTGAGACGCGGCCAAAAGGCCGCTCCTCAGAATAAGGTCCGTGGAAGTTGCTTCGTCAACCCGCGCCCAGGCGCTTGGTAAAACTCTCGACATTGACGAGGGCGCGCGCGTGGCGGCCCTCGCCAATGCGGCGCTTGTCGTCGAAAGCTTCGACCTCGAAGCGGATCATCCGCCGCTCCACCGCGATGACCCGCGCGGTGGTTCGCACCCTCGCGCCGACCGGGGTGGCGGCGAGATGGCGAATATCGACCTCGATGCCGACCGTGATCCAGCCGGCTTCGAGGCCGGACTTGATGGCGTCGGCTGACGCCAGCTCCATCTCCAGGACCATCATCGGCGTGGCGTAGACCATCGGCATGCCCTTGACGAAATGCCCGACCGTCCGCTCCGGCGGCACGATCAAGCTGCGCTCGGCGCTCATGCCGACTTTGAAAATTTCGCGTGCGTCCATGGGATTTAGTCCGTCATTCCGGGGCGCGCTCTGCGCGGACCCGTCGGGACCATCCCGGAATGACAACGCCGCGGCCATTGGCCGCCGCGTGTCACTTCTTCGCTGCGGCGGCGCGCTCGACGAAGGTCTTGCCGCCCTTCATCTTGTGGGAGAGCGGCGCCTCGTTGATCTGGATCACGACGTTGTCGGCATCGACGCCGAGGTTCTTTACCAGCGCCTGCGTGACATCTCGCATCATGCCGGCCTTCTGTTCTTCGGTGCGGCCTGCGGCCATGCTGATGGTAATCTCGGGCATTGTCGTCACTCCCCTTGTTCTTGCTACATCACTCTTGCCGCGAACACGATCCTCATCGCTGCGTAACGGCTTCGCCGTTATTGCTGGAGGAGCGGCCACGCAGGCAAGTTTACGTAGCCTGCGTAAGCTTGGCTACGGGCCGCGTCTCGAAGGATGCACCTATTGTGCTCATGGTTCGAGACGGCGCAACAGCCAAGTTTATGCAGGCTACGTACACTTGCCTGCGCGCGCCTCCTCACCATGGTCTAATTCCATTTGACCTGATGTCGCGCCAGCACCTCACGCACTTTCGCGACGAGCTCATTTTCACGACATGAAAACTGCGCAGGCCTGCTCTCGCGCCACTCCTGGTTGGAGGCGATCGCGGCAGCAGCCTTGGCGCCCTCGATCAGGTCCTTGATCTGCACCTCGCCGCGCGCTTTCTCGTCGCTGCCCTGAATGATCACACAAGGCGAATTGCGGCGGTCGGCATATTTGAGCTGATTGCCCATGTTCTTGGGATTGCCGAGATAGAGTTCGGCGCGGATTTTTGCCTCGCGCAAGGCGGCAACCATCTTCTGGTAATCGGCGACGCGGTCGCGGTCGAACACGGTGACGACGACGGGGCCGAACTCGGGTTTTGTGTCGATCATCCCGATAGTCTTGAGGAGACCTTGCAAACGCGACACGCCGATTGAAAAGCCTGTCGCCGGCACCGGTTCGCCGCGAAAGCGCGACACGAGCCCGTCATAACGCCCGCCACCGCCGACCGAGCCGAATGATATCGGGCGATTGTCATCGTCAATCGCAGAAACCTCCACTTCGTAAACAGGCCCAGTGTAGTATTCGAGTCCACGCACTACTGACGAAGAGATTTCTATCCTCTTCGAGCCGTAGTTACAGGCTCGGCAAAGGTCCAGCAGAGCCCTTAGCTCCGCAACGCCGTCGACTCCAATCTTCGAGTCGCGGACGCTATCGAACAAAATATTGAGCAGCTTATCTTGGTCCGGATAAAATTTTTCGCCTCGCGCTTTATCGTACTCTGGGCCCTTGTTTGCGAATAGCAGCTCTCCCGACACATAAGCCTCGTCATCGGTTGGCGGGGGAGAACCGGGCTTCGGCGATATCCACGCTTCGGCTGCTCCGCCAATGATATTGAACACCTTTACTATGTCGCTGTCAGCTAGACCGGCACCTTCGGTGAAATCCCCTTTTTCTGGTTCACCACCATCCCACCTACCAGGGCCGAGTAGTAGCCGTACTCCGGGCACGCCCAGTCGATCGAGCTTGTCGATAGCCCTGAACACTGTGAGCCTACGTTTTGCATGGCTGTCTCCGCCAAGCCCGATACTCTCCATCAATCCGTCAAGGATTTTGCGATTATTCACTTTGACGCGATAGCTGCCGCGTGGAATCCCCAGCGCCTCCATCGTGTCCGCCGCCATCATGCACATCTCGGCATCGGCGGCAGCAGCGGACTGACCGCCGGAGGCGGTGCCAACGGTGTCGGCATCGAACTGCATGAACTGACGGAAGCGACCCGGTCCGGGCTTCTCGTTGCGGTAGACGTATCCGAACCGGTAGCTGCGGTAGGGCAGCACGATATTTTCCGTTCCGTATCTCTCCGCCACATAGCGCGCGAGCGGCGCGGTCAAATCGTAGCGTAGCGAAATCCACTGCTCGTCGTCGTCCTGGAACGAGAACACGCCCTCATTGGGCCGGTCCTGGTCGGGCAAGAACTTGCCGAGCGCGTCGGTGTATTCCATCGCCGGCGTCTCCACCGGCTCGAAGCCGTAGCGCTCAAAAACCTCGCGGATTTTTTCCGCCATCGCGCGCGTCGCCGCGATCTCGGAAGGACCCCGATCGGCAAGCCCGCGCGGCAGGCGGGCTTTTAGTCTTTGAGGCTTTTTCGGTTTCTCGGCCATGGTGTGCGTCGTCCGGATTGTAGGTCAACGCAAACGTTGACTTACAGCGTCGAGTTATCAGCCGAAGCCTTGCGCGGCAAGCACGCTTCCCTTCACCTCGCCCCGCTTGCGGGGAGAGGTCGAAATTCGGGCAACGCCCGAATTTCAGGTGAGGGGCTATCCGCGAGTCCCGATCTGGAGAGATGCCCCTCACCCCACCCTCTCCCCGCGAAGAGCGGGGCGAGGGAGCGAGAGAGCGGGCCTGCCTTACGCCGCGCCGCTCACAGCACCTGTCTGATCCAGTTGTGCGGGTCGGCGGCGCGGCCGTACTGGATGTCGATCAGCGTCTTGCGCAGCCCCATGGCGACCGGGCCGGCCGCGCCGCCGCTGATGAGAAACTCGCCGCTTGCCGAACACACCTTGCCGATCGGCGAGATCACGGCCGCCGTGCCGCAGGCGAACGCCTCTTTCAGCTTTCCGCTGGCCGCATCAAGGCGCCACTGGTCGATCGTGTAGGCCTCCTCGCGCACACGCGTGCCGGAATCCTTCAGAAGCGCGATGATCGAATCCCGCGTGATGCCCGGCAGGATGGTGCCGAGCGGCGGCGTTGCGAGCGAACCGTCGTCGAACACGAAGAAGATGTTCATGCCGCCGAGTTCCTCGACGTAGCGGCGCTCGACCGCATCGAGGAAAACCACCTGATCGCAGCCGTGATCGATGGCCTCGGCCTGCGCGCGCAGGCTCGCGGCGTAATTGCCGCCGCATTTGACGGCGCCGGTGCCGCCGATCGCCGCACGCGTGTAATTCTCCGACACCCAGATCGACACCGGCGCGGGTCCGCCCTTGAAATAGGAGCCGACCGGCGAGGCGATGACGGCGAAGATGTATTCCGCGGAAGGCTTCACGCCGAGGAAGACCTCGCTCGCGATCATGAAGGGCCGCAAGTAAAGACTGCCCTCGCCGCCCGGCACCCAGGCGCGGTCGATGCGCACGAGCTGCTCGACCGCTTCGATGAACACCGGCTCGGGCAATAGCGCCATGGCCATGCGCTCGGCCGAATTCCGGAAGCGGCGCGCGTTGGCATCGGGGCGAAACAGGTTCACCTCGCCGTCGTCGCGCTTGTAGGCCTTGAGGCCTTCGAAAATCTCCTGCGCGTAGTGCAGGACAGCGGTGGCCGGATCGAGCGGGAAATTCGCGCGGGATTCGACCCGCGCGTCATGCCAGCCCATCGCCTGATCGTAGCGCACCACGGCCATGTGATCGGTGAAAATCCGGCCGAAGCCCGGGTTCACGAGCCGTGCCGCGCGCTCCTTTTCAGGAGTCGGATTTGCCGCCGGTCGGATTTCGAATTTCAAGCTCGCTCCCTTGCCTCCCGGTGCCGGAACCGGCGCGATTTCCGGCGCCGGCCTGTCTCTCCGGGCCTGATCGAACGAAACTCCCATGGGCTCTCTCCCGGATCGGCGCTGTTTGCGCGCCTCGCGCCGCAGCGCGGTTGGTTACGCCTGGGCCCCCATCCCCTCCATACCAGCGTCCCCTAGGACATGCTTTTGTAGAAGGCGGAAGTCCAGTATGTTTGCCGAAAAGCCGCTCGACAATCGTACGGTCAACAAATTCGCGGCCCTGCCGCATCTCATGGCCTTCCCAGGCCACTTGGAGCGACGCCACGGACGAAACGACCGAAAATTTCGTCCTGATTGGCTCTTTTGTAACATTGAACCCAAGATATGTCAATATGGCTGACATAAATTTTTCGAGCCCTGCCGCCACCGATTCGCGGGCAAGCGAGGGTCGTCCCGCGAACGCCGATCTGCGTTGGGACATCATCGAGCTTTTGTTCTTTGCCTACCGGGATTTCGTCGGCGATGCCGACCACGAACTCGAGGCCTTCGGCTTCGGACGGGCGCATCACCGCGTGATGCATTTCGTCTACCGCTATCCCGGGCTGAAGGTGGCCGATCTGCTCGACGTGCTGCGGATCACCAAGCAATCGCTGGGACGCGTTTTGAAACAATTGCTCGACGAGGGCTATATCGTGCAGAAGGCCGGCAACAACGACCGCCGGCAACGCCTTCTTTTCGCCACCGCCAAGGGCGAGGCGCTGGTGGCAAAGCTCGCCGGGCTGCAGACCGACCGGCTGAACCGCGCGTTGCGCGACATCGCACCGGCGGGGCAGGACGCGATCCGTCAGTTCCTGCGCGCGATGATCGATCGCAACGATCCCGACAAGGTGCTGGAAACGATTTTCGGCACCGGCCATGCGAGCGCAAAAGCAAAGGAATAAGAGTGACTGAGGCTGCAACCATCTCACGAACGCCGCCGCAACCGGCCGACGATGCCCCGCATCTCTTGCTGGTCGATGACGACCGCCGCATCCGCGATCTGTTGTCGCGCTTTCTTTGCGGCGAGGGCTACCGCGTCACCACCGCGATGAGCGCAAAGGATGCCCGCGCCAAGCTGCTCGGCCTGCATTTCGACCTGTTGATCCTCGACGTGATGATGCCCGGCGAAACCGGGTTTGATCTCGCCCGTTTCATCCGAAGCTCGTCATCGGTGCCGATCGTCATGCTGACGGCGCGGCACGAGGCCGAAAGCCGGATCGAGGGGCTGCAAATCGGCGCCGACGACTATGTCGCCAAACCGTTCGAGCCGCGCGAGCTGTCTTTGCGAATCGGCAATATCCTCAAGCGCACCGCACCGCCGCCGGTGGAGACGCTGGAGCAGACCACGTTCGGACCTTATCGTTACCACCTCGACCGCGGCGAACTTCGCCAGGGCGAGGAAGTCATCCATCTTACCGACCGCGAGCGCGACATGCTGCGCGTGCTTGCGCTGGCGCGCGGCGAGACCGTGCCGCGCAGCGCGCTGACCGGCGGCGGCGCCGTCAACGAGCGCGCGGTCGACGTCCAGATCAACCGGCTGCGGCGCAAGATCGAGCGCGACCCCGCCACCCCACTGTTCCTGCAGGCGGTTCGCGGCATCGGTTATCGCCTGGTCGCTTCGCCCTGAGCCGCTCGCCATGAATCGTGACATCAATCCTGACCGGATGAATCCCGCCCGATGAGCACGCTCGATACCGGGCTGACGCTGATCCGTACCGCCGCGGGGCGGGTCTCCGCGGCCAACGGCTGGATGGGCAACGCGTTCAAGAGCTGGATGCCGACCGGGCTCTATGCCCGCGCGCTTCTGATCATGATCGTGCCGATGGTGGTGCTGCAATCGGTCGTGGCCTTCGTGTTCATGGAGCGGCACTGGAACACGGTGACGCGGCATCTCTCCGCCGCCGTCGTGCAGGACATCGCCGCCTTGATCGACGTCTACAAGGGATATCCCCAAGACAAGGACCGCGCGCAATTGCGTCGCATCGCCCAGCAGCGGCTGGGGCTGGTAGTGGACTTCCTTCCCGTGGGCGACATGCCGCCGCCGGGTCCGAAACCGTTCTTCTCGTTGCTCGACCAGACGCTCTCGGTGCAGCTCGGCCGGCAGATCGCGAAGCCGTTCTGGATCGACACCGTCGGCCGTTCCAATCTGGTCGAAATCCGCATTCTGCTCGACGACTCGGTGATGCGCATCTTCGCCCAGCGCAGCGCCGCCTACGCCTCGAATTCGGAGATCTTCCTGTTCTGGATGGTCGGCACCTCGTCGATCCTGTTGATTGTCGCAGTCCTGTTCCTGCGCAACCAGATCCGGCCGATCCTGCGCCTGGCAGATGCCGCCGAGAGTTTCGGCAAGGGCCGGGAAGCGCCGAACTTCCGTCCCCGCGGCGCGCGCGAGGTGCGCCGCGCCGCGCAGGCTTTCCTGGAGATGAAATCGCGCATCGAGCGTTCGATCGAGCAACGCACCGCGATGCTGGCCGGCGTGTCGCACGATTTGCGCACCATCCTGACCCGTTTCAAGCTCGAACTGGCGCTGATCGGCGACAGTCCGGAAGTCGACGCCATGCGCAAGGACGTCGACGAAATGTCAGGCATGCTGGAGGATTATCTCGCCTTCGCGCGCGGCGACAGCGGCGAGCAGTCGCAGCCGACCGATATGACGCTGGCGCTGGAGGAATTGCGCAGCGACGCCGAACGCAACGGTCACACCGCAACCGTCGCCTTCCACGGACTTCCCGTGGTGACGGTGAAGCCGGCCGCGTTCAAGCGCTGCCTTGCCAACCTGGTGTCGAACGCGGCGCGCCACGCCAATACGATCTCCATCACCGGCCAGCGCGACCACCGCTATCTGACGGTGACGGTGGACGACGACGGTCCAGGCATTCGGCCATCGATGCGCGAGGAAGTGTTCAAGCCGTTCCTCAGGCTCGACGACGCCCGCAACCAGGACGAGGGCGGCACGGGGCTGGGGCTCGCGATCGCCCGCGACATCGCGCGCTCGCATGGCGGCGACATCATGCTGGGCGACAGCCCGATGGGCGGACTTCGCGCCACGGTGCGGATACCGGTGTAGTTGCGCGGAGCATCATCAACCACATAGCGCAGATACAGTAGCGGCCAATTTAGCAGCTTGCGCTGCGCTGCTCCGCTCCCTCTCCTGCTTGCGGGCCCCCAAGCGGGAGAGGTGCACCGACTCCGCATTTGATGATTCAAGCGAGATCATCAATTACTTCGGCACCAGGCCCTTGAGCTTTTCCGCATCCTTGACGTTGAGCTTGAAGCCGCCGGGCATCACGATGTCACCGGGTTTTTGATCGGGCTTGCAGGCCCCCAGCCACTTCGCCTCGATCGTGGTGGTGGCATCCTTGATGCCGGCGACGCCGTGATCGCTATGCGCGGTGGTCTTGACGGTATAGGCGGAATTGAAATCGCCGGTGATTTCCGAATGCGTGGTCATCGACACGCCGGCCACGCTGCACACGGAATCGGAGACGTAGCCGGTCGCGGTCTGCTGGACGTCGCGCTTGGAACAGATTTCCTTGGACATCGGCGAGGACGCGGTCGACATGTCCTTGTCGGTGGTCTCGTCGGTGCAGTGCTGCATCGTCATCTCGGGCATCGGCGAGCCCGACCGCACCATTTTCATTTCCCACAGGCCCGCCTTGCGGAGCGGCAATTCCGCCGCACCCGCTCGCAGCGCCGGCAACAGGATTGCCAGACAAACGACTACGCCGAAAGAAACAAGCTGTCGCTTCATGCTCCACGCCCCCGGTTGTTCGCGAGAGGGGATGGTTTGGTTTCAGTAACGGGTACGCAACGCCACGTCATTGGCGCCATACGGCACCCAGCGGCAGGCAAAGGAAAGATAACCGCCATATTGCGCGTCTATCGCCAGGAATTTCACCACCTTGCCGTAGGAGGCGCAGTGATCGACCGCGAGCTGGCGGGCATCCGCCCTGGAGGCCAACTCGTAGGCGATGATGCCGCCGGTATCGTTGCCCTTGAATGGCCCTATCCAATCGGCCCGGGCAGGCATGCACGCCAGCATCCCGCAGGCGGCAATCAGGCTCGCGGCCCTCATGATTCGCATCGCTCACTCCGTTTCGCTTCCAGCCCACCTTAAAGCGCATCGGCTGCCCTGAAAAGAACGGCCAGGGCCGGGCGGCGGAGTTGTTGGCAGGTGTTGCCGTGTTGCACTTGACCTTGACGGGGCTTCGCGGCACGGTTTCTTCCGTTCGAACATCCGGCGGACCGACTATGCGCGACCTCTTTTCATTGACTGGAAAAAATGGCGTCAAGGCCAATCTTGGCGCGGCGTGCGGTGCCCTGTTCGGTGTTCTCGCCCTTGGCCAGACCGCCGAAGCGGCAAATCCTTGGGAGCTGAATTTCTGGCTAAAAGGCCCTCAATATGAGGGTCGGCTCGCCCCTTGCGAGTCTGCGCTCGGCACCATCACGTCCCAGTTTCATGAAAAAGAGAGCATGTACTGGAATTCCAAGCTGCAAATCACCGCTTTTGGCCGAATCCATGAAACCGCCTACCGGCCGTGGCAATCGGACAATATCCCGCGCCGCTATTGCAGCGGCGACGTGCAGCTGAGCGACGGCAGGGTCACGACCGTGCATTTCTCGATCATCGAGGATGGCAGTTTCGCCAGCTACAGTCAGGGCGTGGAATGGTGCGTGACCGGGCTTGATCGCAACTGGGCCTATAGCCCCGCCTGCAACGCTGCAAGACCCTGATTTCAGAAGCATTTTCTAACTCCTGAACCGGACGCGGCATCCGGTGCCGTTTCATTTTTATTTTTGTTCTTGAAATGTTCTTTTGCCGTGCTAGGCTCCAGCACAGGTTGCATCCAGAGGGCATCACCATGTTTGAGTTTCGCTTCGGCTGGCTGACGCGCCGTTCGGCCGGTTTCATCCATCTCGCTTTGGCGGCGCTGATCGGCATCGCCGCAGCACCGGCCGCTTCGGCGCAGGACCGTCGGCAGAATACGCCCGGCGAGTTCGATTTCTACGTGCTGTCACTGTCGTGGTCGCCCTCTTTCTGCGAGGAGGCCGCCGAGCGCGGCAATAACGGGCGATCATCCCAGGCCCAGTGCGGCGGACGGCCGTTTTCGTTCGTGGTCCACGGCCTGTGGCCGCAATATGAGCATGGCTTTCCTGATTATTGCGAACGGCCCTCGCCGCGGCTCGATCGCAATATCATGGCCTCCATGCTCGATCTGATGCCGGCACCGGGGCTGATCTTCAACGAGTGGGACAAGCACGGCACCTGCTCGGGTCTGGGCCCGCGGGCCTATTTCGAGACCATCCGCAAGGCGCGCTCGGCGGTGAAGATTCCCCCCGAATTCATCGAACTGGCCGACCCCAAGACCATCTCGCCTCAGGAAATCGAGGACGCCTTCGTCAAGGTCAATCCGGGCCTGACCCCCGCCGCGATCGCGGTGACCTGCAACCGGACCCGGCTCAGCGAAGTCCGCATCTGCATGAGCAAGGATCTCCAGTTCCGCGCTTGCGAGGACATCGATCGCCGCGCCTGCAAGCGCGAGCAGGTCGTGATGCCGCCGGTGCGCGGCGGCTAGACGAACGACGTCATTGCGGGGCGGTGCAGAACATCGAACCCGGAATGACGTGGGTTACTTTCGTCGTCTGATGTCGTAACCCCTCTGCCATGAACTATCGTCACGCCTTTCATGCCGGCGGCTTTGCCGACGTGGTCAAGCACATCGTGCTCGCGCGCATGCTGATCTATCTGCAGGAGAAGCAAGCCGCGTTTCGCGTCATCGACAGCCATGCCGGCGCCGGTGTCTACGATCTCACCGGCGAAGAGGCGAGCCGCGGCGGCGAATGGCTCACCGGCATTGCGCGCCTCATGCAGGCGCGATTCTCGCAAACTACGCTGCCGCTGCTGCAGCCCTATCTCGACATCGTCCGGGCCTTCAATCCGCAAGGAGGTCTCACGACTTATCCGGGATCGCCGCTGATCGCACGCGCGCTGCTGCGGCCGCAGGATCGCCTGACCGCATGCGAGGTCGAGCCGAAAGCGCGCAAAATGCTGATCGACGCGCTGCGCCGCGACACCCAGGCCCGCGTCGTCGACCTCGACGGCTGGACCGCGCTGCCCGCCTTCGTGCCGCCGAAGGAGCGGCGCGGCCTGGTCCTGATCGATCCGCCCTACGAGCAAAAGGACGAGTTCGAGCGCCTGGCCCTGGGCTTCTCGCAAAGCTTCGCGAAATGGCCGACCGGCCATTATTTGTTGTGGTATCCGGTCAAGAGCCGGCGCGCCACCGACGAGCTGGCGCGGCATGTCGCCAGCGAAGTCGCCGCCGCCAGGCCCCTCGGGAAAGCCTTGCGTCTGGAATTCAGCGTCGCGCCGCAGGCGGCGGGCACGGCGCTCTCCTCGGCCGGACTTCTCATCGTCAATCCGCCGTGGACGCTTCCAGGCGAACTCAAGGCGATCCTTCCCGAACTCGAAAAGCCGCTCGGCCAGGGCGGCGCCGGCCGGTTCAGGCTCGAGACGCCCAAACCTTAGCCAACTCCCGCCCCTTGCGCCGCGAAAAGTCCGATAGGCAATTTGCCGCGATCCGTATTATGCTCAACCTATTGGGATCGGCTTTACGTTCCGCTTCCGCGAATGGTTGCGGCGGAGTGACAAGGCCTCTTTAATTTCAAGGGCGGATCGGAAGCTCGTTGCCCGATCCGCAAGGGTGGCCAAGCTTCCGGCAGCGAATGTCCGGTCGGCCGCTACGCGGGGCGCGTAGCGGCGGAGCAATACGGGGGAGGAGTTTCCCGATGGCCATGACTGGAACGGTCAAGTTCTTCAACGGAGAACGCGGCTATGGCTTCATCAAGCCCGATGACGGCGGCCGCGATGTTTTCGTCCACATCACCGCTGTCGAGCGGGCCGGGTTGAAGGATCTGACCGAAGGACAGCGTATTACATTCGAGGTCGAGCCGGACAAAAAGGGCAAGGGGCCCAAGGCGGTCAACCTCGTGATTTCATCCTGAGCGGAAGACTTTAAAAAAATCCCGGCCGGGATGCGGCCGGGAGTTTGTGTCCGGAATTTTCTTGTTCTCAGAAGTGATAGTTCACACCGGCGCGAAGCAGCCCGAACCGGTAGCCGTTTTGGACGCCGGTGATCAGGAAATTGCTGTCGTTGAGATCGACGTAGAGATATTCAAGCTTCGCGCTCCAGTTGGGCGCAAAGGCGAATTCGGCGCCGAGCCCCGCGGTCCAGCCCGCATTGGTATGGGTCTCCGTAAAGCCGAATGTCTGGCCGCTCAGTTCGCCGAACGCGAGACCGGCGGTGCCATAGAACAGGATGTTGTTGAGCGCGTAGCCGGCGCGGCCGCGCAGCGTGCCGAACCAGGGGTTGGAGAATTTCCACGGCGCAAACGTATCCGAAGCGCCGGTGGCCTGGATGTCGCCTTCGACGCCGAAGACCCAAGGACCGGTTTGCCAGTTGTAGCCGGCCTGCGCGCCGCCGACGAAGCCCGATGGCCTGGTCAGATTGTTGTCGACCGACCCCCAGGCCCAGCCGATATTGCCGCCGAGATAGGGTCCGGCCCAGCTATACATGTTGAGGGGCTGGTTGACGGTGTAGGGAGCGCGCGATCCATAAGGCAGATCGGCCGCCTGCGCGGAAGCCGTCCAACAAGCGGCGATCAACGCCGCCGCGCCAAAGGCGATCCTGCTCATCACTCAACTCTCCCCAACACAACTGCCGCGATTCCTTCGCCTCACCCGCTACGGGGGCGTGTCGTGGTGACCACCGGCATGGTTACGGAATGCCACTCTTTACCGATAAGATTTATCGAGACTTTTAAGTTAAAGGCTTGTTAAGGCCTGCCGACGGCCGCTTCTTAGTCTTAAGAAAACGTTAAAGACGCGCGCGGCGCCGGCGCGAAACTCGCCGGGCAAGGTTCGGCCGGGATTGCACGCAATCATTCCGGGGCGATGCCAACGGGTCCGCGCAAAGCGCGGCCCGATGACAAGCTCCGCATCGAACTACGA
>Ga0210390_10002026_pt1 | contig 18447 bp, 17 predicted proteins | sample IncBWH11OmetaG_FD_161050 | JGI IMG/M metagenome (GOLD analysis project Ga0210390, IMG submission 161050) | Forest soil microbial communities from Barre Woods Harvard Forest LTER site, Petersham, Massachusetts, United States - Inc-BW-H-11-O ... | reverse complement strand
CATGAGCAATCATGATCCCTACTCCGACTCTCCGAGCCCGTTGGTTGGATTCAGCACCACCAAAGTCTACTCGGGCATCGGAGCCGACATTGTCATGGAATCAATTACACTCAAACCCCCAGTCGCGGGGATCAACGAGTGAAATCGAGATGTTACGCCAACAATCAGCTTGGTAATCAGTTGGCTGCGAGTGCATCTGCGGCTGATTCCTTGCGCCGCCAGATCGACAATCCCGGTGCCCCGAGCGCCAAGGCGCCCAGGGTAGCTGGTTCGGGAGTGTGGCTGCTGAGGGCTGCTGTTGGTTCGGCGTCGTCTGGTCCCTTCGTCGCGCCTGCGATGATCGGCTTGCCAGGGATCGTCTCGTAGGCGTAGCCGGTCAGGGTTGCGGTAAATGTGAAGTGTTGTACACTCACCGCCAGCCGTGCCCAGCCGAAGTGGGTCTTCCCTTTGATGACGAATTTTAGACCGAGATAACGGGTTACGTTAAACCAAGCGCCGGTCCGATACCCATGGATGTCACTTCCGGCCATGACTTCACCCGCTGGGTAGTCCGGTCGGAACGATCCTTTTGACCCTATTTTCGCGCCCTTCGGTAACGCGGCGGCACACAACCGGACAGTGCCGCTTGTGCAATGCTGTGCTGCCCAGACCTCGTTTGCGCTCCTTTTTGGCAGGACATTCAGAGAGCCACCAGAGTCCCCACTGTTCGTGGCGAAAAAATCCTTCAGCACAAAATCGGCAATGCCATCGTGGTTGAGGTCAAGCCGGTAGGTCTGGTTAGCGCCGATGATGTGATCTGCCTTGGTGTAAATGATTTTCGCCTCGCACGGTTGCACCAAGGCCAGCGCACCCACTCCCGCCGCGCTTGCGGCGAGCGCATACACGTTGAGTCGATGATGGATTGACTCGGAAAGGTTTGCTATCTGACGGGTCAGTGGTGAAGCTTTCATGGGACAGTCCTCCACGCGGCTCACAATCCTCCATCGGTTCCGAGCGAAAGTCAATACCGTGAATGACCTATTTTCCTTCACAACGTCAGCCCCGGCCCGCGAGCGGAACAAGGAGCAGAAGGTTAACTGGCGAGAACAGGACATTACACGTTTTGACTTCTGGTGGTGGCTCGCTCAGGCCGTCCGAGTGGGGCAATGATACGGATGGACAGCGTCTGCCGGCGCTTTTTTCCGCGTTCTCGCGGCCCATTCGAATTCAATCTCCACAATCGCTGCGCAACCCGTAGCGCAGCGGCGAAAGCTGCTGCACTCCCAGTCCGTTTGGAACGCAATCTGAGGCTACAATTCTAACTGGCTTGACTCCGCGACGTGGGCAGTCCGATACAACTCAAAGCCACTAAATATGCGTCCTAAGCACGTCCACGAGTGGAATTACGGAAACCAGGGTTTATAGCAGCATCCAACCACAAGTGAGGAGTGCGGCTATGCGAAAAATGTCAGGTCAACCCGGAACGATATTGCTCTGCGGGCTGTTGCTTTGCACCATGGGCGTGCTGGCGATGATGGGTGGTTGTGGAGGAACATCGTCGTCGAACCAGACTCCGCCTCCGCCACCACCGGCAGCCAAGATCCAGCACGTGGTCATCATCTTCCAGGAAAACCGCACGCCCGACAATCTGTTCCATGATCCCGTTCTGATCTCCCGGGGCGCGGACATCGCGAGTTCTGGGATCGATTCCAAGGGCAACACGATTACGCTGACCCCTACCACTTTGAGCACCGTCTACGACTTGGACCACAGTCACGCCGCATTCCTGGAGGCGTACGACAACGGCAAGATGGACGGGGCCAATCTAGTTACGGTGTTCTGTCCGGGCGGTCCGCCAACTTGTGCTCCCCCCAACCCCTGGTACCAGTATGTCCAAGCCAGCGATGTAGGGCCCTATTTCCAACTCGCGGAGACCTACACTTTCGGCGACAAAATGTTCCAGACAAACCAGGGACCCAGTTTCCCAGCTCATCAATTCATCATTTCCGGCACTTCGGCGCCGACCCCACCGGGTGAGCAAAACAGCGATTTGTTCAACGCCGAGAATCCGCTAGGGGTCCCAAGTGCGTTAGTCGACACCGGGTGTACGGCACCTGCGGCCGAATTCGTTAAGATGATTGACCCCAGCGGCAGCGAGGCAACGGAGCTGTATCCCTGCTTTGATCATCCGACGTTGACTGACATTTTCGATGCCGCCAAGATCAGTTGGAGATATTACGCCCCCTCGGCGGGGTCGATCTGGACCGGACCGAATGCGATTCAGCATTTGTGTGTCCCAAACGTTGCCCCGCCGAACGGGACCTCCTGTACGGGCCCCGATTGGACCAACAACGTGATCTTGAAAAACACACAAATCTTGACCGATATTGCGAACGGCCAGCTTGCCAGCGTGAGCTGGGTCATCCCCACGGGGCAAGAATCTGATCATGCGTTAAATAATAACGGCTCCGGGCCATCGTGGGTGGCGTCGGTGGTGAACGCCATCGGCAACAGCCAATACTGGTCGAACACTGCCATCATTATTTCGTGGGACGACTGGGGAGGCTGGTACGACCACGTCGCACCGCCAGCTATCATCAACTCCTATGAATATGGTCTCCGCGTCCCCTTGATCGTGGTTTCGCCGTACGCAAAGCCAGGCTATATTTCTCACCAGGTAAACGATTTCGGGAGCATTCTGAAATTCATCGAGGCAACCTTCGGTGTGGGCAATATTGCGCCGGGAGCTTCGCCTGCCTACGCTGATGCGACCACCAACACCGGCGATCTTTCGGATTGCTTCAACTTCACTCAGACCCCGTTGACGTTTCAGACGATCCCGGCGGCCAAGGATGCTAAGTATTTCCTGGAAGATAAAACTCCGCCCACCGATCCTGACGACGATTGATCTCCATCGACGATGTGAACTCGATAGATTCCATGCATCAAAGGGTGGCCCACTCAAGCCGTCTTTGGCTTGCGTGGGGCCGCGATACGGATGACACCATTCACACTAATGACAAGCCAGGGTACGTCGAACGCCTGGCCGCCGATGAAACCGTGCGTATGGTATGAAACTGTCCTAGAACTCGTGGTATCTGTAGACAACTTTCCGTCTGGTTACACCGTCCAAGCAGGGTGCGTTATGGACCGCGATCCGATACAACTCCGGAGTGAAATCAGTCAACTCATCAAAAAGCAGATCGACACGCTAGGAAAGGAAACTTTCGGTGGGGCGACAGATGCTGAGCATCGCGAGTATCTGCAGAGGCAGACGCGCATTGATGAGTTGTACGGCGAACTCCAGCGCCTAAAGTCTGCCGCATAGCACTGTGGAAGCTCGCCATAATGAGAAGAGGGCAGCCTCGCCTGGGAACCGCCGTCCCTCGCTGTGGCAACTCGCCGCGTGCCTGCTCGGAGGTTCAACTAAACACAACCTCGGCTAGTGGCGGTCGAGAGGGTCCGACTGGCGTGGAGAAACAAACGCCCCCGATGAGTCGAGGGCGTGAGACCGATCAACGTGAGCCAGCTTAGCTTTAGTGCGCTTGCCGCTTGGCGTTGTGCTTATCCTTGTAAATCTCCTTGGAGAGATGGTTCTGCTGGCGATTCACCTGGGCCTTCTCCTGGTTCGTCAGCTTGCCACCATTGAGCTGCTTCTCGGCAGCCATTTCCTTGTTGAGAGCCGATTCCTGCTTCTCCAAGTTGGCGGATTCACCGGCAGTTAACTGGCCGCTCTGGATACCTTGACCAATGCGGTCCTGCTGGTTTTCTACTCGCTTGCCAATTTTGGTCGTGGGGGCCGTGCCCTGTGGGTTCTCCTTCTGTACAGCGGAATTGTGCTTGTCCTGGTAAATCTGGTTGGAAAGCTGGTTCTGCTGCTGATTCAGGGTGGCTTTGTCGGCCGAGGTGAGATGGCCGTTGTCCATGGCCTTCATGTCCCGCTCTTCCTGGTTCAGTTGCGATTCTTTCTTCTCCAGGTTGCTGGTTTCACCGGCGGTCAACTGTCCGTCGGACACGCCGTTGGCGATCCGGTCTTGCTGGTTCTCTTTGCGCTGCTGAATCGTCGGTTGACCGGACTGCGGCGTTGTGGCCTGTGTGGGAGTTGAACTCTGGGTCGGAGCTCCGCCTTGAGACGGAACTGGGGTTTGCGACGGCGTGGTGGCATTCTGCGCCATGGCTGGCAAAAGCATCGCCATCAGGGTCGCGCCCATCAACATGATTTTCGTGCGCTCTGTCATCTCTGTAGTTCTCCTTAAGTAGGTTTGTGATCCCTTGCACCAAGTGTCGCGCTGGGAGAAGAAACACGAGTCACAGGGAAATGTTGCGCGCTCAACTTAAGTCACTGATTACAAAAGGCTACGACTGAAGACAGAAATAGGCAATCATCTCCGATCATCTGCCTCGGTTCGGCGCGGAAAATTTAGCTGGCGCCGAGTATGCAGAAGTGGCCGCAGGCAAGAAGCAATCATTGGTGCTAGGATTGACTTCTAACCCCAACCAACGGATAATAAGGCTTCTTCGGAGGACTATCGAATGCAGCGCTTGCTCCGAAGCCACGATGTTGAATGCCCTTCCTGGATGGCTTTATTGATTCCGTTTTCTTTGCAATCGGCCTCGTCTAAGTCTCTGAGCAGGCAGAAAGTTCTCATGGGTTCCGCTGTAAGCATGAGGTTGGATTTCACGCTTGTCTTAACTGCTTTTTAGGGTTTGGCCGCACCAAAAGGAGATTTCTGTGAAGTGGGCTGGACGTCGGCTGATTGTGTCGTCGCTGGCATTGTGCGCAGCGGCGCCGAGCAATGCCCAAACCTCGACAAACCCATCCGGTCAAAGCTCCGCGGCAAACACCCCCATTAAGCATGTGATCATGATCATCCAGGAGAATCGCTCGACCGACAACATGTTCGGGGCGGATACGACGCTGGCCCAAAACGGTGGGCACTTAGCTGCCAGTGGTAGTTGCCACGGTACGGCAGTTCCTTTAGTTCCAATAGAGTTGGACTCCTGCTTCGACTTACTTCACTCCCACATCGCGTGGAAGACGATGTACGACCACGGCAAAATGGACGGAGCTTGTGACGTTCCGGTGCTCAAGAAGCGAACCACAAAGTGCATCCCGCAGTGTTCCGACACGGAGTATAGTGCCTGTCCACAGTATAGCTATGTACCGAACACCAAGTACGACGGGATCCATGGCATCCTCGACCCGTACTTCGAACTCGCCGCGCAATACGGCTTTGCGAACTACATGTTCCAGACCAACCAGGGACCGAGCTATCCTGCGCATCATTTCCTTATCTCCGGGACCTCGGCGCCCATCAACTACCCAACCGAGTATTACGATTGGTTCGTCGAGGAGTCAAAGGCTAACATTCATCTCTACGGGTGCATTGCAAGACTTGGCACCCAGGTGCTCGATGTTTCCCCTTCCGGGAGTGAGTCCTACGCCTACACGCCTCCGGATCCCCCAAACGCAAATCCAGGATTCCCTTGCTACGACCATCCAACGCTGCCGGACATCCTTGATGTACACCACGTCAGTTGGCGGTACTATGGTTGGCATTTAATTTCGCGTTGGACTGCACCGAACTCTATCGAGCACATATGCCAACCTAGCGCCGCAGGTGGTGCGTGCCGGGGGGCCGCGTTCAAAAACGGTTCCGTGACCGGGACCCCAGCAGAGGTGCTGAACGATCTCGGAGTGAACGGAGCCTGCAACCTCCAGCAGGTAAGTTGGGCGATTCCTGACGGGACTTGGTCAGACCATCCGGGCGGGGCGAGTAAGGATGCGGGGCCGTCATGGGTGGCAGCCATCGTGAATGCTGTGGGCGGGTACGACAACTCCGGCAACAAGCTCCCCGTACAATGTAACTATTGGGCCGATACTGTGATCCTTCTTACCTGGGACGACTGGGGGGGCTTCTACGATGACGTCAATCCGATTGCGACCATCGGTGGCGGAAACCCTGGCTATGTTGGCGGCTCCGGCAACGGTCAACAGGATGTTTACGGATTTCGCGTGCCGTTAGTTGTGATCTCGCCGTACGCTAAGCAAGGCTATATTTCCGGCCCGCCTTCCAACCCCACTTGCCCCAACTTCTACTGCCATGACTTTGGCAGCATGTTGAATTTTGTCGAGTACGCCTTTGGGACCAACCGAAACTCCCTGGGCACGATTGGGCCTTCACAGTGGCCTTATGCTGATTTTTTCGTTCAGGATACGTCTCCGGCTCCTAACAACTACTCGCTTTACGATTTCTTCGACTGGAGTCAGAAGCCGCGTCCCTTCGTGCCGATCACGGGCGCCAAGTACGCTACAAATTGTTTTTTTAATCCCACGAGTTGCTTCGCGCACTTCCGTCCAGAGGAGCCTGACAACGATTAGACCGGCATAATCCTGAATGCTGAGGGGCCCCGCAATCATAAAGCCCCGGCACTGCCGGGGATATTTACATAGGTTCAATCTGAAGCGTGACAGGTAACATCGCCCGTCTTGCGAGCGAAGCCTGAGAGATCACCCGCCAAAACCCAAACACCATTCGCCATCAAGACGCGAGAGGAAAGCATCGCCGCGATTGAGGAGTTCGAGGAGTTCGGGCTTGCGGGAATGTGCGACCGTCCAGCCGCCGCGGCAGGCGAAGAAGCAGTGCTTCTCCGAGAAGTCGCCCATCAGGCGGCTCTGCACTACCCCATGAAGGCCAACGACTCCCTGATTCAATGCATCCGAGAAAAGATGAGTGAGAATGTCCTTGGTGAATTGCCGCTCACCGCCGATTTGCACGACTTTACCCACCGCGCCCGGTTTCACGTAGTAGATATACCAGCCGAGGATCTTCTGGCTGTCATCGCGCAAAACAACCTTGCGGAGATCTCCGCGAGCTGGCATCCGCTCCATGAAACTCAGAAGCCATTTCAGCGAATGGACGTCATACTCAGGCCAGAGCGAATAGCCACTGCGGAATTCGGTTAGGCAGTGAAGGAGCGTTTCGACATCAAGTTCCGCGGCGTGCAGAGAGGACTCGGCCTGACGGAACGGACTGGAAGGGAGTCGTGCAGCTATGCTGTCTACGACGCTACAAAAGGGTTTCGCGGCAAAGTTTAAGCTGGCGGAAAGTACGGGTCCGGTTAAGTCGGACATGGCTTGAACGGCATAGTGACACGGGCGCAGCGGACGCGCCCAATGAATGCTCAAGGGCACGATCGTGCGGAAGCCGAGTCGTTCCAGCAAATTTCGAGATACGTCGTTTGCGGAATCCGTCTGCGAAAGATCCTGGCCTCCGGCCATGTACGTTCCCAACAAGCGCAAGCCTGCGAGGTTGGACCGGACCTTGGGATCAACTACAAAATTGCCGCCAAAGGCGACCCGAATGGGTTGGCCGCATACCGTCATCTTTCGTACGATCACGCCTAAGAATCCGACAATTCCACCGCTCTTGCCTTCGTAAACAAGTGAAGGAATCGTGCTGTCGATCCAGGGGTTCGTGAAGTAAAGCTCTTGGAAAAAAGACTGAACTGCAGGCGGAGCGGAGCCCTTGCGGCCACGCATGACATTCCAGAACAGATCCGCCACCTGTGGGATGTCGTGTTCAACTAACGGACGTACGGCCAAATCGTTTCACCCCACACAATGATCAGCCACAATGGATTCTGGCTTTGGACGCATGTCTCCTGCGGAAGTGTACCAGCACAAAGGCCGTGGAACAACTCACTAGGCCGGGGGCTGGGTCTGCAACTTCGTCTGGCAAACCTAGTTTACCACTTTGCTACTATTGTAGCGTCAACAGTTGCGACCGCCCCCAGTAGCGCGAAATCTTCAATAAACTTGAAAGTCGCCGCGTCAATCAGGTCAGAATTTTTTCCCAGCCGCGCAACCAAGCGAGCCGCGAAATTGCACTCACTGGAGATTTGTACCTTCTAACTTGCCGAGTTTGGATCGCACCACTCTGCAGATCTCGCGCACGCTCTCCATTGCCATCAAGTCATCTACGTCAAAAGTCAATCCGTATGTGCTCTCGAGGCCGTTCGCCAGGTACACGTGTCCCATGGAGTCCCAGGCAGGAACGTCGTCCGGCGATGTGCCCAGGCTGATGGTTCGCGGGTCAACGTCGAACGCGGGCTTAAAGGCGGTCTGCACTTTCGTCAGCCGTTCTTCCATGATGCCAATTCCCTCTTCGTCTCTCTCCACCATGGTGTGCACTATTATCCTTTCCGCGAGTAGTCCCCCTAGTTGACCACTCGGGTAAGGTCAAGTGGATGAGGCGCAGTGCTGCCTTACCGGCGGTGCCGGACGCGCTGACTTGGTACGCGCCAGCGGGTGTCCCACCCCCTCCGCCACCGCCGCCTGAGCAGCCCCCTTGACGCGACATCCTGACGGATTGTGGTATGCAGAACGGCGACATGCAGCAAACCCCGCGGAAACTTTCCGTTGCCAACTCGCAGACCTGTAGCTATAATTCGTCCCAGTTTTGGTGGAAGGAGATTCGAGTTTGTCGACCATCCCTTCCTAGTATGTGCAAGGGTTTACATCACCCCCCCTCGACCGCACGTAAGTGATTGCAAAAAAGGCTGACAGGACCAGGAATGCGGTACGAAGATTGCAGGAGACCGTGTTTGGGTGGAACTTCTCCGATTTAGCCAGAAAACAGGTGGGAATGATAGGCATTAAGAATTGGGCTCTGACTGTCGTCTTGCTGGCAACCCCCTCATTTGCAATCACTTGCTCTTCCGGTGATTGCCAGCAGGGCAAGATTGCCGGTCCCTACACCGCGGCACAAGTTGCGGAGTTTACCACGACCTCGACCAGTGTTTTTGCGATTTGTCAATCGTCCTCCTGCACCCAAGGATCGTGGGATGGAGACCAGACGGAAGGCGTGGACGCGCAGCAGAATATCGGCGGCCAGTATCAATTCTACGGACAGAATTATTACAACATCGACGCCAATATTGCGGTGGGCCCAACCGTGAGTGGCCAAAATGCGCAAGTTCTGGAGTGGGTCAATGGTCAGTTCGTTCAGGCTTTTGACAAAGTGACGGGTCAGCCTATCTTTACCTTCAAAGGTGGAACCACAGCGGTGCCGCGCAGCGTGGCAGGCTTGTGGTCCAGTTCGACGCAAGCGGCATGCCAGAATAGTACCGGGAACGTGCAAGTCATCTACGATCGTCTGGATAACGAGTTCGTCATCAGCCGGCGGGTCAGCAACCCTTATGCCTGGTGCATCGCCGTAAGCTCGGGCAGCGACCTGTCCAGCCCCAGCACTCAATGGTACGCTTACGAGTATAAGATGGGCACGGTAATCCCATGTGTCCCGAATTCAAACCCCTGCACTTACTACTTTCCCGACTGGCCCAGAATCGGGACCTGGTCGAATGGCTTCTACATCACCTTTGATTTGCAGGACCCGACAGCCGGCTATGCCGAAACTGGCTTTGAAGCATGTCAATTGGACCGCGCGGATATCACGCAGGGCAAGGCATCCAACCCGATGACCTGCTACACCTACACAGTGCCCTCGACGCAGAGACCAAGTCTTATCCACTCTCTCGATGTCGCAGATATCGACAGCGCCACCGGCCCCACCAGCGGCGAGGCCGAATATTTCGTGTCCATCGTGAATCCCAGCAATACCCAGCAAGGTTGGAAGGGCCTGGAACGGTGCACCAGCCAGACCACGCCCTGCACGTCGAATCAACTCGCCCTGTTCACATGGGGAACGAACGGACTCTCTGGACCCACTTTTCTCGCGGTGAACTCGTACACGCCGGGTTGCTACAATACCTCGCACGCAGGGGACGAAGTCAACACTTTCTGTATTCCTGAACCCAGCACCAATACGAACGACATCGGGGGCTATGGCAAGCGGACCTGCGGCGACTATAGTACGCCGTGCGTGGATTCCTTGGGCGACCGCATGGCGAACCGGCTGACCTACAACAATCTGTCTTCGTCGAGCGGGCCCAACGGCGAGTATTTGACCGCTTCCCATGTGGTGATGGAAAGCGCGAGCAATCAGCGCACCGGCATCCGCTATTACATTTTGCAGGTTTCGAACGGAATCGCATCCGTGTTGGTAAATAGCGGCGGTGCTTCCGGGCCGCCGGACTTGCAGGATCCCAATGGCGTACTGTTCAACTTCATGCCCAGCGCGGCTCTCGACCAGAACGGAAACCTGGGCATTACCTATACCACGTCTGGGGCATATTGCTCGAGCTGCCAGACGCAGAACCACCCCGCGATTAACTTTGACGTGCTTCCCTGGATGGCTTCCAGCCTCGACCCACCCACGCTAATCGTGCAAGGCACAGGAGATGAAGAGAATACAGATCGTTGGGGAGAGTATGCCGCTACGGTGATTGACTCGTCAGACAATTTGACTTTTTACGGGGTGGGGCAATATTACGACACGAGCCAAACGGGCACGACGAACTGCTCGCAACCGGCCAGCGAATGCCATACCTGGCAGACGCGTCTCTTTCGCGGCCAGTACGGCGACCATTTCTAGGCCCGCTTCTCCGCTTCCTAATCCCCGGTGTACGCGCCCGGTCGAACCCCTCTACGTTGGCGAGGATGGAGCCGTCCGGAATTGACGTGGCCTGCTGAATCCGTCCAAAACCAAATGGACGTTGCCGCGAGCGACGCCAAAAAATCGGGAGTTCACACGGCGCTCCCTCGCCAATGCCTGCGTTCACAGCTCCGGCTCTGATCCTGCCAGTAGCGAGACCGGCGTGACCGGTATCATCACCTGGGTCGACGGGCAGGGTCAGAGTCCTGGTGGTTCGTCTGCGACTCTAAAGATTACTTCCGTGCTTCCGCGACTCTAAAGATGTACTTCTGTGCTGTATCCCATTTTTTTATACCCCCCTATACTCCTGATCTGCTGGCCACGGAGTTTGAGCACCGCTGGCTTCACCTTTCGCTACGTGGGGGTTCAATTGCGGAGATTGATCGCGTTTGCTTCATTGTGCCTGATGTGTGTGCTTGGAACCAGTTTTCGGTCCGACGCGCAGAGCACGGCCTTGCCAATGGGTAGTCATCCCATAGAGCCTACAGATTGGAGTTTTGAATGCGTCATTGGCAGCGACTGTGGCACAAACGGCTCGTGGATTACTACGACCTCGCAGCCGGGGACAGTGCGCCTGTGGGACTCGGAAACGAACTGGTCGGATTTTAACACGGCCGCTGGCGCATACGACTGGGAGAGTTTGGATACGTGGCTTGACTTGATTGCCGAACACCAGCCACGTGCGGTCATCTACACCTTCGGCCATGTCCCGTGCTGGATTTCCACTGCCCATTGCGATCATAAAGGCTGGGGCGATGGGCACAGCTACACAGCCAGTCCGCCACGCGACCTTACCTCCAGTGGCAGCCGCACGTTTACCGCCTTTGTCACCGCGTTGGTGCATCATTGTTCTCCTGCCGGCCACTGCGTCAAGGACTACATCAAGTACTGGGAGATGTGGAACGAGCCCGACAACCTACCTTACTGGACGGGCACTCCAACCCAGCTGTATCACATGTTCAAGCCTGTGATTCCGATCATCCGCAACAACGTTCGTAAAGCTATCGTCTCGACTCCTCCCGTGTGCGGCGGCCATACTTCATGGATAACTAGCTGGATGGCTCTGGAGAATACTAACGGCAGGCTCTCCGATTACTACGGTTTCCACGTCTACCTAAAGGACCATACGCCCGAGGTGCGCATGGGGATGGTACAGCGGATGCTGGCCGCAAAGAATAACAACGGATGGACCACGACCCCGTGGATGAATACCGAGACCAATTTTGAAAACTCTACATTTACTTGTTCTACCCAGTTCACCCTCGAAGACTGTCGAGGCCAGTTGGTAAGATGGCACGTCCTGCAGTACGCATACCAAGGAGGCGCTGGAGGCGCGTTCCACATCGGCTGGTATGACTGGGAAAGCATCAGCCCCGGCGGCTATGACACCTATTACTATACGATGATGCAGTGGCTGACAGGTGCGACCTTCACTGCATCTTGCACGAATAGTGGCAACGTGTGGAGTTGCCCGCTCAACGAGGCTAGCGGGGCTACGGCACTGATTGTGTGGAATGTTGCGGGCGACAGCCGGTACACGCCAGCGTCCGAGTACGTAGCTTACAAATACTTCAATGGCACCTATGGCGGCGCGACCAAAGCTATAACACGGGGAGAAGCAACTACCATTGGAGTGGTTCCGGTCATGTTTGAATCTAAACGGGCCGGCGGCGACGAAGAGATCCAGAACTCCGACGGATCTTAGTCCGCAAGAGATCCTCCGACGCCGCCGCGTAGGCATTTGCCCGATGCCTTAAGCCAGCGGCAATAACCGGGGCATCAGGCGGCTTGTCTCTCACGGAGTTGTGTGGGTGACCTCTGCGAAAAGATCAAAGAGGACGTTGTTCGGTTTTGACAACGGACGTGCCCGGGGATTCACCCGCCTACACGGACGCAACCAACGCTACCGCAGACCTTCTGGATTGCTTCAACTTCAACCAGACGTCGCTGACATTTCAGACCGTCCCTGCGCGGCTGGGCGCGAAGTGCTTCTGGAGGACAAGAGTCCGCCCACTGACCCCGATGACGACTAAAGGCCTGAGGGCTTTGGATCAGAGCTTTCGCAATCTCGGCCAAAGAGGTTCGCAATATGTTTGCTCATCGCACGACATACTTGTTTCTCGCTGGCCTTTTAGCAAGTCAAACAGCCGCCCTAGGCCAGAATCCAGTGATGACTCGGCAAGATGCATCGCCGCAACCTCGCAGCGTGACACTGCGAGAGGCAGGCAGCGCACGGAGGTTGATCATAGGTGCAGCGGCGAGTCCGGGGCGCCTAAGTGAACCGCAGTATGCGGATACGCTCGCCGCACAATTCCGGCAGATCGAACCGGAAATCCACATGAAGTTCGGCTTCATTCACCCGCGGCCCGGTTCCGATGCGTCAGCGTACGATTTCGCACCTGCTGACAAACTTGTCGCCTTTGCCCAGGCTCACGACATGCTGGTCCGCGGCCACTGCTTGGTTTGGCATCAACGAGTCGCCGACTGGGTTGTGGGCGGCGTCGCGGCAAAGACCATCGGCTCGGAGCAGCTCAAGGCGATTCTGCAGAACCACATTTCCACCGTCGCCGGCCATTACGCAGGGAACGTCTGGGCGTGGGACGTGGTTAACGAAGCTTTCAACGATGACGGAAGCTTGCGGAGCACCATTTGGTACGACTCTCCCGGCATCGGCCTCAAAGATCGAGGCACCGCCTATATCGAGCAGGCGTTTCGCTGGGCGCACGCCGCCGATCCGAAAGCCAAGCTTTTCTATAATGATTACGAGGCTGAAGTGATCAATCCTAAGTCCGACGCCATTTACACTATGGCCAAGGACTTCGTAGCTCGCGGAGCTCCGATCGACGGCATCGGGTTTCAGGCACATTTCGACCTGGCTTTCGACAATCCCAAGACGCTCGATTCTTTTGCGGCCAACCTGAAACGCTTTAGCGACCTTGGCTTGGAAATTCACATCACAGAGCTGGACGTCCGCGTGAATGCACCCAACGCCACCAACTTGGCCGCCCAAGCCGCCCTCTATGGCAAGGTCACCACCGTCTGCCTGCAGAATCCCACCTGCCGCGTTCTTCAGACCTGGGGCTTCACCGACAAATATTCCTGGATACCCGCCTACTTCAAGGGCAAGCAAGGCTGGGCACTACCCTTCGATGACTCTTACCAAAAGAAACCGGCCTACAACGCAATCCTGAAGGCTTTAGAAGCAAAATAAGCCCGACCTCAGTGGATGTCGTCAGTACACTTTGAGAAGCGAGCCATTCGGGGAGTGATCTTCCCTCGACGGGATCAATGTTGGGGCCCTTGGCTGAGGTAGCAGTTCTGGATGTGGAAATAACGCCTTTGGGAGTAGCGGAAATTCCCCGGGCGGGACGGGCCTGCGGCGTGGCCCTACGCGGACTTTTTGGTGCAGGACAAGTCTTCGCCTCCCAACAACTACTCACTTTACGATTTCTTCAACTGGAACCAAAAGCCGCGCCCCTTGGTGCTCCGTCGGGGTGCGGTTCTGGCAGGGATGGAATTGCAAGGGCAGGAACGGCATTTGCGTTCCTGCCCCTTTTTGCTATGTATGCAGAAGCGACGATTAACTGCAGTTCGTTCTTATTGGGCGGATTCAAACATGAACGGCACCACTCCGATTTTCTGCCACCGTCCCGGTGATATGGGAACGATCAGTCCGCCATAGATTCCGTTGTGGAATTTCTTCACACGTCTGTACTGAGCAGCAGGAGTGTAACCGCTGTATCCCGCAGTATCCCACACAATCAGCGCTTTGCTGCCGTCAGCCTCGGTCAGCGGGCACGTCCACACCGTACCCTGGTTCGTGCATGGCGCCGTGAAGGTCGCGCCGCTCAGCCACTGCATCATCGTGTAGTAAGTCGTGTCATAGCCGCCGCTGCTGAAGACTTTCCAGTTAAACCAACCTACGTGGTAAGCGCCGCCCCCGCCTCCCTGATAGGCATATTGCAGGACGTGCCATCTCACTAGCTGGCCGCGACAGTCTTCGGCCGTGTATTGGGTAGAGCAGGTGAACGTGCCGATGTTGTACCCGGTCTCGGTATTCATCCACGGAGCCGTGGCCCACCCATTGGCGTTCTTTGTGTCCAGCATATGCTGAACCATCCCCATGCGTACCTCGGGGGTATAGTCTCTCAGGTAGACGTGGAAGCCGTAGTAGTCGGAAAGCCTGCCGTAGGTATTCTCCAGCGTCATCCAACTGGCCATCCAGGATGCATCGCCGCCGCACACCGGAGGAGTCGAGACTTTCGCGCCCGGAACGTTGTTGCGGATGATCGGAATCACCGGAGCGAACATGTCATACAACTGGGTTGGAGTGCCCGTCCAGTACTCCGTGAGGTTGGCCTCGTTCCACATCTCCCAGTACTTGATGTAGTCCTTTACGCAGTGCCCGGCGGGAGAGCAATGTTGTACCAACGCGGTGACGAAAGCGGTAAACGCGGGACTGCCACTGGCAGTAAGGTCGCTGGGCGGGCTCGGCGTAAAATTGTGCCCATTGCCCCAACCTTTGCCGTCGCAAGTAGCAGTGGAAATCCAGCAAGGGACGAAGCCGAACGTGTAGATGACCGAACGCGGCTGGTGTTCAGCAACCTGATCCAGCCAGGTGTCCAAATGGCTCCAGTCGTAATTGCCGCCGCTGCCAGTGTCCAGGAAGGCCCATTCGGTGCCCGCCTGCCACAGGCGCACCGTCCCAGGTTGCGCCTTTGTCGTGATCCAGCCGTTCAAACAATAGAAACACTCAAAACTCCAATTTGCAGATGTAATGGGATGACTACCCATTGCCGGAGCAACGGACTGATCATTCGTTGGCGAAGTATTGTCTTGTGTATGAGACTGAGAAGTAGTTCCAAGGACACACAGCAGACATAAGATGAAAAATGCGAAGAAGTTGCGCATTCGGGGGCCCTCCATACGGAAAAATTGGGTCAGCGTAACCCGTCTCGATTCGGAGTATAGGTGGGGGCGTAACAGTGGGCTACGTTACGGAGGTCGGCGTCCTTTTTCCCGAATCGGTTTGCACCAGCATTTCGGGAAGGTCAGATCGTGGCGATCTGAAGCGTTTTTACAGCTTGCGGAAAGACGTCAGAATAGGCGGCTGTGGCCTTGAGGAGGACGGTTTTCTGGCTGCGCCGTACATCGGTTTCGAAGACATGGCACAACTAGGTAGACCGCGATCGCGATCGAAGGAGCCGGACGCGAAATTGGGTTTGGCGATCGGTGGCTGATTGCGATGCTGGTGCGGGAAGGAACGCGGGTCAATGCTAAGCGGGCGTGCACCGGCGGTATAGCGAGGAAGCTTTCAGATGAGGATTCGGCAACGATGCCGGAAGCGATCGTTCAGATAGCGGACCGTCTAATCGCCCAGTACTTCATTCTCGCATCTCCGCCCATCGCGCGAGTCTGCTGAACCGTGCAGAGCGTTTACTGGGCCGCTTGCAATATCTTCGAAGCGTCCGTATCGCCAACCGATCATAAGCAAGTCCTTCATCAGCCCTGCCGCCATTGACACGCCAGATCGATGTGCGATAGGTTCGGAAGAATGATGAAACTACGCAATTTGTGCGAAGTTGACTTGCAAAACCGGTTCGGTAGCGGACCGCCGCTCGCGTGCGAAACAAGCACCTGCGTCGAGGCTGGCAAGCGCTTGACGATCTTGTTAGTTCTCTTAGGCTCTTTGATCGGAGCTCAGGCTAGTAGCGCCAACAGCTTGAACCTTGACCGCGCCAGTGGCATGCCTCAGGATCCAAGCGGGAGCCAAGGTGGCTTTCCGACCATAACCGCATCCAGCTTTGGATTTCAGTGTGGGAGTGGACGGCCTACTAATTGTCCGAACGTGACTTGGCCAACATCCGTGGCCCAGCCTGGGACAATACGGCTGTGGGACTCTCAGGTGCAGTGGCACGCCTTAAACACCGGGGCTGGAAACTACAAATGGAGAATACTCGATGCATATCTAGATGCGATCGCTGCCCACCAACCCCGTGATGCGATTTACACGTTCGGCTATACACCGTGCTGGCATACGAAGGGACACTGCGAAATGGCGTGGGGCTCGGCTTCTCCACCGGACGATCTAAGCGCGAAAGGCAGCCCATCGTTTAAAACCTTTGTGACAGACCTAGTGAGCCACTGCTCACCAGCCGGCCACTGTGTCAAGGACTATATCAAATATTGGGAAATGTGGAACGAACCTAATCTGAGCCATTTCTGGAATGGCAGCGTTTCTGACCTTTATGAGCTCGTGGCACCCGCGGTTCCGATTATCCGCAGCAAGGTGCCGGGCGCTGTGATTCTCACCCCGCCGGTTACCACAGGGGATGCGCGCTGGATGCAGAATTGGCTAGACCAGGAGAACAGTAGAGGACGGCTCTCTGATATCTATTCTATCCACCTCTATTTGCTCAAAGACACGCCTGAAACGCGCTTCAACATAATTAAGAAGATGGTCGATCTGAAAAAAAATACGGCTGGCTGGAGCGACACCCCGTGGATGGATAGCGAAACTAATTTTGATCCTGTCAAGTTTACTTGTAATGAGACCTATACTCCTGACGATTGTATTGGCCAGATGGTACGCTGGCACTTGCTGCAATTTGCTTACGGAGCCCAGCAGGTAAATTGGTATTATTTCAACACCACCATCGGCCGTAATCCGGACTACAGCAATGCTTACAAGAAAATGATGGATTGGCTTGTCGGCGGCCATTTCACGGCTGCGTGCTCTGCAAAAGGCGATGTCTATACATGTCCTTTCGTTGCGGCAAATGGTCACCATGCCTTGTTTGCGTGGACCGTCAGTGGCAAGAATATGTATACCCCGGCTGCTCAGTATGTGGGCTACAAAGACCTGGATGGTAACTCAGCGGCAATATCTCCGGGACGGCCGGTAGCTATCGGCGTAAAGCCCATCATTTTCGAGGCTGCGAACTGAAACCTCTGCAAGCCCCCGCGATAGTTTTCTGAACATGGGGGCGCCGTTAAGTCGGTGTAAGTCTGACGAAAAGGTGTAACCGATTTCGCGCAGGGCAAAGTATGAGCCAGCGACTCCCAATGAGTTCTTCTTCCTAAGGGCAATTCTGCCGCTTTTCTATACCGAAGGACTGCCGTTCAAGGGAGGTCGCGGTGCAAACGGTCGTCGTCTATCCTCCCTGCCCCGGACACCCGTGGCGGGTCCTTGGCTCTGGACGATGAAGCCATGGCGACGGTGCTCAGGTACGCGATCGAAATCGTGCGCGCTGAACCTCCACACGAGTTCGAAATCAAAACCCGCGAAGACGGTTTGAGCGACCGGCCCATGGAAAACGGCTTCATCGAGAGCTTGAACGGCAAGTTCCGCGACGATTGTCTGAACGAAAACTTGATTCCTCGATCTGGCCGACGCGCGGGAGAAGATCGAGACCTGGCGGTGTGACTACAACCAAGTGCGGCCGCACTCGGCGCTCGGCAATTTCACACCGGCGGAGTTTGCGCAGAGGAGCGCGGCTCCGCCGGACCAAGCCGCTGCTTCCGGTGGTGAGAGTGTGATTGCAGGTGTAGTGTTGGAGAACCCAAAACCGGAGAAAGTCTCATTATCTCCGGACTAAAGGTGGGGGGCAGGTCAGGCGGGCAATCAGGCGGAGCAACAAGCGGCGTATGCAAACCGGCGGTGGGTGCGGGGCGAGTACGGCAAGAGTTTATTGCGGCGGCTCGGCGAGTCGGTCGAGCGCAACTTCACGCACTGCTACGAGACGGCCGGCATGAGGCGTTGCCATCTGTGCCGACAGGAAAACAATCCGAAGCGGCAACTGATCCACGTGGGCGTGTTCAATCTGAGCCTCATCCTACCCAAATTGCTGGGCGCGGGCACCCCGCGAGAGCTGAGAAAGCTGCGTTCTGCGGTGGTTCTGCTTGTTCTGTT